>Ga0209401_1002134_pt1 | contig 12891 bp, 13 predicted proteins | sample M_140807_MF_Meta_FD_187318 | JGI IMG/M metagenome (GOLD analysis project Ga0209401, IMG submission 187318) | Freshwater microbial communities from Lake Montjoie, Canada to study carbon cycling - M_140807_MF_MetaG (SPAdes) (version 2) | ecosystem: Environmental > Aquatic > Freshwater > Lake...
AATTCAGCTGTGTTTTGCGACCACCTGGGTCACCGGTGTTGACCGACTCATAGCTCACATCCATCGCACCAGAGATGCTGACTGACTGGGCTTGAACCAAAGCGCTGGTAGTGGCAAGAGCCATGAAGCAGCTCAGACGTGTGTAAGAAACGAGTTTTTTGTGCATGGTAGCCCCCTTCAAATGAAGATCAAAAGATCTTATGTTGTTGCTATATTATTAATCTAGTTACTTTATTAGAAACTGTCAATAGGATTTACGTCAGGATGTCGGATTATTTCAACACCCCACTTGAACATCAATTTAAGAAAATTCTCGACTCAAAAGTGCCAACGCCTTATCGATCCGAAGCAGTCCAATATCGAGGTCTTCTTGTGTCATGCCGGCGGACACGAAATACCGATCGCCTCTACCCGCATAGACGCCTTGCTCAATGAGAAGTGCTCTAAATCGTTTGGATTTGGCAGGGTCAGCATGTGCAGCCAAATCAGCTTGTGACCAAGCAATTTCTAAATCTGCAAAGTGAACACAAAAAACGCCTCTGACCCCTTGAACTAAAACATTTTGTTGATGTTTCTTGGCAAGCAGACGGAACTCAGACATGAATTGCCTTTGCATTGCGTCAATTCTTTGATAGGCCGCATTGCCATCTTTCCCAAGCATGTGCATTGTGGCAAGCCCCGCCGACATACTGAGTGGTGCTGCGTTGAAAGTACCGGCACCGACCACTCGATTGGTACGCAACAACTCAAATATTTCGGCCTTACCAGCCACAGCGGCAAGCGGCATTCCTCCAGCGATTGCTTTGCCAAAAGTAGCCAAATCGGGGACAACGTTGTAGTGCTCTTGAGCACCACCAAGTCCCATGCGAAATCCGGTAATGACCTCATCCATGCAAAAAACCACATTGTGTTTTGTACAAAGCTCACGAACTTGCTGTAAGTAACCCGGCTTTGGTATACAACACCCACCATTGGTCATCACACCTTCCATCAAGACTAGCGCAATTTGATCTTCGTATTTTTCCAATACCTTGCGCAAAACGTCGATGTCATTCCAAGGTAACTTGAAAGACTCTTGATAGGCAGTCGTTGAACGACCTTCCGTGTGCATAGGATCTGCTGAATTCTCTGTCGCATGGGGTGGTGCGTCAGACGATTCTTGACGCTTACCGCCTAGGACGTTATCAATCCAACCGTGATAGTGTCCATCGAAGCGAATAAATAAATGCTTGCCGGTGTGGGCACGCGCTAGACGTATAGCCATCTGCACAGCTTCAGAACCTGTGGTTACAAATCGAACCTTTTCTGCACAAGGCACATACTCCACAATTTTCTGTGCCAATAAAATCTCATTTTCAGTCTGATGCATGCCAGACGCTGTAATGAGCAATTTGTCGATTTGTTGATGTAGCGCTGCCGTGTATTCACTGTTGTTGTGACCCCAAATACCAGGCCCCATTCCGATCGCGAAATCGACCAACTCCCTGCCATCAACATCCCAAACCCTCTGACCTTGACCTCTCTCTAAAAAAACTGGAGGCTCATCTGCAGCTCTTAAATTACTTTGCCGACCCGACAGTACTCGCGAAGCTAGTTGAGCTAATTGGTCTGTCTTGAAATTAGAATTTAATTTGTCACTGTCAATCATCTTATTCATTGTTAATTTCCAATTAGTTCGAGAGTTAAGCCATCTTCACTTCGGATGTAGACGGCTTTTTTGCCTTTGTCAGGGCCGCCCAACATCTCAATGACACCGCCAATCTGCTTAAAGCCAAAGGCTTTAGCATTTTTTGATATTTCATCTACGCTATCGACATTGACAGCCAAATGTGAAAATCCTCTATCGCATGGTCTGGGCAAAAAAGTTCCCTTTTCGCGTGGCAATAGATATTCAACAAACTCAACGGTCACGTTGCCCAACTGCATAAATGCAAACTCAACTTGAGCATCTGCAACGCCAGTCAAAACTGGAATACCCCTTGGGTTTGCAGCCACCGAACGGCTAATGAGTTTTGCACCCAAACAATTGGAAAACATGCCAATGGCTTGATCAAGCGAATCAACTGTAAAGCTCACATGATTGACGACACTGAATGTCATGTTTAACTTGTTTCGATCTGACACACGACATCACCCACATTTGTTTCGGATCCAGCCGGAACTTCAATGACCATCAATTTCCCATTGCATGGAGCCTCAACCTCCATGGTCACTTTTTCTGTTTCGATGTCATAAAGAATTTCACCTTTGACGAATGTTTCGCCAGGCGCTTTGCGCCAAGCACTGACGGTTGCAGATTCCATATTCATACCGACACGAGACAACTTCAAGTTAACTTTCACTTCAAGACTCCACTAATTGAGTAACTACTTCTAAGATGCGATCGACACTGGGCATCACCAACCTTTCTAGATTGGGTGCATAAGGCATTGCGACATTGGCAACAGTGACTCGTTTAATGGGCGCCTTCAAGTCATTGAATGCGCGATCTGCTACGACGGCAGCAATGTGACTTGCCGCGCTACAACGATCACGTGATTCATCAACGATGACCAAGCGGCCAGTTTTCTTGACTGAGCTTAGGATCATGTCCTCATCAAGCGGCACCAATGTTCGAGGATCAATCACTTCAGCTGAAATTCCGTCCTTGTTCAAGCCAGTTGCCGCAGTCATAGCAAGCTTCACCATCGAGCCAATGGCAACAATGGTCACATCGGCCCCTTCGATGCGAATAACACCTTTTCCGAGCGGTATGGTGTAGTCCTCGTCTGGTACTTCACCCATTTCGCCACCTCGCCCGCCGGCTTCTAAAAAGAAGCTGGGATCATTTCCGCGAATGCATGTCTTTAGAAGACCTTTTGCATCAAAGGCTGTAGAGGGCACAACCACGTTAATACCGCCAAGATTCATCAACAAGGGATAGGGGGTATCAGAATGATGCGCTGCAATTGATTTGCCGCCTCCATAAGCTGCGATGTAGGTCACGGGAAAGTTCACTTGTCCACCCGTCATGTATCTCAATTTACTGGCTTGATTGGCAATTGAATCAAAGCCGGTGTACATGAAGTTTGAGAACATCAAATGTGCAATCACTCTGTGACCTGCTGCTGCTGCACCAAGAGCCATACCCGTAATTAAGGCTTCTGAAATTGGCGTATTTCGAATTCTTGCGGGTCCAAATTCTTGTGACAAACCCCGCGTGTCGCCAAAAAGGCTAATCTCTACATCTTCACCAAACAAGATCACGGATGAATCTCGACGAAACTCCTCAAACAGCGTGTCATTGATAGCTTGAATTAATCTGCGTTTTGCCATTTTTATGCCTCGTGATCAGCAAACATGAATTGAAATGCTTGCTCAGGTGGCGGCTCTGGACTACTCAAAGCAAATGCCATGGCTTCTTCAAGTTCTTTGATCAGTTCAGCGTCAAGCTCTTGAAGCGTTGCCTGCGGTACTTTGCCCGTCTCCAAGTTCCATTTCAAAAACCGATCAATGGGATCTTTGGCTTTCCAAGCTTCAACCTCACTAGACTCTCTGTATTGAGCACCTTGGAGAAATCCAGTCTCTGCTTCGACATGACCGGCCATCCTGTAAGTCATTGCTTCAATAAAAGTTGGACCGCCGCCATCGCGAGCACGATCAACTGCAATTTGAGCTGCTCGCCAAACTTCAACGACATCATTGCCATCGACTTTGATAGCAGGCATTTCTAGCGCTTGTGCTCTGGCGATTAACTCACCATGCAAAACGGTTGACGTGTGTGAAAACTCTGAGAACAGATTGTTTTCACAAGCAAAAATCATTGGCAAGCGCCAAAGTGAAGACAGGTTCATTGCTTCGCTTAAAACGCCTTGCGTTGCTGCGCCATCTCCAAAAAAAGCAATGGCCACAGAACCGCTCTTCTTCAGATACTCTGAATAGGCAGCACCGCAAATTAAACTAATTCCGCCGCCAACGATGCCATTGGCGCCCATCATTCCTTTTGAAAAATCAGCGACGTGCATCGTGCCGCCCATCCCCCGACATGCGCCAGTAGCCTTGGCGTGTATTTCTGCCATCAGAGATTTGACACTCCCGCCTTTTGCCAAGAAATGACCGTGTCCCCTGTGGTTGCTAGCAATCCAGTCTTTGTCGTTTAAATGGGCACATATACCTGCAGCCACCGCCTCCTGACCAGAATAAAGATGTACTCCGGCTATGAGCTTGCCAGCTCTAAAGTCTTCCCCTAACTTTTCTTCCACCAAGCGAATTCTTTTCATCACCCGGTACATTGAAATGAGTGCGTCTGGTCCCAGACCTTCATTCGACCCATATTCGAGATTTGCCATCGACCACCTCTTTGTTAATATATGATCAATAAGAGAAACAAGTTCACTTGCTGTGTTTCTATATTATCAACAGATTTAATATTATAGAAACGATTATATCGAGAGGTTTTTTGATGTCAAATTTCGATGCAAGCCCAATGAAGACAGTGGCCAAAGCGTTGCTTGTTTTGAAACAATTCAAATACGCTACTGGCGAATTGGGAGTTACTGACATATCAAAAGCCATTGAGGTTGACAAAGTGATCGTTCACCGATTGCTAAAGACACTGGCAATGGATGAGTTTGTGGTTCAAGACCCTTCCACTCGAAAATATCGCTTAGGCCCCGGACTGATCGCATTGGCCAGCCAGAACCTTAGGCATGTACCAATCGCTCAAATGGCCAAGCCTTGGCTTGAAAAAGTTCAAGTAATGACCAATGAAACAGTCATGCTTACGGTCAGACGTGGTTCTGATTTGGTAGTTGCTTTCGCCATTGAAAGTGAGCAGCCCGTCAGAGTCACAGCACAAGCTGGTGATGTTGCACCAATGCATTGCACTGCAGCCGGTAAGTTGTACTTAGCCTTTGGACCGCAAAGTTTGTTTGAAACCATCTTAGTCAGCGGACTTCCAAAAATGACCCCCAACACCCTGACAACACCAGAAAAGTTGCGAAAAGATCTTAAAAAAATAAAAACCCAAGGATGGTCAAGTGATAACGAAGAAATGCTGGAAGGCATCAAGGCTGTTGCGGTGCCTTTGCTTGACAAAGCAGGTGATATCCAAGCTTGTATTGCCATCCGCGGCCCAGCTCACAGAATGACGCCTCAGCGTATTTCTTCATGGGTCGAAGAATTAGTGACCTACGCTAAAGAATGTTCTAGGGAGCTAAATATCTGATTTGCACAGAGTGGATGTGCTGCCATGATCACTGTGGCAATATGCGCTGCTCCTTGATCAGCACACCCCACTTGGTGAAGTCGTCACTTTGGGTTTTAGACAATGCTTGTGGCGAGCCTGGGACCGGCTCCATACCCAGTGCATATAGGCGTTCGCGAACATCTGGCATAGCTAGAATTGAGCGCAAGTGTTGGTTCATGGAATCAACTGCGCTCTCTGGAGTTCCAGCTGATGCATACATGGCCAACCAGCCGACACCTTCTACGCCAGTACCAGTAGCCTCGATGAGGGTTGGCACATCGGGGAGTTGAGGGGCACGCTGTGTGCCGGTTACTCCAATAATTTTCAGTTTGCCTGCCTGAACCAGCGGAAGGGTTGATGCAAGAACATCGAACATCACTTGGATTTGCCCTCCCATGAGGTCGGAACGGGCCTGCCCTTCTGACGCATAGCCAATCCAAGTTAAGTCGGCGCCAACGCGTTGACGTAAAAGTTGCCCAGACAGGAACGGCACGCCACCACGACCTCCGACACTTGCATAGTTGATACGCCCTGGCTGTTGCTTTGACAAAGCGACCAACTCCTTCACACTGCTCACTCCTAAGGCGGGTGTCACAGTCATTACCACCACATTGTTGACGAGCATTGACACTGGCACGAAGTCCTTCACAGGATCATATGGAAGACGTGCATTGAAATGCGGGTTGATGGTCATGATTCCTGCATTGCCCAGCAAGAATGTATGGCCATCAGTGGCTGATTTGACAGCCACCGCAGCGATACCGCCATCGGCACCTGGTTTCGTATCAACCACCACAGGCTGACCGATGCGCGCTTGGAGTTTGTCACTAATCAAACGAGCAATAACTTCTGCCGCTGCACCACCCGGGGCTGGAACGACAAGTTTGACTGGTTTTTCAGGCCACGTTTGCGCATTGCCAGCTAAAGGAATACAACTTGCGGTTAAGCCGAACAACACAATAAAAAGGACTCGACTGGAATAAGTTAATAGGTCGTTCATGTTTTCTCCTTATTTGAGTTGTGTGAGATGAAGTTTAATCCTAAAAAATTTTAAGTTACCTGCTCTGACCTGCCACACCCTGCCACACCCTGCCACACCCTGCCACACCCTGCCACACCAAAGTAATGTAAAAAGTCCGCTAATTTTGAAATATTGACTACACCCACTGCATTCTTGATGACCCCAAACTTTGCTCAAAACCTCTGTAAATTAAACAGAGAAGCTGCTGGATCCGTTGAACATGTAACTATTCAAAATTTTATTTCGCTTTCGTTCTTTTACCCAAAACAACAACGGCTAGCACACAGAAAGCAAAACCAATATTCATTGCAGTAATTTCTTCGTTCAATAAGAAATACGCTCCAATTAATGTCAAAAATGGTTGAAGTAGTTGAACTTGACCAACCCTAGCAATCCCTCCAATTGCGATTCCCTTGTACCAAAAGAAAAAACCAATGTACATAGAAATCAAACCAACATAGATAAACGAGATCACTGCAGATAAAGATACTGAATTGAGTTCAAAATCAAGGTACTGGTAGGTCAATAAAACATTTATTGGCAATGTAAGAACAAGAGCCCAACTGATCACATCAACAGAACTCATTTCCTCGCTGAGTTTCCCCCCTTCGCTGTAGCCAATTGCGGCGCTTGCAATCGCGATAAACAAAAGCCAATCTTCAACTACTAGACCACCGCCTCCGTTGAGTGAGGCATAAGTGATAACAAGCAAACTACCTATGACTGCAGTTATCCAAAAAGCTAATGATGGACGCTCTTTGAAACGAATAGCCCCAACAACTGCGGTTGCAAGTGGTAATACTCCAAGAACAATCCCACCGTGCGCTGATGGCAGCGTTTTCATTGCAATTGAAACAAATAGCGGAAAACCATATACGACACCAAGTGCCATAACGCTCAAACGTATCAATTGAGTTTTTGTAGGCAGTTTGGGTCTTGTAAAAGCAAACAGAATTAGCGCACAAATTCCACCTAGTGTGGATCTACCAAAAGTCACAAAGTAGGGGCTAAGTTCAGCGACTGCTATTCGTGTGAATGGAAGTGTCAAGCTAAACATCACGACGCCTATACATCCCAACAACATTCCTTTTGTTTCGTTATTCTGCACTCAGTTTCCTCTATTTAATTTTGCTGTTTTATCCAGAGAGTAACATCGCAATTGTTCTAGCTTCCTTGAAGACCCCAAACTTTATTCAAAAGTTCTAAGAATCTATCATCATCGAGACTGGATCAAGAGTTTTGCTCACCTTCATTCGGGTATGATTTTTATATAATTCCTCATACTTTGAGTGCTATTCTTGAAATCAAGATCCTTAATCCTTTTAATTAGTCTTCTAAATATGTCGATTGCTTTGGCTCAAAGTAAAGACACAGCTGAAACAATTGAGATTCGGTCAAAAGCAGAAAACTTAACTGGTATCGCTAATTCAGGCAGCGAAGGAATTGTTTCTGGACTTCGTATCGCGGCATTGCCCATCTTGCGACCTGGTGAAATTATGGAAATGGTTCCTGGACTCATCGTGACCCAACACGCAGGCGACGGCAAAGCCAACCAATACTTCTTGCGCGGTTTCAACTTAGATCACGGCACTGACTTTGCAACCTTCGTCAATGGCGTTCCTGCCAATATGCCAACACACGCACACGGTCAAGGCTACACCGACTTGAACTTCCTGATCCCTGAACTTGTGGACCAGATCGCCTACAGAAAAGGCACTTATTCAGCTTCAGATGGCGACTTTTCAGCGGCAGGATCAGCACGAATTGAATATCTTAAAAAGATGGATGGGCACTTAGCAGAAGCAACAGCAGGCGCTAATGGATACAAAAGATTTTTAATTGCCGGCTCGCCAAAACGAATAGAAGGTCAATGGCTCTATGGATTGGAAGTTTTTAGAAATGACGGACCTTGGGTCATTCCTGAAAAATACCAGAAGATCAATGGCGTTCTGAGTTTCACAGAGGGAACTCGCACCAACGGTTATTCGTTAACAGGAATGCTTTACAAAAGTAGCTGGATTTCAACCGATCAAATACCATTGCGCGCTGTGAATCAAGGCATCATTGATCGCTTTGGTTCTGCTGATCCAACCACAGGCGGCGAGACTCATCGTTATAGCTTGTCCAGTCAATGGGCTCAAACAGGCAAAGATCGTCAATCAAAAGCAAGTTTTTGGGCTTTGGACTCCGCCCTTGATCTATGGTCAAACTTTGAATATTGCGCGGGCAGCATTGAAGCCACTGGCAACTGCACAGTAAGCGATCAATTCAAGCAAGCAGAAAAGCGTAAGGCATTTGGCTTTGGCATCTCAGAAGCTAGATACAGCCAATTGAGTATTTTCAATAGAACATACGAAACAGCATTTTCATTCGGTATAGATGGACGCTCCGACAGCATCAACCCCGTGGGGCTATATCAAACCACTAAACGGAAAATCAACGAGACAGTACGAGAAGACACCGTTAAACAAAACAGCATTTCTATTTGGGCACAAAACGAAACTCGTTGGACGCCAAACTTTCGCTCTGTCTTAGGCGCAAGAGCGGACGCCTATCAGTTTGATGTGAGATCCAATGTAGCCGCCAATTCAGGCAAGTCTTCAGATCAAAGAGTATCGCCCAAACTTAGTTTAATTTATGGACCTGTTGGTACGACAGAGTTTTACGCAAACTATGGCGCTGGATTTCATTCAAATGATGCAAGGGGAACCACCATCACGGTTGACCCAGTAGATAGAACAACGCCAGTGTCTAAAGTTGATCCATTGGTCAAAGCCATTGGCTCTGAATTGGGAATTCGCACAGAGCTTGTTAAAGGATGGACATCCAATGTTGCGCTTTGGAAACTGAATATGGCGTCAGAGCTATTGTTCATTGGTGATGCAGGAACAACTGAGCCCAGTTCTCCATCTAGGAGATATGGCGTTGAGTGGAACAACTTCTATGCGATCAATAAAAATTTGAGTTTAGATTTGGATTTAGCGTGGGCACATTCACGCTTTGTTAATGAATTAAATCAACAAACATTCATACCTGGTGCGGTAAGTTCAACCGCCAACATTGGACTGACAATTGACAACCAAGGTCCTTGGTTTGGATCTGTTCGCTTGCGCTACTTTGGTCCTAGACCTTTGACTGAAGATGGAAGTTTCAAATCAAACTCATCATCACTTGCGAACTTGCGAGTTGGCTACAAAATCAATTCGCAGACCAAATTGGCGTTTGATGTTTACAACTTGCTTAATCAAAAAGCCAATGACATTGAATACGCATATTCATCACAGTTGGCAAATGAAGCTGCCCCTGTATTTGACAGACATGTTCATCCAACTGAGCCACGCTCAATTAGAGTGACTTTGACGCATAAGTTCAAGTGAAAATCCAAACGTCAGTAAAACCGCTCAAAGTTGTCCTTTAAAAGGACAACATCACCAACTGTCGTGTTAAACGACACTTGATGAACACGAGAATCTGAAAGCATTTTGTTCCCGCATCCTTAATGCTTATGACTGTCTGACTTAGGAGCTTCTACCCAAAACTCAGCTTGACAGTCACCAGCCTTTTTGAAATTCAAAGTCAATGCAAATTTGTCGCCTTGTTTGAGTGACTTCTTCAAGTCAATCAGCATCAAGTGATAACCATTGGCTTGTCCATGTTTGAAAGTCACCTCATACCCTGCAGGTAGTTGAACCTCTGGAACAGCGCGCATCTTCATCACATTGTTTTCCAACTGCATTTCATGTATTTCTACACTTGAAGAAACATCGCCTTTAGCACTTAACAGTTGATCCGCTTCTTTGCCATTATTTTTAATACTCATGAAATAGGCTGCACCATTCTTGATGCCCGACATGGTCGGGGTTGAATATGGGTGTGCAATATTCAGTTCGCCACACTTCAATGCATGTGCATTGGCAATTTGTGAAAAGCCAGACAAGCATGCGGCGATCAAAATTACATGTAAAAATTTGAATTTCATAGCTACCCTCTTTGGTTTCAAAAGCTCTGTGAATCTGAATAGCAATTGTAATTAACTAAAATTATGCAGATTCTGTAGTTAGGGTGGCTCAGATTTGGATGCCATTCCACCACAACCACCAACTGTCGTGTTAAAAGACATTAGCAGATCACTACAAACCAGCAGCACGGTAGACCCGCCGAAACCCAACCTGGCTCAACGATTTGTAAGCATAGTTTGTCCTTTAAAAGGACATCCTTCTAGACCCCAAACTGGATTCAAAAGCTCTACAGCTAATATATATCCCTCAATCAAGGGAAAGTTATGCCAACAATCCGCCAATGTAAAGATGCCACAGACCGAATCCAAGTTGTTGAACTCTGGAGAAATGTGTTTGGTTATGAAACGGCTCACAACGAACGCAACTTGGCTATTTCAAAAAAGATAGCTACAAATGATGGTTTGGGCAGCTCACTTGTTCAACACGCAGAAAAAGCACTTGCTGAATTGGGCTGTATGAAAGTCAAGCTCCTGCTGCTTTCTACAAATGAAGCGACTGCCGCTTTCTATAAATCTCTTGGTTATTCAGTTGAGCCAACTATTAGTTTGGGAAAATTGTTATAAGCAGCCATCCATTGTGAAGCCATAGCATGTGAATTCCTTGAAATCATTTAACCGTTCCGCACAAATAAATCAACTAAATCTCCAATGCTTGATTACTACAACAAACGTCTTAAAGAATATGAAGCCATCTATGCCAAGCCTGAGCGACAAACCGACTTACAAAAGCTGGTAGCACGCCTACAAGCTGATATAAAAAATTGCACGGTTTTAGAACTGGCTTGTGGTACAGGTTGGTGGACTGAAAAACTCGCAGCTCACGCAAGCTCTTGGACAGCTACAGACGCTGATCCTGCGGCATTAGAGATCGTCCAACAAAAAACCATTCAAGGTCTTAGCACCGCTCAGCTGCTTAACGCTTACCAGCCACAAGTCAATGAACTTGTTGATTGTGTTTTTGCGGCACATTGGTACTCGCATTTGAAACTCAATGAACAGCAAGCGTTTTTTGAAGCCGTACACACTTGCCTTAAACCCGGTGGTTGCTTGATCATGCTGGATAACAAATACGTCAGTGGTTCTAGCACTTCCATTTCTCGCACTGACACAATTGGCAACACCTATCAAAGGCGACCACTCAAGGACGGAAGTACGAATGAGGTCTTAAAAAATTTCCCGACTCAAGATCAATTACACCAATCTGGAACTGCGTTCGCTTTTGCAGTGCAAGCTGATACAGATCTAAAACTTGAGCTTCACCATTATTGGTATGCCGTAATGAGGACTAGCTCCCCGCCACCATGAACCGTCGTGTAACACGACACCTGATCTCCACGACTAGCCACGAGCACGGTAGACCCGTAGAACTTGAACCTGACAGAACGAGTTCAGCACAATCCCTGCTCAGCTTCCAATATTCAGCGCCAACTTGATCCACTTGCATTTGATCCAACGATCAAGAAATTGACTAATTGAAGCCTTTTCAATCCTCAACATTGATACCATAATCCTTCTACTAGATTCCGAATTTTATTCAATTGCTGCACCAAACTTAATCAACTAGAAAGCAAGCCTAGTTCATATTGATTTACGGAAGATCACAATGTATCAAGACGGAAGTGCTGGCGATGTTAATTACGAGCTTATTGGTAATAGCTACAAAGGGTTTCGTAAGCCAGAAACTAAAATATTAGAAGTAATTCTCTCCCAATTAGGCAACGCTCATTCTGTATTAAACGTTGGTGCTGGAACTGGCTCTTATGAACCTAAAGACTTAAACATTACAGCCGTTGAACCTTCAAGCACTATGAGGGAGCAACGCCCTAAAGAATTAAAACCTGCAGTTGATGCTATTGCTGAGGATTTGCCATTTGCTGATAAAACTTTTGATGCATCAATGTCCATTTTTTCAATACATCAATGGAAAGATTTAAGAAAAGGACTTTCTGAAATGCGTCGTGTAACGCAAGGTAAAGTAATCTTAATGTCTTGCTTGCCTAGTAGAGTTTGTGATTACTGGTTATACGAGTACGCTCCACTAATACTTGAAATTGAAGCGAAACGTTTTCCATCAAAAGATGAAATAGAGGATGGACTTAGTCAAAAAGTAAATTCAATACAAATTCCAATTCCCTTGAATTGTAGTGACGGATTTAATGAAGCTTATTACGGAAGACCAGAACACTTATTGAATAAAAATGCCAGGCACAGTTGTTCATCTTGGAGCTTTGTAGATAACAGCTTGGCGGATGAATATGTATGTAATTTGAAGAAGGATATAGAAAGTGGTAGTTGGGATTTGAAATACGGAAATTTACGAAAGACTGACTTTTATTTAGGTTCTTTATATTTGTTTGTTGCGAATTAGACAAAAGTTACACACTCGGTTTTGTATAGCCGAATAACTACGCAAACTTCAAGACCACAAGATTAAGACCACACGGTATACCCGCTGAAACCAAACCTGACTCAACGATTTGTGCGCAGAGGGTAAAAAATTGGCTACATCCTTCTAGACTCCAAACTTGATTCAAAAGTTTTCGGAATCAAAGCGTCCATCATTTTGATAACTCTTGATTCCCAGTATTGGCGATTCCTTGTATATTTGTAGGAATAAGATGCCCA
>Ga0209401_1002135_pt1 | contig 12891 bp, 9 predicted proteins | sample M_140807_MF_Meta_FD_187318 | JGI IMG/M metagenome (GOLD analysis project Ga0209401, IMG submission 187318) | Freshwater microbial communities from Lake Montjoie, Canada to study carbon cycling - M_140807_MF_MetaG (SPAdes) (version 2) | ecosystem: Environmental > Aquatic > Freshwater > Lake...
CTATAAAGTTTTGATACGGCGGTTTACTTAAGCCAAGTGCCTCCAAAGTAGCTTCGCCATAATAGGGCTCTACCTGCAGCATTGGAGACGTGGCGCCCCATATAGCAAGCGTTGGCTTATTAAAGGCACAGGCAATGTATAATAAACCCGTGTCATGCGAAATAACAAGTCTAGACTTTTGAATAATGCTTGCCGACTCATTGATACTAAACTTTCCGCAAGCGTTGTAAATTTTAATAGGATCAATGGCTGCCACCGCATCTCCTTCTTTAGCATCTTCTTTACCGCCTACTAGTACAATGGGGAAATTTATTTTTTTGCAGAGCTGCTGCAGTTTAAGTAGTGGTAATTTTTTGGTTGCATAGGATGCACCAATTACAATAGCAACATAACCGGCGCTATGGGCTGTAGGCAAATCCTCCGCTTTAATATGCTCTTCTGGGGCAATAAAATAATCTAGCCCTTTCCCATCATTTTGTACACCCAGTGGTGCCAGTGTATCGATGCACCTATCAATAATATGACGTGACGGGATTTTATTTTTGATACCAAGCCTGGTTAATAAAAATTTGTGGAGGCTTAATTTTTGATAGGTTAATGCTGGCACTTTTAACGCTGTTTTAATGCGCCATGTCCTAAAATTCTTATGAAAATCAATGATGTAATCAAAATTTTCTTGACGCAACGATTTAATTGTAGCACCAAGATCTTCAGCGAAATAATGAAAGGTATGTATGTATGGATTATGAAGTGTAACCGCTTTAAAACTTTCTTTGGATAAAAAATGAATTTCGGCATCCGGCACTTGCTGTTTTAAACAACGAATAGCAGCCGTTGTTAAAACGATATCTCCAATGGATGAAAAGCGGATGACTAAAAATTTCATTGAGGGGATTTATTAATTAGTCTAGTTCCATGTAATCTAAATCTTTATGGAATGTTTCTTCAGTAAAAGCATAAGCGGTAAATGCAATACACATAACTATAACACCAGTTACGATGCCGCTATATACAATGGACCAGTGCCATGATTTTTGAAACAAATCTAAAAACAGCATATTAATTAAAGGGAGCGCACCACGCACCATATTAGGAATGGTGGTTGCTGCTGTTGCACGCAAATTGGTACCAAACTGCTCTGCGCCCATCGTTACAAAAATGGCCCAAAAGCCAGTACTAAAGCCAAGCCAACCCGCCACCAAATACATAGTTGTATCTGAATTGTTGTACCCACTAAAATAAAATAACAATCCAACCACCGTTAAGCCGTAAAATAAAAGAAGCGCTTTTTTACGACTTTTAAAATACTGACTTATAAGTCCAATTATAATATCACCTATAGCAATACCCACATAACCAAACATGATGGCTCTTCCCGAATCGATGGTGGTACTAGCAAACATGGCTTTACCAAAACGATCGCTTTGATTGATTAAAATACCAATGACATACCAAGTAGGCAATCCAATTAAAACAGCAACAAAATATTTTTTAAATCTTTTACCATTATTAATGAGCATGAAAAAATTTCCTTTTACAACTTCCGAAGCTTTTGCTGTAGCAAACATGCCAGACTCTGCTACTTTTACACGCAGTAGTAATAAGCAAATACCAAGCACACCTCCTATCTTATAACATAAGCGCCAATCCTGTGTGTACTGATATGTAAAGTATGCGGCCACTGCTCCAAAAAGTCCAATGCCTGCCACCAATGAAGTACCAACACCTCTTTTATTTTTTGGAAGTAGCTCACTTACGAGTGTAATGCCTGCACCCAGTTCTCCAGCCAAACCTAGCCCACCAATAAATCTTGCCCATGCATACTGATCTACGGTGGTTACAAAACCTGTTGCAAAATTGGCGGTAGAATATAAAATGATGGATCCAAAAAGTACACTTAATCTCCCCCTTTTGTCGGCAAGCACCCCCCAAAAAATTCCGCCAAGTAACAATCCTGTCATTTGCCAATTGATTACCCGTGTGCTGTCAACTAAAAGTGTAGCTTCTGTAGAACCAACACCCAGCATACTTGTTTTTTTAACAATCGTAAACAACAACAAATCATAAATGTCAACAAAATACCCGAGGGCTGCTACAATAACAGGTAAAGAAAATAGCGCTATTTTTTTATCAGATGCATCCATGATTACGCCTTCTTAGATTTTCCAAAAAAGAGTTTGATAATAACAGGCGCTGTTGTGAAAAATACAATGCCCAGCACTATGATTTCTAAGTGATGTTTTAAATCAAAACCAAATTCACTTAAAATCCATTTTTGTAAAAAGTGTCCGGCAAACAACATACTAAATACCCATGCCACCGACCCAATAATATTAAAGCTTACAAACTTTTTTTGATTCATGCCTACAATACCTGCAACAATGGGTGCAAAAGTTCTGACAATTGGAATAAACCTAGCTACTATAATAGCGCCACCACCGTGCTTATTATAAAATTCCTGCGCTTGAATTAAATATTTTTGTTTGAATAATAAATTTTCTTCCCAACCAAACATAGCAGGACCCACTTTTTTACCAAACCAATAACCTGTTGCATTACCGGCAATACCCGCCGATGCAATAAGCCCCATTAATAAAAATAAATCCGCAAACTCGTTACCAGAAGTCCAAAGTTCTGCGGCTAAATTGGTACTGTAAATGCCTGCTACAAATAAAAGGCTGTCGCCGGGTAAAAAGAAGCCAGCAAAAAGTCCAGTTTCTGCAAATACTACAAATAATATAAGCCACAAACCACCATGCTCAATATAAAACTGAGGCTGCAATAATTGGCTCCAATGAAACGCGTCTAATAAAAACATGGCTATAATTTATACTTGAAGCTAAGCGGCTACTTCGGTAGGATTTTCTAATGAACCTTCCCATTTACTCACTGCACTTGTTGCGAGCGCATTACCAAGCACGTTGGTTGCAGTTCTAAACATGTCGCAAAAATGGTCGATGGGTAAAATAAGCGCAATACCTTCTGGTGGAATATTAAACATAGCGCAGGTAGCCGTTACCACCACAAGTGATGCACGCGGAACGCCTGCAATCCCTTTACTTGTAAGCATAAGCACAATTAGCATGGTAAACTGCGTACCCAAATCTATATGAATGCCATAGGCCTGCGCAATGGCGAGGCTCGCAAAAGTCATATACATCATACTACCATCTAAATTAAAAGAATAACCAAGTGGTAATATAAAAGATACAATTTTGTCTTTGCAACCAAACTTTTCTAATTCCTCGGTTAATTTAGGAAATACCGCCTCACTGCTTGTGGTGCTAAATGCAATAATTAAGGGCGGAAAAATAGCTTTCAAAAGTCCTGGTAAACGCTTTCCTAAAATTAAAAATCCAACGGTTAAAAGTACCAGCCATAAACTAGCGATACCCATAATAAAATAGAGTAAGTACTTGCCGTAAAAAACAAAAACGTCTAATCCTTTGGTAGCTATTACTGCAGTGATGGCACCAAATACACCCAGTGGTGCAAAATTCATAACATAGCCTACCATTTTTAAAATAATATGTGCTACGGCGTCAAGTGCTTTAACAACAACGGTGGCTTTCTCACCCATTGAAGCTGTTGCAACACCAAAAAATATACTAAAAATTACAAGTTGTAAAATTTCGTTATTGGCCATAGCATCAATAACGCTTTTTGGAAACACGTGCTCCACAAACTTTTGGATACTAAACTCTTGTGTTTTACCCACTAAATCTTGCGCTCCACTTACATCGGCATTGTTTAAATTAATACCCGCACCCGGTTGAAAAACATTTACAAGCAAAAGACCAATTAATAAACTAACGAGCGAGGCTGTCAAAAACCATAATAGTGCTTTACCACCCACGCGACCAACTGTTTTTAAATCGCCAAGTTTTGCGATACCCACCACAAGGGTAGAAAACACAAGCGGTGCTATAATCATTTGAACCAATCTTAAAAAGATGGTTGTGAGTAGCTTTAGGTTTTTAGAAAAGGATTGGATAAATGCTGCTTCACTATTTTGATGAACAAAATAACCAAGGATAACCCCAGCAACCATCGCAATTATGATGTAGAGTGTTAATTTATTAGATTTTTTCATAAGGTATATAAGTATTGCAATATAAGACTTAAGTACTAAAAAAATGCAGGCCCCGCCGCCGTGATTTTTGCAAAAAAGCAGGGGAGTTTTGGGAAAAAAGTACTATTTTTCGACATCAATTGATTTGAAATCAAACCCAAAAATTATGAGTTTATTTAGAAAAAAGGATTTGTCTGCCATGTTAGCACAAGCAGAAGATGGCGGTAAGGGCCTTAAACGCACGCTTGGTGCAGGTAACCTTGTTGCACTTGGCGTTGGTGCTATTATTGGAGCAGGTTTATTTGTAAGAACAGCCGCTGCTGCAGGTCAAGCAGCCGGACCAGCTGTAACTTTATCATTTATTATTGCAGCCATTGGTTGTGCTTTTGCAGGTTTATGCTATGCAGAATTTGCAGCTATGATCCCTATATCAGGAAGTGCTTATGCATATTCTTATGTTACCATGGGAGAAACGGTTGCATGGATTATTGGCTGGGCATTAATTATGGAGTACGCCCTAGGTGCTGCTACCGTTTCTATTGCATGGAGCGAATATTTAAACAAGTTGCTGGGCGGAGGTATCCCCTACGAGTGGAGCCATTCCCCTTTTGAAAGCATCACTGATACTGCAGGCGTTATTCATCAAGGTATCATGAATGCACCTGCGCTAATCATATTATTACTCCTTACATTATTACTTATTAAAGGAACACAAGAGTCTGCAATTGTAAATGCTATCATTGTATTTATTAAAGTAGCAATTGTAATTATATTTATCGTTTTAGGCTGGCAGTTTATTAGACCAGAAAACCATACGCCGTATTTTATTCCAGCCAATCAGCCTCCTTTGCTTGATGCCTCAGGTAAAGTAATTGCCGATTATTCTGGTGCATTTAAACATGGCTGGGGTGGTGTATTAGGTGGTGCAGCTATCGTATTCTTTGCCTTTATTGGTTTTGATGCGGTATCAACTGCAGCGCAAGAAGCAAAGAACCCTAAAAGAGATATGCCTATTGGTATTTTAGGATCACTAGTAGTATGTACTATTTTATACATCTTATTTGGTCACGTATTAACAGGTGTTGCAAACTGGAAAGATTTTGTTGATCCATTAAAAGGTCGCGAAGCATCTGTAGCTTATGCTATTTCTAATTATATGACCGGCTATGGCTGGTTAGCCACTGCAGTAACGGTTGCAATTTTAGCAGGCTTTAGCTCAGTAATACTTGTTATGTTAATGGGACAATCTCGTGTGTTCTTTTCAATGGCAAACGACGGTTTACTTCCTAAAGTATTTTCTGACCTTCACCCTAAATACCGTACTCCATACAAATCAAACTGGATCTTATTTGTTTTTGTAGGTGCTTTTGCTGCTTTTGTGCCAGGAAGCGTTGCCGGTGATTTAACCAGTTTTGGAACTCTTTTTGCTTTCGTACTCGTAAGTGCAGGCATCTGGATTTTACGTGTGAAGTCTCCAGAAATGGAAAGACCATTTAAAACACCATTGGTGCCACTCGTTCCAATTTTAGGCGCTATCATTTGCCTTGCTATGATTTTTGCACTAGATGCTCAAACATTAAAAGTTGCATTTGCCTGGATGGCCCTTGGCCTAGTTGTATACTTTGCATACAGCCGCAAACACAGTAAGTTAAACTAACCCTTACTTATACGGCAAAAAAAATAGTCCCGACCTTCGGGACTATTTTTTTTGCCGTATTTTTGCTGACCTTAAAGAAACACTATGGGAAGGATATTTGAAGTTAGAAAAGCAACCATGTTCAAGCGTTTTGATCGCATGGCTAAGCAATTTACCCGTATTGGTAAAGAAATTGTAATTGCAGTAAAATCGGGAGGACCCAATCCAGACGACAACCCGGCTTTAAGAAGATGCTATCAAAATGCCCGTAGTGCAGGTATGCCCAAAGACCGTGTTGAAGCGGCCATTAAGCGTGCCATGGGCAAAGACACTTCTAACTACGAAGAGATCCTATACGAAGGTTACGCGCCTCATGGTGTGGCTTTGTTAGTAGAAACTGCAACCGATAATCACGTAAGAACCGTTGCTAATGTAAAAAGTCATTTTAACAAAGGTGGTGGTGCGATGGGTAATAGCGGAAGTGTAAGTTTTCAATTTAAAAAAATGGGTGTGTTTAAATTAAGCCCAGAAGGAATAGTGATGGATGATTTAGAATTAGAATTAATTGACCATGGCCTTGACGAACTTGGGGATAGTAATGACGATAATGGAAATCCGATCATTGTATTAAGATGCGCATTTACCGATTTTGGCAACCTGCAAAAAGAATTAGAAGCTAAAAAATTAAATGTTATTAGCGCCGAGTTTGAATGGATACCGAGTACAACAGTACCTGTAACCGATGAGCAAGCCGAGGATATTAGTAAATTAATTGAGCGATTAGAAGAAGACGAAGACGTTAACAAAGTGTTCCATAACATGGGATAAAACGCTGCTGCGTTACTCTGCCATAATGGATTTTACTGCTTCTATTACATCCTCTGCATTGGGTTTACTAAAATAGTCACCATCACTGCCGTATCCAGGCCTATGGGCTTTTGCAGTAAGGGTTTTAGGACTTGCGTCTAGCCACTTGTAGCCGCCCTGCTCTTCCATTACATGATTAAACATATAAGAGGTTGCACCACCCGGAACGTCTTCATCAATAAATAAAATCCGGTTTGTTTTTTGTAAAGATTTTACAATGCTGTGGTGAATATCAAAAGGAAGTAATGTTTGTACGTCAATGAGCTCTATCGAAATTCCATCCTGCGCTAGACGAATAATGGCTTCTTCAATGATACGAAGTGTAGAACCATAAGAAACAATGGTAACGTCAGTTCCCTCATTTATGATTTCAGGAATACCCAGTGGAACAGTATATTCTAATAAATTGCTAGGCAACTTTTCTTTTAATCGATAACCATTTAAGCACTCAATTAAAATAGCAGGATCGTTTGCTTGTAAAAGCGTATTGTACATGCCAGCTGCTTGCACCATATTACGGGGCACACAAACAAACATGCCTCTCAATGAATTTACAATCATACCCATCGGAGATCCACTATGCCAAATGCCTTCTAACCTGTGCCCTCTCGTTCTAATAATGACAGGACAACTTTGTTGACCAAAGGTTCTGTAATGCGTAGTAGCCACATCATCACTAAGGGGTTGTAATCCGTACAATAAATAATCTAAATATTGAATTTCAGCGATAGGCCTTAATCCTCTAACAGCCATGCCAATAGCCTGTCCTATAATGGTAAGCTCTCTAATACCCGTATCAGAAATACGGTCAGCGCCGTGTTTTTCTTGTAACCCTGCAAAACCCTGATTTACATCACCAATAAAACCAACGTCTTCACCAAATGCATAAACTTTATTGTTGCTTTCAAATAGGGCATCAAAATATTTATTGAGCACTTCGTATGCATTAACAATAGGTGCATCTGGTGCGTATATTGGTAACACTGAATTTACTTTTAGCGCAGACTTTGGTCCTTCATTGTATAAAAAAGTATTGAAAAGTAAGGCCGCTTCATTTTTTAATTGAGTTGCAAATTGCTTTACTTTTTCGACGCCTTTAACACCAACAGCCGCTTCACTAACCTTTGCAAGTGTTTTTAAAACATCCCTACGAAGTGGTTCTTTATTGTTTGTTAGTTCAGCTACTATTTGTTGAACAGCAGGGCTGATGACTTGAAGTCCGCTAATAACTTGCGAAGCTTCTTCCACCTGCTTTTTAATAGGTCCAATAAATTTTTCCCAAGCTACCGCTTTTGCCTCTTTCACATATTCTTTTGCGTCAACTTCAACGTTATTTAACTCTGTTATTGTTGCGAGACCGGCATCTAACATCCACTCACGCATTTTTTTAATACAATCCCAGTTTTTTTCCCATTCTAAACGCTCTGCAGATTTATAACGCTCATGACTACCACTTGTAGAATGCCCTTGCGGTTGCGTTACTTCTTCGACATGAAAAAGTGCCGGGGTATGCGTTTCTCTGATTTTTTGTAAGCCTTCTTCAAACACTTCACACATACCTGCATAATCCCAGGCCTTTGCTTTATATATTTCGATACCATTGGTGTCTGCTAATTTTTGCATACCAGCAAGTGCATCAGAAATTGAGTTTTTTGTTGTTTGTAAATTTTTTGGAACAGAAATTCCGTAACCATCATCCCATACAAAAACAGCTAACGGAACTTGTAAAACAGAAGCTGCATTGATGGTCTCCCAAAAATGTCCTTCTGAAGTACTCGCATCACCAATGGTACAAAAACAAATTTCATCACCATGGCTACTTAACCCAGTATGCGCATCCTGATTTTTTTGCTGCGCTTCTCTAAAACATTTAGAAGCAAAAGCAAGACCCAAAGCGCGGGGCATTTGCCCGGCCGTTGGCGCCATATCGGCAGAAGTATTTTTTTGATTGACTAAGTCTAGCCAATTGCCATTATTATCTACTGTTGGTGTTGCAAAATGGGAACTCATTTGTCTTCCCGCACAAAAAATGTCATTCTTAATGTCAGGATCAGCGTAGAGTTGAGAAAAATATTGTTCTACACTTGCAATACCTGTAGCGAACATAAAAGTTTGGTCTCTATAATAACCCGATCTAAAATCTCCATTTTTAAAGTATTTAGCAAGTGCAACTTGTGCTACCTCTTTGCCATCTCCAAAAATTCCAAACTTGCCTTTGCCTGTTAATACTTCCCTTCTACCCAGCAAACTAACTTCCCTACTAATGAGCGCAATTTTATAATCCTGCATGACCGTATCACGAAATCCCTCAAAGGATAACATCTCGGTTTGGGGCGCTGGCGAAGCAATTAATTCCATGTGGCAAAAATAACATTCAGCACCCAATACATAACGGGTATTTTTGATTTTGGGGATAAATCTCAGCTACCCTTAACAACCCCTATTTTGAGTAATTTCACCTTTTTTTAAGGGTATTTTAGGTCTAAATTGAACTTTAAATGATACTTTTACTAAGTACTATAAACAAAGCACGAATATGAAAAAGATTTTAGCCCTCACATTAGTAGCCCTAACTGCTTCTTTTAGCGTTTTTGCGCAACAAGACATCAAGTTTGAAGAAGGCTCTTTTAACTTTGGAAAAATAGCCCAAGGTACTCCTGTAACGCACGTTTTTAATTTCAAAAATACAGGTGCTAAGCCTGCTGTAGTTGAGTATTGCACTGCAGAGTGTGGTTGTACCACCCCAGAAGTTACCAAAGAACCAATTTTAGCTGGTAAATCAAGTACTGTAAAGGTTACTTACAATGCGGCTAACATGGGAAGCTTTACAAAGCGTGTTACCGTTAAATTGGTAGGCGTTGCAGAACCAATTATTATTACAATTACTGGTGAAGTTGTTGCTAAAAAGTAATTGTTAAGGATTATATAATGATCTTACCAGCCTCCTTCGGAGGCTGGTTTTTTTTGCCCCTGCCTCAAATTGTAAACTTATATTTGCATCATGTTACAGATTAGCAAACGCGGCACAGATATGCCCGCCTCACCCATCAGAAAACTAGTTCCCTTTGCAGAAGCTGCAAAAACAAGAGGAACTAAAGTGTATCACTTAAACATTGGTCAGCCCGATATTGAAACACCTAAAATGGTGCTTGATGCGGTAAGACACAGTGATTTTAAAGTGTTAGAATATAGCCACAGCGCCGGTAACGAAAGCTACCGTAAAAAATTAGTAGGCTACTATAAAAGCGTGGGTGTCGATGTCAACGAAAAACAAATCATTATCACCACGGGTGGTAGCGAAGCTATTTTGTTTGGCTTTATGGCATGCCTCGATGCGGGTGATGAAGTTATTATTCCAGAACCTTTTTACGCCAACTACAATGGCTTTGCAGTAGAAGCGGGCGTAACGGTTGTGCCTATTACATCGCACATCGAAAACGGTTTTGCACTTCCTCCAATTGAGGCTTTTGAAGCAAAAATTACACCGCGCACAAAAGCGATTGTGATTTGTAATCCTAACAATCCTACAGGTTATTTATACAGTGCTTCCGAAATGGAGCAATTAAAAAATATTATCCTTAAACACAACTTGTATTTGTTTTCAGACGAAGCTTACAGAGAGTTTTGTTATGAAGGCAAACAAATTAGCGCCTTGCATTTAACAGGTGTAGACGAGCACGTGGTAATTATGGATACCATTAGTAAAAGATACAGTGCATGTGGAGGACGGATTGGTGCATTTATTACTAAAAATCAGGCTCTATTAGATGCTACCATGAAATTTGCGCAGGCCCGTTTAAGTCCGCCAAGTTTTGCACAAATTGCAGGTGAAGCGGCCATTGATTTACCCGCTAATTACTTTGATGATACCAAGGCCGAATATAAATCTAGAAGAGACCTTATTGTTACTAGATTAAACGCTATGGAAGGTGTTTTTTGTCCAAATCCAGGTGGTGCTTTTTACGCGATGGCTAAATTACCCATAGACGACGCCGACAAGTTTTGCCAATGGTTACTTGAAGATTTTGCTTTTGAAAACCAAACTGTAATGCTAGCCCCAGCAACCGGATTTTATGGCACACCAGGACTTGGAAAACAAGAAGTAAGACTTGCCTATGTATTAAATTTAGAAGACATTAACAAAGCTATGGACTGCTTAGAGGCAGCATTAAAAGTTTATCCGGGTCTTATACAATAAATACATGTTCGTGAGCCTCAAGAGACCCTTTTTATTACAAGCATTTTTTGTAGCTATGGTTACTTTGGGTTTATTATGTACCAGTAGCTTTGCGCAAAGCTATAAACCAACCTATGGCTCTGCTTTTGCTGGCAGCACTAGTATTTTTAATAACCCAGCTTCTAGTGTCAATCAAGCGTTTAAATGGGAGGCTACTATTTTAAGTGCGCAGGCAAATTTTAATAGCAATTTATTTTACATCCGTAACGACTCTATTGGATTTCATCAGGGCATGTACCCAAAGTATTTTCATGCAAACATTGACCTTAATTTATTAAACCTCTTATACAAGCCCAACAATAAACAAGCATTTAGTGTGGGCATTAGGGCCAGAACTTTTAACCACATCAAAACAGAACCACTCGTTGCTTTAACAGGCATTAAAAGCATCCATGATTTTTTTATGATCAACAGGCAAACACCCTATCTACAAGCTTTTTTAACACATAGTGGATGGTTGGAAACCAACTTAAATTATGCACAAGAAATTTATAGGGATCAAAAAAGTACATTAACAGCAGGCGTAACTTTACAAATCAACAAGAGTATTTCTGGGGCATACGCTACCGTTAATAAATTAAGTTATTTAGAAAGCACCAATGGGATTGATACGGCCTATACTTTAACCGCTGGCGGCGCTTCGTTTGGCTATAGTTCTAATTATGATGAAACAATCGCTGGGAGTTCAAATGCCGGTTCAGACTTTATAAAAAATAGCAAAACAAGCATGGGTTTAAGTATTGGTGCAGAGTATTTACTCTACAACACAGAAGCACATAGTTTTCAAACCAACCATGCTTTAAACTATGCTTTAAAAATTGGGGTTTCTATTATGGACATTGGTGGCGTAGGCTATAAAAACAGCGCTATCAGTAGTGTATTTAATGGTGTTAGACCAAATATTACCGACCCTATGTTATCTCTTAAAACAACGGGCCTTGCCAACAGTCAACAATTAAGAGATTCTTTGTCTACTGCATTTGCTACCACAACACAAATGCCTGAAACATTTACCATTGCTAAGCCAACTCGTTTTAATATAAATATTGACAAACCGCTTGGCAATGACTTTTATATCAACGCAGACCTCACGGTAAATATGCACGCAAGTGGAGGCCTCGCTAAATTACGTACTAGAGACCTTAATTTAATTATGGTTACCCCAAGGTATGAAACCTTACACCTAGGTGTTTATTTACCTGTGCAATACAATACACAAGGGCAACTTGTGGTGGGTGGCGCTCTTAAGCTAGGGCCTTTAACGGTGGGCGTTCACAGGATTAGGTGGCTTACCAATTCCAGTAATATGGATAACCTTTCGGGGGGCGGTTATATCATGCTTAGCGTACATCCGATTAGTCTTAAAAAAATTAAGACCATTATAGACTGCCCAGAATAAATTAACTTACCGTACCAATCAACTTCATACTATGGGTATTTGTTTTTCAAAAATATCTACGGGCAAAATAATACTAGCCATTTGCTTGTTTACACTTAGTGCATGCCGTGAGTCTAGAGAAATTTTTGCTGAAGTTGCTGGACCAAAAAAAATGCCTACTACTGCTGCTAAGCCTGTTTATAAAAAAACATTTAAACCCAGGCCGGGCTTTGAACCTTTTGATGGGGTTGACCATTTGCCAGCCAATTACGCATTTATATACGAGCCTACTTTTATTACACAAAAGCCAGTTATTAAAAAAAGAATTGGCGAAACCTATGTTCCTGAAAAGCTTACCATCAATACCTATGCTTTTACACGCAATAAAAAAGAAATAAATTTTAGAATGAGCTACCCCACCAATTTAAAAGGGAGCTACCATAAAATAAACGCCGCAGATACAAGCAACGCTTTTAGGTTTATTAATAAATACAATGATACTTGTTACGTTACCAAATACACGTTAAAAGAATTACGTGACACCAGCATTTATCATATTGGTATTATTCTTGATCATAGTGGATCTATGGGTGATGATCGCTGTGCAGAATTACAAGATGCCTTATCAGAAAGTTTAAAAAAAATGAGCAAGCGTAACTTAATTAGCTTATGGAAATTTGATTCTGATATTTCATATGAAG
>Ga0209401_1002139_pt1 | contig 12883 bp, 11 predicted proteins | sample M_140807_MF_Meta_FD_187318 | JGI IMG/M metagenome (GOLD analysis project Ga0209401, IMG submission 187318) | Freshwater microbial communities from Lake Montjoie, Canada to study carbon cycling - M_140807_MF_MetaG (SPAdes) (version 2) | ecosystem: Environmental > Aquatic > Freshwater > Lake...
GTCGTGGCGGCGGTGACCGGTCAGCACCACGGTGTCGCCGTTGCGGACGCGACGCAGGACGCCCGAGGTGATGTCGGGCTGCTCGCGCACTTCCAGCTGACCATCGTGGGCATTGGCCTCCACGGAAATGTTGCGGGAGGTGGTGGTGCCGGTGGTCACGGCCGTGTTGGTGTAGCTGCCGCTGTAGGTGGTGCCGGCGTTGACGGTCTCCTCCTTCTTGCCGCGCAGGGCCGCCCAGGAGAGGAGACCCAGACCGAGGGGCAGCAGCAGCCACCAGGCACGGCCTGGATCCACGGCGGTGCCGGCATCCGGGGCGGGAGCTGCGGGCTCAGGGGTAGCGACAGCTGTTTCGTTGTTCGTGCCAAAGGTGGTGGCCACACCCTTGCTCAGGCTGTAAGGGCAGGTGAGGCGGGCGGTGTTGGTGCCGTCTTTGGTGAGGTCAAAGACCACCTCAACCTTGTCAGCATCGATCGCACGGCTGGAAATCACCTTGGCCAGGTCGGTGCGCCAGCCCTGCTTGCCGGCGCTGTCGAGACAGGCGGCGGTGGCGGTTTTGATGCCCTCTTCTGGAGTGAGGGCCAGCGCTGGACCGGCGGCCGCCAGCATCCCGAGGGAGGCAGCGGAGACCAGGAAAAAGCGCTGTAAGGAACGGGAGGATTGGACCATCCTGAATCAACTCCTGTAGGTCGGGTGTGGTAAGATTGGGGGAAAGAACCCTGGGCAAATGGGTGGAGAGTGTGTCGTTGCGACGTGCCCTGGCAAAGGGGTTCGCTGGCGACGCCATCCATTAAGCGAACCTTATTCGCGCTGAGACTTTTGGCAACGGCTTTATGGGCATTCCTTGGTTTGGTTGGCGCTCTTCGCTGCCGCTTGGATGCGGGCTCCCGTGCTCTCAGTCCACTGTCACGGTGAGCGAAGACGCTGCCCCCAGCGCTTTAAAAGGGCTGGAATCAGAAGGCTTTGGGCACCGGGTTGGCAAGGTGGGGGCGAGACGAAAAGCTAGATCAACCCTTGCTTGGCCGCTCCCCTTGGCATGGCCGAGAACCTGCCGGGGTGTTCTGAATCACGTGCAGCAACGCAGAGGTTTTGATGGTGACGTCGGCATTTGTCATTCGCTTGTCACATTCGCTTGCCGCAATCAGGTTCCTTGGTCAAAATGGGACCGCGTTCCAACTTTTCCTCGCAACTGCATGGCCCTCGGAGTTCCCATTTCCAAGAAGTTTCTTGCCGAATTCATCGGTACCTTCTGGCTCGTACTCGGTGGCTGCGGCAGTGCCGTGCTGGCTGCCGTCTTCCCCTATGACAGCGCTGCCGCCAATCCCCTTGGCCTCGGCTTTCTCGGCGTTTCCCTCGCCTTCGGCCTTACCCTGCTGACCGCCGCCTACGCGATCGGCCACATTTCCGGCTGCCACATCAACCCGGCCGTGACCTTCGGGCTCTGGTCGGCTGGCAAGTTCCCCGGCTCCAAGGTGCTGCCCTATGTGGTGGCCCAGGTGCTGGGTGCCCTCACCGCCGGTGGGCTGATCTACGGCATCGCCGGTGGTCGTGAAGGTTTCACCCTCAGTGGCAGCAACCCTTTGGCCACCAATGGCTGGGGTGCCCATTCCCCCGGCGGTTACGGCTTCTGGGCGGCTCTGCTCACCGAGCTGGTGCTCACCTTCATCTTCCTGCTGATCATCCTGGGCACCACCGACCGCCTGGCTCCCGTTGGCTTCGCTGGGGTGCCGATCGGTCTTTCCCTTGCCCTGATCCACCTGATCAGCATCCCGGTCACCAACACCTCGGTGAACCCCGCCCGCAGCACCGGTGTTGCCCTCTGGGTCGGTGGTGAGGCCGTGGGTCAGCTGTGGCTGTTCTGGCTGGCTCCCATCGTGGGTGCCCTGCTGGCTGGCTGGGTCCACAGCAACGTGTTCGACTCCAACGTGGAGGGCTGATCGCGATTCCGTGATCCGCTTCACCGATGCATCAGGGCCCCCAGGGGCCCTTTTTTTTATGGGATTGCAAGAGGCGTTCAGCTTCTTGATGGGCTCCCACAGGTGCCTTCCCGGGGAACCTTCCCGGCGTGGAAGGGCACACTCTCCAGGCTGGCGCTTAGGCAGCCACCAGATCCTGCAGGGCCTCAAGCAGGGTCTCCAGGTCGGAGGGGCTGGTGGTGATATGGGTACAGGCCCGCAGGCAGGACGGATCCGGCAGGTTGCGAAGCCAGATCCCCCGTTCTCCGAGGCGTTGCACCAGGGTGGCCGGATCCTGGCCCTCCACCGTGAAGCTCACCAGGCCGGCCGGAGGGGGCTCGTCCAACAGCGGGCGCACGCTTGTGATCCGCCCCAGGCCTTCCCAGAGCTCGGCGCTGCGCTGGCGGATCTGGGCCAAGCGCTGCTGGTCGGTGCCCTCGGCCTCCAACAGGGCCAGGGAGCTGGAGAGGCCTGCGAACAGCGGCGTGCAGGAGGTGGCCACCTCGAAACGGCGACCATCGCGGTGAAAGTCCCCCGTGTCGGCGGCTTCGTCGGCCAGGGAGCGCCAGCCGATCAGGGTGGGGGTGGCCTGCTCCAGCAACCGCTCGGAGAGGGCCACCACCCCGAGGCCCTCAGGACCGCAGCACCATTTGTGGCCGGTGCAGGCGTAAATGTCGGCGGCGGCGGCGGCTTCGGCCACCGGCACACTGCCAAGGGACTGGGCTCCATCCACCAGCAGCCAGGGGTGGTTGGGATGGAGGGCCAGGCGGGCTGCCACATCAGCGATTGGCATCAACTGGCCGGTGGTCCAGAGCAGGTGGGAGAGCACCACCAAGCGAGTGCGGGGGGTAAGGCTCCGCTCCAGGGCTTGTAACACCGCCCCGCGGGCCGCCTCGCTGCCGGAGCGCGTCTCCACCACGGGCAGGCTGGCCAGGCTGAGCTTCTGACGCCGGGCCAACTCCCGGCAGGCGGCCACCACGCCGTGGTGTTCGGCATCGCTGATCAACAGCTCATCGCCCTCCTGCCAAGGCAGGCCCCAGAGCGGGAGTACACAGCCACTGCTCACGTTTTCGGTGAAGGCCAGCCGCTCCGGAGGCACGCCGCACCAGCTGGCCAACCGCCTGCGCAGGCTCGACACCGTGCCCCCCACGTAGGGCCACACGCTTCCGGTAAAAGGCCCTAACTCCTGGATGGCGCGCCAGCTGGCCAGGATGGCCTCGAGGGAGGGGGTGGGCAGGGGACCCTGGCCTCCATAGTTGAAATACACCTTGTTGGCCAGGGCGGGCATCAGCTCGCGCAGCGGCGATGGGCTGAATGCAGCCAACCTGGATCCCGAAGGTTGCATCACTGAATTGTGTTGGGTGGCGTGCCAGTCGACCCTATCGACCGGCGAAGGTCTCAGAGGACCTGGCCCACCATCACGGCAGCCAGGGCGGAGAAGAGGGTGATGCCGAGGGCCGTGATCGGGTCCTGACCTTGGGCCACCGCCAGACTTGTGACCACACCGGCGCCGAGACAGGCCACGGCGAGCTGGCCGGTGAGTTCGCCTCGGGGGCTTGGAGTTGGGGTCACAGCAGCGGGTGCATCTGGGCGGAAGCTACCGGTGGTTCTTGCTGCGTGGTTCGCCGATGCGGCGGGTTGTTACCGGCTGTTCAGGAACTTCATGCTTTCGTTACATGGACCCGCTTCGACGCTCCTGGTCAAGCCTTGGTTCAAGCCGGCGGCGGCGGCAGCGATGCGGGCCGGGCCCTGCCGCTTCCCGCCCACTGGCGCAGGGCCTCCAGCTGCTCCCGTGCCGTGCGGGAGAGGGGCACCACCTGGGATGCGGCGGCGATCAGATCCGCCTCGCTGGGCTCGCGGTTCTCGGCGAAGGCCAGATGCATCGCCTCGATCACCGTCTGCTCCAGCTCCGCCCCGGAGAAGCCCTCGGTGCGATCCACCAGCACCTGCAGGCCGATCCCGTGGGCCGGACGGCGACGCCGCAGCTGCAGGTCGAGGATGGCGGCCCGTTCCGCCGGGCCTGGCAGCTCCAGCAGGAAGATCTCGTCGAAGCGGCCCTTGCGCAGCAGTTCGGCCGGTAGCCGTTCCACCGCGTTGGCGGTGGCCACCACGAACACGGCGCTGCTTTTCTCCGCCATCCAGGTGAGCACGCTGGCCAGCACCCGCTGGCTGGTGCCCCCATCACTGCGTCCGTCACTACCTCCGCCAACCCCGAGGCCAAAGCCCTTATCGATCTCATCAATCCAAAGCACGCAGGGGGCCATCGCTTCGGCCCGCTGGATCATCTCCCGCGTGCGGGCCTCGCTGGCCCCTACCAGCCCGGCAAACAATCGCCCCACGTCCAGTCGGAGCAGGGGCATGCCCCAGCTGTGGGCGATGGCCCTGGCGGTGAGGCTCTTACCCGTGCCCTGGGGCCCCACCAGCAGCACGCCCCTTGGCAGTGGCAGGCCGTAGCGGCGGGCCTCCTCGCTGAAGGCCCGGTGGCGTTGCTCCAGCCAGTGCTTAAGTGCCTCCAAGCCGCCGATGTCGGCCGGGGTGGCCTCGCTCGGGCAGTACTCCAACAGCTCGCTGCGGGCGATCGCCTGCCGTTTCTCCTCCAGCACCTCGGCCAGATCCGCCTCCCCCAGCTGGCCCCGCTGGGCTAAGGCCCGGGCCGCCAACTGCCGCACCCTCTGCTCGCTGAGCCCGTGGCAGGCGCCGGCCAGCTCCGCCAGCACCGCCGGCTTCAGCGGTTCGCCGCTGGCCGCCGCGATGCCGGCCAGCAACCGGCCGATCTCATCGCCATCGGGAAGGGGCAGCTCCAGCACGGCCACGCTGTCCTCCAGCTCGGCCGGCAGCCGCCATTCCGGGGCGGTGATCACCAGGGTGTGGGGTCGCTGCCGCAGCTCGGCGGCGAGGTTGCGCAGCCGCCGGCAGATGCCCGCATCGTCGCCGTAGCGGTGGAAATCCTTCAGGAGCAGGATCGCGCCCTGCTCCTCCGGCACGGCGCCCAGCAGGTCGAGGGCCGCCATCGGGTTGCGGCTCGCCTCGCCCTCGCGGCCCGGGGCTCCGCGCAGTCCGCCGATAAAGTCCCAGCGGAACAGCCGCCGGCCCCCCAGCCGCGAAGCCGCCCGCTCCAGCAGGGCCTCCACCCGTTCCTCCTCCAGGCTGCGGATCCAGAGGATCGGCGTGCGGGAACGGATCAGCAGATCCAGCTGGTCGGCCAGGGGGGCTGCCATGGGCGGTGGTTCAGCTCTCCTTGAGATGGCGAAGGGACGCCCAGCGGGGGTCGCCGCCGCCTTCCTCGCTGCTCCAGGTTGCCGGCCCCGGGCACTCCGAACCGCAGCGGTTCACGAGGGGGAGCCGCAGGCTCAACTGCTCGAACAGCCAGCGCTCCGGGTCGAAGTCGCCCTCCGGATCGAGCCGGTCGTCGAGGTCATCCCCCGCCGCGGTGAGCTCCGTGGGATCTAGCGGACGGCAGGGGGTGGGCAGGGTGTCGCCTGGCCCGGAACCGGAGCCCGCCTCGGCCAGTTCCAGCAGCTCGTGGGCCTCGGCCCCTAAGGCCTGGTTGAAGAGGTTCAGGCAGCGGTCGCAACGCAGGGTCACGATCGTTTCCACCGACCCTTCCACCTCAAGAACGCCCCTGTGATGGTGGGCCGTGAGCTGCCCGCGCACGGGGGTGAGGGTTTCGAGCCCCGTAATCGGCTGGTTCAGCTCCCAGCGACGGGGTGCCGCCAGCAGCCGCAGCTCCGGCAGGGAAACAGGCCTGAGCGGCTCGGCACTCATTTGCGGCCCTTGGGTTCGAAGGGGAGGCGCTCACCGCCTCCGCCGGCCGTGGCGGTGACGGTGGCCTGCTGGGACCTCTGCTTATCGAGGATCTGCTGCAGGTTCTCGGGCAGGGCCTCGCGGCTGAGGATCCAGGTCTGCAGACCCTGGAAGATATTGGCCACCACCATGTAAAGAAGCACTCCGGCCGGAAGCGGGAAAAACAGGAACATCGCGGTGATCATCACCGGCGTGATCTTGTTGGCCGTGGACTGCTGGGGATTGGCCGGCATCCCCATTCCCGAGAGGATCTGGGAGACGAACAAGCTGGCGCCGAAGGCGGCCACCAGGAAGGCGATATCCCAGTTCACCGCCCCGTCGGTCATGAAGCCCACCTGGCCGAGGGCCTTGATGAACAGGAAACCGCTGCGGGCCGCCAGGCCGGGGATCGTGGCTTCCACCGTGGCATCACCAGGAGCGAGAGCTGTGATCGTGCCGTCGTCGGCCACGCTCACCACCTCTTCCCCCTTGGTCACGTTCCAGTGGGGCTGGTAGGCCTCGCCGTTCTCCACACCGGCGAGTACCGAGGCGAAGCTGCCCCCTTCGCGGGTGTGCAGGGCCACGGTTTCGCTGTCGCCCACGCCCAGCTTGCTGCCCTTTTCGAGGGTGCCGATCACCGGCACGTGGCTGGTGCTGGTCACGAAGATCGAATGGCTGGGCGTGTTGAAGGGCTTCGGCTCCACCGCCGCGATCTGGTCGGCGGGCAGCACCTTGAGGTTGAAGGTGTAGGGCACATCGGCGAACGGTGAGCCCCGCAGGGTGGCGAAGAGCGCGAACAGGATCGGCATCTGCACCACCAGGGGCAGACAGCCCGCCAGGGGGCTGCCGAACTCCTTCATCAGCTTGCCGAGTTCCTCCTGCTGCTTGGTGGGGTTGTTGGCGTACTTGCTTTTGATCTCCGCCTGGCGTTGCTGCATCACCGGCTGGGCGATGCGCATGCGGCGGGCACTGCGGATCGATCCGGCGCTGAGCGGGAAGAGCGCCAGCCGGATCACCACCGTGAGGGCGACGATCGCCAGGCCGTAGCTGGGCACCAATCCATAGAAAAAATCCAGGATCGGAAGCAGCAGGTTGTCGGAGATGTAGCCGATCACAGCAAAGGAGGGCTGGGGGAAGGGTGGGACGGTGCCGGGGCCAGTGTGCCCCAGCGCAGGAGGGAATCAGGCAGTAGCCCGGGACGTATCCCCGAACCCTGGAGCAGGCCGGCCGGCGGGAGCACTGGATCTCGCCTGCCTTCGTTCTTCGATGAAGGCCTCCAGCTCCCGGAAGCGGGGCACCGAGCGCATCTCCAGCCGGCTGCCATCGTTGAGCACCAGCACCATGTCGCCCCAGGCGCCGAAGCCCCGCGGCACCGAGAGCACCTCCTGAATCTGGGAGTACACCACCTGGGTGCGATCCCGGCCCAACCAGCCGCCGCTCACCGAGATCCGGCGACTGGTGATGCGATACCGCAGCCAGAGGGCCCGCACGATCGCCCCCACAGCAATCGGCAGACCGATCAAGGTGAGCCCGATCAGAAGGCTGAGCACCAGGTCGCCCCGGGCTGGGCCGCCCTCGTAGTAAGTGGTTTCCCCGCTGGACAGGGGGGCGGGTTCGCTGGGCGTCGAGGGCTTGGCAGCGCTGCCGCTCCCGTCCGTGGGGAGCGGATCAGGGTGGCGATCCTGGGTCATTGAGCAGGCCTGCCTTGCGTAACAGATGGGTGCATTCTTCCAGCAGCAGAGGCTCCGCCGTGGCCCCGGCCTCCGGTTTGAGGCTCAGCAGCAGCCAGAGGGGATGGGGACCTGAGGGAGCCTCTCGCAGCAAATGGGCATGAAGCAGCCGCCTCAGGCGGTTGCGTCGCACCGAGCGCTTGCTCACCTTGCTGCTCACCACCACGGCGCAGCGCCATGGGCTCGGGCTGTGGTGGCGGTCGGAGGGGGGAAGCAGTTCGACTTGGGCCTGCAGCAGGCGCAGCACCATCAACTGACCGTGGAGCCGACGCCCCTGCCGATAGAGCCGATCAAAGGGCCGTTGCCCCCGCAGGCGATGCCGCTGTGGCAGAGCCACCGCCCCTGCCCAGGTCAGACCGCCAGACGGGCCCGGCCGCGACGGCGGCGGGTGCGAATCACGCGGCGGCCGGTGTGGCTGCGCATCCGCACACGGAAACCAGAGACCCGCTTGCGTTTACGGCTCGTTCCTTCCAGGGTGCGCTTCGTCATGGCGTTGGCTTCTCAGCCTGCCACCCTATCAGGCACCGGCCTGTTCTCAGTTTGGATCGATCTCGATCAGCCAGCTGCCCAAATAGCCCGAGATCGGCACCTCACCCGGGGCCTGGGCCAGGGCGTTGAACTGGAACATGCCGGCATTGAAGGGATTGAACAGGGTCATGTAGACCCCCACCGTGCCATCCACCGGGATTGGGGTTTCGGGAAACACTTCGATGGCTTTGCCACCCGGCGTCACCTCGATCGTGGCGGCCAGCTTCTTCTCGCAGCGCGTGCGCTTGGTCATGCCGCCGCTGCTCATGCGGCAGAGCTGAATCATTTTGGGATCAATCTTGGTGTCGAAGTAATCGGGGATCGTGATGGTGAGCTTGAGGATGGCTGTCTTGCGATCCTTTGGACGCAGGGTCAGGTAGTAGTCGGAGCGCTGCTGCCGGATTGTGTTGGTGACGAAGTAATAGAGCTTGTTGTAGTCCTTGTTGTTGTCCCAGCGGAATTCCACCAGCCCCGAGGTGCCCTGGGCCTTGGCGCTGCCGCCGCTGCTCCCCAGGCCAGGGATCGAACCGGGCAGCTGGGCCGCTGCCAGCGCCAGGCTGGCGCTCGCCCCGAAGGCGATGACCCTGCCCAGCCGGCTGCCGGCCCAGCCCCGCCCGCTGGCGCAGGCGCCTGCCTTAGAGCCGCGGAGGGCATGACGGATCGCCCCAAGGGGTCGGAAGGGGGCCATGGCTGGGGCGAAACAATGGCTTGATTCTCAGCAGAGTGATTCACCCCCTGCCACCGGAGTGGTCGGCGAGGGAGCTGGCCGGGGGGTGGGGGACCCGCACCGGTCCCTCAGGACCCGCCCACCAGATCGGGCCGCAGCCGGGTGGCATCCCGCAGGTAGATGTGGGCCACCTCCTGCCCCGCCGGCAGCCAGGCATGGGCCAGCAGGCGGATGCAGCGCTGCAGGTCGCCCGCCACGGCCATCTGCTGGCAGTCGAGCAGGGCTACCGCTCCCCAGTCGGCCCGGCGGCGAGCGATGGCGGCAGGAAAGCAGGCATCGAGATCGGTGGTCACCGAAAAGGTGACCGAAAGCAACCGCTCTCCTTCCAGTCCGTTGCGCCGCACCAGTTCCTCGATCAGCTCGGCCACGGCCTCGCCGATCGCCTCGCTGGTGTTGGCGGTGGCGGTGGTGGCGCCCCGAAGGGCCCGCAGGGTCCAGGTGGGGTCGTTCATGGCCGGAATAGCCAGAGAGGCTGGCCGGCCCAGGCCAGCTCGAGCCGCAGGGCTGTGCCAATGGTCTCCAGCAGGCTGCGGCCCGGCACCAGGCCCGCCAGGCGGCCGGGAGCCTTGCCGAAGGTCACCGTCCGGCAGTGCTCCGGGTCGAGTCCGGCCAGCTCGGCGGCCAGGCGGCGGGCCCGTTCCTCATCGCCCAGTTCATCCACCAGGCCAAGTTCCAGGGCCTGGGCGCCGCTGAACACGCGGCCGTCGGCGAAGCGGCGCACCGCCTCCTCCGGCAGGCCTCTCCCCTGGGCCACCGCCGCCACGAACTGGCCGTAGCTCGAATCGATCAGCTCCTGCAGCAGCTCCCGCTCGCCCTCACTCAGGGCCCGGTCGGGCGAAAGGATGTCCTTGTAGAGGCCGCTCTTCACGGTGTCGAAGCGCACGCCGATCCGCTCCAGCAGGCGCGACAGGTCGTTGCCCCGCAGGATCACGCCGATCGAGCCGGTGATGGTGCCGGGATTGGCCACGATCCTTTCTGCCGCCACCCCCAGATACACCCCCCCGGAGGCGGAGATGTTGCCGAAATGGGCCACCACTCGGCAGCCCTTCTCGCGCAGGCGCAACAGGGAGGAATGGATCTCCTGGCTGTCGCCCACCGTGCCGCCCGGGGTGTCGAGCCGCAGCAGCAGGGCGGGACATTCGCGCCGGCTCACCTGATCGAGGGCCTTGAGAACCCGGGTGCGGGTGCCTCCAGCGATCGGACCCTCGATCGCGATGCGGGCCAGGGTGCGGCGGGTCTTGCGGCGCCAGGGCCAGGGCATGGGATTGGAGTGGTTTGATCGGATCTTAAAAAGAGGGCCCCCATTCGGCCCGCAGCTGGCCCGAGAGCCGCCCCCTTCCCATGGCCCAGGCCGATCCAGCCCCCCCCCCTTCGCCGCTGCTGCGCTGGCCGCTGATGCTGCTGCCCTTTGCGCTCTGGGGCACGGCCATGGCGGCGATGAAGCCGCTGCTGGAGGGGGTCGACCCTCTGCTGGTGGCCAGTCTGCGGTTGCTGCCCGCAGCTCTGGTGCTGTTGCTTGCGGCCCGACTGCTGGGCCGCTCCCTGCGCGTGGATGCCGGCGATATCCCCGCCCTGCTCGCTTTCTCCCTGGTGGACGCCACCCTGTTTCAGGGGTTGCTGGCCCGGGGCCTCGGCCAGACCGGGGCCGGGCTCGGTTCCGTGTTGATCGATTCCCAGCCCTTGCTGGTGGCGCTGCTGGCGCGGGGGTTGTTCGGGGAGGCGATCAATCCGGTGGGTTGGCTGGGGCTGCTGCTGGGGCTGCTGGGCATCGTGTGTCTCGGTCTGCCGCCGGAGCTGCTACGCCAGTGGTGGCTGGAGGGTCCGGCCGTGGAGGGGCTGCACCCCTGGAGCCACGGCGAAGCCTGGATGCTGGGGGCCGCCGCCGCCATGGCGGTGGGCACGGTGCTCAGTCGCTACGCCACCCGCCGCAGTGATCCTGTGGCGATCACCGCCTGGCACATGCTGCTGGGGGGGGTGCCGCTGCTGGTGGCGGTGGTCCTGGGCCCGCTGCTGGGGCCGGGGGCTTCGGCGGCGGCGGTTCTGGATGCCCTGCGCCCGGCCTGGAGCGCCCTCGATTGGGGCCTGATGGCCTACGCCTCCCTATTCGGCAGCGCCCTTGCCTATGGGCTCTTCTTCAGCTTCGCCAGCCGCGGCGACCTCACCGGCTTCACCGCCCTCACCTTCCTCACCCCGGTGTTCGCCCTGCTCTGCGGCTTCCTGCTGCTGGAGGAGCGACTTGCTCCGCTGCAGTGGCTCGGAGCCGCCCTGGCGCTGGTTTCGGTGCTCCTGATCAATCGGCGGGGCCAGCTCTGGCAGCCGGCGAATGCCGGAGCCGGCGGCGGGGCCGGCCGGCCCGGAACGGGCGGGCCCGCGGTTCCGGAGGGGGGCGAGGCGAGCGGCCCCGCCCCCGAGACAGAGGCGGGCTGATGGGCGGATGGCTCCAGCGACGGGCCGGCCTGGTGGTCGTTCTGGTCACCCTGCTGCTGGGTCTGCTGCTTTTCGTATGGCGGCTGGGAAGCACGGGGCTGGTGGATGAAACGCCGCCCCTGTTCGCCGCCTCCGCCCGCGCGATGGCTGAAACGGGCGACTGGCTGGTACCCCAGGTGAACGGTCTGCCTCGCTACGACAAGCCGCCGTTGGTGTATTGGCTGATGGCCCTGGTTCATCGCCTGCCGGGCCAGGAGCGCTGGGATCCGCTGGGCAGCTGGGCCGCCGGTCTGCCCTCCGCCCTGGCCATGGTGGCGCTGATGCTGCTGCTGGCCGACACGGTGCGGCGCTGGCCCCAGGCCGCCGGCGGGCGCGGAGGAGTTCTGCCCACGCTGGTGCCTCCCCTGGTGGCCGCCCTGGCCTTCGCCCTCTCTCCCTTGGTGCTGTTGTGGGGGCGGATCGGCGTCAGCGATGCGCTGTTCACCGCCACCCTGGCTACCAGCCTGGTGCTCTGCTGGCGCTCCTATGCCGACCCCCGGTGCCGCTGGTGGTTCCCCTGGCCTGTGCTGGCCCTGGCGGTGCTCACCAAGGGACCGGTGGCCCTGGTGCTGGTGGCCCTCACGCTGCTGCTCTTCGGCCTGCTCCAGGCCGATGCGTCCACCCTGCGGCACCGGTTGCGGCCCCTGACCGGGCTGGCCCTGGCCTCCCTGCTGTCCCTGCCTTGGTATGGCCTGACCCTGCTGCGGGAGGGCCGCCCGTTCTGGGACAGCTTCTTCGGCTACCACAACCTCCAGCGCTTCACCGCGGTGGTGAACCACCACCTTCAGCCCTGGTGGTTCTTCGGGCCGATCCTGGTGGTGGCCAGCCTGCCCGTTACCCCCCTGTTGCTGCTTGGGCTGGCGCGGGCGCTCGGCCCCCGCCCGCTGCGGCCCCAGCCCGTGGCCCCTGGGGCGTCTCTGAACCGCTTCGCCGCCTGCTGGGTGGTTGCTGTGCTCGCCTTTTTCACCATCGCTGCTACCAAGCTGCCGAGCTATTGGCTGCCGGCCACACCGGCGGCGGGGCTGCTGATTTTGCTAGCTGGGGACGACGGGATTGCCGCACCGGGTCCGGAGGTCGGGGCCCAGGGGGCGGAGCGCCCGGAGCCCGCCGGTATTGGGCCCGGCGGGTCGGCGCGGGCAGGAAAGGAGCCTGGCGCAGAGCGGCTCGGAGGCCAGGAGCGCGAAGGCTTAACGCTCAGAGGTCTGGGCTCTGGCAGCGAGGCGCCCGGAGGTTTCTCGCCTTGTCGCGCCCGTGATCGCGCCCTCGAACGAGCCTGGAGCGGGAGCTTGGCGCTCTGCGTCGCGCTGGGGCTGGCCTACCTGGCGGGCCCCCTCTGGGTGCCGCTCATCCAGGACCCCGAGCTGCCCACCCTGCCGGCCGGAATCCTGGCCAGTGGACGGCTGCCCCTGGCCGGCGGCTGTTATTTGCTGGCCGCCACCCTGGGCTGGTGGTGGCGCCGCCGGGTCTGGCCCCTGCCGTTGCTGCTGCTCCAGCTGCCCCTGGTGGCCTTCGTGCCCCTGGCGCTGCTGCCGCTCTGGAATCTGGGAGATCAGCTGCGCGGCGCCCCGGTGCGGGCCATGGCGGAGGCGGTGCGGCGCCAGGCCCGCCCCAACGAACCGCTGGCGATGGTAGGGATCCTCAAGCCCTCCCTGCACTACTACAGCCGCCGGGTGGTGCTCTACGAGGGTCTGGCTCCG
>Ga0209401_1002142_pt1 | contig 12869 bp, 18 predicted proteins | sample M_140807_MF_Meta_FD_187318 | JGI IMG/M metagenome (GOLD analysis project Ga0209401, IMG submission 187318) | Freshwater microbial communities from Lake Montjoie, Canada to study carbon cycling - M_140807_MF_MetaG (SPAdes) (version 2) | ecosystem: Environmental > Aquatic > Freshwater > Lake...
AGATATTCAACGGCGCGATGTGCGGCTGGGCGAATGCCGCATCGGCGATTTCTCCCAGAACTACAACCAGCGCGCCGGATCTTGGACCCCTGGCAATTTCGCCACCGCTCAGGCCGGCTACACCGTGCCGACCTTTCCGAACTACACCGGCGGCGGCGGCAACTATCAAGGCCTTTCCACCTTCGAGGCTGGCGCCACCTTCGCCGGCGGATCGGACGACTGGCGCACCAGCTGGAACATCTTCCTGCGCGGCGGCACGATCGTGGAGCGCGGCCGGCTGCTTGATTCCACCGTGGACAGCAGCGACAACGTCGCCGACCTGGTGCTCTGGGCGCTGCAGCGCTCGGGCCGGGTGCCCGATGGAATGATCGACCTAACCAGCCTGATCGCTTCCGCCACGTTCACCGAAGCCGTGGGGTTGTGGTGCAACGGCGAGTTTGGGGCCTCGGCAAACCTGGGGGACTGGCTGATCAGGATCTTGCCGGATTTCCTGCTGCGCGAGACGAAGGTGGGCGGCAAGTTTGGCCTGCGCCCCCTGCTGCCGGTGAACAGCAACGGCACCATCAACACCGGAGCCATCGCCCCGGAGTGGGTGCTCACCGAAGCTGCCATCGTTCCCGATAGCTATCAGATCGAATACAGCGATGCTGCCAGCCGCCGGCCGGTGGCGATGGCCATGATCTGGAGGCAGCAGCACGACGACACCGATGTGCCGATCGTGCGCACCCTGGCCGTGGGCGACCCGAACGCCAGCGGGCCGGTGGAGCAGCACGACCTTAGCCAGTTCGCCACCACTGAGAACCACGCGGCCAAGGTGGGCGCCTATCTCTATGCCCGGCGCACCTTATCCACCCACACCGCCACGGTTCGCCTGAAGCCCGGCAACCAGACCGGCACGATCGCCGAGGGCGATGTGGTGATGGTCTACCTGCAGGTGGAAACCAGCCGCGAGCCGGCCTCGGTGATCAATCGCTTCTATGTGGTGGAGTCCATCTTCCACGCGCTCACGGGGGAAGAGACCCTGGCCCTGAGCCATTTCCCCGTGAACAGCGAAGGCCAAAGCCTGATCGCCCTGGCGGTGGCCAACGCCACAGCCCCCGGCGCCATCCTCACCAGCAACCGCACCGGCGGCAGTTGCGACCTGGCCGGGGCATCGAGCTCCACCACCGTGCCAGCCAAGACCACCAGCGGCACGCCGATCAATCCGCAGGGCACTGGCGGCGGGAGTTCCATCACCTACTGGGCGGCGACGGGGAGTTTCATCAGCCTGTTTGGCGGCAGCGATTCCCCGCCAGGCCTCGGCGGTGGCGGCAGCGCCAGGGGAAGCGCTGGCAATCCATTCGGCGCGCTGCCACGGCCTGAGAGCGGGAAGAATGCGGCGGGTGGAGATCCGATTTGCCCGACTGGTTATGCGCCGTTTGATACTGGCGCCTTTGCTTATTTCAAGATGTATATAAATGGTGTTGATTATGGATGGACAAGTACCGCCACTTTCTACCCGATTGTTGAAAATTTAATTGGCTCTACTGTCCAACCAGTGCTAGTAGCCTGGCCTGGTAAAATAGAATTTTGCGCTCAGCCCCCAAACGGCAATGCGCAGGGAGAATGGATAGCCTATTCTCTTGTCAACAAAAGCGATGGAAGCAAAATTTATCGACGGGGCCAGAGTGGCGCTGTCTGGTACAACCATCCAACCGTGCCAAATTGCTTTACTAGTGTAGATGTAACTTATGAGTTTGCCAACACCAGCACAGGCAGCCCAACAGTTCTAGCAACATGGTCAGGTAATTCTAATATTAATACGGCCTTGCAAGTTGGCTACAACTGCAACGATGGCGCCGTGGTGAACGGAAGGCTGCGGACTGTTGTCAAGGGAGACACGCTTTGGGATATTGCGCAGGCGGTGTATGGCGATGCCACGCGCTGGCCGGAGATCTATGCCGCCAATACAGACGTTGTTGGCGCTGATCCTGATCTGATTTTCCCGGGGCAGGTGCTGAGGATCCCCTAATGGCCGCCTTTCCCACCCTGACTCCATCAGCCGCGCCGATCACCCCCGGCGCCTGGCCCGTTGCAACGATCAGCAGCATCAACGGCGCAGAGGCGCACACCCGCCAGGGTTCGGCGCAGATCGGTCGGCGGCTGCAGCTCACGTTCACCAACGTCACCGAGGCCAACTTCCTGGCGATCCTCAACCACTACCGCGGCCAGCGGAGCGGCTTTGATTCATTCGGCTTCAACACCACCACCCTGGCCGCTGATCTCACGCCAGCCGGTTACGCCTGGCTGTATGCCAGTCGCCCCCAAGTGGTCGACGAGCACGCCGACGTGTTCACGGTGGTCTGCGAGTTTAAGGCTGAGCCACGCGGGCTTGTGGTTGCGATGGCGGAAGCGTGGCGGACCCTGGCAACAACGCTGACCCCAGGAGCGAGGGACGGTGGAGCTGTTTACGGGACGCCGGCCGCATGGGTGACGGGATCGACGACATTGGAGATCGGGAGCAGGTTTAACGGGGCGGGATCGCTTGGTGTTCCATGGGTGACAACTGCAACGACATTAGCGGCAGGGGCGAGGTTTAGCAGGTTTGGATCAGAAGGAGTTCTGTGGCAAACAAGCACCACAACGCTATATCCGCAAGCGCGCATATCATCTGGTGTTGGTGCTCCATTGCTGGGGCCCGCTCCTGCCACTGATTTTGCTGGATGGAGCAGGGTGATCAATGCAAACGCAGATTCTGCAAACACATCGTTTGGCAGCTGGCCTTTTACCTTTTATCTGGCAGGCACTGGATATACGGCTTGCTTCCCAGGGTCTGAAGGTTATGCAACCTTTGGGTCGGGCTCGTTTGCCACCTTTAGCCTTAGCGCAAGCAGCCCGGCGCTTCCGAAGCTGATGTTTGGATCTGCCAATCTTTCATGGCAGCGTCTATACACGCAAACCGGCAGCGGCTATGCCAGGTTCAGATGGGAAGGCCACTCGACAAACAGCGGCGCCACGCCGGGAACATCGACCAGGATCGTGGAGGTCACCTTCTGGCAATCCGATGGCGTGTTCCAGCTCATCGAGGTCACAACAGGAAACTTTGCTAGCCCCAGCTCTTCTCAGCCGTTCATGGTTGCATCGGCCAGCACCGCCTACGCATCAGCGACCACGCTTGGCGCCAATCAGAGCTGGGTGTTTAGGGGCAACGCAGACGGCACAAGCTGGACGCTGTTTGCCAATAGCAGTGTGATCGGCTGATTCCTAGCCTGAGCTCAGGACTGGGATTTCCATGGCTTCCGTCATCTACGACAGCTTCATTGCCGACGTGTTTGCCGGCACCTGCACCACGGCCAGCAGCTACAAGGGGATGCTGGTGACCAGCTCCTACACGGAAGACCGCGGGGCACACAGCAAACGATCCAGCATCACCAATGAAGTGGCAGCGAGCGGTGGCTACACCGCCGGCGGCGTGGCGCTCACCCTGAGCGCATCGCTCAACACCACCACCCACATCCTCACGCTCACGATCCCCACGGCCACCTGGGCCAGCAGCACGATCACGGCCCGCAAGTTGATCGTGTATCGCACCACCGGCACGGCGGCCAACGACAACTTGGTGTGTTGCGTGGACAACGGCGCCGACCTGATCAGCAGCTCCACCACGATGACCTGGAACGCCAGCACCTGGCAGATTCCGTTGCCGGCCCCGGCCTAATGGCTGCTTTCCCCTCCATCGAACCGCTGGAGCGGTCGTACGACCTGGGGGCGCATCCAATCTCGGCGGCTGCCTTCAGCAACGGCGACGAGACCCGCTTCCTGCACAGCTCGGTGTCTTCAGGGGTGCCGCTGGCGCTGGTGTTCCGCAAGCTGAACCTCACCGATGCCCGGCTGATCTCCGCCCACTGGGATGGCCAGGGCACGGCCAGGCCGTTCACGATCCCCGCGCACCTCTGGCGCACCCACACCAGCCAGACCGACGTGGTGCCGGCTGGCTTCCTGTGGCGCTATGCCAGCGCGCCGGAGGAGACCCCGGCCAGCGGTGGCCTGTTCGACGTGGCCGTGAACCTGCTCACCGTTGCCTGATCACCATGACCCCCACCACCGCCTCTGTTCGCTCCGCTGCTCAGGAGATCGCCAAGGCCGGCACGTTGCTCCCGCACCAGCTGGCCGCGTTTTCCGCTCTGGATCAGGCTCTCTCGCCTGAGCAGCGCCAAGCGTTCACGGCCGACTGGAGAGCCGTTGGAAGCCCGGCAGCAGCGCCGCCAGCGGCCAGACCCACGAATCCGCTCACGGGGTTCCCCTGGTTCCCCCAGCTCGACAACGGTCCGGAAGGTTGGCGCCAATGCCAGACGAGTTCGATCGCCATGTGCCTGGCCTACCTGGGCGTGGGCAACATCAAAGACGACCTCGACTACCTGCAGGTGGTGCGGCGCTACGGCGACACGACCTGCCAGGTCTCCCACCAGCTGGCACTGAAGGCGATCGGCGTGCGGGCCAGGTTTGTCACCAACTGCTCAGCCTCCCAGGCCCAGGGCGAGATCAAGGCCGGCCTGCCGGTGTGCATGGGGATCCTGCACAAAGGGAGCGTGAACGCCCCGGGCGGCGGTGGCCACTGGATCGTGGCCTACGGGTTTGATACCAGGTGCTTCGTGGTGAACGACCCCTACGGGGAGCTCGACCTGGTGAACGGCACTTGGGCGCGCACGGGCGGCAACAGCGGCAAGGGCCTGCGCTACAGCTACCGCAACTTCGATCCCCGCTGGCAGCCAGAAGGGGCCGGATCGGGCTGGGCCTGGCTGTTCTCATGACCAACGAGCGCACGTTCCAATGCCGCCGCAACAGCGCCTGCCGGGCCTGGCTGCCGGAGAGTGCCATCGAATGGCAACAGGTTGGCGGCAAACGCCGGCCGTTCTGCCTGCCGGGCATGTGCCCCACCGGCCGGCGATCCGACACCAGTGACGAGCTGCTGGCGCTGCAGCTGGAGCTGCGCAAGGTGAAGGAAGCGGCACGCACCGCCGAACGCGATCGGGACCGCGCCCTGGCAGAGCTGGCCGGCACGATGGAGGCGTTGAGCACGGCCCTGGAGATCAGGGAGATCGAGCAACCCGAACCGCTGGCGGAGCGCCCAGGTGTGCGCTCGGAGTCGGTGCCGATCCTGCTCTGTTCGGATTGGCACTGCGGCGCCGTGGTGCGAGCTGAATCGGTGAACAACCTCAACAGCTACGACGTGCAGGAGTTCCACCGGCGGGCTGCAGCGTTGTTCGTGAATGCCTTGAAGGTGGTCCGCATGGTGCGAAGCAGCTGCGAGGTTCGGCAGATGGTGCTCTGGCTCGGCGGGGACTTGATCGACAACTGGTTGCATCCTGAGCAGATTCAAACGCAAGAACTATCACCAACCCAGCAGATCATCGAATGCGAGCGCGCCATCGTGGCCGGCATCGATCACCTGCTGGAGCACGGCGGATTTGATCGCATCGTGATCCCCTGCAGCTTTGGCAATCACGGGCGCACCACCCCCAAGATGCAGGCCGAGAATGCGCACGCCACCTCGCTGGAATGGCTGATGTATCAGAGCCTGCGCCGGCATTATCGGCATCAGGATCGCCTTGAATGGCGCATCAGCGACGGCAACGTGCTCTATCTGGAGGTGCTCGGCCGGCTGCTGCGCTTCCACCATGGCGATGCCATCCGCTACCAGGGCGGCATCGGCGGGCTGACCATCCCGCTCACCAAATGGCAGCTCCGGCAGGACCAAGGGATCAAGGCTGATCACAGCTTCTTTGGCCACTTCCATCAGCTCACCATGGGCACCGGCTGGAGCGTGAACGGTTCGCTGATCGGGCCAACCGCCTATGGACTCAAGTTGGGATTCGCCCCGGAGCGCCCCCAGCAGCTACTCAGGTTCCTGGACAGCGAACGCGGCTGGACTGGCGCCTTTCCCGTCCTGACGGACTGACCACCGCCGCATCAACTCCAACCGGCTCCGGTCCCGCAGGCAGCCAGCAGCGCTGCACAGCTCCCAGCAGCAGCCACCCAGCTCGTCCACGCTGGCCAGCAGGGTGGGGTCATCAGACTGGGAAGGCTGAGCCGCTGCGTTCATGGAAGGCGATTGGTGGTTGAACCCGGAGCTCAGTCTGGCCAGGCAGCTTGACCTGGAGGCGGCCCGGCGCGCCATCCCGAAGTTGCACCGGCACGACCTCGAAGCCCGGCTGGATTCGGCGCTGGTGCATGTGGCCACCATGGACCACCTGCTGCGCCAGGCCCTGGGCCGGGTCATTGAACTTGAAGCCAGGGAAGCTGCAGCTGCTCCAACTCAGCGTCATCTGGAATGGGCTGAAGCTCTGCTGGCCGAACTGGCAGCGGAAGCGGATCAACCCCACTGATCTGCCGCAACCTGGCCTCGGCGTCCTTCAGCAGCTGGCGCACGCGCTTCGCGGTGATCCCCTCCCGGCCGGCCAGCTCGGCAACGGTGGCCGGCGGCCCAGCCAGCCCGTAATGCCAGCTCACCAGCCGGCCCGATTGCTCATCGAGCTGGGCGATCAACCCCAGCAACTCATCACGCAGTGGGCTGATCTGCTCGGGCTGATCGGCAGCAGCCAGCAGATCACCCAACAGCGTGGCCTCCCCGCCGGTGGAGCCAGGCAGCGCGCAATCCAGGGACAGGCAGCCGGCGCCCACCAGCAACAGGCGCTCAAGCTCCTGCTGGGCCACGCCCAGGGCATCGGCCAGCTCGGCACGGCTGGGGGCGCGCCCCAGCTCAGCCGCCAGAGCTGAGCTCACCCGGCCCAACTTTGCCGCGGTGGCGCTGTGAGTGGTCGGCACCCTGATGGTGCGCCCGTGGCTGTCAGCCCAGCGGCTGATTCCCTGGCGGATCCACCAGTAGGCATAGGTCGAGAACTTGTAGCCGCGTGCCGGGTCGAACAGCTCGGCGCCACGCTGCAGGCCGATCGCACCGGCCTGGAACAGGTCGGGAAGATCAGCATCAGCCACCTGCACCCCCAGCCGGCCGCGGCTCCTGCCGGCGATGTGAGCCACCAGTCTCAGGTTGGCGCCCACCATGCGATCACGAGCCCGCAGGCCCCGCCGGCGCACCGATGGCGGGGCATCTGCTGATGTTGGCTCCCAATCCTGCCAGGCGCGGATCAGGCTGCCGAGGTGGATTTCTTCGGCAGCCGTTAAAAGGGGGGTCCGGCCCGCCTGACTGAGCCAGAACAACGCCATGTCCTCATGGGGAGCAACCATGGGTCAAGGCGGCGAAGGGCAGGTGAGGATCCCCACCAGCCCCACCAGCAGGGCAAGCGCCAGGGCCGCCGCGTGCCCGCCAGCCAGCAGCGCCACGACCAGCGCGACCATGGCAAGCATGATCGACACGGCCAGGCGCACGGAGATGGGGTCAGCCACGGCGACCCCGTGTCGGCTGGGCCTGATCGATCAGGCCAATCGCCTCGCGGATCTGATGCCGTCGCTCCCGGTAGAACTGCGTTTCGAGCGACAACTCACCAAGGGTCAAGGCGGCAAGCTCGCGCTCGTTGGTGGCAGCCTCCAGGCCACAGCGCAGGGCGGCCCTAATGGCGGCCAGCGTTGCGGGGTTGAGTTCACGCATGGCGGCCACCCCTAAGCAGGTGCCGGCCCCATGCCATGTGGGTGGAAACGGCATGGAAAGACGGAGCGGTGAGCGGATGAATCCCTGTTTTCCACCAGGCCCGCAGCTCAGCCTCAAGAGCCTGATCCGAGATGCCCGCGTCAAATTCGCGGGCGGCGGCGATGGCCTGGCGCGCAACCCACCGATCCTGCTCATCGAGGGGCAGGGCGCGGGCGGCTTCAATGATGGCGGTGATTCTGGCGTCGTCCATCAGAAGGGTGCCTCTTCGTCGGCGAACTCGTCGTGGTAGCCGCCGGCATCGGCCAGGGCGAAGCCACCCTCCTGCTCTTCAAAGCCGTCGGCAACTGCATCGCCTAGGTCTTCACGGGCGACAAACTCAACGACCTGACACGCCTTCGGCTGCAGGGTGATCCCGCAACCTTCCGAGCGGCTCCATGGGTAGATCGTGAAGCCAATGATCAGGACCGAATTGTTCCCGATCTCGCTGTTATCCCATGGGGCCTTCTTTGCGTCAACAATCCGAGGGCCCTTGCTGTGGGTGCCGTCGTCGTTGGTGAAGCGGTTGGCCTTAAACCTGACGACGGTCTTTGTGGCGTCGTCTTTGTCGGCTTTCCAGGGTGTGCCTTTGCTGCTGCGGGCTTTCTTCGCGCCATGCAGCGCGACAAACTCCGCCTGAAGCTTTCTGAGGAATTCGGTGTGGGTTGGGTCGTCGTTGGTCAACACCAGCTCACAGCTGTAGGCGTACTTGCCTTCGTACTCGTCAGCGTTGATCAGATGGGCCCAGCGCACTGGTGCCTTGGGGCTGTAGAAGGTTTCAGAAGCCATGGGTAATTCAAAGAAGGGGATCAAGGCCCGCGCCAAGGCGAACCAGGTGGTGAACGGCGCCAGAGGCGCTGAGGTTGTGCGCGGCCATCACGTCAACGACGGCCTGGTAGGCGTCAGGCCTCAAGGTCGTCATCACGTACCTGCCGGGTTGCCGTTGCCGCGGTGGGCGGCCGTAGCCGCGGGGCTTGGGAGCTGGCTCTGCCATCAGGCCGCTCGATCCAGTGCCCGCGCTGGCTTGGGCAGCAGTCCGAGCTTCGCGCCACCATCAGCAGGTGGCTGGTCCAGAAGAGCATGAAGCTCGCCGGAGACCCGCTCGATGGTGTCGATCGTTCGGCTGATCTGCAGCAGGCGGCCCAGCGATTCGGGCTCGGCGCCCAGGCTGGCCAGGTTGTTGAGTTCGTGCTGATAGTCGTCGGACACAAACATCAGCGAATCCAGGCAGCGCTGAATAAACAGCCTGTTGCGCATGTTCATGGGGCTACTCCTCCTGCGTTCTCAATGCTCCAGCGGTCGCAGAAGTGGAGGTGGCGCAGTTCGGTGATCACCGGGGCGATGGCCTTGACCGAGCGATCAACGCGGAAGCAATCACGGAACGCGATCGTGAACGACTGCCGCTGGTCGGCAGACAACGCTTTGATCATCCCCACCGCCACCGCCTTCTGATCGGCAGTCAGTGGCGTGGTGGGATCAGGCTCGTCGATCACAACCCCGCAGGTGGCCGCGGCCAGGGATTCAGCGGCGGCCTGGACGGGTTCGGGGTCGGCGGTGACGGCTGGTGTCGGCTCGGGTTCGGCAGTCTGAGGATCAGCAGGCCAAACAAGGCCCAGCAGGCCAGCAAGGAGCTCAGGGATGCTGGTGCCCTCAGCTCCTACGTCGGCGCCACCGGAGTGACGCAACCGGACTTCAATGAAGCCGGGCTCAGACGGCCGGCAGAACCAGGAGAAGCCGTGAGAAGCAGCCTCACGGGCAGCGGTGATCGGGTCGACGCCAACCGGGGCGACGGCTTGGAAAGTGGCCAGCGATGCCGAAAAGGCAATGTCAGCCTCGAAAGCTCGAAGGGCGAGCTCGGTACTCATGTGGTGCATGTGTGGGCGAAGGTGCTGCACCTAGAAACCTTAGCCCTTGCTAAGGGTATTTGCAACCAATCAGCCACCTATCAGCTCAGCACTCTGAGTCCCCCCCCCCCCCCCCCCGAGGGGCTGAGGATGGATGCGCACCACTCCTCCACCCACTGAGCCGGGATCCACTCCGATGCGATCGGATCCCACAGCTGCGCCAAGTCATCGGGGTTGTAGCTGCCAAACCCGGTCAGCACTTCGCCCCACCGCTTCTGTTCTTCAGCTGGCGCGACGGCTTGCGCCTGCTCCATCCCGGCCCTGCCAAGCCCTGCGGTTCTGGCTGCCTGGCGGACCTGATCAGCCCAGCTCAGGCAAAGGGCTTCGGCGCCCTCGACAGTCAGAACCGGGGCTGGGTTGGCCGCAACACGGAGCCAGCTGGGCGGGCTTCTGTGGCCTGCCCTGAGCTCCCAGAAATCGCCGGGGCCCCATGGTCTTCCGTCTTCATCGGTGATGGCCCGGCCGCCCTTGAGCTGATCGATGAGCTCACGGCTGTGAACCCCGCGAAAATCCTGCTCATGCAGCAGGCGGTTGATGGTCCCAATGCTGGTGTAGAACTCAACGCGCGGGTTCCTGGTTAGGCCGCGCTCGATTTCGCTGATGCCCGAGATGGGCAGGTCAAGGCCAGCCTCTTTGATCCACTTGCCAATGGTGTACTGCGTGAAGCCGCAGATCATGCGCCACCGGCGAAGGATCGGCCCAAACTGCTCAGCGGCGGCGGCCTGCTCTTGCTTGATCAGGCTGTAAGTGGTGGTCATGGTGGCTCGTGCTGTGTGGTCTTAGCCAAAATCTAAGACACCCGGACCACAGATCACAACTCGGATCCCCGCCTCTGCAGCAGCTCAGAGTCCTGATCCTGCCCCTTGACGCATCGGCGGGTGTTGGCTCAGAGTGCTGAGCATGGATAGGTCAATGGACATCGGCGCCATCGTGTTGCGCAACGACGCCCGCTACCTGGCGGCTAAAGCCGCAGGCGAATTGCCGACGGTGCCTGCCTGGTCACAGTCACCCGCTCGACCGTTGCCTGCAGGATCTCGCGCAGCTCATCGGCTGGCATGGTCTGAAACCACTCTGGGTCGCTGATCCGGCGCACCAGTCCGTCGTCCACCGCCGGCCGCTGCAGCAGGAGCTCCAGGCGCTGTTCCTTTGCCGCGATCACCCCGGCCAGCTCAGGATCCCCCAGGGCGGCAAGCGCGGCGATGCTCTGGCGCAGCTCCCGGGCATCTGGCGGCTCTTCGGCGCCAACGCTGGCGGCCAGCCGCTCGGCTGCACGCTGGCTGAGCTGCTCAATTACATAGCGCACGATCACGTCTTCCCGGGTGCCCCGGTAGAGCTGGCTGCAGAGTGTGCCGCTGCACTTCAGGGATGGCACGGTCCGGCCGCCGATGTACTTCAGACGGCATCCGCACTCGGAGCACTCACACAGCCCGGTGAGCAGCCGGGGGATTGTGGCCGCGTTGGATCCCCAAAGCAGCCGGTTGGCGCTAGTGATCCGTTCGAACTCGCTGAACTGGGCATGGCTCAGCAGTGCCTGGTGCCGGCCCCATGTGATCGATTCGTAGACGTGGTTCGCGCGCTGGTGATACCCAATCCCACCGCGCAGGGTGGGATTCAGCAGCCAGGCCCGCACGCCGCGGCACGAACTGAACGGCGCCAGGTTGCGGTGGTCCTGCAGGGTGGTGGCCATGCGCCAGCGGTTTTCCTGCAGGTGGCGGATGAACCGCTGGGCCCGGCCGAACTCAATGGGGTGCGGCTCCAGTGCCAGCCGATCCGCGCGCAGCTGATACCCCCAGCAAGGTTTGCGCATCGGCTTGCCAATCGATCGCCCCTGCTCGAGGCCAGCGTTCACCCGCTGGCTGATCTTCATTGATTCACCCTGCGCCAGGGCAGCGCGGACATAGAGCAGCAGGAGCTCTTCAGCGGTGCGAGCTGACAACCTGCCGTCGTCCCTGGTGATCACCGTGACCCCAGCCCGGTCGCACGCCTGCACCAGCCGCACCAGCTCCGGCGCATCCCGGCCCAGCCGATCGGCCCGGGTGGCACGAAGGACCCCGACCCGACCGGAGGCGATCAGGGCGAGCAGCTGGCCGTAGTCGGCCCGGTCCACGTTCAGGCCGGACTCGACATCGTGGAGAATCGGCTCGCAGCCCTGGTCCGCCAGCCACCGCAGCTGCCCCTCCAGCGCACTCAGCTGCTCGCCTGAGGCGGTCGAAACCCGGCCGTAGCCGATGTGGAGCTTCCCCATACGCCGGACTGTAACCCGGTAGGCACGCAGGCTCGCCTTAGTGGCTTGCGGGGTATAGGGTGGCCAGATCAACCGGCGCGGGCGCTGCCCCTGGCTGATCACCCACAGCATTCCGATCAATGACCACCACTTGCTTGCTGGCATGGGCCTTGGCTCTGCTGCTCGTCCCTGTTCTCCTGCTCTCCTGGCTCCTCGAAACCGACCGCGACCGCTGTCGGCGGATGCGCCGCGCTGGGCTCAGCCAGCAGCGCATCGCCGACCGGCTCGGCTGCTCCCGCTGGAGGGTGCGGCAGATGCTGGCCTGAGCCCATGAAAAAACCCCCAGCCCATGCAGGCCGGGGGCAGCGCAGAGGCGCAGATCAGGCAGGGATCTCGACGGAATCGAGCAGCGCGGTGATCGCGGCATCCTCTTCGGTGTCGGCATCGACGAGGGTCTGGAGCTCGCTGGCCTTGGCGGCGGCAGCTTCGTGGGCTTCGTGGGCGGCGGCGGCGTCAGCCTGGGCCTGGGCGATGGTCTCGGCGTCGGCCTGGTCGTTGCCGAGGGCAACGGCAAGAGCTTCCTTGGTGGTGGCGAGCTCAGCGGTCAGGGCGACTTTGTCGTTCTGGAAATACTCGATGACGGACTGAATGCGGGCGACGAGAGCGGTCATGGTTCTGGTGAGTGATGTGACAGAGCGCTGGAGTCCCTGAAGGAACTCGAAGAATCGAAAATCCATAGGGGTGTGGATCCAACAGGCTCAGGCTAGGAATCCTGGTTAGCCACAAAAAAACCCCAGACCGCACAAGCGGCCAGGGAGTCGCACCACCACAGCACCCGCTCAGCCTACCGAGCCAGATACGCCCCGCAGCCGCGGGCCCAGGTCGGGCCTTCGCTCTTGCTCTCTGGGATCCCCAACATGCACCGCTCGCCATCGGCTTCCCATTGCTTGCATTGCAGGCAGCTGGCCGCCCAGGTGGCCGGGTCGAGCCGGGGGAGCTCGGGCAGAACGTCGGCCCATTTCAATCCGAGCCGCACACGGCGCGCCGTATCAAGACCAACCCCAGCCAGCGCGGCGGCTTCAGTGTGGCCCAGGGCCGGCGACTGGCTCAGGACCGCGCG
>Ga0209401_1002143_pt1 | contig 12867 bp, 25 predicted proteins | sample M_140807_MF_Meta_FD_187318 | JGI IMG/M metagenome (GOLD analysis project Ga0209401, IMG submission 187318) | Freshwater microbial communities from Lake Montjoie, Canada to study carbon cycling - M_140807_MF_MetaG (SPAdes) (version 2) | ecosystem: Environmental > Aquatic > Freshwater > Lake...
GTCTCCAGCCTTTGAAACAGAGATGGTGCCAATATTCCCATCATTTTCAATAGTGCCATATTGACTAACAGATACATCTGATCCATCATTCAATATTGTTAATTCTGTAACAGCGTACTTATTTGCACCGCCTGCTACATGCTTGAGTGAGATCATATATTTCATTGATCGCCATTCACTTGCGGTAAAACTATCAAACACTGTTGAGTTTTCAATTCCATTAATTGTTAACTCGTTATTACCGTCTGATCCTAAATCGGTAGACCTAGCAGAAGTACTATCAATTAAATCTACATAGTTTTCCTGAGTTGGTCTATCGCCTGTTTGAAACAGGGCCTTTACGTTGGTGGTTGATATCTTTGCCATGAGGTTATTATATCATTATGTTAAAGAATATAATTAGAGAAACCAATTATCTGAATACCGATTCCAGGTGGGTTTGCTGGATTATATCCTTCAATACCAATGTTTGTAAGTGTAAGTCTAAATGGCAAAACCGATGTTGGTGTAATAACTTTTGCATAATCTACTTTTTGAAAATTTGACGGTATTGGTTTTAAATCAGAAACTGCGACGGTATTGGTTAATGTAGCAATAGCAAGAATTGTACCTAAAGCAACATTAGATGCTGTTGAATTAAAAGGTTTTATGTTAGAGAGGGTTTTTGTTGGTTTTATATCTTGAATAGAAACGGGGTTTGATATATTGCTGATTCTTGTAGTAGCCATTTATCAACTCTGATCTGTAACTTCACCTATCATGATCATTTCACCTTGACATACCGTCCAAACACGATTAGCGTCGGTTAACTGAACATCAAATACGTCACCAGTTCTTAATTGTTTAGATTGTTCTGGTGATATGGTTACTGTGAATTCTCCTGGATCATCAAATACTGTTGCATATGGAGTTATGCTAAATATTAGGTCGGTTCCGATATTATCTGAGTACCGTCTAAAATCTGCTTTAATATCCCAACCAGTAATATCTCCGCTTTCATCATTTGTATAATCTAATTCATTTCCAAGATCATCTTCTACATAAATTCTAAAAGAAGCACTATCTCCAATAACAACTGTCCAGTTAACTAATGGTGGGATATTTCCAAGATTATATGTTGCTGGAGCCGTTGGTTGAGGCGAAATCGCAGATTCATCGGGGTTTCTATATTGTGCCATAGTTATATCATTATACCATTAACTAATGTAATATTTAAAAGATTTTTATATCTTATTGCTTTAACTTGACCAAGGGACCAAATTAGTGTTATAATTAATACATGCTACCAGTAGGTAGCATTTGTTCTCTAGGAGGTATTCTACAATGAGAGAAGCAAATGTTTGGCTAGGGGTATTAACGTTGGTTATTTGCAGTACCGTCTTTTCGGCTTCAGCAAATGCAACAAATGAAAATAACTTACTAATTAAACAGTCCGTGAAATCTGCCACCCAACAGGTGGCTTTTTTGGTTTCTAAAGACAAAAAATTAGAAAAGTATGAAAATGCTCATAATTTGACTGATGGGCAGTTAGTTGATATGTTGCGTAATGTTGGGTTTGAAGGAAAGGCTTTAAGGTCTGCTTGTGCTATTGCAAAGGCAGAGTCTAATGGTCGCCCTCTTGCTTTCAACGGTAATGTAAAAACTGGAGATAGTTCTTATGGAGTATTTCAGATCAACATGCTTGGAGAACTAGGGTCAGATCGTAGAGATAAGTTTGAGTTAGACTCAAATGCTGAACTACTAAATCCAGTAGTAAATGCACAGATTGCTCTACATATGACTAAGGGTGGAAAAGACTGGTCTGCTTGGACTTCCGTAAATGGAACACGGTATCAAGAGTGGTACAACAAGTATCCATGTAAATAACAATTAAATAAAAAATCCCCCTTGGCTTTATGCCTTGGGGGTATTTTTTTATTTATTTTTTTTAATTTTCATTTACCAAAATAGGAGTTGCGTCCCATGATAGTGTTTCTTCGTTCCATGTATAGTAGTTTCTATCTTCTGGATCAAATGCTGGTCTTGCAACTGGTGCATCCCATAAACATGTACTTTCATTTAACATCCAAGACGCAAATGGTTTTGGAGAAATAAATGCATCTCTTTCTGCATCATAAAAAAATCCAACTGAACCATAGTTTTTTCTAAAAGCAGGTTCATCAACTGGATCTCCTGTTTCTGGATTTATACGTTTTCCAGCATAAGAAGTGTATGATGTACGCTTACATGTTTGATTGTGTAAATCACCATAATAAGCCTCCCAATCAGAAATACCATCTACTATTTCATCTTCATGGCGACCAGTTATAACATTAGTTACAAAATTGTTTTCATCTAAAAGTGCATAATGTGCCATTTTTACCAACTCACGTTTCCAGAACCAGCAGTAAATGTATAAACTGTAGTACTACCAGATGCGCTCTTTGTATATGTAAGTCCAGCGCCAATTGATGCTAGGTCAGCATTGCTATCTGGATATCTCACAATAACTACTCCAGATCCTCCATTTTTTCCAGGTCGCTGATCTGCGTTGTTAGCAGTTCCATAACCGCCTCCTCCGCCACCGCCAGTGTTAGTGCCTCCAGGACTTGCGCCACCACCAGTGTAGGTTGCAAAACTTAACTGTCCTACCGAGCCACCATTGCCACCGCCTCCTGCACCGCCACTGCCTGCTGCTGAGTTGCTGTAGAAGTTAAATCCTCCTGCACCGCCACCGCCTGCATAATATGTTGAATTATATTGATTTCCGCTTCCACCGCTCATGCCTTGACCAACTTGGCCTGCGCCACCGCCACCGCCTCCGTAGAAGACGCTATATGCTCCACAGTTTTCCTGTGAGCCAGCGCCTGCGTTATTTTGAGGTGATCCCGATGTACCACCAGCGCCTGCGTTTGCATTCGCACCAGTACCACCGCCACCTGCTGAGGAACCAAATCCGTTTGAAGTACCGCCACTGCCAGCAGGAAATGATCCTCCTCCACCCACGGTTATTTCGTAAGATGTTCCAGCACTAACAGCAAGCGTTGCATTTGTTTGTGTTCCGCCACCGCCACCGCCTCCACCGCCTGCATTTTGTCGTGGTGCTCCACCGCCACCTACTACTAAGTAAGAAATGGTTGCAGGGGTTGGCTTAACTGCAAGAACTGAGTTTGAAGCAGCAGATGAGGGGCCAGTTCCTGAAGCATTTACAGCAGCAACAGTAAATGTATAGTTTGTGTTATTTGATAAAGTACTAATGGTTATTGGGCTTGTTGCAGACGATACAGAAATACTTCCTGGATTAGATGTTGCAGTAAACGTTGTTGCTGTTCCACCTTTGGTTGCTGCAGTAAATGGGATTGTTGCTGTTACTGCTGAAACTGTTACCGTTCCTATTGTTGGTGCATCTGGCAAGGCTGCAATTTTTGTCGTTCCTGCAGAAGCATCTTTAAATTTAGATCCTGCTAATCCAGAAGCACTTGCTTTTGTAATTGCCATATTGGAAAACCTTTCTTAATTAACTAAGTTCTGAACCAAATGCGTTAAATGACATATCTGCTGAAGATGCATAGACACGAATTAAATCACCAGTTGCAAGAGTAATTCCAAGAGTTAACATAATTGAGTCATTTGCTCCAACTGTTGCTCCGTAAACAATGTAGTGTTTTTGTGTTGTTGAGGCATCTGCCGATGGACGTACCACAATTCGGTATGTTCCTGAAGATCCTGCCTGATTAGTAATTGCAATAGTAGAAACTACAGCCGATGTTGATGACGGAACTGTGTAAAGAGTTGTCTCTGTCGTTGCTGCTGGTGCTGCTTGTGCTAAAACTTTATATGTTGTTGCCATTTGTTAGCCTCCCATTAATAAGAACAATTCTGGCAATCCACTTGAGTCTTGCCATGATGTTATTATACCATCTGTTTGTAACACTTTTCCAGCATTTCCTGCTTGTGCGGGAATAAAAGCAACCCAAGAAGATCCACTATAAACCTGAAGTTGGTTTATTACGTTTCCACTACCATCTTGCCTTATAACACATATTGATCCTGCGGTTGGTGAAGTTATGGATGCGTCTCTTGCTGTTGGATTAAGATAATTATTTATACCTTTTTTTGCAACTAATGATTCAAGCATTGTTACGGCAGATAAATAACTTTGCAAACCAGCCCATTCAAAAGTTCCTGAAGTATCTGTCTTACCAGATAATTCATACCATGTATCGTCTGCTACATTATAAATATATCCTGGTTTACCATCTGTATTAAATGTTGGCACTAGATCACCCGATTAAATGCGCTAGTGTCGCCATTATAAACATACATCTCTAAAGGACTTGATCCCTTTTTAATCCAAATAACGCCATTAGCCAGCCCCGTTGTTGGCTGTGTTGCAGTATAGACAGATGTTGCTGATATATACCCTACTGGTGCTGCTGCATCTTTGTCTACCCAAATATATCCATCTGGTATTGTATTAGAGAATGCTGTAAATGCTGCTGCAGTCGGAGCGGTTGTTGTTGCTCTTGAACTATCCCTTGCTGCAACTTCTAGCGCAGCCTTTGTGGTAATTTGACTTTGCAAATTATTAATTGTGTAAGCAATTGATGGATTTAAAAGTTCTGTTGCATCTGTTTCTGCGGTATCAAAATCATAAGAGCCATAATGATACGCTCTTAGCGCATCTTGAATATCCGCATCATCTGCTAATGCTGGAATCTTGGTGGGTACTAAATTTCCTATATTTTCTACAGCCATGTGGTCACCTCTTTAAAATTATACCATTTTTATATTAAACTATAGAAATAAACAGATGAACCGTTTTACTTCCAGTAAGTGCTGACCAAGTGCTACCACTATATTGGACTGCGTCAAAATTTATTACTAGGTTTGTTCCTGCACCTGCTAAAGCAGGAATCTCCATTGACGAAGCAATTGGGTTTGCCCCTTCAATTTGAAACTGAACACTAAAATTTGAAGCGGTAAGTGGTGAACCGCTAACTGTTACTATGTTTGATATTGGAATAGTTGTTGATCCTGCACCAGATGTAAAATTAACTGTTCTTACAGATGAGTAAATTGCTGGACTTACTTTTAAAACTTGAACCCAAGTATTTGCTCCAGCCTGAGCAATATATTGATACATATATCCATAGTTTTCTCCTGGAGCGGTATTAATATACATATCATTTAGGATTAAAGCAGTTCCAAATAAAACACCATTTGCTGTTAGGGCATTCGGCTCTCCAGAACCAACAATAAACTTACTACCACGAACTCCTTGTGGTCCAATGTCAATTAATAAGTCAATTGACTCTGGTGGTCCTATAACAACAACATCATCAGTATTAAGTAGTACGTCAACCATTATGAATCATCTGCTCCAGTAATATCATCTGTTACTGTTACAGTCCCCGTTAAAAGTGTATAAACTAATGTTGCGCCAGAATCTATTTGAACATCATAAACATAACTTCCAGCAGTTAGCGCTTCTCCTGCGCCTGGTAGAATTGTGCAGGTTACTGTATCAGCAGAACCATCAACAACGGCTTGCATTTCGTACTGAGTTTGACCTTCTCCTCTTGCGTTAGCAACAAAAAAATTTGCGCTATAACCTGTTAAATCAAAGGCGCCACCATTTGCAGTTTTTGGACGGATTACAAACTCATACCTATCACCACGATAGTAACTAAAATTATAAGAACCTGGAAATGCCATTATTCCTCCTGTAACATTATACCACTAAGAGACTGACACATAGATACCTTTTAAAATAAAAGATCCTTCATTGTCAGTTCTAATTTGAGGTTGCCCTCCATAGTTTTTAATTTTATCGCTATTGATAAAGATGGTTTGACAATATGAAATGTCATAGGGGTACTGATACTTAAGTAATCCAACATATCCCATTGGAGAAACCTCTTCATCTCTTAAAAGAGTTCTTATCCAGACCTCTGTATTTGAGGTATAGGTTTCTAAAGAAAAATCATATCTAATGTCTACTTTTGAACCAACCTTTAGGGTTTTTAAATTTATGTTTCTTGTTGTTGGATTTAATAATGAAACTGATCTATTTGGCAAATAAGTTTCAATGGTTTTTGATTCGTCTATATCTAAGAAAAAGTCTACCCAACCGTCTTCGCCTCTTTCTGGACCTAGTCTATATTCTTGAGTACTTTTATTTGCATAATAAGCCCAGCCAGGGTATTGTCCAGAAGGACTGTCATATCCATCTCCCGCTCTTCCTGGCTCTCCACGCTCACCTTGGGGTCCTTGTTTTCCTGGATCACCTTTATCACCTTTATCGCCTTTAGGCCCTTGTAGTCCTGTAGGCCCTGGTGGACCGACCTCTCCTTTTTCTCCAGTAATTCCAGGAACAGCAATATACTCTGTTGTTTTAACCTCTTGGATTGTTTCTAGATATTTTTTCTTTGGGGGAAAGTCCATGCTTTTAGCCATGACTTATCCTAACTACTTTATTTTGATTTTAAATATTTTGTTGCCAATTTTTATTACTGGCGGAAGAAGCGGTGTTGGGTTTGAAACTTTTACTATTGGCATTATAAACCTGGAGTCATATCACTTAGAACACAGATAGTTCCTATAACTGGTGTCCAAACTGTATCCGCATTTGGCCCACTGCCACCTTCTATAATTACTTCAAGGTCAAATCTTAACTCTGCTGCTACTTGACTATAGCCTGTTCCCCAATCCTCTGTAACTGATGCGGGAGCAGTAATAGTTGCTTCATTATCAACAACAGTTACGGTTAGGTTATCTAATACATTTCCCATTGGATCATAGGCGGTTGCCCTAAATGTCCAGTCATCGCAGTCAAATGGTGTTACTTCATCGTCTTCTAAAAACTCTACAAGCAGGGTTGCTGTGTCTCCACGGACTACTGTCCATTGAATATTTGCTGGCGAGGCGCCGTATTTTTCTACTGTAGGAGCACACATGATAATTGATTATACCATTAAATAAAAAACTGGACACCTAGACGCAGTGGGGTGGGGGTTAGAATCTAGGTGCCAGCGTAAAAATTATAACATTGTATTATTAAAATATAACAAATTATAACAAAACGTTATAAAAGGGATAAATAGTAACAAAACGTTATAAACCAGACATTAAACAAATTGTTATACAATTGTTATAATCACTTCTGCATAAACTGTAAAAAACCAGGGTATAAACGTGTATACTTAAAAATATAAAGAATAAAGAATAACTAGCAAGTAAGGTTTTTAAAGTATCTTATATATTATATATAAAGAAAATTATTTCTTAGAATGATCTTTAAAGTGTTCAAGTAAAAGATCAAATAATTGGTCAGTCTTTTTTTCTAATCTGTCAACGGAGTCTTTGAGGCTTGATCCAGAGTTCGGCTTAAGTTCGCTTAAATAATGTTTTACGAGCCAACGAATTCCACCAGCAACAATAGTTACAATGGTAAGAAGAGTTAAAGTTAAGGCTGCCCAGTCTTGTAGTGACATAAGGTAAATTATATCATTATATAAGATTAATTATTTATACTCTTTGCGTTGCCACCAAAATTTTTTATAACGATCAAAAAATACTCGTAAAAATTTTTGACCGTCTGCAGTAAATTTAATTCTTTCTTTATTTGTGCCTAATTCAGATTCCCAATTTTCTCTTTTAAAAGGAATAATTTGCAAAAACGGAGTTCCTGCTGGAATCATTCCTTCAAAATTAGGATCACGAAGTTTAAAAAACATATTAAATGGAAGGGAGTAATCATCAGTATCAACAATTCCAGAAGCACAAGTGATAGGGCCAGGTTCGTGGTGTTGCGGTTCCATGACCATAATTGACCAACCTTTTGGAGTTTTAATACTCCAAGGTATTACAATTCTTATAGCATAATTAATATTTTTTGAATATGGATGGTTTTGAAATTGTTCTATATTTTGAACTACCATTGCATCCTTGGCAGACCATTGAAAATTAGGGCCTTGAGGAGTTTGATGAACATAAATGTCATATGGAGTTTCCATTATATAGCCTGCAGTCATCATGTCCCACACTGGCATGCATCTTTTAACTGTTGTCATATACGAACCATCTAAACTTGGTTCTTTTTTACCATTTGGCGATAAGTGAGATTTTGCTTCTTTATACCAATCGGGAATATACTCTTTTGCTGGCTTAGGTTTTTCCAATACGCCCTCAGAATTATGAATATCTGTAAAAATAATTTTTTCCATTTTATTTCCCTAATATAGAGTATTAACCTTTAACTATACTATACCATAAAAGTCGGCGGGAATCAATAAAGCCGAAAATAGAAATACCAAACCACTATAAGACATACTATGACTGCAAGCAGTCACTAATGTCTAACTGGATGGAGTATCTATACTTGCTTAATAGCCCGATATAGGTTATACTTAATTGTGCTACATTCTAAACTTGTGCTACATTCTATAAAGCAAACCCTTATTGAAGGTTTGACAAGTAAACTAAAAATACATCACTCGGTTTACAGACTTCCCTGCACAAGTGAATTTCTAGAAGAACTTATTGCTAACACTTTGACTGAGGCAGGGTATATAAACGACTGGCAGCCTAATAGAAGCCATAGCATCAGCGTAGACATGTCTTTAGAGTCAGGCGAAAGTTTCTCTGTCAAATCAGGTGTATACGCAAATAACACACTAACTTTTTCTGGATCCAGGCTAGGGAAATATCAAACCTTAGATGCCATGATATCTAGCGTAGTGGATAATAGTGCTGATTACTATGTGTGTCTTGCTAAGAGCGACCAGGATTGGTCTTCTGTCCCCGCCGAAAATGAAAAGAAGGTTTATTATTTGTTTGTGTTTGATTCTCAAACCTTGATATATGATAGTGGGGTTTGGAACAAAGTTCAAACCAAGTCTGGAGGATATAACTACGCTATGGAGTCTATTGGTATGTCTGCTAGAATTAATACTAGTATGTCGTCACAATTGTGGACCAGCGTTAATGAGTCTCTTGTTGGTGCCCCGACAAAATTGGAAATTTTTTAATTATTCCTCAAATGAGGATTGTGTTTCCATTAGTTTGTTAAACTTTTCTTCTTCAGAATTACCACACTCACAGGCATCACAACATTTTGTTGACTTAGTTGTTTTATCTACTATGCTTAATCCTTTTTCAGTATGTCTGTAAGGTGGTATAGGGTATTTAGATTCCATGATCCTCCATATATTTTAGTCGTTCCATAAGTTTGTAATGCTCTGGATCTTCAAGTATTTCTTTAATTACATCGTTAACTGTTTTACTTGGCATACCGTCGTCATCTGCCATAGAGGCTTCAAGGTTGTCTAGAATAGCCATGTCAATGCTGCCAAACCGATTATAATGATAGAGATTAAAATTTGTTGTTTCATTTGCAACTACCGCAATAGTTATATACTCTGATGTTTTCTTGGGCTACCCACATTATTTTGTTACAGCCAAAACAGGTCTTCATAGAGTATTGTTTTTCTCTACGGTCTTTCCGAATTTCTAGTCCTAGTAAGTACATATATATATTCTATCATATTATGTCTAAATTGACCAAATAGGGAATAAGTGATATACTTTTATATAAAGGAGAAAATATGAGCAAAGAAGTAGTCAACGTGTATTGGTCTTGGTATAATGAAGATGAAAATAACGATTGGTCGTTTTTGGCTAAGACTCCTGAAAGTTTATTTTCAACGTTATCAGAACAAAGAGTTAAACCAGAAATAAGTGACTTTTTTTTAAATAGTAATACTAATTTTTTAAGTTGCCCAGCCATTAATTCAAAATTTAGAAATACATATGTTTTTTCTAACTCTTTAGAAACAAGATATAGTTATGACTTTGAAGATAATAAAAAAGAAGCATCTTTGGTAGGAAATGGTGGTTTAAATTTTGCCATTAAACATACACCATCTATTAAGTCTGGACCATTATTTGAAATTAGTTCTGCAGTTATTTTGTTTGCTGATAAACCATTAAACGCAACATTTACTGCTCCATTTTTTCATCCACCTGGATACACAAATTATGGCTCCCCAATACCTGGTGAATTCAATATAGGAAAATGGTTTAGACCTTATATATTTGAAATTCAAATGTGGAATAAAAAAGGAGAGTTCATTCTTAAAGAAGAGCCTATCTTTTATGTATCTTTTCCAAGTGAAGAAAAAATTAAAATGCATAGATTTAATTTTTCAAAAACTTTACTAGGATATTCTAAATCATCAGTTGGAACCACGAATCTTTTTGGAAAAAACCAAACACTGTTATCAAGATATGATCGTTTTAAGTCTGTTGGAATGAGAGAGAAGATATTAACTGAAATCAATAAAAACCTTGTTGATGAAATCTTATAAGGTATAACGCTAGACTGGTAAAATCTAAATTGACCACCAGGTATTATTGTTGAAGAAGAATCCAACTTTTTCCCTGTACTCTGCGTATAGTTTATTTTGCTTAGCCCAATCATGATCGTGGGTGTCCAAACCACAATATCGGCATAGCCCAGGACCTGTGTATTTATATACGTGTTGGCACATAATAATATTATATACTATCAACATGCCCATTAGCAAATATATCTTTAGACTTTTTATAACAGCAATAATTTTAACATACATAAGCAAGTGGGCAATCCAAGGGATACAGGTAGATTTCTTTACTATTTATCCAGAACTTAATCCAGCAAATATATCTATACCCGCCTAAATCTGAAAAAATTTTCATTTTACAAAAATCTGAATATTTTTCTTAGATGTATGATATGTAATTTTAAAAATAAAAAATAAAAAAAATAGTGAGCACACCACTCTGGGTAGTGTGCCCTAGCAGCCTATGCTACTTATCTATCTTTTCTAAGTAAATGAATAGAATAGGATAATGCAATAGAGCCAAGCAATAACCATGTTGGTATTTGAATAGATAACTCTATGCTATCAATATACAAACCAAAGAACTCATAATCTAAATACAGTTCCACTATGCCACCTCTACCTTTCGCATATGTGCTACAACATTCTTAGAAACTTTTTGTAGTTCTGTGATTGTCTTATTCATTTCATCTGCTGATGAAGCCTTGAAGTCAACGCCTAGTAGTTGAGCGCCGTCCCAGATTGAGTATGTGATTGTCATTAGATATGTCCTTCGTTAGTTAAATAGATTCCAATAGGGATAGAGATAAAAGATAGAGCAGAGATAATTAGTAGTAGTGTTAGCATTAGTCTTTGTCCTCTCCAAACATTTCTACTAACGCCTTGTTAGCATTTTGTAAAGCCTCTATGGCTTCGTTAATCTTATCCATGTTAGCGGTAGTCATTAGCGACCACCTGCCAACAGATAGGCTTTAGCATTGTCAAAGCCCATTTCGTTTAGCAACTGATAAGCACGAGTAATGCTAATCTCAGGCTGAGGATTGTTAATAGATAATGCTGAAGAGCCAAACTCTTCTGCTATCTCGTTATATATAGTGTTAGTCATTTTTAGACCTAACCTTTCTTTTACTAAGTTAATCACCTTGATTAACCTTGATACTAGTATCCTATCAGATACCGCTGACATTTTGGGGATATTCCCCTAGTGTCGTGGTGTGAGATACCTCACTTAATTGCTACGCTCATCCTATTGCTAGGCTTATTTGGTAGGCTCATTGAGGCTATCTAATCTCTGACTCACTTATTCGCTAGGCTCATCCTCTTGTTGAGGGTTATTCGCTAGGCTCATTGAGTCTGCTTCTTTATTTTTTTGTATAATGGAATTATAGCAGAGATAACCCCAAAAGTCAAGTCCTAGTGCGGCGTGTCGTATGTGATATACACCACATGACAAATGGTGCAAATCGGACATTGACTCGGGGCCCGACACGCCCGACCTCGTGATCAGTTATCCACATGACGCACATCACATTCAGAATTGAGCGTAAGTTATCCACATGATATAAGTCACATTTTGAAATGTCCGAATTGTCCTACTTACTGGTGAGTAAATGTCAGACCCCCCTGTTATACTTCTAGTATAAGAAAAGTTAAAAAGGTTTTAACTAAGAAAGGAATTCAAAATGAATTCACTATATGAAAATAAAAATATCTTAGGTCGTGCATATGACCTAGTCGCTTGCGATACCTGTGGTGGTCTCACCGCATGGACACGCTGTGTAATGTGTGGCGGTAACTACGCTGAACACAACACAGTTGGAAAGGTGGTCAAGTAATGACTACACTAACAATAAACGATGTATGTAAAAAACATACACCTAATAAAATTGCTCAATCGTTTCATAACGATGTATGCTACACATTCTGCGAAGTATGTGAAAACAATATAGAAAGTTTCTATATTGAACATGATAGCGACCGCTTATCTATGTGGTCTGAATGGAAGGTGTCTCTATGACTCTTACACTTACTAATGAAAAGGCTAAAAATAAATTCTTTCAGCCCCCTTCAAAATTCTATAATCACAAGGTTGTAGAAATTTTATCTATAAATGAGGATAGCGGTATTGCTACTGTAATCCTAGAAAAATATACAATAAGCAGAAATGCTAATGTGTATAAAAATAATAATGTATTCACTATTGAATTGCCTTATTCAGAATTTCAATATCTAAGAGGTTGGAACGATAACTAATGAATAAAGAAATGATAATGCTTTCATGCATGATTTGCGAAGAGCCTACTGTAGAGGTTGCTCTTGAAGATGCAAAACTTTTAACCGCTACTTGCTCAAATTGTTGGGAGTAAATAAATGAAATCAGAATTTGAAAAAGATTTAGAAATCAAAGAATCCTATGACCAATTGCTTGATGAAATTTATCCAGATGTAAAAATTGGTTATTCAACATTCACTGCTAGTGAAATTTTATTTAATTGTGATCCAA
>Ga0209401_1002144_pt1 | contig 12866 bp, 7 predicted proteins | sample M_140807_MF_Meta_FD_187318 | JGI IMG/M metagenome (GOLD analysis project Ga0209401, IMG submission 187318) | Freshwater microbial communities from Lake Montjoie, Canada to study carbon cycling - M_140807_MF_MetaG (SPAdes) (version 2) | ecosystem: Environmental > Aquatic > Freshwater > Lake...
CATCTACCGTATATTTTTCAACGGCCTCGAAAGAAACTATGCACCGAATCGAGAGACGAGCCTCCTCCTCACCTGAAATAACGATAGGATTGGCCCGCAGCGATTCGAGCTTCTCGACCTGTTCCTCATTTTCCGCAAATATAATCTCAGCTCCCGAGTCAGCGAGTATAATCCCAACATCATGAGAGGGGAGAGATGGATAAACTGAAACTGTAATTCCGCCGAGCCACACAATCGCAAGATCGGTTTCGCTCCATTCTGGTCTAGTATTACTAATAATTGCGACACGTGTTCCGTTAGTAACTCCCTGCGCCCGAAGAAAATGAGCAATCTTGTTTACCCGTTCAGACACCTCCCGATAGCTTCTCTCTTGTCGAGCCCCATCGGAATCGATGTAAAGGTAAGCCGAATCTTCCGCACGCTCAGCGACAACTGCGCTGAACGCTTCGGCAAGAGAGTTGTAGGGAGAGAGTTCAGTCATAGCTTTTTTTATCGAATTGGATCGAATAAGTAAGGTAAGTCTTATTTTCTTCTCGCCTTAATTTTTTGGTTTATTGTCCTCTTGTTAAGAGGGCGGGAAGAATGAGTTGCGGGCTGATCTGATTCTTTTCATCTCTTTGCACTTCACCAGCTTGATAGCCGATCGTAAGCCGCTCGAGATGCTCTAGAACGGGATAGCTACCCATCAGATCGCCCCCCCGAGAGACTAACATCCGAACAAGAAACGCGGTAGAGGTTTGATCCGGACCGTTTCTCCGTAATGGTCGATTCGGTGAGTTAGTATTTCGGGTCCGCACCCTTGTTACCTCGAGTCCATGCTCAAGTACTCCCAAATCCGGATCGGTCACCACCTGGACCAACTGATCGTGCCACTCGCTTCCCTCGATAATAAGCTCAGCTTCATCGGCGCCGCTCCCTATTCCAACAGAGCCCATAAGTTGGAGCTGTGTTAGCTCGGTGTTGCCTGAAAATTGCAGATTTAATCCAACTGAATCAACGAGTGCTAAACCGGACACTAGTACTCCCGATCCCTCGACAGAGCCTTCAAAGTTGATATCGTGAAGGTAGCTCTGGCATACGATTAGGTCCTCGATTATTCCCTCAGTAATGGTCACGTTAGCAAATGTGCTCTGCTGCATCTCGGTGTTGATCATCTTAACCCGATCGAGCTTGACCGCATCGATTAAGCAATTAATGAAGTTTGTTTCAGTGAGATTGACCTCACTTAAATCAGCGCCGGTTAGATCCACGTTAACAAGCAATGCTCCCGAGAGATCTGCTCCTTTAAGATTTGCTCCTCTTAGATCAGAGTTTGAAATCACTGCACCGCGGAGATCTTTTCCCGCGAGTGATGCTCCGTTCAGGGAGACTCTTTCCATGAAAGCGCCGCGAAGAGGGCGGTTGGTGAGATCTTGATTGCTAAAGTCGTGGTCCCGTAAGACCGGAATTCCTGCAGAATCGGTCAGGCGACTAATCCGAGAGAGAGCTTTTTGAGCTTCTTCGGATGTGGTTCCGATCGCTGAGGTTATGGTCAAGATTTCGGCAGAGGTGGCGAGAAGGATAGGGGATTGTTTGGGGTTTAGGAGAATGTCTTTAAGCTGTCTAAAAGATCTTCGCTGGGTTGGGCTAAGTTTGTATATCGATGCTAATTCAAGAAATTCATCGACCATCTCTTCATCCCATCCCTGAAACCTATTGAGATGTTTTCGGACATTGCCTGTGGTCCTACAATCATCTGGGAAAAACTTTGTGTATCCATCGAGGATGGGAGGTTTTAACAACCAGCCCACGTGTGATAGGTTTGCCGTTGATAAATCACATCCTCTAAGGTCTGTTGATTTTAGGAGTGCACCAGTAAGGTCTGCATCGGAGAACCGAGATCCTCCAAATTTTGTTTCACGACAATTTGCTCCTCTAAGATTGGTCCCATCGAAGCGGCAACCCTCTAACTGTCTGCGGAATAAATCGACCTCAGACATATCGAGATTGCTGAGATCTAGACGGTTCAAATGAACTTTTGGGCGTCGATCAATATCGTCCTTTATCGTGCTCGCCCAAACACGCGGAGTTATCTGCCGCTCGCCGGACGCCGGGGGACCCTGCATCATAGCTTCATGAGAGCTCTTTATCTGATTAAGTATTACCGATCGAACGTTGTTGTTCCAGATTCCTGACCGAACGTTGGTGATCGATCGATTTATATAATCAACCACAGCCTCTTCGCTTAAACCGGCGAAGAGACTATTTAGATTGACATAATTAGGATTTCTACCAAATAGGAGCCCAACTATTTTTGGTCTGTTTTCATAAGTTATTGTGCCATCCCGCTCCGATATTGGGAGGCCATTCTTCACTAAAAATTGAGCAGTTAACCAACCAGTGTCATCCTTTCGACCCTTGTTGTCCGACATAACCCTAAGTTGAAGAACGTCTTGATCATATTGATGGTCGAACTCAGGGTTTAGCGCCGCTTTAAAACCATCCGGCTTTCCCCCTAACTTCTGTAACGCCTCCTCCTCCCTTACCCCCAATCCTTTTCGATTAATCTCAAGGCAGAGATATCCAATCATCACGGCCTTCCATATAGCGGGGTAGCGCGCTTTTTCCGTTTCTAGGAAATTCTGAACTAGTTCTTTTCCGAGAAAAAGTTCGGTGTGTGCCCTTGAGCCACATAGTGCGCCGAACGGCTGAAATTCAGCATCTATCCACCAGTCCTTAACAAAATTGTTATCATTTTTCGCCCCATTCTCAAACTGCCTAACCGCCTCTGAAGCCGAACTCTCACGTCCAGCACACTCTAAAATCCCCACTCCGAGCCTTAGCAGATGACACCGATTCTCATCGCTCAACAAATCTCTCTTATCTCCCTGAGATACCAGATGTATGAAGTGTGGAGGAATAAGTTTTCCAATTTTGACAGCTAAATCTTTTTTTTGTTCATCGAGCAGCGGTAACTCAATATTTTCATCAAAGGATCTTATTAGAGCATATAGCAATTGCAGCTCTGAATTTACCCGTAACACCTGAACGGTCGGCAAAAGAGCAGATTCGGCAGATTGATCCGCGCCGTTCTTAATTCCCTTGCCCGTGCCAACATCTAAACTCATATCCCTTGTCTCCGCACAGCTAATTCAAAAATTCAAAGTCATAACTTTAGCTGTTTATCACCTAGTTTGACAAAAAATCATCACCTCCCAGATACACCTCCCTCTAGTCCTCTCAGCCATATCGGTGTACCGTGCCCGCACTATAGTAGAGGGCGGTTGGAATGCCGCTAGAACTCGATATTTCCAGAGCCACGGAGCAACCAATGCCACTTAAATACTTATCCGGTTTTGGAAACGATTTTGAAACTGAAGCTCTTGTTGGGGCGTTGCCTCAGGGCCAAAATTCGCCGCAGCGGTGCAATTATGGGCTGTATGCCGAGCAGCTCTCGGGTACGGCTTTTACAGCGCCGAAAGGGGTCAACGAGCGGTCTTGGTTGTATCGTATTCGGCCTAGCGTTCGGCATACGGGGAGGTTCAGCGAAATTGAGGTTCCACTTTGGCGGACGGCGCCTCATGTGGTTGAGCACGGTTTGCCACTCGGTCAGCTTCGGTGGGACCCGATTCCACTGCCGCAAGAACAACAGCCGTTTATCAGCGGTGTTCGCACCATGACAACCGCAGGGGATGCAATGACCCATGTCGGTATGGCAGCGCATGTTTATTCGTGGAACAGCGACCGCGCAGACGAATATTTTTGCAACGGTGATGGAGAGCTGCTCTTTGTTCCCCAGCACGGAGCGATCTGTATTTTTACTGAGCTTGGATTTATCGAGGTATCGCCTGGGGAAATTGCGGTTATCCCACGGGGTATGTTTTTTCAGATTTCACGTGCTTCGGGCGAGGGGGCTGTTCGGGGTTATTTTTGCGAAAATTATGGGTCTCGCTTCACTCTGCCTGAACGGGGTCCAATTGGTGCAAATTGTTTGGCAAATCCTCGAGATTTTAAGAGTCCCGTGGCGGCTTTTGAGGATAAAGAAGAGCCGTGCCGTCTTATCGTCAAGTGGTGTGCTCGATTTTACGAGACAAAAATAAACCACTCACCCCTTGATGTTGTTGCGTGGCACGGCAACTATGCACCATACAAATATGATCTCTCGACCTTTTCTCCGGTTGGAGCGATTTTGTTTGACCATCCAGACCCCTCTATTTTCACCGTGCTAACCGCACCTTCAGGGGACGCTGGGACAGCGAATGTCGATTTCGTAATTTTTCCACCTCGCTGGATGGTTGCTGAGCACACATTTCGTCCTCCTTGGTATCACCGCAATGTAATGTCTGAGTTCATGGGACTTATCTGCGGAACTTACGATGCGAAGGAGCGTGGATTTGTGCCCGGTGGGATGAGCCTTCATAATATGATGCTGCCCCACGGCCCAGATGCGTTTGGATTTGCAAAAGCTTCCGCTGTTGAGCTAAAACCGATAAAACTCTCTAACACGATGGCATTCATGTTTGAGACTCGCTATCCTCAACAGCTTACGAAATTTGCCGCCGAAACCGAGCTGCGTCAGGATGATTACCCAGAGTGTTGGTCGGGACTGCCTAAGCTTTTCGATGGAACGCCCGGCGTAAAGTGTTAGGGCGAATATCCTTTTTTCCCGCATCTCGTTGAGTTTTCTCAAATTACTTAACGCACAGAAATTTGTGTGATTGAAAATCACTTATTGTTAATAGGAAAAGTTTTATGTCAGAAGAGCGAACATTCCGGCTGTGTGGTTTTGGAAATGCTATCGTTGATATTTTTGTTCGTGCAGAGGACCATCATTTAGATAGTTTTGCTCTGGAAAAAGGTACTATGCGGTTAGTGGAAGAGGTTGATCAGTTGTCCTTACTCGAAAATCTCGGGGGGCATATCGAAACAAAAGCAACTGGGGGAAGTGTTGCAAATTCAGTGGCTGCATTTGCTCAGCTGGGTGGTAGCGCAGCCCTTATGGCCGTTGTTGGAAGCGATGCGTGGGGGCGTTTTTATGTCGATGAATGCGATGCGATGGGGGTAACATTTGCTGGAACCCAGGTCACTGAGGGTTCAACTGGGACCTGTTTGTCCATGGTGACCCCTGATGCTGAGAGGACTATGCGAACCTGCCTTGCGGCATCTGGGTTGTTGGGTCCGGAGCATGTCCGTGAGGATATTTTGGCGAAAAGTGAGTGGGTTTTTGTTGAGGGCTATTCCTTTACCGATCCCGAGCGCGGTCAACGGGGTGCACTAAAAGCGGTAAAAATGGCAAAGCAACGAGGCGCTCGAGTAGCGTTAACCTGTTCGGAGGCGTGGGTAATCGAGGGAAATCGAGCGGCTTTGCTCGAAGCGATAGCGGACGCTGATCTAATTTTTGCTAATGAAATTGAGGCTTTAACCTTAACAGGGGCGGCAACATGTGAAGAGGCGTTTGTTCGGCTTCGGGAAATGGTGCCGGGGGTAGCGGTTACTCGTGGAGCGGAGGGAGCCTGGGTCTATTTTGGGGGTGAAGAAGTGCGCGTGGCCTCGCCAGCGGTCGATGCCGTGGATGCTACTGGTGCTGGCGATATGTTCGCAGGTGCCCTTCTTTACGGACTTACTCACGGATATTCGCTCGAGGAAGCGGCCCGCCGTGCATGCTTTATGGCATCTCGCATCATAACCCAGATGGGAGCCCGGTTTTTGGATGGAACCCGGAATCACTGGGATGGCTGGGGAGCATAAGAGCCTAAGGGGTTGTTTTACACCAAATTGAGTATTTATTCGGAGCATTAAGGCGTGTCAATGCAAGGCTTAATAAAGGATGTACCGAAAAATCTTAAAGGTGTAGCCATTCTTGTATCGTTGGTAGTTTTAGTAGGCGGTCTACTCTATTTACCCGAGTTGGTTTCGGTTACCTCTACAAAACAGAAAAAGCAGGAAGCACCAGTAGAAGTGCCTGTAAAGGACTCTCCAGCAAAAGTAGTTGCGGCTCGAGAGTTAGCGCAGCGTGTCGGTAATCGGCGGGAAAAACAGAGTGATCCTTTCGATAATGTTATTAAAAAAATCGATTCAGGTGAATACGAAAAGCTAACTGCTGCTGGCGTTGAAGCAGCGGTTATTCCTGAGCTTGACGACAATGAACCGAAATCTTTCTGGGCAAGGATCTTTGCGCCGGTGCGAAAGGATAAGGGATTAAAAGCGCTGCGAGGCAATAAGGTTGCTCAGCGGAAAGTGTTAATGCAGGGGCTGCGAAGCGGAAAACCTTCGTGGGACATTCTTCAGCTACCGATTGTTTTGACTACGATTCAGCGAGCATCGAAGGAGTCGGATTCACTCTTTAAGATGTTGGCTCCTCAGTATGCGGAGTCGCGGCTAGCGGTTAGAAATTACATCGCGGGTCTTGAGTACTTTCAGGGTCGGGAAATACGGAGTCTTTCTCCTAGAGAAGGCTTGCTTTATCTGAAGCGAATAGACCGCGATGTGACTGAATCTCTAATTAGGGACAAGGTTGGTCGAGATGTATTTAATGTCTGGAGAAACATCTCCCTTGAAACACTTCTTATTACGAGCGGTGCTCTTGATTATCGAGATTCCCTTGCTCCTCCATTCGTCGCCGATATTATTGTGACCGAAGTTTCTATTCGGGAAGAGGATACAAAGAGAATGCGAATTGTCCGTCGCAAATTGCGTTGGGATTTGACGATAAGCGGTTTTGTAGAATCTGCGGCAGCAACACAAATTGAGCTCTTAGGCCCGGGTCACCTCAGAAAAATTACAAGCTTACCCTCGTCTAAGGATGGGCGGTGGAGGTCCTTTTCTTTTTCAACTAGCGGCTCTCCTTACGGTCAATTCATTCTTCGCACCTCTGATGATGAGGGAGGTTTTTTTGAGAAGAATTATAACTTCATTAAAATGGGATTGCGCTATCGAAATAGACAAACAGGGGAATACGCTATTCCGATGATTAATACAAATGAAAAGGATAGGCCAATAGATCGATTACTCGATCGTCTATTTTTTGTCGGAACTACTAGAGCTTCGAATCCAGAGGCCTCAGCGGCTTACCTATCGGGGGGAAAAGCTGCCCTTTTCGGGGCTCAGATTCCTGCTGATACAGTTCCATTTTAGTGGCTTTTTTAAATACTGCGTTCGATCTATTCCCATTCCTATTCCGAGAATTATACGATTTTTGAGAGTCTATTATCCCTCCCTTTAACACACCTTTCACACTTAGCTGATTAGCTAATAAATTTTTCCGAACCCCTTGAATCGTATCTTACGTCTAACCTTTTGGGGACGGGGTTGCAGTTTTGAGTAGTCCGTAAAGTTAGCGGTGAAAGCTGGCTCCTCCTCATACGTTAGTTAAATCGTACCGGTTTAGTTATTGCCGAAGTAACCCTTATGACCGATTCCGTGGTGAGTGACTAAGCTCCGGGGTCTGAAACAGCTGGTCGAGGGCACTGATCTGAAGGGAGATATAGCATGACAACAAAAACACCACTTCGGGTCCTTATACAGAACCGACCCGGAACCTTCTCTCAGAGAGGTGGAGACACAGTTCAAATAGAGCGTTTAAGTGCAGGCCTGCTGTCTAGAGGATGCGAAGTTACGGTGGATGTTACCGGAAGAATCGACCCAAAGGGCTTTAATCTAGTTCACCTCTATAACCTAGCGACAACAGAGTTTACCGAACGACTTGCTAAAAGAGCTCACCAAGCGGGTGTACCTTACGTCGTAACAACGCTCTATGAGGATGTTCCCGAATTTCATAATCAATCACATCTAGTTGCCCAGTACCTTGTCGACTATGTGCGCTCTGGGCAAGACAGGAATTGGTGGGAAACAACTGTATTAGACCTCTCAAAAGCAACCCGGGCTCCACGATTCGCTGCCGATTGGATCGTTTCGCACGCTTCTGGATTGTTTCCGAATGGTCCCTCTGAGGCTGCTTCGATTGAGAGAGATTTCCCAGATGCTCCCCATATTTACGACATTCCTCTTGGGCACGAGGTGGGAGCGATGGTTGGGCCAGAGTTGTTCGTTCAAGAGTACGGAGTTAGAGATTTTGTTCTATCAGTGGGAAGATTCGAAACCCGAAAGAATCAACTGATGCTTTTGAAGGCGCTCGAAGATTCAGATTTGACGGTTGTTCTTGCAAGTGGAGGTTTTACCTATCAACCGGAATATGATGCAGCAGTTCGTGGTTTTAAGCGGCGCGGAAAAACGATCATAGTTGAACAGATTACAGCAGAAATGCTCTCTTCTGCGTACGCTGCATGTAGGGTGCATGCACTTCCTAGCTGGTTTGAATTGCCCGGGCATGTTTCTCTTGAAGCAGCCGCGCACGGGAAAAATATCGTTATTACGAGCGCCGGGACTCAGCTCGATTATTTCGGACGGAAAGCATTTTATTGTCAGCCTTGGGACCCAGAATCAGTACTAGAGGCCGTAATGGAGGCCTTTGAGTCTCCCGTAAGTCCTGGGCTTGTCGATGTGGCAATGAATTATTCGTGGGAAAAGACAGTGGAAAAAACGTTTCAGGCATATCAAGACATTGTTTCGAGAGAGGGTGTAAAGAGCACCGCAATTTCTGAATCTAACGAGCTGGACGTTTTGGTCGATCGGGGTCAAACAGCCATTCGTCAGGGTGAATTTGCTGTGGCTGAGCAGCTGCTTGACCAAGCTGCGGCGATGTCACCAACATCAATCAGGGTGATGAAGGGTCAGGGGGCGCTTTTCATGGCGACCGGTCGGACAAAGGAAGCTGCAACTGTACTCGAGCGAGCCCTCATCGAAGCGACACGAGATAGTAGCCTAGTCGCTGCATATCGGGCATGTGTCGCTCAGGAAGATGTTACTTCGACAGCTTCGACTGGAACGGTTGTTTCGTCACAAAGATCCGCTAGCTCTACAACAATTGATCCAAAAATTCAAACCAGTGCGGCAAAGCCATCCGAAAAGATATCCTCCAGTATTATTGGCTCAAATACATCGATGAGAGGTGGCGCTTCAGCGGTCGGTTCGTCTGATATAGTAGGATTATTGGCAGAAGCAGAATCAGCTTCGATAGGCGGATTCTTCGACAAGGCTCACGAAATACTCGACAGAGTTCTTTCGATGGATCCGAGACATCTTCGTGCTCTTCGTTCAAAAGCGACAACGCTTCTCGCGCAGCAGATGTCACTAGAAGCGATTCCTTACTTTGATCTGGTCCTAACTCAGGACCCGCAAGATGCTCGAGCACTCACTGGTCTTGGAATGAGTCGCGTAGCACTAAAGCAGCACGATGTCGCATATCCGGTCCTAGTTAAAGCACTCTCGATTGAACCGCATCAATTAGTTGCGATGATAAATTTAGTAGAGTGTTCCTACATGCTCGGCCGTTTCGACGACCTGACAGCAGCTCTGGAAAAACATCTCGCAGTTAACACTAACGATAAAGAGATGCGTTACTGCTTCGCTGCAGCGCTATATAAGGGTGGAAGAAAAGCAGATGCTCAACGGGAGCTTACACGTGTGCTGAAAGAAGACCCCAATCACAGAGGTGCTCAGGAACTTGTTGCGGCGATGAGAAATGACGGGGATCTATCAGTAGACGCTCCTCCTGTGAAAAAGGACCTTGATAGTCGAATAGGAGAGCTTGAAGGCCTCAAGCGACGTCAGCAGTATACGACGGTACTCCAGAGGTGCGATGAGCTTCTTCAATACTCAATGCCTGATCGGTCGCTGCGTGAAAAGATAATGATTCTAAAAGCAGAGAGCCATGCTCTCGCTGGAGAGGAGGAAAATGCGAAAAAGGTCTATTCCAGTGTGCTCGAATCTAATCCTCAATCGAGCAGAGCGCTGAGTGGACAGGGTGCACTTGCTGCTTTTAGAAGTGGTTGGGATAAAGCTGAGCAGCTCTTTAGTGAAGCTCGTGATCTTGATGAGTCGAACGACGCAGCGTGGGCAGGCCTTGGTCTATGTGCACGAAATAGGTCTGACCTTGAAAAGGCTTGGGTGTACTTTGAACGCTCTCTATCGATTAATCGTGAAAATCTAGGTGCTCTCTACGCAGCGATTGATGTGGGCTATAACCTTCACAAGCTCGATAGTACCGAGCAGCTGATCAAGAATTATCTTGAGCTACACTCTTCGGATCTTGAAATGCAGTATGCCCTTGGTGAATGCTTAATCGCGCAGGGTAAGGGATCTGAAGCTGAGAACTGCTTGATGGCGATCGGAACCGTAGAGCCGCGTGGGGAACGGTATAGGCAGCTCTCGGTAAAAATAGCTGAGCTTAAGGTAAGTGCTGATGCCCGTCGATAAGGTGGCGGTACTATAATGAACCTACTTCTAATAAACCAATATTGGTTCGCCTCCGAATGGCGTGAGGCGGGCCATAAGGTTCTTTCTATCGGTCGGTATCCCTACCTTGATGTTGAGATACCTCACGGGGTATCCAATATTCAGGAAATCCTATCCGAGTACTGCGGAGGTTTTCAGCCGGATCGGATCGTGATATTCGATGATAGTTCTCCCCTTACGATATTCGGGCTTGACGAGCTCGATATTCCTCAATTTTTCTACTCTGTTGATACGCACCACCATTACGAGCGCCATCGTGAGTTTATCGGTGCAGTTGATGAAGTGTGGACTGCGCAGTCTGATTATATCGAATATCTTGAAGGGCTTGGGGGAAAAGTTGGTTGGATGCCTTTGTGGGCCTCAGTTCAGTATGAGGGTTCAACTCATAAGGAGATTGATGCATGTTTTGTAGGTACCCTTAATCCGTTACTCAACCCAAAAAGAGTTGAATTTTTCAACCGATTAAAGAGCCGCTCTCCGATTACCGTAACCACCGGCTCATTCCAGACTATTTTCCCGACTGCGCGGATGATAGTTAATCAAACAGTTAAACAAGACCTTAACTTTCGGGTTTTCGAGGCGATGATGTCAGGCTCGCTTCTTCTTACAGAGAGAATAGGTAACGGACTTTTCCAACTCTTTTCAGATTCTGTTCATCTTGTGACCTACGCACCTGATGATGACATCGAGGCAGCTGACAAGATAGCGTACTACATCGATCACAAAGAGGAGGCCCGGCAGATTGGAGAGGCGGGCCGTGAAGTGATTATGCGGGCTCATCTTCCTCATCACCGAGCGCAAACTCTCCTGTCAGCTATCTCTTCGTTAACCCGTAATCGGACAGGAAGTCGCCATCTCAGTATGATGACCAATCACATCTTCCTAGCTATCGGAAGACGTGAGTTACCCTCAACAGTGTTACGGCTAGAAGCACTCGCGGCTGGGGCTATTGCATTAGAGAGAGCAATGTTAAGTGGTGAAAATATTACATTACCACAAGCTACACTTGCTGCGATTGGATGTCTCGAATATGACGCGCTTCAGGGTTCTACGATAGGGTATCGGCTCCTTAGTAAAGCAGCAGAGGTGTGGAGGGATTGTCCGATTCTTCAGTTAGTCCATATATGGCAGCTCAGCCGAGCAGGGCACACGCAGGATGCTCTACGATTTGCTGAAAGCACTTTCGGCGGAAAGACCGAAGATGTGTGTGCGCAGGCGTGCGAGGTAACCGATATGATTCTCCAGATGTACGGCGGCCATGGTGTAGTGCGCTAGCAGGATGGAAATTTATGATATCACTCACGAAGGATACGGGTAGTCGAGACACGCTGGGTAATTCCGAATCGCCCATCAGTCTTGCCGTCGATACGCGCCTTTTTCGTTATGCGGAGCTCTCGGAGCGAGGGATCGGTCACTACGTTTTGCCGCACCTTCGGGCGATCCTTGAATCTGGATTAAATCTTCGAACTACATTTCTGATCGATAATCGGGATAGTATTCCAGAGATCGTTGGAGAGCTTGCTTCTGAGTTTCATTGCCGTCTCGTGACAATTGATGAGGCTCAGCAAGAGCAATTTGATATCGCGCATCTTCCTGATCTTGTCACATTGTTGCCGGGATTCGATTCGCCTCTCCGTTGCCGACCTCCAGCTACGATTACAACAGGTATATTTTACGATCTTATTCCTCTCAAAGTTCCCGATCAACATATCGATCGTTGGGATTCTCGATCTCGCGAGATGTATAGAAACCGTCTTGCTCAGGTAGCAGCTCATCGCTGTCATCTTTTTAGCATCTCTGAGTGCACGAAAAGAGATGTCGTAACTTTTCTTGGGGTTCATCCCGATTCGGTAACCACCATTTTTGCCGGTCGCAATTTTAGCGATTCTTCTTCCTCCACCTTCACCGATCGATCTACATTGGACTCTGTTTCCCAGCGCTACCGAATAACTGGACCTTTTTTTCTTATCGTTGGAGCAATTGAAAAACACAAAAATTTCCCGCTTGCACTCGAAGCATTTTCAATTGTTCGTCAGCAACGTCGGTGTCAGCTCGTTATCGTTGGAAGTTTCAATGATCCGTTTAAGGAAGCATATCGAGACCTATGCCAAAAACAGGGCATAAGCGACGTTATCTTTACGGGCTTTCTCGATAAAGGCGAATTAACGAGCCTCTACAGCTCAGCGACAGCTGTCCTTGTACCATCGCTATACGAGGGGTTTGGGTTTCCCGCTTTAGAGGCTATGGAGCGCGGTACCCCTATTATTGCAAGCAATACGTCATCACTTCCCGAGGTGGTTGGAGATGCAGGTATCGTTCTTTCACCGCATGAGCCAGCAGCGTGGGCTGAATCAATGCGTAACCTAATTGATTATCCCGAAATGTGTGCGTTGCACCGAACTCGTGGATTCGCTCAGGCGCAGCGGTTCTCCTGGAAGCAAAACGCATCGACGGTGATAGCAACTTGGCAAAGATTATTGTCCGAGGAGCGAGGAGATCGGCGCAAAGCACATGAAATTTCTTCGATTCCGCTA
>Ga0209401_1002147_pt1 | contig 12853 bp, 25 predicted proteins | sample M_140807_MF_Meta_FD_187318 | JGI IMG/M metagenome (GOLD analysis project Ga0209401, IMG submission 187318) | Freshwater microbial communities from Lake Montjoie, Canada to study carbon cycling - M_140807_MF_MetaG (SPAdes) (version 2) | ecosystem: Environmental > Aquatic > Freshwater > Lake...
GGCTATCTTGGATACAACTCCAGAGCCAACTGTTACACCGGCAGAGGTTGCTCCAGTAGAAGCTGCACGTCCAACGATTAGTGCTGCTATCTATGCTGAGCCACGTACGCCAATCAATTCACAAGCCAAGTATCTGCAATATGCAGTTAAGGCACAATTAGGAGATCACGAAGCTGGTCTATGGGTAAGAGGCGAAGATGCAAAGGCACAAAAAGTAACTGCTGCTGATGATTCATTTACAACCAACCCAGCATTTTCACCGGTTTCCTATGCTACTACGGTCGTAGATACACTTATTGGATCACGCCCAACTATTGAAGCATGTGGTGGTGCTAAAGTAATTCCTAATTCCGGAATGACTATTTCACATCCAAAAATTACTACTTCAGGTACTGTTGCAGAGACTGCAGAAGGCGGCGCTCCATCAGAAACTGGTATTGTCAGTGCGTATGTAAATGCGACTGTTAAGAAATACGCTGGATTGCAACGCTACAGTGTAGAATTATTAGAAAGATCTAGCGATAATCCTGCATTCTTCCAAGCGATGTTAGACAACATGACACGTGCGTACAATAAATCCACTGATGCTGCCGTAATTGCAGAAATTGTTTCAGGCGGAACTTTATCAACATCACAAGCTACTACCTATCTAGGTATCCAAGCATTTATTGCACAAGCAGGACCAGCTGCATATCTTGCAACAGGTGAACTAGCAAGCGCATATGTTGCTGGTACTTCACAATGGTCATTATTGATCGGCGCTAAAGATTCAACAGACCGACCAATCTTCACATCACAAAATCCAATGAATGCTGGCGGTACTTCATCACCAACATCAATTCGTGGCAATGTCCTTGGATTAGATTTATATGTTGATGCCAACATGGTATCTACAACTATTGATGATTCAGCATTTATTATCGTGCCATCAGCAATTGCAATCTATGAGAGTCCAGTACTAAGACTTTCAACTAACGTGCCAACATCAGGCGAAATTGAACTGATGCTGTACGGATACTTGGCAACTAAGACACTTGTGTCTGGTGGTCTACAACGCTACAACATGACAGCGTAATAAAAGCAACAAATTAAGAATCCTTGGGGTTTAGTAGCCCTAGCCCCAAGGAGCTATTAGCAAAGGAGTAGAGATGGCCGCAGCATACGTAACCGTAGCCCAGCTGAGAAGCAATTTGGGAATCGGGTCGCTCTACTCTGATGCCGATTTAGAAAACATTTGTCAGACATCAGAAGATTTGCTTAATAATTATCTTTGGTTTAACACTGCGCCAGTAGTCGGTGTAAGTTTAAGTAACAACGTTGCGACAGTAGTATTGGCTAATCCAGGTATATTTGTGACTGGTCAAAGCGTAACCATCGCAGCATCATCAGCCACATTTAATGGCACATATACAATTACAGGCTCATACCCTGGTACAACAGTACCGGCATCTATTGCCACAGCATTCTGGACTGCACAAGCATTTAGCAGTTACCCTAATGGATATTCAATTATTCAATATGCAAAAACAGCCAGTGATGAAGCATTCCATCGCATCTTGCCATACGGCACAGCTACCGGACCTGGTTACAAAACAATAAATTATTCTGCTACTCCAGCCATAAATCAGGCCGCCATGATTATTGCGGTGGACATTTTCCAAGCACGTCAAGTGTCTCAGAACGGGGGCAACGGTATGGATGGCATGAGCCCTAACCGTTACGCCATGGGCTACCAGCTTATAAATAGAGTACGAGGTCTCATCGCACCTTACTCTAGCCCTAACACACTGGTCGGCTGATGACAGCCGCAATTACTACACTTAGATCAACACTAGCTACTGATCTCACAAATACGGGAGTTTGGAATATTTTTAGTTTTCCGCCAGCGACTTTAATTCCTAACAGCGTAGTTATTACTCCTGGAGATCCTTATATTGTTCCATCAAATAACGATCAGACAAGCATTTTACCATTAGCCAATTTTAATATATTAATCTGTGTACCTGCATTAGATAACCAGGGCAATCTTGCTGGATTAGAAGATTTTATAGTAGCCGTAGTAAATAAATTAAACGCATCATCTTTGGTGCTAAACATATCAAGTGTCTCTGCTCCAGCTATATCTAGTATGGCAAGTGGAGATTTATTAAGCGCACAAATCACTGTATCAATTCTAACGAGCTGGAGCTAAAATGAGCACACAAGCAGAAGACTTAGCCTTCTTAATTAAGATAGGCCAAATTAAAGATGCACCAAAACCAATCGCACAAACTAAGAAAGATGAGGAATAACAATGGCCATATATCTAAATAACAATGTAGGCGTTAAATTGGCTACTGCCGCTGCGCCTACTACACCTTCTATCGACATCAGTTCGGTAGTAACAAATGCCGTCATTAATCAAATTGTGGACGAGCTAGAGGTCACAAGCATGGGAGATCTTTCTCATCGTTTTGTGGCTGGTTTACAATCCGGCACATTTTCCATCGACTGTATCAATGACTGGGCAGCAAGCCAAGTTATGACAACACTTAATGCAGCCTTTGGACAAACCATTTCAGTATCAGTAATTACTGTTAAAGGCACAGCTGTATCAGCTACTAACCCTTCATACCAATTTTCAATCCTTGTAAACAATCTAACCCCAATCGGTACAGGCGGCGTGGCAGAAGTAGCTTCAAGCAGTCTATCCTTTACAGTAAACTCCGCAGTAACAGTGTCCACAACGGTGGCATTTTAACTAAGGAGTAGTAATGGCAAAGTTAAAAATTACTAGGGCTAATGGTGAAGTTTCTGAGCACAGAATTACACCAGGAATTGAATTTAACTTCGAAGCCAAATATGGCTCAGGAATTAGTAAAGTCCTACGTGAACACGAACGTCAGACAGAAATATTCTGGTTGGCTTATGAATGTTTACGTAGGGCTGGCGCACAGATACCAATATGGGGAATCGATTTTATCGACTCACTTGAAACTGTAGAGGTATTAGACGAAGAAAAAAAATAATACAGCGTAATTCTATGACTTACACTATTGCAAGCCTTAGTGTAGAAACCGGAATTGCGCCACAAGAATTTATGGATATGGATACAGACATGTATCTAGCAATTATCCAAGTCTTAACCGATAGAGCTAAGGAGGTCAAAAATGCCAGTAGAAGTCGTAGGCGTTAAAGATGTCCTTAAAGGTTTAGAGTTTATTGATGAAGATATGCGCCAACGCATTAGGACTGCTATTGATCCTTTAATGCGTGGCGTGTCATTTAAGGCTAAAGGATTTGTCGCTAGTAATACAGATGTATTATCTGGTTGGACTAAAGCATCTGGAGCACCTGGCACATTCCCTAAATATGATGCTGGTGTAGTAAGAGCTGGTATTGGGTATAACCCAGGAGAAAACAAAACATTTAAGAATGGATTTAAGGTAAGCAACTATGTTTATAACGTTAGCAGACCTGGATCAATCTATGAGGTAGCAGGTCGCTTAAATCCACAAGGCAGAGCGCCATTTCAAATGACACCATCTAAAGGTGCTAGTGGTACATATAGCAAGAGATCTGCTCGAAGCAAAGCATTTGAAGAATACAAATCTAATAATCCATTTGCAAGCCAAGAATTTATAGCTAAATTAGAGCCAGTAACAACTCCACCAAAGATCAAAGATATTAGATCTGGTGGTAGAAAAACTAAAGGCCGTTTAATTTATAAGGCTTGGGCAGAAGATAGTCCTAAAGTTTATGAAGCAATTATCAAAGCTATTAATTCTACAGCTATAGAGTTTAATAGAAAAACCGAAATTAAAAAGGCAGCATAATGGCCAATGTAGTTGTCTCCGCTATTGCAACCTTTAATGGTAAAGCACTTAAAAAAGGCCAAAAAGATTTATCAGCATTCGATAAACAAGCCCAGCAATTGGGCAAAACATTTAGCAGAGTATTTGCTGCTACCGCTATTGTGGCGTTTGGTAAGAAAGCAATTAACGCATTTGCAGCCGATGAACAAGCTGCCAAGTCCCTGGCCGTGCAATTAGAAAATACTGGTAACGCATTTAGAGTAGATGAAGTCGAAGCCTATATTGCCAAACTACAAGGTTTATATGGTGTATTAGACGATCAATTAAGACCAGCCTTCCAGACTCTATTAAACGCCACCGGTTCAGTTACTTTGAGTCAAAAGGCATTAGAAACCGCATTAAACGTTAGCGCAGGCACAGGTAAAGATTTAGCCAGTGTGGTTGCTGCCATAGCCAAAGGGGCTTCAGGAACTACTACAGCTTTATCAAGACTAGGCACAGGATTAGATAAAGCAACCATAGCAAGTGGCGACATGAATAAGATCATGAAAGCACTTGATGAGAAATTTGCTGGCCAAGCACAAGCTAGATTAAGTACATACGCTGGCAAGATGGACCTGTTAAAGGTTGCAGCAGCGAACGCAACCGAGATTATTGGTAAAGGTCTGATAGATGCTTTAACGGCCATAGGCGAGGATAATTCAATAGACCAGGCTGCTAACTCAATGAATGGCTTTGCTTACGCTATCGCAAACACAGCTAAAGGCATGGGCGATTTAATAGCCCAGGTTAAACAGATAATTGATAGCGATGTTGGTAAATTCTTATTAGGCCTTACAGCCCTGTTAACTCTAGGCAAGAAGCAATTAATAGTAGGTACTCTAGGTCTTATTGCTTACGACATAGGCAAGAACCAGAAACCTACCTCTAACTTCACTTATGGATCTGGCAATCCTAGAGCAGATTTAATACTGCAGAAGAAACTTACAACGGCTAAAAAAGATGAATATAACATTATAAGTGCATCTAATAAGCAAAGAACTGAAGTAGATAAACTTAAAGACAAGTTTGATCTAGAGCGCATAGGTTTAGCAGCAGCCCTAAATTACAATATAAGCGCAGAGGATAAATTAAGAGTTAATGCTTTAACTGCCATAGCAAACAACAACGAGGCTTTGGCTAAAAAGTATAATGCTGAATTAGATGCTGCCTTAGCTGCTAAAAAACTTACTGATGCAATGACTACAAGTGCTGCTGATTTAGAAGCAGCCTTCAAGGCAACAATGGCTAGATTAGCAATATACAATCCAACAAACTTGGCCCCTGGTCAAACTGGTGGATATTCAAACGTACCATCCGGCGGTGTGCCAACTGGTACAACTGGTGGTAGTACAAACGTAGGAGTTAAAGTAGATGTAAGTGGTGCAACTGGTGGCGGAGTAAGTGCCACCGATATTGAGCAAACTGTACAAGAAGCGATGCTTTCCTTATATCGTCAAGGTCGCAACGTGGTGCCTGTCGGAGCTTTATAGTGGCTATACCAACAATTAATGCAGTAATAAATTTTAGTTCTGGCCCCGCAACTGCACAAGCTATGCAGATTGATATTGGTCAAATTGGCGTTAATGTGTTTGCTGATGCTGTAGCTGTAATAGTTGATGTATCAGATCAAGTAAATTTAGTACAAACTAATCGTGGCCGTAATGCGTATGCAGATGAATTTCAGACTGGCCAATTAACTTTACGCATAGTAGATCAAAATGGTGATTTCAATCCACAGAATCCATCTAGCCCATACTTTGAATTACTAACACCTATGAAAAAGGTACAAATAACTGCAACCTACTCAGGAGTAACTTATCCAATCTTCTCAGGATTCATTACATCTTATGTTAATAGCCAACCTAAAGATGCAACAGAAGTTGCCTATACAACAATACAAGCTGTTGATGCCCAGAGATTAGCTCAGAATGCTCAAATCTCAACAGTGACTGGTGCTACTGCTGGAGACTTATCAGGTACAAGAATTAATCAATTGCTAAATTCTATATCTTGGCCAAATACAATGCGTGATATAGATGCAGGTTTAACTACTTTACAAAATGATCCAGGTACTAATAGAACTTCTTTAGCAGCTTTGCAAACTGTAGCCAATAGTGAATATGGAGCAATATATGTAGATGCTTCTGGCTCATTTGTTTTTCAAGATCGCAGTGTAACTGTCTCATCTATTGGTGGCACACCAACAGTATTTAGTGATAATGGTGCTGGCATTCGTTATTCCAATGCTGTATGGAAATTAGATGATACTTTGGTATTTAACAAATCTACAGTAACTAGATTAAACAGCAGCAATCCTCAAGTTGCAACAAATCAAGCCAGTATTGACAAATATTTTTTACATAGTTATTTCCTAGATGGCCTATTGATGCAAACCGATGCCGTAGCCCTGGATTACGCTTTGGCTTATACCGCTTCGAGAGCTGAGACCTCTATCCGATGCGATTATGTCGAACTGGATTTATACACGGCGAATTACAATTCAGGCATTATTGCAGCACTAGACCTAGACTTCTTTGATCCAATCACGGTAATCACCACCCAGCCAGGCGGATCTACCCTAGAAAAGACCCTACAGATTTTCGGAGTAGCTTTTAACATTACCCCGAATAGTTGGAAAACTACCTTTACAACGTTAGAAAATGTTATAAATGGGTTTATAATAGGCAACGTAGATTACGGTGTCATAGGCGAAGACGTACTATCTTATTAAGGAGATCTAAATGCCAACTTTTCCAGTAGTGACCGGTGACGTGCTCACTTCAACAATTTTTAACGGCTTACCAGCCTTTGCAGTACAAACGGCTAAGACAGCAGATTACACAGCTGCATCTGGTGATGAGTACCAACAGTTAATACCTATGAATAAAGCAACAGCCGTAGCATTTAAGATACCAACAGATGCTACTTATGCTTTTCCAGTAGGCACAGTTATTACAGTATTAAGTATTGGAGCAGGTACAGTAACAATTAGCGCAGTAACTCCTGGCACTACAACAGTATTAAGTGCTGGTGCTACTGCAGCATCTCCAACTCTCGCACAATATAAATCCGCAGCATGTATTAAAACTGCTGCTAATGCTTGGTATGTAGTAGGGGCTATTGCATAATGATAGGTAATATGATTGTCAGTATTTCAGGTATAGGCACGCCACCAGGGCCAACAGTAACAGGTGGAACACTTTATACTAACGGTGGATTTAATTACAGGGTTTTTACTTCATCTGGAACATTAGGAATATCGGGTGGCACATTAAGTTGTGATGTTTTAGTTATTGCAGGTGGTGCAGGTGGCACAAGTGATTACTATCCAGGAGGCGGCGGAGCAGGTGGATTATTAGGTTTTGCATCTCAAAATTTTTCAAGTAATCAAACAGTTACAGTTGGCGGCGGTGGAGCTGGTGGATCAGCAGGAACTTTTGGATCTAATGGTTCTGATTCACAATTTGGATCTTTAACACTTGTAAAAGGTGGCGGTCGTGGTGGAAATTACACATCTGGAAATGGATCAAATGGCGGATCGGGTGGAGGCGGAGGATCTGGAGATGGATCTAGTCCACCGGGAGGAACTGCAACATCTGGACAAGGTAATAATGGTGGTGCTGGATATAATGAGTTTGCAAGTAGAGGTGCTGGCGGCGGCGGCGGAGGATCTGGAGCGGTAGGTGATGCAGGGCAAAACAATGCAAGCGGTGCTGGTGGTATTGGAACAACGGCATATTCATCTTGGGGCTTAGCAACTACAACTGGTCAAAATGTTGGCGGAACTGTTTATTATGCAGCTGGTGGATCTGGAGGAGCAGGAGTTGGAAGTGGATCTGCTTCAGGAGCAATTTCTGGTGGCGGCGGAGCAGGTGGCGCAAATGCAGCAGGTATTGGTGGAAATGGACTTGCTAATACTGGCGGTGGAGCAGGATCTGGAGCAGCATCGGGTGGAACAGGTGGAAGTGGAATTGTAATTGTGAGGTATGCAATATGAGCCATTGGGCAGAACTTGATAAAAATAATAAAGTTGTTCGTGTACTTGTCGGTGATAATAATGATCCAGCAGGTGATGAAGGTTATCAATGGTTAATAGATAATTTGGGTGGTACTTGGATTAAGACAAGTTACAACGCTGCAACTAATGGATTTAGATTTAATTATGCAGGTATTGGCTTTACCTATGATGAGGATTTAGACGCTTTTATACCGCCTAAGTGCCATGACGAGGCTACGCTTAATAACAAATGCCTATGGGATTGTGAGAATGCAGCGCATGACTCCCTGGCTATCTAAAGCAGCAGATACCCTTAGAGATGCCGTTACTACCTGGTATCCAGATCGCCGCACTTCCAGTGATGGGTGGCTTGGCGATGCTCGTCACGCTGCCAGAAAATCGGATCATAATCCAGACAGCACCGGATGCGTGCGAGCCATTGATATTGATTCTCGCTTGGATTCATCCGAAGGGCTCTCAGTATATTTGGCTGACCAGATCAGAATCTGTGCGAAGACCGATAAGCGTATATCGTACGTAATCCATAACGGAATGATTGCAAGCAAGATCCTTAATTTTAAGTGGCGTAAATATTCAGGGTTTAACAAACACACAAAGCACATACATATCAGCTTTACAAAGGCTGGAGATCAAGATGGCAAGGCGTTCGATATACCACTACTAGGAGGCAAAATATGAACATGAAGAATCCATACGTATTGACAGCTGGTGCATTCTTATCAGCTTGGGCAGCGTCAAACTTTGCAGCTGATTATCGTGCTGTTCTATGGGCAGTCTTAGCCGGAGTATTTGGCTATGCAACTCCGAAGAAATGACATTACAGGATTGGGCCTCATTTGGGGCTGGCGTTATCGCCGTGCTATCAGGCGGTCTATTAGGTTTACGTTTTCTAGTTAAAGGCTGGTTGAACGAGTTACGACCTAATGGTGGATATAGTATGAAGGATCAATTAACACGATTAGAAAAGCGTGTCGATGATCTCTTTATTTTAATTAGTAAGTCATAATTTTAATATGGCTAACACACGTAAGCGCAAGAAGATCAATAGGCGTGTGGTGCGCAAATCACCTGAGCCATTATCTAAATTAGATGTGTTTTATATTGCTAAGCATGAGATGTTCAAAGCAGCACGCAAAGCTGGATTCAGTGAGCCTATTGCACTGGCATTAATGGATAGCGCATCTTCAATGCCCGATTGGGTTGTTGGCGAAGATGGCATTATCCCTTCTATTCCTACTCCAGATGAGGATGACGATTAAGCGATATTTAGTTATCAGCGATCTTCAAATACCCTTTCACCATGAGGCAGCAGTAAAAAATGTTATTAAGTTAGCACGTAAGGAGAAGTTTGATTCTGTATTGGTGGTCGGCGATGAAATTGATTTTAATACAATTAGCAAGTGGGCTGAAGGCACACCTTTGGCTTATAAGCAGACCATTCACGAAGACCGTGAGCTTACTAAATCGATATTGTGGGATCTCAGCGAATACAGCCGTGAATGTCATATTATCAGGTCTAATCATTCAGATCGTTTATATAATACTTTATTAAAAGTACCTGGGTTAATTAGCCTTCCAGAATTACAATATCCAGCATTCATGGGATTCAAAGACATGGGCATGGAATATCACAAGACTGCCTATGAGTTCCATCCTGGCTGGATGCTTGCTCATGGCGATGAAGGCAACATGTCTCAGCATGCAGGTATTACAGCTCTTAACCTGGCTAAAAAATGGGGTAAATCAGTATTGTGTGGCCACACCCATAGACTAGGTATGAGTGCCTATGCAGAGGGCGTAGGAAGCCATTACAGAGCCTTGTATGGGGTAGAGGTAGGCAATCTTATGGATAGAAAAAAAGCCTCTTATTTGCGCTATGGAAGCGCTAATTGGCAGATGGGTATTGCTATACTAGAAACCGTTGGAAAGACGCTAACACCCACGTTAGTGCCTATCTCAAAGGATGGCTCATTTACCGCATTGGGCAAATATTACGGGTAACATCGTTACCAAATCGTTATACAAATACGCCCCAAAATCGTTCACAAAGTCATACAGACCTGAGACACTATTTCCATGCCACAGATTGTGGTATAGAAAGTAGGGCTACATGAAAATACAGATTGATCTAAAAGCTGGTGATTTTGAACAGCTGTGGACTAATTCAATGGAATGGATGAATCAAGATTGGGAAAAACAATCAGATCGATTTGATCCAACTCCATTCTTTACTTGGCAGTATGCATATTGGTTTGATAATTATGCTTCATTAAAGTTAGCAGAAGGCTTTATTAGTACATTAGGTAAAAATTATGCTATTCACAGCGATGAGGGCACAGGCGATTGGGTCATGCTGACCAACTATGCAAGTCCATGTCATCTTCGAAAGACATTGGTGAATGCATGAGTTTACAAGAAGCAGGCTTGTTATGGGTTGCAGTAATGGTTGTTATTATCTGGGCATACGGAATTTTTCAAAATGCCAAAGATATTTCCTATTGGCGTGGGCGTAAAGATGGTTTTGACATGCACCGCCGAATGATTGAGATTAAAACTGATGCCAACAACGACTGAGAAATTATTTGATGAAGTCATTGGAATCTTGCACATTAGGGGTACGCAGTACGGTCACCCAATTAGTAACCACAAACGTATTGCTGAACTCTGGTCGGCTTACCTTGGTTATCCAATACAACCAAATGAAGTTGCAATTCTCATGTGTTTGGTCAAAATCAGCAGACAAGCTGAAGATCCAGGAGTCGTTGACAATTACAAAGATGCGCTTGGATACATCGCCATCGCTAAAACAATCACCGATGCTATGCAAGACGAAGATGGAGCGTGGGAATAATGGCATTTGATTTAAGTGAGTACACCACCGTTCAAGAACGTTCAAATATATTTTGGGAAAGGTATCCAAATGGAGCAGTACGAACAAGGATTGTCCAGGAGTCAGACACTAGAGTCATTGTTGTATGTGAATTATTTAGGGACAACTCTGATGAAAAACCATTCGCAACAGGTGAAGCCAAAGAAGTCATATCAGATCGTGGCGTTAATCGTGACTTTGCGCTTGAAAATTGTGCGACTTCGGCTAGAGGCGTTGCTTTTAAGGTGGCTAATATCGGTACTGAAAAGAATGGACCTAGTCGAGAAGAAATGGCACGAGTAAATGAAAAACAATTTACGCCTAAGTATGGCCGACCAGGATCTAAATCAGCTGCGATGGAAATGGCGCTACATATTGTGGACACACAATCTAAAGATACTGGCAACGAGCCTGTACCTGTTGAGTGGTCTATTGGTGAAAGCGTTAGCCAAATTGGTGAAGTGGTTTCTGTTGGTTTTACTTGCCGGCATGGTGATATGGTGAAAAAAGAGGGAATTTCTAAAAGCAATCAAAAGCCCTATGCAGGTTATGTATGCAGTGCGCCAAAGGCAGAACAATGCCCACCTAAATGGGGAGTTTTAACCAGTGCAGGCAGTTGGTATTGGCCTGATGATTCAGAACCAGGCAAAGGGGGTGAGTAATGGGATATGTTGAAATATTAAGAGGTGGACCTTACCTGGAGCGCATAGAGAACGACCAGGTAAAGTTCATACCTTCGAATGACGTATGTATAGCTTGTAATGATGACAGGTTAATACATAGTGGTAATTACTTAGTTTGTACTCAGTGCCATACCAGGCAATAAGGATATTACCATAATGCACCCACAGTTCAAATGTAATGGATGTAAGCGTAATACCGAGTTTCTATGGTTAGAACAATTAGATACGCCGGAAGGCTTTAAGGCTTATCAATGTATGGATTGCGGCATAGTAGGTATTAAAAATATAGCCGAGGCTTTGCATATTCCTGACAGTGATATATGCAGATGCGATAAGTGTGGTGGGTGGATGTTTGCAGCCGTGGTCTGCCACACTTGTCAACTAATAGGTGCTAAAAATTAAGCCGTTTAGTGTGGATTTATACAACACAAATGATGATGCTAAAAAGCTTGTAATCCAGGTTTTACAGTCTAAAGGCTATAAAGCCTGGGTTAATCCTGACATATATGGCATAGACATTATTTGCCAATACGCTAATGATCCATACACCTATCACGAGGTAGAAGTCAAGCATAATTGGAAGGGTGAGTCTTTCCCATTTCCAACAATTCATTTCCCATTGCGTAAATTAAAGTTTGCCAATGCACGTTCCTACTTTGTTATGCTTAATCACGAGCGTACACATATGTTGATAATACCTGGCATACAGCTGCTCAAGTCACCGGTTATAACTAAATCTACTATTTACACTGATGATGAAAAGTTTATTGAAGTTAAAATTAACGCTCAATTTGACAAGCCATGCTAGGCTCTAGTGTAGCAGTGGCTCACAAAGCCACAAGGCGAGCCCCAACGGGTAAGCTCGCAAGGTGCTGGCTAGTTGGGATCGCTATATTCATAGTCTTTAATTGCTTTGAAAAGACTAATTCCGTTGCAGATACAACTAATAATTACAGACAATGGGCATTCATACAACTTAATAATATAGATGAGTTCTATTGTATAGATGCTCTTTACTATGCAGAAAGTAGATGGAATCCATCAGCTGTATCACCATCAGGTAAACACTTTGGTATACCACAAGGTAGATCTAAATGGCTTAGCACTGTTGATGGTTATAAGCAAGTGATGTGGGGTATTAAATACAATCAAGTACGCTATGGTTCTATGTGTAAAGCATTACAACATTATGAGTTAAAGGGATGGCATTGACAGACAGAGCAATAGGTAGTGCTAAGTGGAAGAAGCTGAGACTACAGATACTAGATCGAGATGGTAGACAATGTGGGTGTGGTCAACCTGCAGATACTGTCGATCATATAATTCCACGTAGTAAATTGGGTGACATGTGGAGCCCAGATAATTTACAGGCCATGTGTAAATCATGTAATAGCGCTAAAGGAGGCCGTTTTTTAAGCGTGCGTTCCACCCCCCCTGTCTTTCCAGA
>Ga0209401_1002148_pt1 | contig 12851 bp, 10 predicted proteins | sample M_140807_MF_Meta_FD_187318 | JGI IMG/M metagenome (GOLD analysis project Ga0209401, IMG submission 187318) | Freshwater microbial communities from Lake Montjoie, Canada to study carbon cycling - M_140807_MF_MetaG (SPAdes) (version 2) | ecosystem: Environmental > Aquatic > Freshwater > Lake...
CCGGGTTTGCAAGCGGGCCTAAAATATTAAAAACTGTTGGCACGCCAAGTTCTTTTCGAGCAGCAACGGCATGTTTCATAGATGAGTGAAATACAGGCGCAAAACAAAATCCAATTCCGATTTTATGAACAGTTTGTTCAACCTCAGAGCCAGTTAGATCAATTTTTATTCCTAAGGCCTCTAACAGATCAGCTGAACCAGATTTTGATGAAGCAGCGCGATTGCCATGCTTAACCACTCTGGCGCCAGCAGCATTTGTAATTATTGCTGCTGTTGTTGAAATGTTTATTGTGTTTGCACCATCACCGCCTGTGCCAACAGTATCGACGGCACGTTCAGTGATATTTATTGGAGTAGAGTATTTATACATCTGCGCTACTAAGACCTCGACCTCCTGCGCACTTTCACCCTTTGCTTTTAAACCGGTAAGAAATGCTTTTATATCTTCATTGCTGGCAGAACCTTCTAAAATTTGGGACATGCCCCAGGTGACTTGTTCATTTGAGAGATCTTTTTTATCTGCCAAAGCGGCAAAAATTTGATCCCACTTCATGCGATCTACCTAATTAATTGGCGAGCGCAGAATTAGCTTTTAACAACGATGCGCACTTATTTGCAATAGTAAATGGATCGATTGGATGTTGCACTGTTGCTTCAGCCTTTGACCAAGTTGCTAACCAATTATCCGATGCTCGGGCGGTAATTAAAAGAACAGGTGGGCAGTTAAAAACCTCATCCTTTAATTGCCGGGCAACTCCCATGCCACCTTCTGGAACTGCTTCAGCATCTAATATAAAAAGATCAACCTGTTTTTTACTATCAACATAAAGACGTAGGGCATCGGCGGTAGCAAACTCTTTAATCTCATGGATGGGCAGATCCTTATCGAGCTGTTTGCCAAGGGCTGCGATTACAGATTTTCGAACTGATGAATCATCTGAGTAAAGGGTGATTACCAACTTTTGCATGGTGATAATCCTACCTAGCCAGCAAAGTTGGGCTCCCATCGATTATCACCCGCCTTGGGTGATCAGTTTCACCAAATAGTAGGGCTGCTCCCCCATACCTAAATGAGGCATTCCACTCTATTTCGGGAATAATCTGCTCCGTGAGTACCTACGCCAGCCCTGTGGTTAAAACTAACCGACCTAACCTGGTTGCAGTTGGCACCATTGTCTGGCTTTCATCCGAATTAATGTTTTTTGCCGCACTCTTTGCAATGTACTTCACCACCCGCGCAGTGCAAGGTCCAAAGGTGTGGGCTGAATCAACTGAGTTATTAAATATTCCATTTGCTGCTACTAACACAACTGTTTTAGTTCTCTCCTCCGTTACCTGCCAATACGGTGTCTTTGCTGCTGAGCGTTTTCAAGCTCGCCGTGAGGGAAGTTTGTGGCAATTTAGTAAGTGGGGAATGCGAGAGTGGTTTGCCGTAACATTTTTAATGGGCGCCTTCTTCATCGCCGGTCAAGTTTATGAGTATGCCATGTTGGTGAGTGAGAATCTCTCTCTTTCCTCAAACGCCTACGGTTCAGTTTTTTATATGACAACAGGTTTTCATGGACTGCATGTAACAGGCGGTTTGATCGCATTCTTAATTGTTTTGATCAGAGTGTTTCGCGCCCAAAAATTTGGACACTCCCAAGCAACCACAGCGATTGTGGTCTCCTACTACTGGCACTTCGTAGATATTGTGTGGATCGCACTATTTTCTGCGATTTACCTAATTAAATAATTATGAAATTTATATCTAAGTATCGTCGCCACAAGTTGGCAACCCCGCTACTTTTATTATTCGCACTCTTTGGCATCGGCTTAACCTTCTCAGTTGCTAGTGCAACTGAAGCCCCTAAAGCAGTGGATGCGGCAGCTCGTTCAACTTTAATTGAAGAGGGCCAACAGATTTTCCTAAAAGGTTGCTCCTCTTGTCATGGATTAAATTCTGAAGGGGGCGCGGTAGCGCCATCTTTAATTGGTGTTGGAGCAGCCTCCGTTGATTTTCAAGTAGCAACTGGTCGTATGCCAATGCAGGATATGAGCCAGCAAGCAATGCGAAAGGCACCTGTATATAACGAGGAAGAGGTGGCTGCCCTTGCCGCCTACGTTGCATCTTTAGCGCCAGGCCCACGCGCTTATACAAATGAAGAGATCACTTGGGAGCGAGATGGCAACACTGCCGAAGGTGGTGAGTTATTTAGAAATAACTGCGCGATGTGTCATAACTTTGCTGGCCAAGGAGGCGCGCTAACCCAAGGTAAGTACGCGCCAACTGTTATGGGAGTTGAACCAAAACATATTTATGAAGCGCTAATTACTGGACCACAAGCGATGCCAGTATTTTCTGACAAAATTATTACACCAGAGGAAAAGCTTTCAATTATTAAGTGGATTAAAGCAGCTGAAAGTGAGCCAAACTTAGGTGGAGCTGCCCTCGGTCGAGTCGGACCGGTAACTGAAGGTTTATTAGTTTGGACTTTTGGTCTTGGTCTTTTAATTGGAATTGCTGTCTGGTTAACTGCGAAGGCAAGGTAGGGGTAAATGTCTAAAGAGTTAGAACCATTAGCAGATCCAGGATTGCCTGAACATATTCATCGCAAAGCTGATACTGATCCAATTGCAGCCAAGCGAGCAGAGCGTCAGGTTGCAGTCCTATTCTCACTATCAGCCTTTGGCACATTGTTATTTATTTATTCATACTTTTTTATCAAAGAAGATCAATTTATTTTCATTCCAATTATGGGAAGTAATAACGCCCAGCAATTAGGTATTGGCATGGGCATGGCGATGAGTCTTTTGTTTATCGGTTTTGGCGCAGTGCATTGGGCAAAAACTTTGATGCCAGATCAAGAGGTAATTGCATATCGTCATGAGATGCGATCTGATGATTCTGATCGCGATGAGTTCGTTAAAGCTGCCAAAGAAGGAGCAGAAATAGCAGGTCTTGGCAGACGTCCATTAATTAAACGATCCTTAGCAGCAGCAGCTGGTCTTGCCGGCCTTCCAGCAATTCTTTTACTTCGTGATTTAGGACCACTGCCAGGCAACGCCTTAAATGAAACTAGTTGGAAAACTGGTACTCGTTTAGTTACTGATCCAGGAGATCGCCCAATTAAAGCTAGTGATTTAGAGGTGGGCGGTGTTGCCCAAGTAATGCCAGAGCTGCCTGCTGGTAAAAAGCGCACCTTAGAAAATATTGCAAAAGATGCTGTGCTTTTAATTAGATTACGCCCATCTGAGTTTCAATTAGATCCAGAGCGACTTTCCTGGACTCATGAAGGCATTATCGCTTTCTCTAAGATCTGCTCTCACATGGGGTGCGCGGTAGCACTTTATGAACAAACAACTAAACATTTACTTTGCCCATGTCATCAATCAACCTTTGATGTGACGCGTGCCGCAAAGGTTATTTTTGGTCCGGCAGCAAGACCTCTGCCACAATTGGCAATCACCGTCGATGCTGATGGTTACTTGATCGCTAAACAACCATTTACTGAAGCAGTTGGACCTAGCTTCTGGGAGAGAAAATCATGAGTGCACGGGAGAGAATTGCTGGCAATGTAGCTAACTACGTTGATGAGCGAACTGGCGCTGCTGCTTGGATGAAGAAAAACCTGCAAAAGGTTTTCCCAGATCACTGGTCATTTATGTTAGGTGAGATTGCGCTTTACTCATTCTTGATTCTTCTTCTTTCAGGTACTTTTTTAACTTTCTGGTTTGATCCTTCGATGCGTCATGTGGTTTATGAAGGCAGCTATCAACCATTAAAAGATGTTGAAATGAGCGCGGCTTATGCCTCAACTCTTCATATTTCATTTGATGTTCGTGGTGGCCTATTGATGCGCCAAATTCACCACTGGGCAGCCTTAATCTTTATGGCAGCGATTGTGGTTCACCTACTTCGAGTCTTCTTTACTGGAGCATTTCGCAAGCCACGAGAGTTCAACTGGATTTTAGGAATCGCGCTTCTAACTCTTGGAATTGTTGAAGGCTTCCTTGGTTACTCACTACCTGATGATTTGTTATCTGGTACCGGTATTCGAATTGCCCACGCAATCATTCAATCCATCCCGGTAGTTGGTACTTATCTTTCATTCTTCGCCTTTGGTGGGGCATTCCCAGGTGAAGTATTTATTCCACGTATTTATATTGTGCACGTATTGTTATTACCAGGAATCTTCCTTGCCTTAATTACTGTGCACTTAATGTTGGTTTGGTATCAGAAGCACACTCAGTATCCAGGTCCAGGTAGAACTGAGAAAAATGTTGTTGGTTACCCACTAATGCCTGTTTACATGGCAAAGGCTGGCGGATTTTTCTTTATCGTATTTGGAATCACCGCATTCCTTGGCGCCGTGGCTTCGATTAACGCAATTTGGCTTTACGGTCCTTATACGCCAGGTCAGATTTCAGCTGGCTCACAACCTGATTGGTATATGGGTTGGCTAGATGGTTTAGTGCGAATGGCACCACCGCTTGAAACTCACGCATTTGGTCACACTATTCCGTGGAATATTTTACTTCCTGGATTAATTCTTCCTGGAATTATTTTTACAGGAATGGCGCTCTATCCATTTATTGAAAGCTGGATGACTGGTGATAAGCGCGAGCACCACCTATTGGATCGTCCACGTAATGTGCCAAACCGCACTGCTTTAGGTGTTATGTCCTTAACATTCATGTTAGTAGCACTTATTAACGGTGGAAATGACATTATCGCTACCCACTTTGATTTAACAATTAATCAGATTATGTGGTTCTCCCGCATTGGCATCATCATCTTGCCACCACTTGCCTTTGTTATAACAAAACGAATCTGTCTATCTTTGCAACGAGCAGATCGTGAATTGGTACTACATGGAAAAGAAACCGGACGGCTTGTAATGCTGCCGCATGGAGAATTCATTGAGATCCATGAGGAGCTCTCTGATGCCAAGAAGTTCACACTTACTCAACATGAGCAACCAAAGGCGATTGCATTAGTTGAAGAGGATGCTCGAGGCGTTTTAAATCCAAAGGGAATCCGGGCAAAACTACAAGCTCGCTTTAGCGCAGCAAATGCTGAAAACATTGCAAAGCCAACAGCTGCTGAGGTTAAAGAGCTTGAAAGTGGACATCACTAACTTTAGAAATTAAGAAAGTCCCTTGCAAGCCGGCTTAGGTCCTGCGTTAGTGTTGCCATATCGATGTTGAGTAATTGAAACGCTTTGCTCTAAAAACCACCTAGATATTTCAATATCTCCCCTAGATGTAACTGGCCTTCGATCACAGGAGATGCCATTTATCATTAATTCATTAACTGGTGGCACTTCAGCCGATAACCATCTCACTCGATCAAACTCCTTGGCATGATTGGCAAATTCATCCGTGCTCTCCACAACTAAATTAGCCAAACCAGGAATAAGAGAATCACTACTCAAGCGGGTAATTACCCCAAGATCCATTTTTAACCAATTAAGAAAATCTAATTCATCTTTACTAGTGCCACTTTCAATTCTCACTAGGAATCCTTTTTTGAATCTACGATATCTTTGAATGTTTTGTTCAACACTTAAGCCTGAGTGATCAATCGCTAATGTTCCAGTTGATTTAAGCCATTTGTTAGCCGCTTCCTTCATTGGCAAGAAATGATTCATCTGATTCCAGTTACGAAGAGTTGCAACATAATTTGCACCACCTGCTTTGGCTGTTGCGCCAACTGAGCTCCTGCGCCAACCACCAAATGGTTGCCGATTCACAATCGCACCAGTTACGCCGCGATTAACATATAGATTTCCCGCTTCAACATTTTCAATCCAGTACTCACACTCTTTTGGATCTAATGATTGAATACCAGCAGTTAATCCGTAATCAGTTGCATTTTGCCAACTAACTGAAGCTTCTAAATCAGGTGAAACCATGATGGCAAGGACTGGTCCAAACCATTCATTATGGTGAGACCAAGAACCAGGCTTTACCCCTGTCTTAACTCCAGGTGACCAAAGCAATCCTGCTTCATCTATCTGTTCAGGCTTTAGAAGCCAGGACTCACCCTCATCTAGTTGAGTAAGAGCGCGGTGAAGATTGCTCTCCGCACTTTTTATTATTGGTCCGACCATAGTTGAGTAGTTATAACCTGGGCCAACTTTTAAAGATTTGACCGCATCAATTAACTGTTTTTTAAAGTTTGGATTCTCATAAATGTTTTTATCAACAATTGCTAAAGATGCAGCAGAGCACTTTTGCCCGGCATGGCCGAAAGCTGATTGCACCAGATCTTTCACTGCAATATCAATATCACAACAAGCTGTTAGCACCATAGAGTTCTTACCACTTGTTTCAGCTAGCAAATTCAATTCATTTTTCCATGAAGAGAACAACAATGCTGTGCTGTATCCACCGGTTAAAATCACTGCATTTACATCCTCATGGGATATCAAAGCCTGCCCGACCTCATTATCTTGCGTTGATACAAATTGTAGAACATTTTTTGGAACGCCAGCTTTCCATAATTGATTTACTAACTGCCATGAAGTTGCAACTGTTTCAGGTGCTGATTTAAAAATAACAGTGTTGCCTGCAGCTAAAGCAGCACAAATACCACCGGTTGGAATTGCATATGGAAAATTCCAAGGTGGCACTACTACAACAACTCCAACTGGTGATGATTGTCTTTCTAAATCCAATGAAATGGCAGATAGTGCGTAGTAATTAGCAAAATCAATTGCTTCTGAAACCTCTGGATCCGCCTCTGAAACTGTCTTGCCAGCATCACGGCACATAATGGCAATCGTCTCTTCTTGTTCATCGTGTGCAATCTGACCAAATTTTTTAAGAATCTCTGCCCTTACATTAGCGCCGCTTTGATTCCAATCCTCTACAGATTTTTTAGCAATTTTTACGGCTGAGTCAATATCACTTGATTTAGCAACACTGTATTTATACCAAACCTTGGCGTTATCACCAGGATCATTTCCTTCGACTTGAATGCGATCAAATATCTCTTTCCCATCAATAACAATTGGAATCTCTTTGATCGGAAGTTTTAATACTGCCGCAATCTCTTTATCTAGTTTGCTTAGAAAATCTAACTTTGTGATATCGGCATTTGGTGCATTTTCGAAAGTTTCATCAATCTGAAATTTATGGTTCTTATGACGAATGCTTTTTGTTGAAATTTCATGGCGCTGTGAAGCACTATCAAGAAATCTATCTGATTGCTCTTTAAATTTCTCTGGGTTAGTGCCAATCTCAAAGGAAGAACGCAGGTAGTTTTCAGCCGCTGTGTTTTCATCCAACCTTCTAACCAAGTAGGCAACAGCAGAAGCAAAGTCATCTGCTCGAGTGACTGGTGCGTAAAGGAGTATTCGCATTGATCGTTTAGCAATCGCTAGCGCCTCCGGATTGGCCATGCCCTCTAACATTTCAAGATCTAATTGCTCCATTACGTTGCGCTTTTTTGCTATCTCAAGTGCGAAGGCAATATGGAAAAGATTGTGGCTCGCCACACCAATTCGCACCGCTTTGGCATGTTCTGCTCGAAGTGCGGTGTCGAGTAATCTTGAGTAAGAAGCATCAACATCTGCTTTTGATTTATAAGGGGCTGCAACCCAACCATGTAATTCAGCCTCTGCCTTTTCCATTGCTAAGTTCGCACCCTTTACTAATCTTATTTTTATTACTCCACCAGATTGCTTATTGCGCTCTAATGACCATTCAACTAATTCAGCAAAAACTTCATGTGATTCTGGTAAATATGCTTGTAATACCAACCCTGCATAGAGATTTTTAAATTCACCCTCATTTAGTACCAGCTTAAATGCATCAACAGTTAAGCGAAGATCCCGAAACTCTTCCATATCTAAATTTACAAAAGTATTAGTGGAGATGGATGTGCGATAAATATGTCGAAGTTTCTCACTTACTCGATCTAATGTGCCTTTACGATCCAATGAGATTATCTGGCTTGCAACTGAAGAGAGTTTTACTGATACATAATCAACCTCAGGACGGGCCATCATCTGCATTACCTGCTCAAATCGTTCATTTGCTTCATCTTCACCTAAAACAGCTTCACCTAAAACATTGATGTTTAATCTAATTCCTTTTTTTGCTCGTCTTTTGATTTGCCTAGAAAGTTTCTTACTCTCCGCTGGCAAAATAATTCCTTTAGATAGCAACTTAACTTGGGTGTGAACCGCGAATAAAACTGGCTTAGGAATCACCCTGGATATAGCGGCAATTAGTTTTAAGCCAACGGTGTTAAATAATCCAAACCCGGCAACGGTGGAGTCTTTAGCAGCCTTCCTTAAAATTCGTACTGAATCCTTTGCGGAGGTAATTCGCATGACCTCATCAGTTAATGACACAGTTACTGAGATCGCCTTTGGATCTTTAAATAAACGAGTAAATCTCTTTCTACTTGCCTTGTCATACCGCTTTAAATTAGGCAGTGATTCAGCAATTAACGCCCGGGCATTTTCAACAGCCTCTATCGCTAATTTATCTATCTCAGGATCTGTTTTAATAACTTGATTCATTTTTGTGTTAACTCTTTTAACTTAACCAATGTTTTAGCCATTGCTTTTGGCACCCAAGTACCTGAATCATCAACCCACCATTTTGAGCGAGCTTTGCGCCCATCCCAACTCTCGGTAACCAAAGTCGTGTCGGCATCAATTTGTGTTAACTCATACCGCCAGACATTGTGTAACAGGTGCTGCCAAGCAATTACTTTGTTTTCTTGAAACTCGATCACCTGGTTTTTTATTACATATGGAATGCCAAGTTTCATTTTCATGCCAAATTTTGCGCCTAGATATAAGTTATCTGGCCCCTTTATAACTCCCTTAACCATGCCAGAGCCATCCATGAGTGAGTGGTTTGCAGGATTTGCGATGAAATCAAATATCTTTTTTACTGGCGCCTTTATTTCAATCTGTGCTTTAAAGAAAAGCGGAATACCAGTTTCTAGTATTTGCGCTCTTTCTTGCATAATTAGTGAGCAGTATTTGAGGGGCGCTCGTATTGCAAAACTAGGCCAAGAACTGAAATCAATAAGCTTCCGACTCCAATTAGGACTAGCCACCAACCAATAATCAAACCTAATCCAAGTGTGCAAGCAGAAAGTGCTACTGGAAGTGGCCACCATGAGTGTGGTGAATAAAATCCTAACTCGCCAGCAGAATCTGCTATCTCTCCTTGCAAATTATCTTCAGGTAATACATTTCCTAACCTGCGGGCTGTGAACCAAAGATAAAATCCGATAATAAGCGCTAAACCACCACTTAATGCAATTGCAGTAACTCCAACTGGTTCACCACCTAGCTGCCAATAAATCACCGTCATAATTGCATAAAAAATTGATAACCCAATAAAAAGCAACCAACTGGTTTTCATTAGTGATTTTCCTTCTGCGCCATATGTGGGTGATGCAGATCAAATGCTGGTCGCTCAGATCGAATTCTTGGAATAGAAGTGAAATTATGTCGTGGTGGCGGACAAGAGGTTGCCCATTCAAGGGATGAGCCGTATCCCCAAGGATCATCACTAGTTACCTTTGGCGCGGTTCTAGATTTCCAAACGGCCATAAAGAATGGAATCATTGAAAGTGCTAGCAAGCCAGAACCAACAGTTGAAACCATATTCATGAAGGTAAATCCATCAGAGGCTAAGTAATCTGCATATCGGCGTGGGAATCCTTTAATGCCCAACCAGTGTTGAATTAAGAATGTTAAATGGAAGCCAAAGAATAAAGTCCAGAAATGAATCTTGCCAAGAGTTTCATCTAGCATTTTGCCAGTCATTTTTGGCCACCAGAAGTAAAAACCAGCAAACATTGAAAATACAACTGTGCCAAACAGAACGTAGTGGAAGTGTGCAACTACGAAATAAGATGCAGAGACAGCAAAATCAAGTGGTGGGCTAGCCAAGATAATTCCAGTTAAGCCACCAAAGAGGAAGGTAATTAAAAAGCCCATTACAAATAACATTGGTGTTTCAAATGTCACTGAGCCGCGCCACATAGTGCCGATCCAGTTAAAGAACTTAACGCCAGTTGGCACACCAATTAAAAATGTCATGAAGGAGAAAAAGGGCAATAACACCTGACCGCTTGCATACATATGGTGAGCCCAAACCGCCACAGATAATGCTGCGATTGCAATCGTTGCTGCGATTAAACCCTTGTAACCAAAGATTGGTTTGCGACTAAATACTGGCAAGATCTCAGTTGCGATTCCAAAAAATGGCAGCGCCAAGATATAAACCTCTGGGTGTCCAAAGAACCAGAAAAGATGTTGCCAAAGCATCGCGCCACCATTTGCTGGATCAAAAATATGCGAGCCAAACAATCGATCAGATTCAAGGGCTAAGAAAGCTGCTGCTAGAGGTGGGAATGCAATCAAAACTAGTATTGAAGTTAGTAGTACGTTCCAAGAAAAGATCGACATTCTAAACATCGTCATACTTGGCGCGCGCATAGTCAAAATAGTGGTTACAAAGTTAACGCCGCCAAGGATTGTGCCAAGACCACCAATTGCAAGTCCAACCAACCAAAGATCTGCGCCAATTCCGGGTGAGTATTGTGAACTAGATAATGGTGCATATGCCGTCCAACCAAAGGATGCTGCTCCCCCTGGTGTAATAAAACCTATGAATGCCATAGTTCCACCAAATAAATACAACCAATAAGAAAGCATATTTAATCTTGGGAAGGCAACATCTGCTGCGCCAATTTGTAGCGGCATGATTACATTTGCAAAACCAACAAATAATGGGGTTGCAAACATCAATAACATGATTGTTCCGTGCATAGTAAATATCTGGTTGTATTGCTCATTGCTTAAAAATTGCATGCCTGGACGAGCAAGCTCACCTCTAAGAAGTAGGGCTAAAAGTCCGCCAATTAAAAACCAAGCAAAAGATGTAATCAAATAAAGGTAGCCGATTGTCTTGTGATCAGTTGAGGTCAACCACTTAACTAATAATCTGCCCTTCGAAGTTGGCGCGGGCGCAGCAGATGAAGATGAAATTACCGGGCGTTGGGCGTAGGTGGTCATGCAGTTGCTGCTTTCTCTTCGGCGACTAGATTATCAAGATATATTTGATACTCACTTGCTGTTACAACCTTTACCGTAAATAGCATCTGAGCGTGGTTACGTCCACAAAGAATGTTGCATCTTCCAGGGTATGTGCCCAACTTGTTTGCAGTGAACTCCAACTGATTAGTTACTCCTGGCAGGTTTTGCATTTGAATCATAAAAGCTGGAATCCAAAAACCATGGACCACATCATTTGCTTCCAGGGTAAATCTAACCTTCTCCCCTTGTGGCAAAACTAAGGTTGGCGGTTGGGCTGGAGAGCCAGTAATAATTGCGCTCTTAAATTCACCAGCACTTTTGTGTTCAAACTGCCAAGACCATTGAAATCCAACTACATCAATAAAGTGTGAAACTTGGGTATCTGGGGAAATCTTCACAATCTTTGATTCCCTTTGGACTGTGAAATAGAAAAGCACTGCAACGATGATGAAGGGAATTACGGTGTAGGCAACTTCGACTGGAATGTTGTACTGAGTTTGCTTTGGAAAACTTTCATCTTTTTTACGATGGAAAATTGCTGGCCACAAAATTAAAATTAAGGTGAATACACCAACCACACCTGCTGCAATCCAAGCACCTTGCCAAAGTGAGAGTGATGCATCATTAACGCTTGAAATTCCTTCTTCAAAGCCAAGTCCAGGTACATCTTCTTTCGCGCAACCTGCCAATAGTGGGCTTAATGCCAGTAAAGGAATCAGAGATTTTCGGTAAGGCATACGCATGGGCTTAAGGATAACCTTCTGCCATAGCAATGTCGCATGCAGGCAGTTGGGGGTAGAAGGTGGTTCGCATCACAGGCGATTTTCAGCAGGAAAGAGTGCTACACCCTGCAGCAATGGCCTTGTTAAATCAGTTCTTCTCAAAAGGATGGGCTGACCCAAATAAGTTAAACAATAATTCAAGGCAAAGTGCAATTTTGCTCCAACAGATTCGAGAAAAATTTGCCGAGCTGCTAAAAGTTCGCCCAGATGAGTTGGAATTTTTAGGTGAGAGTGATCTAGGTTTTCAATTAGGAATTTCTGGATTGTTAAAACCTGAGAGTAAATTATTTTATTCAAGTATTGATCGTCAACGAGTTTTTGCCGTTGCATCTGGTGAAGAAAATAAAGGTAGGCAGGTAACTTGTTTGCCAGTTAATAATGTTGGCCAGATAAGTTCATTTTCTGCAACTTCAAATGATGTAGTTGTTTGGCAAGTGGCCAATGGTGAAAGTGGAAATATTCAAACAAAGCCTGCAACGCAAGGAGTGATCTTTGCTGACTGCACTGCAAGTGGTATCGATCTGCTACCGAACTTTGGGTATCAAACCGCTCTATTTGATAGCGCTAGCTGGCAAGGACCTGCTGGCTTTGGCATTTTGATTATTAAACAGGCGAGCGATTGGCGAAATCCTCTGCCACATAATGATCACACCAGAGTGCCTGGTGGGTTTTCAATTCCACTTGCGATTGCAAGCTCAGTTGCTTTAGAGGGTTACTTAGCAGATATTGATATCAGGGCTAAGTTAAAAGAGCAGATTGTTAAGTATATAAACTCTGAAATCTCTGATGTTGATATTGCATCCTCACTTGATGGGTTATCAAAATATTTATCGTTTTCAGTCTCTGGTGTGGAGGCAGATCGATTATTACTAGCCCTTGAAGATTTAGGCTTTGCCGTTGATTCTGGTTCGGCATGTAAATCAGCAGATATGCAACCAAGTCATGTGCTGGCAGCGATGGGTAGGCCGATTGCTGGAAATATTCGATTAACGCTTCATAAAGATATTACCGA
>Ga0209401_1002157_pt1 | contig 12811 bp, 27 predicted proteins | sample M_140807_MF_Meta_FD_187318 | JGI IMG/M metagenome (GOLD analysis project Ga0209401, IMG submission 187318) | Freshwater microbial communities from Lake Montjoie, Canada to study carbon cycling - M_140807_MF_MetaG (SPAdes) (version 2) | ecosystem: Environmental > Aquatic > Freshwater > Lake...
AAAATTTTTACAATTTACTTTTTAATTTAGAATATGATTTTACATTTTGTGTAATTGTTTCTAAATCTTTTTTTGTTAATATTTTTAATTTAAAATTTTGATAACTACGTAAAATACTAAACACTTTTGGAGTATATGTACTTTTAAATGCTTCTAATCCAGTAACTAATGCTTCTTCTTCTGATGCAAAAAAATTTAGATCATCTCTATATGGAAATTTTACTAAATATCCACCATACTTAATATTTACTACTACATTATTCATTATATATAAAATTTTACGTTACCAATCATGTGTTTATGTTGTGCCTCATCTAATCTTTCAACATCTTTTTTTACTTTATGTATTCTACTTAAAATACCTGTTTCAGTAATTTTTTTCTTTTTTACACCACTAATTTTGCGTTTACGTTTAATGGTTGCGTAACCATGTGGCATTTTTAATCCTTTTTTAGCTAATTCTTTTTTAACTATTGCACTATCTTTTGGCCCGGCAATTCTTTTTTTAGCAACTTTTTTAACTGCTTTTTTACGAGCAACCTTTTTAACTGATTTTTTAACAACTTTCTTTTTTCCGTAAATATGTGCAAATGCTTCTTTTAAAGAAACACCTGTTTTAGTTCTATATGCAATTGCTTGTTTAAATTTTGCCTTTGCTATTTTTTGCGCCTGTGTCATTTTTTACTTTTTTAATAATAATAATAATGCTAAAGCTATTCCGCCATAGATTAATAAATTGTTTTTATTAGATAATATGTTTGTAATGCTTTGTACAGGACTAGCACCATAATTAATTTCATTTTGCGTAAACATTGCTTGATCTAAATTTGCATACATATTATTTCCATCCCCTCTTGTATTTCTTATTGATAAAATGTAATTGTTAAAGTATATTTTATCTTCTGGTAATAATATTTGATAATCATTTGGATATGCTTGTCTATACCATAATAATAATTCTCTAGCTTCTACATCTTTTGCTGCATTATCAATTTTTTGACCTGCTGCAATTACTAATCCTAATCTTTCACGTGCATCTTTACCTTGTAATTGTGGTTTTAACGCATCAATTATTTTTCTAGAATCTTTTGCAGGACTTTTAAATACATTTTTTAAAAAAGGAATTAAAAATGGTAATACGGCAATAGCACCATCAATTATAGCAGTTATAGGCAAAGCTGCTCCGCCGGTAGCTAATGTTACACCACCTGCGGGGGGAAATCCAATTGTATTGGGCTTATATTTATATCCTACATATCCTACGTTGTTCATTATTTCTTTTTTGTTAAAAAGTAAATACCTAAACCTGCAACTGCTATGAGTAAAATAGTATTTGTACTCATACCTGTACTTTCTGATGATGGTGGCGGTGGTATATATCTATATTGATTACTACTTGAAGATCCACCACTTGGCATTCCATCTCTTGATGCGTTAATAATATCCGGAGTTTTATTTAATACTTTTTCAAATATATCAGTAAAAGTACTACCCATGTTACTATTATCGTTGATATTTTCATTACTAAAACCGCTTAATCCTACTAATGACATTTTATTTATATTTTTATCTTTAAAAAAATAAGGTTGTTTTTTTTCATCAAATTTATTTAATACAGGATCAATCCAAAATTCCTCACCATCACCACGCACAACACAAAACACGTGTTGAGGTATTTTGTCAAATGGATCATAAGATGCAAACCTGTATAATACCTCAATATCTTCACCTGTGTTTCTTCTAATAGAATCTGCCAAACCACAGGCCATAAGGCTATATGATTTACAATCGGAAGGAGTTGAAATTATAGATGCGGGTGACTTAAGAAATTGCAATTCATTGGATTCGATTGAATATGGTACATTTTTCTTTAAAAAATCAAAAATATTTTTTGAAGTTTCATAAAGATCACTACCAATAAAATAAGGATATATTTTATCGTATTCCTTTTGATATTTATTATGTGTTTCTAATATACCACTTATAATATCATTTACACCTTGATTTTCAACAACAACACTTTGTTGATTTAAAAATGGGCTTAATTTTCCTAATATAGTATTTGCACTTACCATTAAAAATTATATTTAAATTCTAATGGAATAGGAATAAAATCAACAACCATATTTCCGACAAATTCTAAAGAAAATTGATTTGTTTTAAATTTTCTTATAAGATCCGCAACTCCTAAATAAGATAATGTTACAGGAATATTTATAATACTTGATCCTCTTTCAATTATTAATGGCGTAATACCAAACACACTACCAACCATTGCACCATCAATATAAAGATCACCACGAATATTTTGTAAATCAGCCGTTGTATTTGTCGGATTATTAATTTGAACTTGTAATAACAATGTAGGATCAGTTAAACTAATCCTTGAAAAATCTAAATTCTTAAAAAAAACATTGATGCTTTTTGATAATAAGAATTTGCTATAAGCAATATAACCTATTATACCTGCTATAATCCAACCCAAATAATTTTTTTCCATTGAATTAATTGTACGTAAAAATACGTGAATTATATAACAAAACAAGCAAAAAATGACCTTTTTTGTTAAATTTTAAAAATGTGGATAAATTTAGGGTACATTTTGTCTTATATTCGTAGAATAAAATTATATTCGCACCATCATAGATGGTCGAATATAATTTCTAAAGTACCCGTAAAACGACCTTTACAATATACTTTTTTCACCTTTATTTACATAAAAAGCAAATAATATTTGGTAATAACTAAAATTTTTATATTTTTGGTTATTACTAACATTAAACCGCTAATTATGGCAAATGCAACATTGCAGGAGCATACACTCCTCGACATTATGAGAATCCAAAAACGAATAGAAGTTTTGGATCAATTACAATCTCTAAAAAATTGGAACAACATTCGGATTATGTTTGAAGCACACAAAGATTTCAAACAGGAATTTGTTATTCTTGATCAATTTGTATTTCCTTTCCAATTGGAACAGGAATTAAGGAATTTGATTGAGGATAGTGTTGAACAATTAAACAGGGATTTAGAAACTTTAAAATTTAAACTTAAAAATTTATGAAAACATTAATTAGTAATGCTTTTACAACTATGCCTATACAGGATAAATTTGGAGGCATAGGATTTCCGAGTAATGGATTAACAAAACTTGAATATTTTTCTTTGGAAATTTACAAGACAATTTATAAAGAAAATATACTACCGGAAACATTGATAAAAGTATCAATTGAAGATGCAACTAAAATTTTACAATCATTGGAACAAATCCAAAAAGATATTTTAAATGAAAAAGAATCAATACCAACCCTCATCCAATCATAATTTTGAAGCAATAATTATATTAATATTTGCTTTTGTAGTTGTCGCAATGTTCCAAAATTGGTAAATGGAAATCAATACTAACATTCAAAAACCATCCATTGACCAATTACTTGAACTGCGAAAATATAAACCCGACCACATCCCAGATAACGAAAATGTAATTTTACGAATTGGAGGTAAAGCGGTCGGTAGCACTCAAGCATACGTTATCTATGGAGGATTGCCGAAAGCAGGTAAATCAAGTTTTTTAAATTCTTGCATTGCCTCTGCATTTGTTCCATACGATATTTTTACAATGAAAATAAATTTACCGGAACAAAGGCAAAGGCTATGCCTGTTTGATACCGAATCATCTGATTACGATTATTACAAAAGAATTAAGCAAATATTAAATTTTGCCGACCTATCCCATATACCTAAAAATTTTGATTCTTTTCAAGTTAGAGAGGATGGCACGGGAACAATTAGAAAGATGGTTGAAAGGTATTTAGAATTAAATCCGGATTGCTCCATATTAGTATTAGATGGATTGCTTGACCTTATTACCAATTACAATGATGAAACTGAATCATCAATGTTAACTAAATGGTTAAAAAAAATTACCAAAGTTTATGATTTATTGATTATTTCAGTATTGCATTTTAATAAATCCAACGATCATACGACAGGGGTTATTGGTTCCCATTCAGATCGTTTTGCTCAATCTACATTAGAAGTTAAAAAAGACAAAGAAAATAATACTTTTGTAATGCAATCACGATTTATGCGATCGGATGCGGATTTTGAGCCGGTTACATTAATGAATTTTAATGGTAAATTTGAACAGGTAACAAATGAATCAGTAAAAAAGAAAGGTAATAAAGCATCGGATTTGAATGCTCTGGAATCTCAAAGGCTATGTAAACAAATAGTAACAATATCAATGTTATATAGTGAGATTGTAGATGAAATTAAGGAACGAACTGCGGAATCTAATACCTACGCAAAGCAATTAATGAAACTATGGATCAGTAATGCCTACGTTGTGAAAGACCATAATAATAAATATAAACTCCGATAACTTTTTTAACCTTTATGAAAAAACTTATATTTTTTATTGTATTGTCTTTTAAATTTTTATGTGCGGTAATATTTACACTTATATTAATGCTATGGGTATTTTTTAAACACATTTTGAAACAATATAAAATAATGAAATGAAAATAATATTAACTATCATTTTATGGGAATTATTAAAAAATTTATTTTATAAACTTATAAACAAATAAATATGAAAAAGATTTATTATTTAGGTTATTACATCTATGAAATTGGCGGTCAATTTGTTTGTGGTATTGATAATTCATATCACAAAACATTGATTTCAGCTAAATGTCATATTGATTTTTTAACTCAATAAAAAAAAGAAGGTCGCCTTTTTAGGGGCGACCAATTGAATACTTACTAACATTCAATACCGAAACCGGCAACTTTTTTCACCACAAATATAGCAAATTATGAATTACACACAAAAAATTTATTTTATTATACAGGATCGTAAAGGAGCCTGTTTAAATGATTTAATTGAGGTAACTAAATACAAAAGGATCACTATTTTAAGAGCATTAAGCAAATTGCTTATAACTCGCAAAATAAAGAGCCTTGATTATCTTGGAAGTAAATTTTTTATAATTAACCCTAAAAAGCTATAAAATGGCAAAAACACTCTATACTGCAATCGTTTTTTTTGAAAATGATAAGATAGTAAGGAAATACCGAAATATCTCAAATTTGAGTACTTTTATGCGGTTTTTAGAGAAAATTGAGGCACACTATTGTAATTTGTATTTTAAGGAAACAAATGCCTATTATAAGCGTTTATATGTAAATAAATAAAGCCGGGTAAAAACCCGGCTCGTACACCAATAAAACCTACCTATTATGAAAAAACAATCTAACTTAGAAAAAGTTGCTTTTCAGCCTGTCTGCGTTTTTTTAAACCTTCGGACTTTTGACCACCTGCAAATACCCATCGATCAAATTCATTAGCTACGGCATCTTTATATGCACCTGCATTTAGTAATTTAAGCAAAGTACTATTTCTAAATGCACCAATTCCTATATTATAGCTTAATGAACTTAAAGCAATTAATTGATTATCAGTTACAGGAACCTTTACAATAGATTGTACTACCTTGTAATCTTCCATAGCATCATTAATTAACCATTGCTTTGCGGTTGCTTTGTCAATTATATCCGTTTTTATTACTGGTCTTTTAGCATCCCAATTATATTGAGATCCATAACCTACGGAATATCCTGTAAAATCGTAATATGGCACTTGATAAAACCCCTCAAAAGAGCTAATTGTGTTAAAAATCTTATCACTAATAACTCCAAATGGCGTTTTATTTAGTGCGGTTGCTATTTTTTTTCTTAACATATATATAATTAATGCCGTTCCCAACAACCCTAAAACGTATTTTTCGTTTTTTGTCATTGTTTATCATTTTGAATCCTGTGCGTATGCACCTAACAAAAAGGTACTTATTGTAGCTACAACTTGTCCTACACCTTGCAATTTTCCTGTGCTATTTGAAGCAAAGAAACCACCAACTGCCGATAATAACCCGAATATTGTAGTTTTATAACTTTTTTTCATTTTTAATCTTTTTAATGTTGTAAATAATAGTAGTAATTGAAGCAATACCGCTTAAAAGCATAAACATAGTACCGGCAATCATATTAATTTGATTAATGCTTAATATGTAAGCTCCTACGCTTATTATTGCTCCGGATATACTTGTATGATCTAAATCGTTATTGCTCATTTACTTTTTCTTGAACTTCTTTTACAATTGTGTTAAACGCTTCTGCTACCTGTACTGCGGTATCAATGTTTACCATTACACCTCTTTTAATTGATTCATCAATTAATGCTTTGATAATTTCTAATGCTTTTGTAGTTTCCATATTTATATAATTGTTAGGTTTAATTGTGTTGCACCCCATTGATAAGCATAAGCATTTGAATCTGGACTGCTTGAATATGCATCATAATCAAATCCAGTCATTGTTAAATTACCTTCTGCTAATTTAGTACCTAATTCATCTATTGTGCCACTATATAAAGCATAATAAAATGTTGCACTTGTACTTAAATTGTCATTAATAACATAAAGGTTAAAAATGTTGGCGTTTGTAAAAGATCCGTTGTACCAAATTGATACGGGTTGAATTTGTTTCATTTTTATTTTAATTTAGAATATTTGATAATATTTAATGCCTCCGTCTGCTAATATAAAAACTCTTTGATTAGCAATTAATGTAATACTTGCCACACTTGTACCAGTTGTTGTTACAATATTTGTACTTGTTGCAGCAGCAACGGTAACGGTATTTGCAGTATTATTTATAATAACATATTGAACATTATTAGATGCTGGACTTGGCAATGTTAATGTTTGACCGGCAGCACCAGTAAATACGTGATAATATGCTGTACTTAATGTTGAACTTACAGTATATGTGCTACCGGCTGCACCAATTCCAGTTACATATATATTTCCAGAAACTTGTAATGTACCTTGACCATTATCAATACTTGAGTTTATAGCAACATTACCATTTGTAAATATTCTTACTCTTTCAATATTATTTGTTCTAATTTGTAAACCGTGATTAGATGATGTTCCTATTATACCAGATGTAGATGCAAAAGTCATATAAGTATTAACAGTACCATTTCCACTTGTTATAGTATCTGCTGATGAAATACCCGCAGTTGCAGTTAATAAATTACTCACCCTTGCAGTACCATTAACATCAAGACGGTATCCTGCATCGGTAAATGTTCCCCCATTTTGTAGAAGTACATTTCGTGTAGTTCTAAACATTTGCATACCTGTTATACTATTTGTAGCAAAACTTAAAAATTGTGTAGTGGTTAATAGTGTTTCTCCTGTGCCACTATCATATGATAATTGCGCAGATGTACCACTACCGTGATTTGATAGTTGATAAGCAGTTAATCCATTTATACTACCATTCCTTCTAAAGTTAACATAACCATTAGTAGAAGTAGTAGATATTAATTCTAAATAATGTGCTGTTTCAGAAGCCCCTGTTGTCATATATTGAGTTACACCTGCAAGTATTCCACTTATTCTTGCAGCATAATTCGTTACATTAGTAAACGCTCCATTAGTAAACGTAGGGTTTATATCTAATCCAACTAACGTATCTCCATTTGCTGAAGCAATTAATGTGGAAGTAATGTTAGCACCTCTTGCAATACCACTTGATGCCGTTGTTGATCCAGTTATTGTTGTTAATCCACTAAAACTTGCACTTGTACCTGTTAATCCACCATATAATGTCATATTAGCACCCCCACCGGCACCTAATACGGCAATTTGTGTTCCACTATTTGCATTTATTGATAATCCACCACTTCCAACTGCTTTAATTTGATTAGCAATAGCTATATCAGCAGTTAAATCAAATGATCCTAAATTAACATCTGCCGTTGCTCCAGTATATGGTACAAAACCACTACCACCAGCATCCGCAATTAATGTCCAAGCAGTACCAGTATCTTCAAAAATTTGTGCCGTATCCGTTGAAATAAATAAACGACCTTGAAAACCAAAAGCAGGTCTATTCGCAAAAGTATCTGTATATAATGCAGGACTTCCTTTTTGATTCAATACCTCGTAATATACTCTTAAACTCATTTTTTTATTTTTATGTTATGAAACATTTAAATATCTTTTTCTTACAACAACTACGTTGTTTCCAGTTGTTGACGTTCCAAAATTTACAAAAAATCTTTGATTTGTAACCTCTCCAGTATTACCAGAAATCTCAAATTGTTGATTTGGTTGTAAAACAATATTTTCAATTTTTACGGTACTTGTACCATAATTAACAAAAGTTAAACCATTATATTCATAACCACCAATATATTGGCTGACATCACAAGTATAAAAATCTACTTCGTATTTTAATGCGGTTATTTTAACATCATTCATATTAAATAGTATTTGGTATGTTACCTAATTTTTTATATCCCGAAAGTGAAAAATATGCCCTGTATGAATTATCTGCAATTAATTTACTATTTGCATCTAACTTTTGTTCAATTGGCGTTCCTGTATCATTTTGAGGCTCATTTGGATTTGCAGTTGCACCACTTGGAACAATTACACTTTTTTTATTTCTATAAAATAAATACAATCCTAAACCAACAATACCTAATAATAACAATGTTTCTTTTTTCATATAATTATCTTCTTTTTTCATATAATTATCTTCTTTTTAGTTCAAAATCGTATTCAACAGGCTCATCTCTTTCATATAACATTCCTAAAAATGGTATATTATTAACAAAATCATTTACACTTTGTGAATATTGATTTGTTTCATAAATAGAAGTTGGTTCCGGTTGATATATTTGTTTCTGGTATATTGGTTCATTATAAATTGGTTTAACAGGTGTTATACGATTATAAATAGGTGCTTGATATATTGGCTCATTATATACAGGCTCCGGTTGAAATATTTGTTCCTGGTATATTGGTTCATTATAAATTGGTTCAACAGGAGTTATAATTCTTTCTTTTGGATAAAAATCATCTATAATTGGTGCATCCCATATTGATGCAGGTGGCTGAACATAATCATAAATAGGTGCTTGAACTATTGCAGGTGGTGGTACATCAATTTTACCTCTATCCGGTGTATATTGAATAGGAGCATCTATAACAGGTGCATAATAAATAGGATCATATATAATTGGTTCATCCCAAATTGATGCAGGTGGCTCAACATAATCATAAACAGGTGATTGAACTATTGCAGTAGGTGGAACATCAATTTTACCTTTTTCCGGAGTTACAACAATCGGTTGATCTACTACAGGAGCATTATATATAGGCTCTGCAATTACAGGATCTCTTTCTTCAAATATTGGTGCTTGATAAATTGGCTCAACAGGAGTTATTATTTGTCTATCCGGTCTTGATGGAACCGGAACTACATTACCGCCACCTGTTGTTGGGGGAACAACAGGAGCCGGTAATTTATTATTTTTTAAAAAATAATAAATACCAAAACCTGCTAAAGCTAATAATAAAATATTTTGATTTTTCTCTTCCATATTATAAATATTGAATATCGTTTTTAAATACGAATCCCGGAATACCATTCATAAAACTTTGACCAATTACAACAGATAGCATTTCAGTACCTTTTACACCGGTCATAGTCATTCCGATACCTGCGGTATCATAAGTATAAATAACATTAAAATTGTTATCATACACCTGTGTACCATCTTTTGAAAACACCTCCGTTGTTCCGGTCGGAACATTACTTTGATGCAAATATGCTTTTACATTTCCTGTTAAGGATTTTTTCTTAAAGGATGAAAAAAGTATGTATGCAATTGCTAATCCACCTAATAATTTTATTGTTCCTGTTTTCATATTAAAATCTAAATTTTATTCCTTTTCTGGAATAGTTATCATTTATTTTATTTATTTCAGTTCTATCTAAATTACCTACAATAAATTGCACTAAATCCTGTAATCCATTGGTAGGAATCCCAAAATAATATTCCTGTCTTTTACCAAAAGTGTCGTATAATAAAGAAAAATCAGCATCATTTTGTACCCTTGAAATTTGATAACCGGCATCTGTTTTGTTATCAGCTATTGAGGATTTAGAAAGATCGTTATAAATATTATTTGCGATTATTTGCCATTCTCCTTTGGTTTTTGTTGGCGTTTGTTTTGATAATGATTGATTCAAATAATCTTCAATATTTTGACCTTGTTCTAATTCCTGTTGTCTTAATGCCGGACTTTTTATTATACCAAATTTTACTAATAATGGTTGTATAACAAAAAAATAACCTGCACCTATGCCTAAGGCATAAATTAATATTTTTTCGTTTTCTTTACTAATTGGCATTTTATCAAAGGTTAAAAAAGTTATAACATAGCTAACAATGAAGCTAATTTCATACTATTCATTTCATTCAATTTTCTTAAATGTTCAATAGTAACGCCCTTGCTCATTAAATCAGTTAATATTTGTATTGGTTCCTCTATATTGTCATTAATTCCTGCGATACCTGTCGGAGTACCTAATCCACCATCTGTCAATCCTAAAAATTTACTTACACCTGCAATCATTAATCCCTGTATTTGTGGACTTTTTAATAATTCTGTGAATGTATCTTTTTCAATAGGCTCATCTTCTTCAAATTCTCTTTCACTTAATTTTGACAATATTAAGTTTTGATTTTCAATCATTGCTTTCAATAATTGTGTATTGTCATTTTCTCTTACACCTGCAATATGATGCGGATTATAGATGGCTCTTTCTAATTCAGCCGGTCTAAATTGAATTGAAGCATAATGAGGGGTTACATTAGTAATGTGTCCTGCCTTATCTTTTTTAGGGTGCAACTTTAATGTCAATAAAGTTCCTACGCCGTTTTGTTCAAAAGCGGATATATTTTTTTCTAATATTTGCCTTCCTGCATCTTGGTCATCATCATTCCAAGAAAAATTCATTTGTTTAGGCCCCGACCAAACAGAATAATACGGAGTGGATGAATTATCATCAAACCACTCCATAATTCCGCGTGTGCCTGTAACCATTGCGTTGTTGACAGCCATACTATTATAATTTAAAAATGGTAATAAACACCAAAAGAATAAGCTACGTTAGTAGTACTTAATGCCGTTGGTAATACTACATAAGATTTTACCCATGAAATTGTAATACCATTAATTGCAGGAAGTTCAAATACATAAGGATCAGCAGCACTATTTACAATGTTATTCAATCCTAACATAGGAGTATTGTAAATCAATTGTAAATCACCTTCATATAAAGTCAAAAATGACTTTTTAAGATCCGCAGTTGTTACCGGCGTACTACCTGTTAGGGGAGTTGCAGTAATTGTACCCGCAGTATAAACTTGAATTGCAGTTATTTTAGCATTACGCAAATTTGGTAAATCCGGGAAATAAAAACGGGTTAATGTCGATCCACTTGGAACCGAGATTTCAACCGCTTCAAATCTATCTATACGTATCATAAATGCGTTTTTAATAATTTAAAAAATGGCGGTAATGTCCGACCGCCGGCGGTAGCGTTTAAACTTCGCAAAAGTTATTTTACTGAAGTACAGTTTTGTGCTAAGATACCATACCAATTCACACAAACATAAGTATTAGAATCCAAAGTACTTGGCGCACCTGGTAATACGATACTTGCGTTAATGTTACTTGCACCATTTAATACAATATTTGGCTCACACACTTGAACTGCATATTGATCAAAACTTACTTGATCAATTAAATATTGTGCAGGACTTGTAGCAGTTGCAGCGTTAAAGTTTGTATTTTGTTGTGCTTGTGGTACGTCTAAATGTTGTAATACAGGCCATTTAGGTAGTACGTTTTGATTGTTTACTTGAATATTCAAATAACCATTGTATAAAGAATACAATTGTGCGTTTCCTGTTGAGAAAGCAGTTTTATTTGGATATGTATAAGATTGTGCAACCGCACTTGTAGATGCACCACTTACTAAAGTAATTTGAATTGCACTTACAATAAATAAATCTTGTAAAGATAATCTTTGTTCACGAACTGTTGGAGTTCCGTTTGTATTATCATTGATTAATACAGGTACGTGGTAAGATGCACTTGAAGTTGTTAAAAGTACCTCACTACGTAAATAAGAAGGAGTTAATACTGCATGAGAAGTATCGTAACCTAATTGATTGATCAGCATTCTTGAATTTTCGAATACTAATCTTTGTCCCATTTGAGTTGCCATAATTGTATTATATTTTATATTTTATTAAAAGTGAAAAAAGTTGATTAACAAGTTTCGCAAATTGCTGCGTTTCTTACACCTGCAATATATGATCCTTTGCTTGCTAATTGAGTGCCTGCAATATTACGTACAGGCTCATTACGATATGGATTCATCATTGCTCCAACACCTTGTAATACACCTGTGCTTTGCAAAATTTTAACACCACCTACGGCGATCATACCAGCACCTAATTTGGCACCTACATCTCCTTTAATAAAACGTGGAGTTAATACACCTGCTACAATAGGAACTGCACCACTTACTAATGATTTAGTACTTGCACTCATTGTGCTTGATGCCGTTGCTTTACTTACCATATTACCAACGAATTGAGCAATTACACCACCACCTATTAAATAAGCAGCTGATGCAAATGTACCTTTCATACTTGACATACCGCTTCTGCGACGTCTGTATGTGGATTTTTTAGCTTTAGATTTTCTTCTTGCCATTTTTTTGATTTTTATTTGTTTTTGGAAAATTTTTACAATTTACTTTTTAATTTAGAATATGATTTTACATTTTGTGTAATTGTTTCTAAATCTTTTTTTGTTAATATTTTTAATTTAAAATTTTGATAACTACGTAAAATACTAAACACTTT
>Ga0209401_1002160_pt1 | contig 12806 bp, 11 predicted proteins | sample M_140807_MF_Meta_FD_187318 | JGI IMG/M metagenome (GOLD analysis project Ga0209401, IMG submission 187318) | Freshwater microbial communities from Lake Montjoie, Canada to study carbon cycling - M_140807_MF_MetaG (SPAdes) (version 2) | ecosystem: Environmental > Aquatic > Freshwater > Lake...
CCGTCATCCTCGGCGCCGCTAGGGGTGTCGCCCTCCTCGCCGCCGCCCGAGGCGGACTCACCATCCACGAATATCCCCCGAAACTCGTCAAGAAATCCGCCACCGGAAAAGGCGCTGCAAAAAAAGAGCAGGTCGCCTTTATGACCCGCGCCCTCTTTGGCCTGCGTCACAACCCCCTTCCCGATGAGGCCGACGCTCTCGCTGTTGGCCTAACCCATCTTCGCCGTGTGGCCTTTTCCTCCCGAATGATTCCTGCAATCTCCTAACATGATCTCTTTTCTCGAAGGAACCCTGTCTGAAGCCTGGCCTACCCGCGCGGTGATCAACTGCCAAGGAATCGGATACGAACTCCTCATCCCCGTCACCACGTACGATCGTCTTCCCCAACCTAACGAAAAAGTCCGTCTCCTCACTCATCTTGTCGTTCGGGAAGATGCCCACACACTTTACGGATTCTTTACGCCAAGCGAACGAGATCTCTTTCGGCTCCTCCTGCATCACGTCTCGGGCGTTGGCCCTAAAACTGCCCTCTCGATCCTCGCGGGCACCAGCCCCACGATCGTGCGCGATGCCGTCGCCACGGGTGACACCACCACCTTAGCCAAACTTAAAGGTCTTGGAAAAAAAACAGCCGAGCGGATCGTCCTGGAACTACGCGATAAACTTCCTGCACTCGACGCCCTCGCAGGTGGTGCTCCCTCCAAAGGCTCCCCTGCCCCACTTGCAGGCCACTCCCAGGACGCCCTCCTGGCCCTTCTCGCCCTTGGCTACAAATCAGCCGAAGCGCAGAAAGCCCTCGCCGGCCTCGACTCCTCACTCCCCTCAGGTGACCTCGTCCGCGAAGCACTTCGCCGCCTCGGCTGAAGCCAAGCACAGGCGGTTCTCCGCAGCCGCACGTCCACAAGCCCACAAATCTAAAATTAAAAATCAAAAATCTTCCCCACCCCAGCTAAACTGCTCGACTTCATGTAAGCTCTTCGATACCTTTTTCAACTCAACTTCAAACCAACTAAGGAAAAACTACTATGCCCCTCGATACCGCTGAACGCACCCAACTCCTGACACCATCGGCCACTCTCGCGATAGATGCGCGCGCCAAAAGCATGAAAGCAGAAGGGCTGGACGTCGTCGGATTTGGCGCAGGGGAACCTGATTTTGATACTCCCGAGCACATCAAAGCCGCCGCTATGGGCTCCTTGGACGCTGGCTTCACCAAGTACACCCCTTCCTCTGGAATTCCAGAACTCCGAGCCGCAATTTCAGAAAAACTAAAAGCCGAAAACAATCTCTCGTACGACCCCTCTCAGATCATCGTGACCTGCGGGGCGAAACACGCCTGCTTTAATGCCATCCTCGCCACGGTGAATCCTGGAGATGAAGTCCTCATCCCATCCCCCTACTGGCTCAGCTACCCCGAGATGGTTCGCATCGCGGGCGGAGAACCCGTCATGGTTCCGACCAAAGCCGAGAACAGCTACAAATTAACCCCAGAACTCTTTCGCGAGTACATGAGCCCGATGACCAAAATGGTCATCATCAACTCCCCCGGGAATCCTACCGGCTCGGTTTATTCTGAGAACGAGCTCGCTGCTTTGGCCGAAGTTGCCCTCGAAGAGGAAATCTTCATCCTCTCCGACGAAATCTACGAAAAGCTTGTCTATGATGGAGTGAAACACTCCTCGATCGCATCCTTTAGCAAGGAACTCTACAACCTCACCCTGACGGTGAACGGTTTTAGCAAACCTTACGCTATGACCGGATGGCGCCTCGGTTATATCGCAGCCCCCGTCATTCTCTCGAAAGTGATCGACTCGATCCAAAGTCACTCCACCTCACACCCGACCTCTTTTGCCCAAAAAGGTGCCCTAGCTGCCTATCGCGGACCACAAGATTGCGTCCAAGAGATGGTCAAAGAGTACGATAAACGCCGTCGTCGCTTCTGCGATCTTCTGGGCCTCATTCCAAAGCTTTCCTTCGTGAAACCCCAAGGAGCTTTCTATATCTTGGTCGATATCTCACGTACAGGTATGAACTCGACTGAGTTCTCAGAGAAACTCCTCGAGAAGGAGCGCGTGGCAGTCGTCCCCGGAAAAGCCTTCGGACTCGACTCCACGGTTCGCGTCTCCTACGCCACCTCGATCGACCAGATCGAAGAGGGCGTTCGTAGAATCGCCAAGTTCTGTAAATAATTCCCTCCGCGGGAGTGAGTTACAAAGAAAGGGTTCACTCCCTCTTGCACTCCTAGGGGAGTCGTTTTAGTTTACTACCTCATGAACGGACTCTTTCTTCTCACCTTCATTGGAACGATGGCCCTTTCCCTATGGGCTGCCGCAAAAGTAAAGATCGCCTACGCAAAGGGGAGCCAAGTTCCTGCCTCCTCGGGTTTTACTGGAGCTGAGGCCGCCGCTCGTATCCTCGACGCAGCTGGAATTCGCAATGTGGAGATCGTGGAGCAGGATGGACTCCTCGGCGATCACTACGACCCCATGCATCGCCGACTCGTTCTCTCGACTCAAAACTTTCACGGTCACTCCGCCGCCGCTCTGGGCGTCGCTGCTCACGAGTGTGGCCATGCGATCCAACATAAAATTGCCTACGCCCCGCTCCAGTGGCGCATGGCGTCGGTGGGGGCCACCACGTTCGCGAGCCAAATCGTGACATGGCTTCCCCTCTTCGGACTCTTCTCAGGTTTCGGCGGTTTCCAATCCCAAACTTACCTAACCATCATGGTCGCTGGATGGGGTACGATCATGCTTTTTAACTTGGTGACCCTGCCCGTGGAATTCGATGCTTCACGAAGAGCCCTGCAAATCCTACCGAAGATGAAATTCATCTCCCCAGGCGCCGAATCGAAAGCCGTGGATAACGTCCTACGTGCCGCCGCTTGGACCTATGTCGCCGCCTTCATTACCTCCCTTCTCTATCTACTCTGGCATCTTCTCCCTCTTCTCGCAGGCCGACGAAACGACTAATCCTCTTAATTGGGTCGACTCAAAGCGATCAACCACAACCCCTTGTGGCTTCACCTAATTTTCCCTTGCTTATTCGCAAACACCTTCTTATGTGTAAGGCAAGGAGCTCAAACTGACTATTAAGCTTAATTTACCCATCCTCGGCGCTCTTTTGTCATTGGCATCTGTTGCGCCGACCTTTGCCTCTGCCCCCGTATCAGAGACCTACTCTCACCCCCTTCTCAATCAGATTTACGAAATGCACTCCTTGGCCGAGTCCGGCAATAAGGATGCTACCCGGCGCCTTGTGGCTTGGCTGGAGGAACTCACAGCGGAACAACCCGACAACGGCATCCTCCTTGTTTATTTGGGCAGTGCTTACACCCTTGCAAGCCGAGACGCCTTTATCGGACCAGGAAAACTTCGGTACCTTATGGCCGGTCGCGACTGCATGGACCGTGCCGTGACCATTCGCCCTACCGACCCAAACGTTCGCTTCATCCGAGCGATCAACAACTATCACCTCCCAACCATGTTCAACCGTCGCAGCATCGCACGAGAGGATTTCAGAAAACTGGTGGATCAACTCGCCAAAATCCCCGCCTCCCTAGATGCTCTGACCTCTCAGGCTGTGTACTACTACGCCGGCCTATGCTTCGCCCAACTTGAGGAAGAAAAAAACGCCAGGGACTCATTTCAAAAAGGCCTCGATCTTAAAATTTCAGGTCCCCTCACTGCAAAAATTACGCAAGAGCTGGCTGAGCTAACTCCAACCGCTGCAGGTCAGTGATTCGTCCACCAGGGCGCCCCTACCTCTCGGCTCCGCAAATTCGCCGTCGGGTTCGAACCTTAGCTGCGTCCATCCACAAAACCTACCGCAACCGCCCGCTCACCATCGTCGCCCTACTGAAAGGAAGTGTCTTTTTTGTCGTCGACCTCCTTCGCCATTTAGATCCTGACACCGAGGTAGAGTTTTGGAATATCTCCAGTTATCAGGGCATCCGCTCGACTGGAAAAATCCGGGGTCTTCACCACTGCCGTGGAAACTTTGTAGGCAGGGATATCCTCCTGATTGACGATATTCTGGATTCGGGACTCACTCTCGACCGAACTCGGGCTCATGCCAAGAAATTGGGTGCCCGCACGGTCCAGATCTGCGTTCTTCTGAGCAAGAAAAGGAAACGAGCACATGCCGTCAAGGCCCGTTGGGTGGGTTTCTCAATCAAAGACGAATTCGTTGTGGGCTACGGGCTTGACTTGGACCAGCGATATCGTGCCCTCCCCACCATCCGCACCCTTCCACAAGGAGCCTAACACCCACAGTGGCTACACTGCTTGGATTACTCCGCAATATCCTCGTTCCACAACTCGGGCTTGGCTCGAATAAAATCTCCCATCATTTTCACTAGCGTGGGTTGATCTAGAATGACCACCTCGACCCCATGCGATCGCAGAAAATCAGGGGCTCCAGGAAAATTGATCGCCTCCCCAACCACCACTCGCGGGATTTTGAACTGCACAATCGTCCCAGAACACATGTAGCAAGGGCACAAGGTCGAATAGATAACCGTATCCAGATAACTTCTCTGCCTTCCTGCATTCATCAAACAGTCCATCTCCCCATGCAATATCGCACTCCCTTTTTGCACCCGCTGATTATGACCTCGCCCAACGATCGAATTTCCTCGAACTAGAATCGACCCAATTGGAATTCCCCCTTCCAACAGCCCTTGGCGGGCCTCCGCCTCAGCTTCCTTCATAAATTGTAGGTCGAGTGAGTTGGCTTTCATGAATCAGGCCTTTCCTGTCGAGCTTCGGACAATCAACTCCCCCTTCACAAGTACCGGTTTCATAACTGAATCATCTTCTCGCCCTTTTTTCCAAAGCTCAAATCCTAATCTGCCCAGACTTGGGAAGCGGACTGTAGTTAAAGGCACGACCCCGTGCCGAGAAAATTCGCCATCCCCCACCCCACTCACACTCAATCCTTGCGGAACGAGAACTCCTTTCTCCACACAGGCCCGAATGACTCCGCCCGCCAAGATATCGGTTCCACAAATAACCCCTGTGGGCGGATCCTTTTTTTCCAGAATTTTCATCATCTCCTTAACCGCATCTTCTGAATCCAACCCCACCATCCTGCCTCCTCCGATCAACGTCATTCCTCTTTTTTCAGTACCCTCCACAACCGCTTGCATGTGAATCGCATGACTTCTCGCTGCAGAGTGACCACCCACATAAGCCACTCGCCGATGCCCCAAGTCATAAAAATGATCCAGCACCAGATCTGCCGCCCCCTTCATATCCCGTACAGCCCAACTCACCTTTCCACTCCCTAATCCAACATCCGCTGGATAACGCTTTAAAAAGACAACCGGACAACCCGCTTGATTCACAAGCTCCAAGGCGGCGGACCGATGCTCCGTACTGATCCTAGGAAGTAAAAAGATAGCCTCTGCCCCCCGCCCAATCATTGCCCGCACCTGCTCCATTTCCTCTTTGGCCGTTCGGGCGATTCCAACCAAAACTGCGATTCCCGACTCCTGAGCCGCCTCCACAAGCCCACCCGACACCATCGGACCCTCCTCCGAAGCCAGATCAGGCAAAACCAACCCCACCCAGCCACTCTGTTTTACCCGCAGACTGCGGGCCGCTTCATTGGGCCAATATCCTTTTCGTTTGGCCTCTGCTTGGACCCGCGCTTTTGTAGCCGCCCCAATATCCGGCGCATCCCGCAAGGCCTTCGACACTGCCATCACGGAAAGCCCCAACCCTTCCGCCAAATCGCGCAACCGAACTTTCACACCGCTTCTGGATCCTCCGCCAAGGCTGCTAAAAACTCTTCCGCCGTCTTCACCTGCATCAATTTCTCTCTCACCTCATCTTGCCTCAAAATACGAGCCATCGCCCCCACCAAAGCCAAATATTCAGTCACCATTCTTCGTGGGGTTCCAATCACAAAAATAAAATGAATGTTCTCTCCGCCATTTTCAAAATTTACGCCTGCTTGGCTTCGCCCCACCGCCAAAACAAGGCGTTTCACATGATCTGTTCGCGCATGGGGGAAAGCCACCCCGTTTCCTAAGCTCGTCGCCTCCACACGCTCTCTCGCTAGTAGCTCATCGTAAAATCCCTGAAAATGAGTGACCCCTTCATCCTTCTCTAATAACGATGCAACCTTGTGAATGGCCGTTGTTCGCTTGGTCTCCTGTAAATCCAACAAGATGTGACTCGGCTGTAGCAGTTCGACCAGTTTCATCGTGAGACTCCAGCTGCACCGCTCCACCCTAATTTCTGACGAGTCAAACCGTAGAAACCGAATCCAGCCGGATGCATAAGACGAACCACAGATCGCCCTACCTCCACCCGCAGAGAACCTCCTCGACTCAGATTTCCAATCTTCTTTCCATCCAACCTAACAACCGCGCTCGGTTCTCCTTCACTCAAGGATAACTCCACACCCTCCTGCTCCCCGACCACCACAGGTCTCTGCGCCATCGCATGAGCACATACAGGAGTCAGCACCATCGCTCTCGCCTTTGGACTTACCAATGGTCCTCCAGCCGAAAGGGAGTACGCCGTCGATCCCGTCGGACTTGCCACCAAAAGTCCGTCCGCATGATACTCCGTTAAAACTTCTACCCCTACCTTGACCCGAACTCTCACCATCAACTGCCCCGCCTGCGGTCCTACAGAAACTTCATTCAGCGCACTCCACGACTTATTTCCACCCGATAATTTGACCGAGAGAACGCTCCGCGTGCTCACACCGTACCGCCCGCTTAATATTTCTGGCAAAACCAACCCCACTTCCCCTGCCTTGATCGAAGTCAAAAAACCCAGAGATCCAAGATTGATCCCTAAAAGAGGAATCCCCCACCCCATCGTTGATTGAGCCGCGTGGAGCATCGTCCCATCCCCGCCTCCCACAACCACCGCATCAATTCTTCCCCGCTTGGCTCGGGCTAATCCACCCTCCGATACCCACCGGGCACTCACCCCAGCTTGACGAAAGATCGATTTTAAAACCATCCCAACTCCCACCGCCCCAGGCTTCCCACGACGCAAGCAGACGAGCACGTGCCGAATTCTTGGGTTCTTGGCATGAGAGTAACGAGCCATACTCCACAATTCCCCCAAAAGCCTTATCCCTCAAGAGGATTCCCACTCTTGCGCCAAACTCTCTCTGAAGTATTATAAGCTCTCCATGCCGCGATTCCCTCTTAACCACGCCATGCCCCCCGCTCAAGGGCTCTACCATCCGTCCCATGAACACGATGCTTGCGGGGTCGGAATTGTCGCAGATATTCAAGGCAGACGCACCCGCTCCATTCTCGAACGTGCCCTTAACTGTGTCTGCCAACTCGCCCATCGGGGCGCTCTTGATGCAGACGCAAAGTCAGGCGACGGGGCCGGCATCCTAACTCAAATTCCCACGAAACTCTTTCGTCGCGAGGTAGAAAAACTTGGTCACCAACTTTACTCCGAAGGGGATCTTGCAATTGGATTTTTCTTTCTCCCGGCACAAGACAAGTACGCCCAAGCCCACATTCGCCGCATCGCAGAGGAAGTAGTCGTCCGTCGCGGTCTCGTTTTTCTTGGTTGGCGCGTCGTTCCCGTCAACCCTCGCATCCTAGGAGAAAAAGCAGCCCTCTCCGCTCCCCGGATCGAGCAACTCCTCGTCGCGCGACCGGATGCCAAGAAAATGTCGGATGACAATTTTGAAATGTCCCTCTTTCTCTCCCGCAACGAAATTGAACACCGCTGTGCCACGGATCGGACTCCCCCTTTCTACATCCCCTCCTTCAGCTCGCGTGTCATCGTCTACAAGGGAATGCTCACGGGCACCCAACTCAAAAGTTTCTATCTAGATCTTCAGGACCCCGCCTACGAAACTTCTCTCGCCGTTTTTCATCAACGCTACAGCACAAACACCTTCCCCACGTGGCCCCTCGCTCACCCTTTCCGAATGGTGGCTCACAACGGAGAAATCAACACCCTCCGTGGCAACCGGCACTGGGTCCACGCCCGCGAGGCGGACCTCTCCAATCCTGCCCTTAACCCATCCGATCTGCCTCTGCTTCATCCAATCATTCAACCTGGCGGAAGCGACTCCTCCAGCCTCGATAACGCATTCGAACTTCTATCCATCTCAGGCCGTGGCCCGCTCCACGCGATGCTTATGCTTGTCCCTTCCGCCTATCGCTCGGAAGAATCCCTCTCCCCAGAAGTTCGGGCCTTTTACGAGTATCACGAGTGCCTCAACGAACCTTGGGATGGACCTGCGGCTCTCGCCTTTAGCGATGGTCGAATCGTGGCCGCCTGCCTCGACCGAAATGGACTTCGCCCCGCCCGGTACAAAATCACAAAGGATGGCCTCTTTCTCATGGGCTCAGAGGTTGGAATCGGCGACATCCCGGAGAAATCAATTATTGAAAAAGGTCGTCTGGCCCCAGGTGAAATGATCGCCGTCGATACGGTAAACAAAAAACTACTCCGCAACACAGACATTAAAAATTTTGCAGCCTCTGAAAAGCCGTACGGCCAGTGGGTCAAAGATGGCCTTCAAACTCTGCCTAAAGTTTCCCCTCAACTCCCGCCCGTCCCCACTGATCTCACCTCCAAACTCCTCTCCTTTGGTTACAGCGACGAGGAACTCAAAGTCATCCTACTCCCCATGATACAAAAGGGCGAGGAGGCCACAGGCTCGATGGGGGATGATGCCGCCTTGGCCGTTTTCTCACGCCGCGCGCGCCTCTTTTACCAATACTTCCGCCAACTCTTTGCCCAAGTCACCAACCCTCCGATCGACCCCATCCGCGAAAAGCTGGTCATGTCCACAACGGTCTACCTCGGCACCCGACCCAACTGGCTTACCGATGGCCCGGATCATGTTCGCCTTCTTCGCCTCGACTCTCCTGTTATCGCTCCCGCGGAACTCTCAGAAATTTTAGGCCGAAAAGATTCGGGTCTTCGCTCGAAAACCATCTCTGTCCTATTTCCAATCTCCGGCGGTGTTCAGGCTTTTGAAAAACGCCTTCGCGAAATTAGCGATGAAGCCGCCTCGGCTGTCAAAGAAGGTGCCTCCATCCTCTGCCTCTCCGATCGCGGAACAACCGCTGAACAGGCCTCCCTACCTATGCTTCTGGCTATCTCATCTGTTCATCACAGCTTAATCCGTGCTGGCCTGAGAATGCGCACCTCCCTTATCGCGGATACGGCCGATTGCAGGGATGTCCACCACTTCGCTTGTCTCCTTAGCTTTGGAGCCTCAGCCGTCAGCCCCTATCTCGTTTGGGAACTGGCCGCGCGATGGCAAGCCGAAGGCGCCCTTCCAGATTTGGATGCAGCTAAAATCATCAATGCCTACCGACAAGCCATCGATAAAGGACTGCTCAAAATTATGTCAAAGATGGGAATCTGCATGCTGAGCAGCTACCACGGAAGTCAACTATTTGAGGCTGTCGGAATCGGACCTTCCCTCATTCGCAATCACTTCACCGACACCCCTTCTCAAGTCGCAGGGATCGAAGTTCCTGAGTTGGCGGACGAAACTATCCTTCGCCACACGGAAGGTTACGCAGCCGCTGCAAACTCAACAGGGCGTCTCCCCGATGCGGGGGTGTACCGCTGGCGCCGAGACGGGGAAGTTCATGCCATCACTCCCCCAACCATCCAAGCCCTCCAAGCTTTTGTAGGCCTTAAGGGGGCTGATCAGCGGAACTCTCCCGCGCAGTACCAAGCTTATGTGGATTCATTAAACAAAAATACCCCTATCACAATCCGTCACTTACTCCGCCTCAAATCCGGTCGCACCCCAATCCCCCTAGAGGAGGTGGAGCCGATTGAGGATATTCGTCGCCGCTTCACCACAGCTGGAATGTCCCTCGGAGCCCTATCCCCTGAAGCGCACGAGGTTCTCGCCATCGCGATGAATCGGATCGGGGGGAAATCCAATTCCGGTGAAGGAGGCGAAGACCGTGCCCGCTTCGCCACCATGGAAAATGGGGATTCGAAGAATAGTAGGATTAAACAGGTCGCATCAGGCCGATTTGGAGTCACCGCAGAGTACCTCGCGAGTGCCACCGAGCTTGAAATTAAAATTGCTCAAGGAGCCAAGCCAGGCGAAGGAGGACAACTGCCAGGCCACAAGGTCTCTCCCCTCATCGCGACTCTTCGTCGCTCCACTCCTGGGGTAATGCTCATTTCGCCTCCCCCTCACCACGATATTTATAGCATCGAGGATCTGGCTCAGCTGATTTACGACCTCAAACAGGTCAATCCTCGCGCAAAGATCTGCGTTAAACTTGTGGCGGAGGCAGGAGTTGGAACCATTGCCGCAGGAGTGGCCAAAGCTCATGCTGACGTTGTTCTAATCGCAGGCCACGACGGTGGAACAGGTGCGTCCCCCCTCTCCTCCATTAAGTACGCAGGAAGCCCATGGGAGCTGGGGGTAGCTGAGACCCAGCAAGTTCTTCTCCTCAACGGGCTCCGGAATCGCATCACACTCCGCACAGACGGAGGCATTCGTACAGGCCACGATATCGTTGTCGCCTCTCTCCTAGGTGCCGAGGAGTTCAATTTTGGAACTTCAGCCCTGATTGCTTTGGGTTGCGTCTTTGTTCGCCAGTGCCATCTCAACAACTGCCCCACGGGAGTCGCTACTCAAGACGACAAGTTCCGCGCGAAGTTTCGTGGCACACCCGAAGCAGTCGTCGACTTTTTTAACGCCGTTGCCGAAGACGTTCGTAGAATCCTCGCCTCTCTCGGAGTTCGAAAACTAAATGAAATTATTGGGCACCCCGAACTTCTGGAATCTTTTTCTCCGGAAAATCATCCGAAAGCCGCCAAGGTAAACCTGCAACCCCTCCTTTCGGTGCCCGATGTCGATCCCCTTGCACCCCGCCACCACACTTGGGAGCGGAACGATAAGCTTGAGGATCAACCCATCGATGCTCGGATCATGCAGGACGCAAAGGATGCCCTCTCCAAAAAGCGAAAAGCCAAGCTGTCCTACAAAATTAACAACTCCCACCGCTCCGTGGGTGCCGCACTCAGTGGCGAGATCGCCTATCGGTACGGGGACGAGGGACTCGCGGACGGCAGTATCACCCTCAAATTCGAAGGCTCGAGCGGGCAATCTTTTGGAGCCTTTCTTGTCAACGGCGTGAAAATGACCCTTCACGGTGAGGCGAACGACTACGTCGGAAAATCAATGTCAGGCGGAGAGATCATCCTGATTCCAGCAAAAGGCACGACATTTGATCCCTCACTGAACTCAATCTGCGGCAACACCTGCTTGTATGGAGCGACGGGTGGAAAGCTATTTGCTTACGGTCAAGCAGGCGAACGGTTCGCAGTACGGAACAGTGGTTCCACGGCTGTCATCGAAGGTGTGGGAGATCACGCTTGCGAATATATGACACGGGGCACAGTTGTTGTTTTGGGTCGCACGGGGAAAAACTTTGGGGCGGGCATGTCAGGGGGAATTGCTTATGTGCTAGATGAAGACGGAACCTTCTCCAAACGCCTGAACACGGGAATGGTCGGTTTGGAGAGACTCTCAGGCGGAGACGATACAAAATCCCTACAAGCCATCATTTACCAACATCTCGAGGCCACCGAGAGCAAGAAAGCCAAAGAGATCTTGGCTCAGTGGGAAACCGCTTCTAAGAAGTTCTGGAAAGTCGTGCCCCACCCTCCTGTATCCACTCTTCCTCCCGCCCAAGCCCACGCCGCCCCCTTGGCAACCAAGGCCTAAATCTTTTTTCTTCTCCGATCGTATTCCTTCTTTTGGTAGGATCTCAATATGCTTCGGACTTTTCTTTGCGGTAAGATTCATCGCGCCACAGTGACTGATGGCTCCCATGATTACGAGGGAAGCCTAGGAGTATCCGTCGACTTGATTGAAGCCGCAGGTCTACATGTGGGGGAAAAGATACTTGTGGGAGTGATTAACTCTGGCGCCCGATTTGAAACCTACCTGATCCCCGCCCCTGCAGGTAAGGGCTCGATCGTTCTCAATGGCGCTACGGCCCATCTTGGAAAAAAAGGGGATCTCCTCACGATTATGGCCTTTGCCCAACTGACTTCCGAACAGATCAAGACCCATGAGGCCAAAGCTGTACTGCTTGGCCCCGGAAACAAAATCGAGAAGGTCTCTAAAATCACCGCTGCAAACTATTAATCAACAATCACTTATACGGGTTCAGAGGGCCTGTAAATTATTGCAGGTCAGTAACTTGCAAGTCAGCTTTTAAATTATGGGGTCAGAGGTACTAATAAAAATTAAGGCTCTTTAGCGCAACGAAAACCGAGGTGCGAGGTTCCCGTACTCACCTCCCCCTTACTCCTCGTGCCTAAAATGTAACGGGCGCAAAACTGATCAGAACAGAGAAACGAACCCCCACGATGCACTCTTTTTTTGGCTTCAGGCTCCTCTGGATCGAAACTCTCCTTAGGGCCTTTCGGATCACGAACCACTCCACGCTTAGAATCCTCTGTATAGGTATCCGATCGATACCAGTCGGAGCACCACTCCCACACATTTCCTGATAAGTCATACAACCCATAAGGATTCGGCGGATATTTTTTTACAGGAGCAATTCCTTTCCATCCATCTTCCCCCGTATCAGAGCTAGGAAAGTTTCCCTGCCATGTGTTCGCCATCCACTTTCCGCCAGGCCGAAACTCGTCCCCCCAAGGGTACATTCCCCCCTCCCTCCCACCTCGGGACGCCCGCTCCCACTCCGCCTCAGTCGGTAATCTCTTTCCCGCCCACTTCGCATAGGCCTCTGCATCCTCATACGCCACATGCACAACAGGAAGACTCCCCTTTCCGTTTAGGTCACTCTT
>Ga0209401_1002165_pt1 | contig 12796 bp, 9 predicted proteins | sample M_140807_MF_Meta_FD_187318 | JGI IMG/M metagenome (GOLD analysis project Ga0209401, IMG submission 187318) | Freshwater microbial communities from Lake Montjoie, Canada to study carbon cycling - M_140807_MF_MetaG (SPAdes) (version 2) | ecosystem: Environmental > Aquatic > Freshwater > Lake...
CCCCGCACCTTCAACACCCTCGATTCCGCCGACTACCAGAGCACCCTGGAGGCGATTCGCGAGGTGAGACTCTCCTCGGAGATCGCCGGCCGCATCACTGCCATGCCGGTGTACGAGGGCCAGCCGGTGAAACCGGGCCAGCTGCTCTTCACCCTCGACCAGGTGCAGCAGAAGGCCACGGTGAACGCCGACGCCGCCGAGGCCCGCAAGAACCGCCTCAACGCCGAGCGCTACATCTTCCTCAATCAGCAGGGGGCGGTGTCCAGCAAGGATCGTGACTTCTACGTGACCCAGGCGATTCAGAGCCGCGACAAGCTGAATGCCTCGCTGGCCACCCTTGCCTACAAGAACGTGGTGGCGCCAATCCCGGGCTTTGTGGGCAACCTCAACTTCAAACTGGGCGATGTGATCAAGCCCGGCGAGGTGGTCACCAGCGTGATCGACAACAGCAGGCTCTGGGTGCGGATCGACGTGCCCGGCGAGCTGGGCGACCGGGTTCGCCCCGGCCTGCCGGTCATTCTCAAGGGCCCGGATCCCCGGCGCCCCAAGGCCATGGGCCGGGTGATCTTCGTGGCCCCTGCCCTCGACAAGGAACGCCAGACCCTGCTGGTGAAGGCCGAGTTCAACAATGCCGATGGCTCGCTGCGCAACAACGAGCGGGTGAGCGCCACCTTGGTGTTCGCCCAGCAGCAGGTGCTGGCGATTCCGCAGCAGGCGGTGCTGCTCCAGGCCGGCAAGACCTTCGTGTTCCTGGCGGTGAGCGTGGATGAGGCGAAGAAACGGCTCGGCCGTGCGATTGAGCCCGAACCCCTGCCCAACCTGCCGGTGGCGATCCAGGTGCCGGTGAGCCTCGGCATCCTCCAGAACGGCGCCTACCCGGTGAAGGAGGGCCTCACCGCCGCCGACACCGTGGTGGTGGGCAACCTGGCCCAGTTGCGTAGCGGCCTCTCCGTGCAGCCGGCCACGGCGATGCTGCAGCCGGCGGCCGGCATGCCAGCTCCGGCCGCGGCGCCGACCCCCGGGGCAACGAAGGCCCCATGAGTCTTTCCGATACCTTCATCCGCCGCCCCGTGCTCAGCACGGTGTGCAGCATCCTGATCCTCATGGCCGGCCTGATCTGCCTGCCGCTCCTGCCGATCGAGAACTTGCCCAATATTGCGCCGCCCACGGTGCAGGTGAGCGCCAACTTGCCCGGCGCCGATGCCCTCACGGTGGAGAGCGCGGTGACCGGCCCGCTGGAATCCCAGATCAATGGGGCGCCGGGGATGGATTACATCACCTCCACCAGCACCGGCGAGGGCAGTAGTCAGATCAACGTGTACTTCAAGGCGGGCACGGATCCAGATATCGATCAGGTGAATGTGCTCAACCGGGTACAGACCGCAACCCCCCAGTTGCCCCCCCAGGTGAATGCCCAAGGGGTGACGGTGCAGCAGACGGCCAGCAGCTATCTGCTCGTTTACAACCTCACCTCCACCCAGGGCCAGTTCGATGACAATTATCTCAACGGTCTGCTGCAGCTGAATCTCATCTATCCCATCACTCGGGCCCAGGGGGTGGGCCAGGTGAACATCTTCGGTGCCAGTAATCCAGCCTTCCGGGTCTGGGTGGATCCCCTCAAGCTGGCCCGCTTCAACCTGAGCGTGGACACGGTGGAGCAGGCGATCCAATCCCAGAACCTGGTGGTGATCGCCGGCAGCATCGGCGGCCCCCCTTCCACCCCCAGCAACCGCACCACATTCCCGCTCCTGGTGAACGGCAACCTCAAGACCGTTCAGGAATTCGAGGATGTGATCATCAGCAAGGGCCCCGATGGCGGCTTGATTCGAATCGGTGATGTGGGCCGAGCCGAATATGCTTTCCAGAACTTCAATCAAGCCGCGATCAATGCCCGCACCGGCTATCCGTGCGTCGGCTTCGGCGTGATCCAGTTGCCCGGCAGCAACGCCATCAGCACCGCCAATGCGGTGGATGAGGTGCTCACCCAATTCCGCAGCACCCTGCCGCCAGGGGTGGTGCTCGAAAAGGTGTTCGATCAGACCGACTTCATCAACGCCTCGATCGCGGGCGCCCTCGATGCCCTGCGCGATGCGGTGGTGTTGGTGCTGTTGATTATCTTCCTGTTCCTGCAGGATTGGAAGGCCACGGCCGTGCCCGCCCTGGCCCTGCCGATCGCCCTGCTGGGGGCCCTGGTGTTCGTGAATGCCTTCGGCTTCTCGATCAACGAACTCACCCTGCTCGGCATCATCCTGGCCACCGGCCTGGTGGTGGATGACGCCATCGTGGTGGTGGAGGCGGTGTCGGCCCGCATCGAGGAGGGGGATCGGCCCTTCCAGGCGGCCTCCAATGCGATGAAGGAACTCACTGGCGCGATCCTGGCCACGGCCCTGGTGCTGCTGGCGGTGTTCATTCCCGTCACCTTCTTTCCCGGCGCCACCGGCGTGATCTACCGCCAGTTCGCGCTCACGATCGTGTTCTCGATCATCGTGTCCACCTTCAACGCCATCAGCGGTAAACCGTTGCAGTCGGCGTTGCTGCTCGGTGGTGGCAAGACGGAGCCCCGCGGCATCCGCTGGACCGTGATCGGCGGGGTGTTTGGCGGCCTCTACGGCGCCCTGGCTGGCGGCTGGGTGGCCTCCCTCTTGCTGGGCCTGCTCGGGGCGGTGGTGGGCACGTTCTTGATGCCGATCTTCACCGCCTTCAATGCCGGCTTCGAGCGGCTCTCCCGCGCCTACGGCCGCATTCTCAGGCAGGCGATCAAGCTGCGGCGGCTGGTGGCCCTGGTGCTGATCGGCGGCGTGGCCCTCACCGGCGTGGCCTTCGCCGCCATCCCCACCGGCTTCGTGCCCACCGAAGACCAGGGCTATGGCCTGGGCATCATCCAGCTGCCCCCCCAGTCGTCGATCGAGGCCACCATGGAGGTGGCCTCCAAAGCGCAGGCGATCCTGGCGAAGGAACCGGAGATCATCTCCGGTGAGATCGTGGGCGGTGCCGGCTTCAACGGTGGGGCGCTCAACCAGGGCCTCTTCTTCTTTGGGCTTAAGCCCATTGATGAGCGGGGTGGCAAGGGTCAGTCGGCCCCGGAGATTATCGCCCGTCTGAACAAGGAATTCCACGACATACCCGGTGCCCTGGTGATGGCCCAGTCGCCGGCGGCGGTGCCCGGCTTCAGCGCCCAGGGCGGCCTCTCTTTCCAGTTCAACGACCTCAGCAACGGCGGCTACAGCCCTACCGATCTCGATCAGATGGCGGGCAAGCTGATCGGCACCGCCAAGGCCACCGGCAATTTTTACAACCTCTACACCCAGTTCGTGAGCGATGCGCCGGTGTGGCGGTTGGATATCGACCGGGACCGGATGGCCTCCCTCAACATCGACTACAGCCAGGCGATGCAGGTGCTGGGCACCCTCAATGGCGGTAGCTTCATCAACCAGACCTACGAACAACAGCAGTACCGGCAGGTGTATGTGCAGGCCGAGGGCGCCAGCCGCGATGTGGTGCAGTCGCTCAACAACCTCTACGTGCCGGACCGCAGCGGCAAGCTGATTCCCCTCTCCAACGTGGTGAAGGCTCGCCTCGATAGCGAGCCGCCGATCATCAGCCACTTCAATCTCTATCGCAGCGTGCTGATCCAGGGGGTGGAGAACGTCGGGCGCAGCAGCGGTCAGGCGATCGACAGTCTGATGGCCACCTTCCGCCAGATGAGCTTCAGCAACATCGGCTCCGACTGGTCGGCCCTGACGCGCTCCGAGGTGCAGGCCGGATCGCTGGCGGCCCTGGTGTTCGCCCTGGGGATTGTGGTGGTGTATCTGGTGCTTTCGGCCCAGTACGGCAGCTACATCGATCCGCTGATCATCCTGATGACCGTGCCACTGGCCATGCTCGGGGCATTGAGCTTCCTAGTGATGCTGGGCCAGGTGAACAACGTTTATGCCCAGGTGGGCCTGGTGACCCTGATCGGGCTTGCGGCAAAGAACGGCATCCTGATCGTGGACCTGGCCAACCAGCGGATGGAGCGCGGCATGACCGCCAGCGACGCGGCGATCGGTGCCGCCAGCTCACGGCTCCGCCCGATCCTGATGACCGCCATGGCGGCCCTGGCCGGCTTCTTCCCCCTGATGGTGGCCACCGGCGCCGGTGCCCTGAGCCAGCGGTCCCTGGGGGCTGTGATCTTCGGGGGTCTGCTGGTGGCCACCGTGCTCAGCCTGTTTGTGGTGCCCTCGTTTTATGTGCTGATGAAGCAGCTCGAGGCCTCCTGGTTCCCCGCCAGTGGCGAAACGGAGGCCCTGCCTGGTGCTGGCCCCAGTGAATGATTCTTGGTGGAGATCACCACGCTGAGCCACGGGGTCGCCGGGCGATCAGCAGCTCCCATCTCTTACTGCCTAAGGCGCCGATGCCCCTTCCTCTTCCCCCCGGTTACAGCCCTCGCCGCCAGTTGCGGGTCGATCGGCGCAGAATCCTCCTCTCCTCCAGCCTGGCCGCCCTGGCGGGGACCGTGCTGATGCTGTTGGTGCACCGGGCGGCCCACACGCCGGGCCAGCCGATCAAGCCGATCCCCGTGCTGGGGGCCGTCCTGCTGGTGGCCGGTGCGGCCAGCTGCGGGGCCTGGGGTGAAACCATGCGCCAGCTTGCCCTCACCCAGCTCGGTGAGCCGGACGGGCCCGAGAAGCTCTGAGTCGCGCGGGGATGAGGTGATCGATCAGGTGATGACCGTGGGCCGATCCATCCCCGTGCGCATCCGGATTTCGGCCAGCGCATCGATGGCGCTGATCAGATCGCCGAGGGCCACCTGGGGATCCTGGCCCAGGTGGCCGCTGGGGGGCACGTAGCTCTCCAGGTACACCCGCAGGGTGGCGCCCTGGGTGCCGGTGCCGGAGAGGCGCAGTACAACGCGGCTGCCGTCGTCGAGCAGGAGCCGCAGGCCCTGGCCGCTGGTGAGGGAGCCGTCCACCGGATCGGTGTAGGCGAAGTCGTCGGCGGTGGCGATCGTGCGGCCGGCGAAGGGTTGACCCACCAGCTCCGGCAGCATTGCCTTGATGCGGTCGTAGAGGCCGTGGGCGGCCTCGCTGGCGATCGCCTCGTAGTCGTGGCGGGAGTAGTAATGGCGGCCGAACCGGCTCCAGTGCTCCGCCATCACCTCGGCCACCGAGCAGCCGCGCACCGCCAGGATGTTGAGCCAGAACAGCACCGCCCAGAGGCCATCCTTCTCGCGGATGTGGTTGCTGCCGGTGCCGAAGCTCTCCTCGCCGCAGAGGGTGATGCGGCCGGCATCGAGCAGGTTGCCGAAGAACTTCCAGCCCGTGGGCGTTTCGAAGCAGGCGATCCCCAACTCCTTGGCCACCACATCCACCGCGGCGCTTGTGGGCATCGAGCGGGCCACGCCGACCAGCCCCTCGGCGTAACCCGGCACCAAGGTGGCGTTGGCGGTGAGCACCGCCAGGCTGTCGCTGGGGTTCACGAAGCAGGCGCGGCCCAGGATCATGTTGCGGTCGCCATCGCCGTCGCAGGCGGCGCCGAAGGCGTAGTCGGTTCCCTCCAGCAGCAGCTCGGCCAGGTCGTGGGCATAGGTGAGGTTGGGGTCGGGGTGGCCGCCGCCGAAATCCTCCAGGGGGATGCCGTTGCGCACGGTGCCGGCCGGGGCGCCGAGCAGGCCTTCCAGGAGCCGGCTGGCATAGGGGCCGGTCACGGCATGCATGGCATCGAAGGCCACGCGGAAATCGCCCTTGAGCAGCGCCGCGATGCGATCGAAGTCGAACAGCTTCTGCATCAGGGCCACATAGTCGACCACCCCGTCGACCACTTCCACCACCAGCTCGCCCTGCCGCTGCTCGCCGGGGGTATCGAGGTTCAGCGGGGCGGCCTCGGCGATGCGATAGCCCTCCAGGCTCTTGGTGGTGGCATACACCGCATCGGTGAGCGATTCGGGGGCCGGGCCACCATTGGCGCCGTTGATCTTCACGCCGAAGTCGCCGTCCGGTCCGCCGGGGTTGTGGCTAGCCGAAAGGATGATGCCAGCGATGGCGCCGCGGCTACGGATCAGGTTCGAGGCGGCCGGGGTGGAGAGGATGCCGCCGGTGGTGGTGATCAACCGGGCCACGCCATGGGCCGCCGCCATGCGGGCGATCACATCGATGGCCTGGCGGTTGCCGAAGCGGCCGTCGCCGCCTACCACGAGGGTGCCACCAGCGACGCCGGGAATCACCCGCAGGGAGGCCTCGATGAAGCTTTCGAGGTAGTGGGGGGTCTGGAACTGACGGCTGCTCTTGCGCAGCCCTGAGGTGCCGGGTTTCTGGTCGGTGAAGGGCTGGTCCAGGGCCACCTGCCGCACGGTGTTGGCGAGGTCGGAGCTGGTCATCGGCGCGCTCGGCAGGGTCGGCGGGGCACCAAGTTAGCCCTGGCCGCCTACGGCCCGGGTTCAGGGATTCAGCGCCTTGAAGGAGAACGGTTTGCCGCCGGGATTGGTGGTCGGCTGGGTCGTATCGGCCACATAGGGCTGGCGGCAGTAGGCGGCCACATCGCGGCTCGCCTTATCGATCGGATCGCGTCGCTCCGGGCTGTTCTGCGGCGCTACCACCGAGAGCTGCCGCACGCTCCAGAGGGCGTCCTTGCAGGCGGTCGAGAGCCGGGGGTTATCGAGCAGGGGGTCGGCCAGGCGGCGCGCCTTCTCGCAGTCGGCCTGGGTGTTGTCGCGTCCGCAGCTGAAGGTGGTGAGCTGCACCTCGCGGAAGGTGGTGGCTGGCGGGTAGGGGGCCTCGGCGGCGAAGGCCGGGCTTGGGGCAAGGCCCGACGCCAGGGCAGCCGTCAGGCCAGTCGCCAGGGTGAGACCGGCGGTCAGCCCAAGGCTCAGCGATGCCAGGGGGGCGGTGCGGCGGAGCGGGGCCATGGCGAGGGAACGTCGCAACATCGGAACGTCATCATGCTGGGCCCTCGGGCAGCGGTAGGCCTGTCCGCAGGGTCGGTTGTCCGGCCTGCCAGCGCCGCGACAACAGCGGACCGCTCACGCTCGCGGTGGCGGCCAGCAGGCGCCGCAGCCAGGGTTGTCGGCGCAGCAGCTCGCCCCGGCCCAGTTCCTGGCGCTGCAGGGCCTGCACCGCGCGGATCTCGGGTAGCCGCGCCTCGGCGATCGCCACCAACGCCTGGTCGAGCCGCTGCAGAAACTCGCGCCGCTGCGGGGGCTCCTCGGCGGCTCGGGCGGGAGCTGGTGGGTGGGGTGCCGGCTTGCCGGTTCCCACGGGGTCGGCACCTATTAGGTCGGCATCCGTTGATGGGAGCCCATCACCGCCGCCGCCCCCTGCTCCACAAAGCACCGGCAGCAGCCGTTCGGCCGCCACCAGCGCATCCCGCAGTGCCATGTTCAGCCCCTGGGCCCGCAGTGGACTCATCGGATGGGCGGCATCGCCGAGCAGCAACAGGCCGGGCCGCTGCCAGCGCGGCGCCAGCCCCGAGCGCACCGCCAACCGCAGTGGCGGCCCCAAGTTGGCAGTGGGCAGGCTGCGCCAGAGCGCCGCCAGCTCGGGCGGAGCGCTGCGGGCCCAGCGTTCTGGCCAGGGGATGGGAGAGCCAGCGGCACCGCGCTCCTGCAGCCATCCCACCCGCACGCCTCCGCGGGCCGTGCCGAACAGCGCATAGCTGCCGGCGTCGCCGATCAGGGTTGCGAAGCGGCCGGCGATCCAGGGCTGCAGGTGGCCTGCAGCTTCGTTCTCCAGCTCGAACCAGAGCACCTCCAGGGCCGGGTTGTCCTCCTCCAGCTCCAGACCCGCCAGGCGCCGGATCGTGGAGCCGCGGCCATCGCAGCCCACCACCAGATCGGCGGGCAGGTGGGTGCCGTCGTCGAGCACCACGCCCGCCACCCGGACTGGGCCACCGTTCCCCGGCACCTTGCCTTCAGGGTTCAGGACCAGCGCCTTCACGGCCCGGCCCCGCCGCAGGGTCAGGGATGGGCAGGCCTTGGCTTGCTCCAGCAGCCCTTCCAGCAGGGCGGGGGTGTCGATCAGGCTGCAGGGCACGGATCCGCCGATCGGCTCGTCCACCGAGAACAGAGCGCGGCCCTTCAGGTGGAAGCTCCAGCCCCGGAGCTCCCGCCGCGGCAGCGAGGCCAGCAGGGGCGCCAGGCCCATGCGGCTCAGGGCTGCCAGACCGCTCGGCATCAGCCCATCGCCGCGGACCAGGGCGCTGTGGCGCGGCTGGCTCTCCACCAGTTCCACGGCCACACCAGCGCGGGCCAGGACCAGGGCGAGGGCGCTGCCGGCTGGACCGGCGCCGACCACCACCACCGGCACTGGCGAGGACCTCAGGTGAAGGAGTTGTAGTTGCGGTCGGCTTCATTCACGGCCGGATCGGTGCCGAGCAGGCCGTGCTTCTTGGTGAGCAGGTAATCCACCAACTCCTGCTGGAGGGTGAGCAGCTCGCTGGTGCAGCCGCGGAAGGCGGCGCGGTGGCGGATCTCGTCGTGACGCGTGTGCAGATCACGCAGCATCAGGTTGATCGCATCAAGGCGCGCGGAATGGGTGCGGGGGGCGCTCACCGGATCCATCGCGAAGGTCGAGGCGGATGGTTGGATCGTAGTCCCCGCCGGTGGGGTGCCCTCCTGGTTGCGATCACGATCCGATCGACCCCGGCACCGCCAACAGATCCCGCAGCTGCGCTTCAGGACTTCCAGTTGCTCGAGCCCCAGCCATAGGCCAAACCCCTTTGGCCATGGCGTGGCAGGGCGCCAGAGAGGAAGGCGAAGGCGGCCGAATACAACAGCGCCGAGAGGGTGATGCGGATGGTTTCTTTGATCAGCCGATCCGGCTTGAACGAGGCCTGGGCCTGGATGCGCCGTTGGAGGCGATAGGCCGCCTGATCCGCCTTAGCTAGAAGCTCCTGGCGCAGTTGATCGATCGGGGTGCGCAGCTGGGTTGGCGTGAGGTCTGCATTGTTGCCCGCAAATTGATTGAGCCGGGTCCGGATCTCCTGGATGTTGGTGGCGGTGGCCATGGACTGGCGGAATTCAGCGACCTTTTGGGCCTCATGGATGCTCTGCTGTTCGGCCTTGTTGTTGACCATGCGGTAGAGGTTCCAGCCGGCGGTGGCCTGCAGGGGGATCAGCAGCAGGAAGCCGATCGAGGCACCCAGGGCCCAGCGGCGGAAGGCATTGCGGCGGGCCCGTAGGCGATGGCTGCCTGGGTGGAAGGCAAGGGCAAGGGGGGTGAGCAGGGCACCCACCAAGGCCAATGAACCGTTGTTGATCAAGTCTGCGGTGAGGCCCAATTGCCACTGAGGATCGAGGATCTTGGCTGGCCATGCGCTAACCAAAACCGCTGCCACAAAGAGTCCCAATAGCGCCAGCGAGAGCGCCTCCAAAACACCGGCCAGGGAAGGATCGGTGGTGATGGCGAAGGAGGAGGAGGCTGGCGATTTGGATTGCAAGAATCGAAGCCCTACTGCAGCACGAAGCTAGGCGATCGTCCTGAAAGACGAACCGTCTCTGGGCTGCTCCGCAAGCTTGGCCGCAATGGGGCTAGCGATTCAGGTGCGTGAGTGGTGGTTCCCAAGGGGGGCACCGCCATGGGTGGCCTCCGACCTAACCCCACAGATGTTGAGCCAATAAAAGCCTGAGCTACTGCAGATAGTCCAGTGTCGACTAGTTAAAGAATCCTTCCTTGTTCAATCCCCGCATGGGACCAATGACCTTGCGTTTGCCAAGGAGCTGGTATTGCCTGGGCATGGCGATGCTCTGGAACCGTCCCTATCAAGAATGACCTTTGATGCGCTTCCTCAGCTGGCGGCTGGCGCCGAAGGCCGCAGCGGCACCGAAAATCGGCAGGGGGCCTGGGGCAGCTGGGGTGGCCGGGGCGCCAGCTACCACATCAGCTGGCTGATTGATCGGCGGAGTGAGATCAACTCCTGGATCACTTGTGTCGGAGGAAATGATCAGTTGCGCGGCATCTGGATTAACTCTCACTGCTAAAGCAAATCCACTGGCGGGAGGCCGGATTGCTGCGGCGGTGGCGCTTTGACTCGGGCTCGGGCTCGGGCTCAGGCTTTGGATCGGGCTCGGACTTTGACCCTGGGTAGGGCTTTGGATTTGACTCTGCGTAGGGCTCGGAGTTTGGAGCGGGCTCTGGATTTGGCTCGCGCTATTAGGGGTCGGGCTCTGGGTTTGGGTCGGGCCCGTGGTTTGGATCTGGCTGGTGCTCGGGCTCTGGCTAGGGGTGGCGCTGGCGCTGGGGCTCGCGCTCTCGCCCTGGCAACCAGTCGTCAGCCCCATGAGCCCGATTGCCACTGCTGCGCTAAGGGCTGATTTGGCCCGAGCTGCCAGCCCCAGGCGTGAAGCCGCGGGGCCGCTTGCCTTGGCGCAGGGTGTGGGCTCTAGGGAGGAAACGACAGTCATCTCGGCTTCAAGGCAACTTGGGATCAGCCCCATTGCTTTGACTGTAGCACAGATGTATGAGATGCCTACAGGCTGGTAATCCTTGCCGTGGTCTTCAGCTTCGCGAGCGGGTTGGAGCCAGGGCCACGCCTGCTGGCGTTCGGCTTCGGGGGGGGGCGTCAGCGGCCCAGGAGGCCAGCGGCGCGCAGCCAAGCCCACCAAGCACTTTTGGTGTCCAGTTTTTGGCTGCAGGGCTCCCCAGAAGCTCAAGGCCTCTTTCCCGTGCGCTGGGGGCGCGCCTGAGCCGCGTCTGCCAGGGCTGGGCGGGACGCCCCATCGCATGGGGCTCCTCACGACCAAAGGAACGCGCCGAGCACCCCCAGGCGATCGATCAGTGGGTTGGTGCCGCCACCGCTTTCATGGATGGTGACTCGACCGCCGCAACACGTTCGCGATCTGCTCCTCCTCTGTACCGAGCAGCATTCGGCTGCTGGCTTGGATTCTTGTGTCAGTGATCGATGCGGTGCCTGCGGACAGGCTCATGGTGAGCACCTCGATCAGCGCCTCCCAGGGCACTCGCCTCATCAAGAAGTGCCGCTGCGCCAGTGGAGTCGCGCCCCGTTGATCGCGCTCCTCGCCCACTTCCGACCGGCTTGCTGCCAGGAACCTGCGCCAATTAAAAGGGGCCCTTCCAGGCCCCATGGATCATTTGGGTGACAAGGCTGATCTCACCCCGTCTCCGTTAAGAGTGTCAGGCAGCCACAGGGGCGGCTTGACGGGAGAAACGAACGATGTTGTTCGCTGTTACGTGTTTGCTCTCACCGAGCAGGCTTCAGTCATCCTCCTGATGCCCCGTCGAAACCATTGCAGCCCCGGGGTGCTCTCTTGATCCCGGCCACCCCTGGTCGTAGAGCAACCGGGGATGGAGATTGGGACGTCCCGGCATGCGGTGCAACCGATGCGGGAGGAGCAATGGAGCTGAGCGGAATCGAACCGCTGTCCGAAACACTGGTGTGGACCACCTAGTCGGCCCGAAGACCGACTTTGGAAGTATGGCACTGCCATCCTGGGGGCGGAGCAGCCAGGGCCGGTGGGCATGACCGAACCTCTCGATGGTGGAGCGGATCGCTCCACGGCCCGGAGGCCGCCATGACCCCGCTAGTCACGGCCCTGCTGGGCACCGCCGCCCTGCTGGTGGGTATGTGTTTGGTGATTCAGGGCGGCTGGTGGCTGGTGTTGCGCCTGATGGATCCGATGCTGGAGCGCAGTCGGCTGGACGTGCAGCAGGAGCGGATCCTGCGCCACCATGAGCTCCTGGAGCGGCATCGGCAGGAACGGGCCCGGCAGCTCGCCCTCCAGAGAATCCGGGTGGTGGATCTCGATGGCCAGGTGTGTTGGCTGCTGCCCGAGGAGCTTCGGGCCTTTCAGCGAAGCTGCTGGGCCGAGCTGGAGCTGGCCGAGGGCAGCAGCTGGGCCGTGGTGCGGCGGCACTGGCGACGCAGCAGCCTGCGCTGGCATCCCGACCACGGCGGCGATCCGGCCGTCTGGTTGCGCAAGCAGCGGGCCTATGAGGCCCTGAACGGGGCCAGGGCTCAGGGGCCGGGAGCCGCTTCCCGCCCGGACCAGCCCAAGCACCTCGGCGGCCGGCGCCGTCCCTGGCCGTGGAGGCGCAAGCCGACCCGGTCGGTGGACCGCTAAGCCCTGGGGTGCCGCCAGGCCACCCCCGCCGGCCCTGACCGCCTAGAAGCGGCACAGTGGAGCGATGAGCAGCCAAGCCCCAGCGGCCGCAAACTTCGCCATCACCGCCGTGGTCCCCCCCGGCCTTGAGGAGGTGGCCGCCGCCGAGCTGACAGCGCTGGGTGCCCAGGAGGTGCGGCCCTTGCGCCGGGCCGTGGCCTGCTGCACCGACCTGGCCGGCTTTTATCGGCTCCATCTGCGCTGCCGCATCCCCTTCCGCTTCCTGCGGGAGCTGGCCCGCTTCCCCTGCCGCGGCCGCGCCGACCTGCACCAAGGCGTCCAGAACGCTGCCGACTGGGACCACTGGCTGCCGCCCGAGGCCAGCTTCAAGGTGGAGGCCAGCGGCAGCTTGCCGGAGCTCAACCACAGCCATTACACCGCCCTGGAGGTGAAGAACGCCCTGGTGGACCTGCAGCGGCAGCGCTGGGGCAGCCGCTCGATGGTGAACCTGGAGGATCCCGACCTCGCCCTCCACCTGCACCTGAGCCCCGGCCGGCCCTTCGACGGCGGCCAGGGGCGGGGTGGCCGTGGCGGGGCCTACGGCAACAACGGTGATGGTGGCAGCGCAGGAGGCACCGCGATCCTGAGCCTCGAGGGAGGGTTCACCAGCCTCCACCGCCGCGGCTACCGGGCCGCCATGGGACTGGCGCCCCTCAAGGAGAACCTCGCAGCCGGGCTGATCGCCCTCACCGGCTGGGATGGCTC
>Ga0209401_1002168_pt1 | contig 12790 bp, 5 predicted proteins | sample M_140807_MF_Meta_FD_187318 | JGI IMG/M metagenome (GOLD analysis project Ga0209401, IMG submission 187318) | Freshwater microbial communities from Lake Montjoie, Canada to study carbon cycling - M_140807_MF_MetaG (SPAdes) (version 2) | ecosystem: Environmental > Aquatic > Freshwater > Lake...
CCGGCGCGGCCCCAATTCCGATTCCCCCGGTGACGTCGACCGCCGCGGTGCCGGCGTCGATCGCCCCCCCCCCAGCGGCATGGGGAAGCTTTCCCGAGGGAAGGCCAGTCGGTCGGACCGTCGACGAACTGCTCAACGTCCGCACCAACGGTCGGGCCCTGCTCGTCGCGGCGGGGGGCGCGGTGCTGACGCTGCTCGGCCTGAAGACGGTGCTCGGCGGTCGGCGACCACGTCGTGGCAGACGGCGACTCCCGCCCGAGGACGACTTCGATTCGGACGACGACTGACAACGCGGCGGCCCCGGTCGGGAGCGGGTGAATTGCCGGAATCGCGGCGCCTCCCGATACTGTTCCTGCGATGCATAGCGACCCCCCAATCCCCGGGCCCCGAGATCTATCCGGCCTTCGTCTGGGGGGGTATCGTCTGCTGCGACGGCTCGGCAGCGGCGCGATGGCGGATGTCTATCTCGCGGAGCAGGCGTCGCTGTCGCGGGCCGTCGCCGTCAAGGTGCTCCGCCAGGAGACCGCAGCCCGACCGAACGCCGTACTTCGCTTCACGCAGGAAGCCCGGGCTGCCGCCGGGCTCGTGCATGGCAACATCGTGCAGATCCACGAGGTCGACTGCATCGACGGGCACCATTTCCTCGCCGAGGAATATGTCGCCGGACCGACGCTCCGGACCTGGCTGCAGGAGCGCGGTCCCCTCGACGCTCGGCAGGCCCTCGCCGTGCTGGCGCAGGTCGGCTCGGCCCTCGATCGAGCGGCGGGGCAGGGGGTGGTTCATCGGGATATCAAGCCGGAAAACCTCCTCGTCACCCCCGCCGGGGAAGTGAAGGTGGCCGACTTCGGCCTGGCGCGGGTCTTGTCGGCAGTCGCCGACGGACCGGAGCTGACCCAGGACGGCACCGCGCTCGGCACGCCCCTTTACATGAGCCCGGAGCAGGCCGATGGACGGGCCATCGACACGCGCAGCGATCTCTATTCTCTCGGCGCCACCCTCTACCATCTCCTCGCCGGACGACCGCCGTTCGGCGGCTCGACGAGCGTCGCCGTGGCCCTCGCCCATCTCCAGGAAGCGCCGCTGTCGTTGGATCAGCACCGCGACGACCTGCCACCGATCCTGACGACGATCGTGCTCCGGCTCCTCGCCAAGTCGCCGGCCGACCGCTACCAATCGCCTGCTGACCTGCTCCACGCGGTCGAATCGGCGGAAGAGGAGCTTTTTCCCGGTTTCCGCCGGCAAAAATCCCCCCTCGCCTGGTCGGACGGCAGTTCCCCAGCCGACGGCCGGTTCCGCACCGGCGTCGAGGACTTCCGCGCGCGCTCCAGCCACGACGGCACGCGCTCGCTCGACCGGCGGGCCCACGCCACGACCAACGACGTGCGCACCGCCACGCTCCGCCTCCAATCGGCGATGGAGCGCGAGCGTTACGAGGCGGACGCGTCGCGCCGGGCCTGGATGACGCTCGCCATGGCGACAGCCGTGGCGCTCGGGGTGGGATTCGCCCTCGGTCGCACACCGCCGCGCCGCAGTCGCCTCTTCCGACTTCCCTCGAGGTGATCCCCCCGCCCGGCAGAAGCCGCCTGCCAGGGTGGGAAGAGACCGCCTGCATCGGTCCTGCGGCCTGTCGGAGGCGTCGGTCAAGCTCCGGGGCGGGACGGTCGATTTCCCAGGCAGGGGCTGGTCGTCTCAGGAAAGAGCCCCTGGCAGAGACTCCGCGGCTTGACACCGGGGTGTCTGCTGTTAAAAGTTCAAGGATGCTTCGCCCCCATCGTCTAGTGGCCCAGGACGTCGGGTTCTCAGCCCGAAAACCGGGGTTCGACTCCCCGTGGGGGTATTCGGGTCCGGTCTCTGATCATGGAGCCGTACAGTCTGCGTAGGCCGGCTGTACGGCTTTTTTTTTGCACTCCGGCCAACCGGTCGCCCCGGGGAGCCGTGTCCGGTTTTTTCCGACCGAGTGGCTGCAGCGCCGATGGCCTCATCGGCATCGTTTTTTCAGCGGTTTTACAACGATTTTGGCTGTCCGGCTCGAGCGGCCAACGTTGACGTTTGCCCTGGCCGGGGCATCGTCCAGTCGACAGCGATTCGAACGTCTTCGGGCGACAGCGTCTGGCTTTCGCGCCACGCTGTCGACCGTGTTGTCTGCCGTTGCCACCGGGGATGCTCCGGGGCCTGTTCGTTGCGCCGGTGCTACCTATCCGCCCTGTCTTTCCCGTTGAGTCAATCCGGTATTCTCTGCCCCCCCGCAGCAGTGTCGCCCATGGCAAAAAGCTCCGACTGGCTCCCCGCTCTTCCCTTCGGCGATGCTCTGGCCCGAATCAGCAAGGACGCCTCCGGCTGCCAACGGACCTTGAGCGAAGCGATCCCGTCGCTGCGGTCGTGCGATCCGATCGGCAATCCCGATCACTTCCGGCAACGCACGATCTCGGTGCGGATCAAGGAGTTATGCCTCGTTGCATCGGCCACATCCCCGATGACGGCGAAGGCCGAGCGGAACGACCAGACGCTCTTCCTCGTCCCCTTTCACGGTGGCACCACGCTCCGCTCCGGACCGATGACCCTGACGAGCCGCGCCGGCGAGTCGGCGATCTTCGTCCGTGGCCGCCACCGGGCCGGCGATGCGGTCAGCCGGGCCCCGCGGTCCTCGCTCTGCATCGCCCTCGATATCACGCGCCTGGCCAACACTGTCCGCGGCATGCTCGGCCTGTCTGCCGAGGCCCCGTTCCCGTTCGATCTCGACCGCGATCGCACCATTCCCCTCGAACACGGGGGGGTCTCCTTCGCCACGACGATCCGCCGCCTCTGCAACACCGTCGACGCCCATGTCCGGCAACCGGGCGTGCTCATGATGATGGGGATCGATGACGCCTTTTACCGTACGATCGCCATGGCCCTGGCGCCGGAGCAACTCCTCCCACAGGTGCTCCAAGCCGAAGCCTCGGACGACGACGAACGGATCCGCCTGGTTTGTGACCACATCAAGGCCCATATCAGCGAACCCCTCGGTCTGACCCATCTGGAACAAATCTTCGGCAGGGGCGCCCGGAGCCTCCAGATGGCATTCCTGAAGCGGATCGGGGTCTCCCCGACGCGTTGGATCCGCGATATGCGCCTGGATCTCGCCCGTCAGCGACTGGAGTCGGCCGAAGCAGACGCCTCGGTGGCGGCCATCGCGTTAGGGTGCGGATTCGCACGGCTGTCGACGTTCTCGAAGGAGTATGCCGCTCGATTCGGCGAATACCCCTCGAAAGTCCTCGAGCGCCGTCGGGCCTGAAGATGCGGCCCGATCCGCCCTTGGTGGCCTTCGTGGGCCCTGGAGGCGGCCGCCCCGACGCCAAACCATCGCCCCGGGCCGCCCTTCCTTCCGCAAAGCCTCGGCGATTCGCCGAGCGATTCGCCTGACGCACGCTGCGCGAGGCACTCTGCCCCGCGCATCACGCAGCTTTCTCGCCTTTTTTTCGGCCACCAGGCGCCGTGGTCGGCGTGACGCGATCGGCCCGGCGCGGAAAGTCTGACGCGACATTGCGCAAAACGGATTGCGCATTGCGCTCATCGCATTGCGCGAAACGTCCATCGCCGGTTCCACCGCTCACCCCCCTGGGAGTGCCGAGCGACCGTGCAAATCTTGGTTTCTCCGCGGTTATCGACTGTTTTTTCGATTGAACGAAAACCTGACATCAAATCCGGGCTGCAAACCACTTGCAGCCTGGAAAGATTTCGTCATGACTCAACCGGAGTTCGACAAGACTCGGTCTTGAAGTTCTCACCGCCTTCCCGACTCGGTCGGTCTCTCTGTCTTCCCCATCCGGCAGGCAGAGAGGTTCTCCACCGATTCGGGGATCGCCGCTGGCTCGGTTTTTTTACGGTTTTCCGCACTCAAAAGCCTTTACAAGAGCTGCCTCATGATGTGCTCAAGACGCTTTCGCTTGGTGGGCTTCTTGGCGACGATCGCTTCGCTCGCAGGCCAAACGGTGAGTGTTGCCGCGGAGGTCGGCTGGTCGCCTCCCGCCTCGACAGCCACCGCGTCGAACCTGTGGCTGAATGACGCCGCTGGAGCCTCGACGCTGGGGCAGGGGATGCTCCAGCTCAGCGGGCCTGCGGAATCGTTCGTGCTCAACGATCCCTCCACCGCCACCCACACGGGCCTTCTGACCCTCACCGGGACCGTGCCGGCCTTCCGCACGAGCGTCGCCACCGGATCTCAGGATTCAATCGTCGGCATGAGTTTCGGCTCCGGGGATCGGCCGGCCGACGAGGCGGGCAGGATGGTCGTCAATGCTCTCGTGGCCGATGCCGCCACCGACGTTTCCCGGTTGACGAAGACCGGTAGGGGAACGCTCCTGCTCGATGACGCGAGCACCTACTCCGGCGCCACGACCCTGTTCGACGGATCGCTCGCCGCAGGCAACACGAGGTCGTTCGCCAGCGGAGCCTCCGGCTTGAGTGGTGGCGCGGTCGCCTCTTCGGATCTCGCCACGGCCCCGTCCCGAACGTTCGCCAACAGCGCTTCCGTCGGAAGCACTGTGACTTTCGGAGACACGCTTTCCCCAGCCAACACCGGCTTCAGCGGCGGTATCGACCTCCAGGGGGCCGTGCGGGCATTCACGACCAGCGCGAACGTCACCCTTGACGGCGTCGTCGCCAATGGCGGCATCAGCAAGTCGGGCGCCGCCGCGTTGACGCTCACCGGGATCAACTCCTACGCCGGCGGTACCACCCTCACCGAGGGAACGTTGTTCGCCGCGAACAACTCCGCCCTCGGCACCGGTCCGCTGGCCCTGGGAAGTTCGTCCTCCCCGACGATGTCCTCGGATGGCAGCGGAGCCTCTGGTGCCCGCACGTTTGCCAACGACGTGTCGATCAACGGCGACGTCACCTTCGGCGACGGCAGCAACAATGGGGCCATGCTCTTCGCAAGCTCTGCCAATCTGGGCAACGTCGGGGAAACGCGTGTCTTTACGGTCAACGCCAAGACGACGTTCGCCGGAAGTGTCACTGGCGGAGCCGGGCTGACGAAGACTGGCAACGGTGCCCTCACGCTCTCCGGCAGCAACTCCTACTCTGGAGGGACGACGTTCGCCAGCGGGATGATGCTCGCCGGCAGCAGCAATTCGTTCGGAACAGGGGCCATGACCTTTGCAGGGGGGGCCATCGGATCGGTCGACAGCTCCCCGCTCACCTTCGCCAATTCCTTGGTGGTCCGTGGAAATCTGACGGTCGGAGATTATCTCGACTCCCTCGGTGCCCTGACTTTCACTAGTCAAGTCGACCTCGGAGACGCCAACCGGCGGATGACGACGAGGTCAGACGCGACGTTCACAGGGGCGATCGCCAACGGATCGATCACGAAGGACGGGCTCGGGGCCCTCATCCTCTCCGGCTCGAACTCGTACGCCGGCGGCACCACGCTCTTCGAGGGCACCTTGCTCGCGGGCAGCGATTACGCCTTCGGGACCGGCATGATGACTCTCAACGGGGGGATCATCGGTTCGGTCGGCGGCCAGCGATCGTTCGCCAACGCCTTGTCGATGGGCGGTGAAGCCGTGCAATTCGGTGATACCGAGCACCTCGCGTCCCTGTTGTTCGCGGGCAATGCGTCCCTCGCGGCTGGCCGGCACACCTTCAACACCGTGGCTGACACCACGTTCACCGGCATCCTTGCCGGCGACGGTGCTTCGCTCACGAAGACCGGCGACGGGATCCTCACGCTCACCAGTGCCAATACCTACGACGGCGGCACCACGCTCGCCGTGGGCACTTTGCTCGCGGGCAGCAATCAGGCCTTCGGGCCCGGCATGCTGAGTCTCAACGGGGGGATCATCGGTTCGGCCGGCGGTCAGCGATTGTTCGCCAACGCCTTGTCGATGGGCGGTGGAGCCGTGCAATTCGGTGATACCGAGCACCTCGCTTCGCTGGTGTTCGCGGGCAATACGGCCCTCGCGGATGGCCAGCGCACCTTCAACACCGTGGCTGACACCACGTTCACCGGCATCCTTGCCGGCGACGGTGCTTCGGTCACGAAGACCGGCGACGGGATCCTCACGCTCACCAATGCCAATACCTACGGCGGCGGCACCACGCTCGCCGTGGGCACTTTGCTCGCGGGCAGCGATCAGGCCTTCGGGTCCGGCATGCTGAATCTCAACGGGGGGATCATCGGTTCGGCCGGCGGCCAGCGATCGTTCGCCAACGCCTTGTCGATGGCCGGTGGAGCCGTGCAATTCGGTGATAGCGAGCACCTCGCGTCCCTGTTGTTCGCGGGCAATGCGTCCATCGCGGCTGGCCAGCGCACCTTCAACACCGTGGCTGACACCACCTTCACCGGCATCCTTGCCGGCAGCGGTGCTTCGGTCACGAAGACCGGCGACGGGATCCTCACGCTCACCAATGCCAACACCTACGACGGCGGCACGCAGATCCAGGGGGGATCCATCCGTATCGCCAACGACGCGGCCCTCGGCGGCGGTGCGATCACGTTTGGTGGAGGTGCCCTCGCCTCGACCACGAACGCGACCCGCTTGATTTCCAACGACGTTGCCTTCAGTGGCGGCGCGACAATCGGCGACAGCTCATCCAACGGGGCGTTTGTCTTCCGTGGGGCCAACAATGTCCTCGCCAGCGGCGCCCAGACGATCACCACGAATGTCGCCACCACGTTCGCCAACGGGATCTCCGGTGCCGGCGGCCTGACGAAGTCGGGGAATGCCAACCTGACCCTCAAGGGGGCCAGCACCTACACCGGCAACACGATTGTCGGTAGTGGCAAACTCGTCCTCGACGGATCGATTGTCGGATCGAAGGAGATCCGCCTCGCCGCTGGTGCCGTGCTCGGAGGCCATGGTCGGTTTGAGGGGACGATTTCCGGGTACGGCAGCGTCGACCCGGGGAACAGCCCCGGCATTCTCTCGGCTGTTGCCGTCGATCCGACGTCGGTTCCCCCCAGCGGCAACACCGCCGGCGGTGGCTTGAACTTCGCCTTTGAGTTCACCCAATTGGGTGCTCCGACTTGGGCGAACGCATCGGCGAGCGGCAATGACGTCCTTCTTCTGACCGGCACCCCGGCCTTCTCGACGGCACTCACCAGTGCGAACACCGTCAACCTTTACTTCAGTTCGGCCCTGACATCGCATTTCACGGCCGATGCCTGGCAAACCGTACAGGGCGGTTTCTTTACCGTCGACACGACCAATAGCCTCGCCTCTGCCATCGCCGGGGCTAGCTACAACTATTACTTTCAGACCACGAACAGCGGCACGAACCCAACGTTCTTCTACAACGGGCAATCTTACGTGACGGAGTCTGCCGCCCGCAGCCTCGGCCTCCTGCCGAATGGCGGGCAGAGTTTCATGGTCGGTCAGGCGACCGTAGTGAGCGCGGATTTCGACGTGTCAACGAGTATTGGTACGGTCACCGGTCGCACGATGGAAATCACCTCGGTTCCCAGGCCCTTCAGCAGGGGCGCGATCATCGCGGTCCCCGAGCCCTCCACCTGGGTGATGGGATTCATGGCCGCCGGTGTGGCCCTCGCCCGCCGTCGCCGTCTTACGGGGTTGCTCGCTCGGTTGCGGAGATCGATTTCGCTTTGAGGCTTGTCGCTTTCCCTGCGGCTCGCTGACCCGGAACGTTTCCAAGTGCGTGAAGGAGTGCGATCATGATGGTCTACTTCGATGTCGAAGCTGCAGTCGCCACCGGCGCCATCGTGGCTCGCTCTCCGGCTCCGATCAGTCGTTTGGCCTGCGTGCCCGGCCATCTCTCGTCGCTCGTGCTCTCTGCCGATGCCGGGGTGAGGCGGCGGCTCGAGGCAGCCACCGAGCTCGCTGGCTGGTCGATCTGCGATACCCCGGCCGATGCGGCGTCCTTCGAGGATTTCGCCGACGCCGATTACCAACTCGTGATCGTCGATCTCGTTCATCCCCTCGGTGGGGATCTCGCCACCGCCCAGCAGGCTGCGGCGGAGATCGCGGGCCACCCGGAGACGCTGCTGGTCGTCTGCGGTGCCGACGATGCGGTGGAGCATGAGATCTGGTCGCGTTGCCACGGCGCCTTCTGCCATGTCTCCGGCCAGGTCTCCGGTGATGCCCTCGTGTCGTTGCTCAACAAGGCCCGGGCCGCCGCCAACCGCCACACCTCCCGGGCTGTCCGCGGCACGATCTGAAGCAACGGCCGCGCTCTCCTTCGCCAGTCCAGGGGCGAAAGTTCTTGGATGCTATGCTGCCGTTGCAGCCCTGAAACGTGTCACGCAAAGCCAAGTGGCTGTGGCCACGACGGAAATGGCCGCGACAGGCCCCGCGCTGCGGCCAGTCGGGTCGCCCCTGACGGCGGTCGGGATCCTTTGCGACCGTCCCTTGCCGAAGCCCGCCACGACCGGGCCGGCTACGGGAGAGACGGCGGCCACAGTCCGCAGGGGATCGACGCAGAGCAGGCTGTGGATCATGTCTCCGCCGCTGGATGCGGCGGCCGTCGGCCCAGAAAAGCCTCGGCGATTCCGCGGTCGACAAAGTGGAACCAGGTCAGGGATGACATTTTTTTGGGGACAGACAGCGCCCGGGATTCGTTGGGGGGTGTCAGTCGCCGCCGGCAGCGGCGGATGACCTGATCCCCAGCCCTGTGCGGACTCCTCCCCGCCTTCGGAATCGGCGGATTTCGGGTCTTTCAGGCGGCCCCAGGCACGGCCAACAGCGCTTCGACCTCGGCCAGGCGGCGCTGGTCAGGCGTCGAGAGCCAGCGATTGCCCAGCCCCATCCCCTTCGCCTCCTCGAGCGCCTTGCGGGCTTCGGCAAGATTGCCATTGGCGGCCTCGATCACCGCCAGGTGGAGCAATCGCAGCGGAGTCGGCTTGAGGACGGCGACTTGGCAGTCCTCGAGGGCCCGGATCGGCAGGCCGAGCGACAGCCTGACCATCGACCGGGTGTCGAGGAGCTCCGGATCAGGGCCGAGCACCCGGATCGCCCGGTCGAGCAGTTCGGCGGCCTCGGGAGCCGTCTCATCACGCGTCAGGAGCCAGGCCAGATTGGCGGCGACGCGGGCCGCCTGCTCCTCGCCGAGCCCGTCCGCGGTGAGGAGTCGGCGGTAGATCGCCTCCGATTCCGCAGGACGCCCCAGACGTTCCTCGATCGATGCCGCCCAGAACTCAACCTCGAGGTTGCCCGGATTCTCGCGCCGAGCCCGGTCGATGATCGCCGCGACCTTGGTCGCCAGCGACTGCTCGAGCGTGCCGGGGGCCTGCTGGAGGATCCCTTGGAGCAAGGCGAGGATCCGGGGGATGGGGAAATCGCCGATCAGCGGCACGAGGAGATCGACCGCGTCGGCGATCCTCCCCTGGCGACCGAGGAAGGCCGCCCGATCGAGCCCACCGAGCGTGGAAAGCGCGGCGTATTCCTCGTAAAACCGGGCGACGGGTTCGACAAATCCGAACTCCTCGGCGATCCGGGCGCCCGCCAGGAGGCGGTCGATATTCTCCTTCCGCACCCGCTCGTCAGGCAGGATTCGCTTCATGACGCGGCCGATGACGGCCGGATTCCCCTCAGTGACCGCCAATTTCAATTCGAGCCGGCGGAGCGCGGGCGAGTCCTTGTCGCCGACGCGGGATCGCTGCATCCATTGGCGGGCGGAGAGCAGATCGCCATGGTCAAGGAGGCCGTCAACGAAGAATGCCCGCAGGGCCGGCGTGGCGTCGTCGGTGAGGGCGATGTCGAGGAGGACTTTCCGGGCCTCCTCCCAACGCCCCAGTTGGGCCTCCATCCGGGCCAGGGCGAACCGCTCGTCGACGGTCAGCACTCGCCGCTCGGCGAGGGTTCCGAGCAGACCAATCGCCTGCAGCCAGTGCACCGGCTCCTTCCGCGCCTGGAGCAGGTCAAACGACAGCGCCAGATCGTCGGTGGCCTGACGCCCCTCCCCGTCAACGTTCCGCGCGAGCAGGTCGAGGGCTTGCTGGAACTCGGAGTAGGTCCCCTTGGCCAGTTGGAGGGCCAGAACCCGCCTCGCCCAGTCGAGCGTCGGCGTGCCCTGGGCGGGATCGAGGGCGATGATCCGCCGCAGTTCCTGGCGGGCCTCGTCGCCACGACCGGATCGGAGGAGAAACTCCGTGAGATTCCGGGCGGCTTCGAGATCATCGGCTGCAGCCTCGACCTTGGAACGGTACAGCGCTTCGGCCCCGGCGACATCCTCGATCGCCTCGAGGGCCAGGGCGCTGAACAGATCCCGGCGGTCGTCGTCGATCGCCTTCTCGGCCACCTGGATCGCCTCGCGGGCACCGCCGCGCCGACCCTGCGAGACGAGAAACCTGACGAGCGTCAGCCGGCAATCGGGGCGGTCGGGGGCGACGAGGATCGCCTGCCGGAAGGCCGTCTCGGCCTGCTTCGGCCGGCCAAAACCGGCCACCAGTCGGCCGAACCACATCCACTGCTGGGGATCCCGGCAACCCTCCGGGGTGATCCGTTCGGCCCGGGACAGCGCCGCCGAAACCCTCCCCGCGCGCCCCTCCATCTCGGCGATGATCCGTTCGATGGCGATTCCCCCGTGCCCCTCCAGCTCACGAATCACCTCCCGGGCCTCGTCGTAACGACGCGCCGCGTGGAGCATGATCGCCATCCGGCGGAGCGTGGCCCACTGCCGCCCGCCGAGATCGATCGCCCGCTGCAACTCGCCGATCGCGAGGTTGCGATCTCCACGGATCTCGGCAATTTCGCTCAACAAACGAGGCACCGCGCTCCAGCGGGGACGGTCGATCTCCACCTCGACAAGGAGATGTCTGGCCTCCTCGAGATCGACCCCGTCGTCGACCGACAAGGACACCCCGACCGCATCCCCGGCCAACCGGTCGCGCCGACGCTCCAGCACCGCGGCCACGAGCTTCACCGCCTTGCCGTAACGGCCGTTGGCATCGTCGGGATGGGCCATCGCCACGAGGGACTCCGCGTGGGCCTGGATCGCGGCAAAATCCTCCTCAATGAACCCCAGATCGATGAGCGTCATGAAGCTCGAGAGATCATCGCCGTTGAGCTGGGACATGCTCGTGGCGACGCGTCGGGCCCCGCCGACATCGCCGACCTGGAGGAACGCCGAGACCAATTCCTGCCTCACCCTTCCCCCGGCTATCACGGACAGGCCGGTGGCCCGCCGCTCGACGTCCTCCAGCCGACGAACCGCCTCGCTCTGCGGGAATTCCAGGGCGATGAGGACCGCGGCCCGGAGCATTTCGGCGGCATTCCGCAGCTCCTCCGGCGCCCCATCGATGACCTGCACCGCCGAATCGCCCCCCAGCAATACCGCCCGCTGACCGAGAAGAATCGGCGACCGGGGATGGGTGGCGACCGCGATCGCCGAACGGGCCAGCGCCTCCGTCCGCAAGCCCTTCGCCTCGATGACGTCGATCTGCAGCCCCTCGAGCAGGGCCGGGTCGATCGGTTCGGCGGGCGTCGCGCTCTTGAGATCGGCCAGGAGCGTGTCGACCTTCGACCAGTCACGCTCGGCGCCGGGGCGTCGCGTCTGCTCCCAGAGCCGCATGCGGATGAGCGGAACGAACACCGCGGGCCGTCCCGCCAGACTGTCGATCGGCATCTCCGTGGCGATCGTCTCACAGAGCTCGAGCGAACGCTCCGACCACCCGACCCGCTCGAATGTCAGCGCCAGGGTGAGGAGCGCCTCGATCAGGTTCGGATCCTCGTTGAGGAGCCTGAAGCCCGCGCCGACGGTCCGGTCAGATTCGCCGAGGGCGTCGTGGCAGGAGGCGAGGCGGAGATCGACCATCCGGGTGTAGGCCGCATCGCCCACCATCAGCGGGCGGAGCTTGAGCCACAGTCCGAGCGATTTGATCCACCGGTGCTCGTCCATCGCGACGACCGCTTCGGCATACAGCGCCGGCACGCAGTTCCTCCCCATCAGCTCGCGGGCCCGGGTGACCGCCTGGTCGAGCTCATCGAAACGCTTCAGATCGGCGAGGGAAAAGACGTATTTTGTCAGCACGCGGGTCTCGTCGGGAAAGCGCTCCACGCCGTCGCGGAGAAACCCGATCATCGCGTCGGTATCCCCCTTGGCGAGGGCGAGATCCGCCCGGGCGATCGTGAAGGCGGGACTGTCTTGAACGTCGCCGAGGAGGCTGTTGATGATGGTCTCTGCTCGGTCGAGACGGCGTCGGCGCATGGCGACGCAAAACTCCTGATAGAGCGATTCCGGGTCGCGTGGCGACAGGGCCACCGACTTCTCGATCGCCACCTCGGCCGCTTCCATATCCCCATGGGTGTCCCACCACCAGGAGAGATAGCGCCAGGCCACGGGGTCGTCGGCGGCCGACTCCTCCAGCCGGCGCATCACCCCTTCGGCCGCGTTCCGGTCCTTGAACCCCCGTTCGAGCAGCCCTGCCAAGAGGAGGAAAGCCTCGGCGCGCTCCGGGCCGGGCTGGATCGTCGGATCGAAGGCCCGGATTACCGGAACATACCCGATCATGGTGCCAAGAACGGCCGCCGCCTCTTCGTCGAGCCGGATGTTGATGGAGGCCTTGGCGTACATCATGTCGAGCTTGACGGCATGGCTGTCCTCGGCCGGATCGGCCATCGGCAGCCCGTTCACCCCCAACTGGCGGCGGAGGATCTCCAAGTGCCCGCGGGCCGTCGCCGACTCCCCGGCGTCGAGGGCGAGCTCGGCGAGCATCTCACGGAGCTCGTCGTCATCCGGCAGGCCGCGGAGGGCGCTTTCCATCGCCCCGATCGCCGCCCTCACTCTGGAGGAGGAGGCCCCCTTCATCCGGGCCCTGGTATGGAGGAGAAGGGCATACTGCTTCCTCCGCGTCTTG
>Ga0209401_1002171_pt1 | contig 12785 bp, 18 predicted proteins | sample M_140807_MF_Meta_FD_187318 | JGI IMG/M metagenome (GOLD analysis project Ga0209401, IMG submission 187318) | Freshwater microbial communities from Lake Montjoie, Canada to study carbon cycling - M_140807_MF_MetaG (SPAdes) (version 2) | ecosystem: Environmental > Aquatic > Freshwater > Lake...
GTGTTGCTTGCTCTCCAAAAAAGCGACCACCTTTGCGTAAATTGCACGATTCACACAATACGCGAAGATTTAAATCATTATCGCCTTCAGCTCCAATCAATCGCTTGGGAATGATGTGATCGATGTGAAGTCTGCCTTCAGTCTGCCCGCACATCTGGCACATGTGACCATCGCGTTGCAGTATGCGTTCTCGTATCCTTCGCCAGCCTTTACCGCTGCCGTTCTTCCAAGCTTTAGACATCAATGCCATCCGTTCTTCTTGAAGAATGCTAGAGCATTGCAATGAGATCCATAGCGTGTGCGTTGATAGCGAATGCTCCAGTCAATCTGACGGTATCCATCAAGGTCACGATACTTAGTGTTCTTCATCTGACCAAGGCCGAAATGACTACCTGATTTCGCATCAATTCTCCACGAAGATTCAGCTGTTATCAGCTTGTTAAAGCATTGAAATTGCTTATAGTTAATGATCCGAGAATGTGCATATAGCTTTAGATTATCTATCTCTGTCATTGCTTCCGCTGGTGTTGTGCCAACAACACATAGCACGCCCACTAGCACCAAACATCGCCCGCGAGCTATCCGCTTCAGCGGCTCGCCAGCGAGTTGTGATGCTAACGTACCTGTCAAGTTACTGACGAGTAAGTGGATAAGTCGAGCGTGCTTCCTGCGTGTCATCCACAAGTTTTGCCCGTCTGTGGATAACTTCTGTGGATAACTATTCATAGAGATAACCCATCCACTTTGTCATCATCGACTAGCTTGATGCCCATCGCTCCACATCCAAGACATGTGCTGAACCATTCATGAAGCGATAGTTCAGACGTCTTTCGAATGCCATGACGTTGCTTGGCTTTACCGTAAAGCTTGGCGCATGTCGAGCAATCGAATTCAAGTATTGGCATGAATGGATTTCCTTAAATTCTCAATGGGTTGAAGGTTTATCTGGCTGACCCAATAGCCACCTTGGGCTGATTGGAATCGTGGTCGCTTAGCAACGCCGACTGGTATCCAGCCCACAATGTAATAAGTCGGTGATTCACCTACGACCAGCACTGCAATGTCAGTGTCACGATCATCGTCAGTCACAATCAGATGACCGCGCTTATGTGGTGTTTGCTTAACTTCAATAGCCAAGCCATCCCAATTCACGTCGGGTTCATTCTTGAATGTATTGACCGTGGGCACGAAGTCGCTTACGCCGAAGTATCGTGCCACCGCCATCTCAGCTCCAACAGCTTCACTATGGATTACGACGGCATTGTGAAAGTTGCCGCGCTCTTTTATGCCTTTGGGATTTGAGCCGTATCGTGATTCTCTGGCAAGTCCAGCAGTATGCGCAATGATTTCATCTTCACGCGATAAGCGCACCATAATCATCTGCACTCCGCACAGAACCAAATTATCTTTTCGTTACCAAATCCCTTTTGGAATCCGAAAGCATCAAATCGCACAAGGCTTGAACACTTATCGCACTGCTCGACTTTGTAGGTTGCAATGATTTCTCCATCTTCCATGAGTGTGCAGCTCATAGTTTTTGGATTGATTATCTCAATTGGCCCGCTCATCGTACATTTCCAATCCCTGAGGATTTAAGAGCTTCAACATTTTCTTCACCTAAAGCCCACAACGCGCAACGCCAGCGATGCTTGACCAATTTGCCATCCATACCGCCAATGAACGCCATATTAGGCGGCAAGTAAGTCAAGGATGCATTTGATTCCCACAAAACATTGACCCATTTGCCATTGCTTGACAACGGAACAAGGCAGAATCCATTTTGATGCTCAAGCCATTTGTTAATCCATGGGGTTACTTTGGAATAAGGCGGATTCATCCAAACGCGTCCGACCCAATCTTTGCTAAGAGAATCATCATCAATTGTAAAGAGCTTCTTTGTCGGCACTTGAACAAATGGGTTATGTGACGAAGCGACATCCAAATCAAAGTGAACGCCTAAGGAATCAAATATCCATTTTGGTGTAAACATTTCGTCGCTCATAGCTGTGGCTTCCATTTTCCATCGCTGCTCATGACTAGCCAATTCGGATCACATTGCTCTGGCCTTTTTTCAATGCAGCTGTAATTCGCCCAAGGCTTGCCAGTCTTAGCAGTGCCTTCTCTGAAAACGCGCTTGCCATGCTTGCACTGTTGCAATGAATCTGGTGTGCCAGCTGCATCGACTTCTTCTTGCGTCTTAAACGATGGCACTTCACCAAATTTGGTCGTCCAGTAGTCATAGTCAAGGTCAGTCTTTGCAACCTTTGCTGGTAGAGCTTCAATCTGCTCCATCGTCTCGCGGGTTGTGCGCTCTGCACCGCCCATGACTAGCTGCTGCACCCTCATAATTGCTGAGGTAACTGTGTCCTCAACGAACCAGCGTTTCATGTTCTGGACATACGCGCCTTGATAGCCGTATGCATAATCAATTCCCGCTGGATGTTGATCCGTGTCATTTCGATATGCTTCGGCTTTTACTAGCACGTAGCCCTTTTCAGCATCAAATTCAACGATGCGGGTTTCAATGCGTCCAGTCGGATATGTTCTGATCCAACGCTCTAGGCGTTCACGGCTTGCTTCGTAGTTATCTAAGAATCCCATTAGCGCACCGCCTTTGATGAAGCGTGACGGCCTACGGCTTTGCCACGTTGATAGCCATCTTTGTGGCCTTCTTTGTATCCGACTGCATAACTGCAAATCGCCCAGAGAATGCACGCTATCGCCATCAAGACGAATAGCCCGACTTCACTCGTTGTCATAATTGCTCCCGATTCTGAGAGCTGCCAATCAGCTCCCGAAATAGAGAGTGACAGGCATATCCGACAATTTCAAGATTCCCGCATAAGAATCGGCGTGTCGATTACTTCTTTAGAGCAATTTCAATCATTAGTTGGTCAAGTCTGGCTTCTATCCGACTGACCTGATCTTTCAAAGAATTGCCCCCATTCGGTGAAAGCTCTCGCATGATCGACTTCACCATGAATCGCATTGACGAATAGATGGCAGTCAGCACCGCAATAACAAGCCCACCGACTGCCGTCCATTCGCCTACGCTCATTTTTTGTTACCGAAAGCTACATCATTCGGATTAGCCCAACGTGCCAAGACTGGAACAAGTCCAGCGATTAAGCCCATTGCTAAATCCTTCGGATTTGAATTGCCAGTCATATAGACAGCCAACGCACCAGCAACAGAGCTTCTCGCCCATGATGCCAGCATTGCTTTTGCTTGATCCATTAGTTCTCTCCTAGCTTCAAGCTCCCGATGAGTGCCGCGACCTTCGCTTCACTCAATTCGATTTCGAAGTGCATTTCATCAATTCTGCCTTTGTAATCGCCGCCCCATTTTAGCCCGTACTTCTTGGCCAAAGCTCGAATCATTGCCACCTTCTCTGATGGGAATGTGCCGACCTTGCCCAGCGGGTGTTTCGTTGCGTTGAGATCAATTGCAGTGCCAGAACTGTGATTGCTCAATGTGTCAGTGGAGCCACGTACCATGCGGAACGCATAACCCCAATCATCGAGCTGACCTTTATCAATGGGTTCAATTAGCTCATGGAATTCTTTGCAGAATCCAGCAATCAATGGCGCGACGGCTTTCGCACATCGCACCTTGACCTTTGTTCCCTCGATTGGAACGCTGACGATGTGGATTTCAACGGCATCTTTCGATGCCGGCCATCCGTTACGACTTTGGATCATTGCAACAGCAGCAATTTTGCTTCATCGGCACTGATGCCTAATTTTATTAGTAGTGCAGATTTTGCTTCTACTTTTAATTCCGTTTCAGCTTGTGCTTCGGCTTCTAATTCGTCTCGTTTTTCTAAGTAAGCAGTTAATTCTGCGCCTTCCAATTCGCGCTTGGTGTATTCCCCAGAAATAGCATCGACAACGGCTAAGATAATTTTTTCGCTCATTAGTTTTTTACTCCATAAACTTTAAGTGTTCCCGAGATTGTTCCCGATGATGCATTTAATGTGAAACCTGTGAATGATGTTGTTGCATCTGTGTAAATTGCTGATCTGTATTGATAAGGTTGCCCCGAACTATTCACTGCAAAGCAATTTCCCATTGCTGTGGTTCTTTGAGCAAGATTTGGGTTCATTATGTCCACTTTTCCAGCCGTATAACCTGCATAAGAACTACCAACAGTGCATAGTAAACCTCTAGTTGCGCTTCCTGAACCATTATCTGAACCTGTAATTGTGGTTGAATATTGAGCAACCATTTGAGATGTCATGCCTGTATCGGTTGAAGAAACTCGCATGTCTAATCTTAAATTATGATTTGCGCTTGCAGCCGTTTGATAAAAATAAAGAACATAATTGTCATAGGTCGAAGAAAACACATTATCAACCGACTGAGATGAAACACTTGAAAATGTTGTTGTATTCAACAGAACCAATTGTCCAGCTGATGCAGTTGCCCATGATGGAATTCCAGAAGCAACAGTCAAAACCTGACCAGCTGATCCAACGCCGAGACGTGTGACCGTTCCAGATCCAGTTCCATAAATAATGTCTCCATTTGTGGTGACTGTTGATTTTGGAATTGCGGCTGCGGCTAGATCATAAGAAGCTTTCACAGCTGTTGGAGTAGCTGCCAAAACCGATGATGTCGTCGATGTTGAATCCGAAAGTTGCACCGCGCCCTTTTGGGTTGTCAATGCATCTTGAATTCCGACCGTTACCGCGCCCGCTGTTCCACCACCTGTAATTGGAGACGTAACATTCACCGCAGTGATGTCGCCTTGATCGTTAGCAATCCAAGTGAAATCCATGTCGGTGTTTGATGCTTTTGAAAGAATCTGCCCTGATGTGCCACCTAATAAATCAGCCATTGACGATGCAACAGCTTGTCCAAAGACTTCAAAATCAGCGGGCAAGTCAGTGACAAGATCCGTCGATGTGGGCATCTGCCAGCTGAACGGCGTTGTTGGATTGCTCATATCTGCTCCTTATGCGACGACTAGGGCATCTGCCCAGTCGAGTGTTGGTGAAATTGTGTTCCACTTTTCTAGCACTGAGACGTCTTGCCATTTCATGGCCTGAAGGCTAAATGCCAACGGTGAAAGCAATGCCGTCACCGAAACTGAATTGTATCCTGCACGGAATGTCCAACCCTCAACGAAACCCAGATAAGTTCCAGCAGACATGTTCAATGGTAAATCTGAGATTCGAAGTGGTAAGCCCATAAATATGTTAATGAGCGAATCGCGGTCAGAATTATCAAGCTCTGGATTGGTCAATTCGAAAGTGATTTGATTAAACATCGGCTGTGGGAATGCACGCAGAGTCAGATAAAAGGCGGCTTGGGCATCGGCGTCAGCGTGATTCTTTAGAGTCGTAGCGATGATTTGAGCCAATCGTCCATAAAGCCCAATGGATTCAGCGTTTTCGAATGGCGTCGTTTCATTGGCTGAATTAGATCCATACTTCAAAGTTATTGAATTGCGAACGTCTCCAGCTCTGGTGACGATTGAAATGCCGTTTGAAAGAGCTTGGGCAGCTGAAACATCGGTATATCCATTAACTGCAAGATATTGGCTACGATGAGTTGAATCGGCATAGCTTATGCGTCCGTAAGCATCTTCATAAATATAACCCAGCCCGCTGGTGGCTAGAGACGAAACAAGTGAATACATGTCAGTTCTGTCAGCTGTACGAGCTGCAAGGTCGTAATTACCTGGCACGTCAATTTCGCCAAGTCCGACGTTCTGGGCATTCGCCCAAGTCTCTGTTGGATCATAGGTTGCCCACGTTAAAGCCGCTGGCACTTCAGACCAGTTATTGAGTAATAAATCCCGCAAGATATGCAGAATCTGAGTTCCGTCGTGAGCTGATGCCAGCGTTCCATCAGTCAAAGCTTTTGGAAGTCTAGATAGAGCTCCCAGAGCAATGATTGAAATCGTCTGATTGATTCCGATGCTTCCAGTGGCACTGACCGCAATAGTGCAATCGGTAATCGTGCCACCAAAGATTGGCGTGAAAGTTGCAGTCGAATCTTGTAATTCAATCGTGACTGAATCATTGATCTGAATATCGACGGAAGTTTGTTCAAGATTTATCAGCTGAAGATTGACGTAGCCCGCATTGGCTTGCTCATAGATATTGACGCGCCCTGAAGTAATGGTCAGATTGGCTAAGGCGAAATTCGTGTAAATCGTGCCATCAATGGTTACACGCCAGACTGGATTCCAGAGCGTCATAGATAGACCAGATTGGCTGCACCATTCGTGCCGCGATTAGTTGAGTTATTGAGAACATCAGTGACCGCGCGGGCAGCAGCTTCAGTATCTGCCACGACAGCGTTGAAGTATTGATTGACCACGGTAGCCGTTGAAAGGCCACCAGTTGCAGCCAAGCGTGCAGCAGCTGCCGCATCTCTAGCAGCGTTAAGTGCAGCGGTTTCAGCCTTTAATTGTTCGCGTCTCAGAATTGCAGCTTGCATAGCTGGTGAATATGCATCAAGTGGCGCGCCTGTATAAGTCGGCGAACCTGCGCTTGGATTGAATCCACCACCAGTTGTCATCCCACCACCTGAATCAACGACCAACGCTCCAGAATCGGTTGCGCTAGATCCTGAAACTGTCAATGATTTAGAATTGCCAGAATCACCGAAAAAGAATCGAGTGACTGGGTTATCTTTAATATAATTGACGAATTCTTTAATCTTGCTCACTGTCGAGCTGATAAATCCGACTAACTTTGAGAATCCAGTAACCAAGCCAGCCACAATACTTCCAATAGCTTGCAAGGCTATCTTGAATGCACCACCTAGTAATGGAGCTAGGTCATTCTTGATAAACTTCCAGATAGCGTAAAGGAAGTCATAGAATGGTTGCAATTCGTCAGAGTTAGCAGCCACGGCTTTTTTGATGGTATTGAATGCAGACGACAAGCCTTCCAGTATTGGCTTTACGATTGATGAAATTGCTGGGATGACTTCATCGATTAAGAAACTCCACCACTTCGTAAGGACTGGCAATAGATCATCGCGGATGACTTTGAAAATTGTGGCAAAGGCTGGGCCGAGCGTTTTGCCTAAACTATCTGAGAATGCAGTGATTGCAGGAATTCCCTTATTAACGAAATTATCCAGCAACGGAGTCAATGCATTAAGAACGTATCCACCGACTGTCTCTTTGGCTTCATCGAATGCCTCTGATAGACGAGCCATCTTGCCTTGAAACGTGTCAGCTTTAGCAGTTGCCTGACCGCCAAAAGTATCAGCTAAAGCTTTAGTGACATCATCCATGGACATCGTTTTAAGCTGCGCAGCTGATAATCCAACGCCGAGTTTGGCTAACGCGCCAGAATTGCCTTCGTAGGCTTTACCAAGGGCATTAGAGACGGCTTCGAGTGACTTACCTGAACCCGCAGCAATATCGAGAGCTAGTGATTGAAGCTTCTGAGCTTCGCTGACATCTTTAGTGGCTCTGAGCAATCTCTCTAGAGATGGACGAAGCTGAGTGTCCGACACCCCGAAAAGTAATTGATTTTTCGTTATCTGATTTTCGACAGCTGAAATCTGGTCATTGGTTGCACCTGTTAAATTGCCAAGTGTCTTCGCAAGTGATGCCTGAGCAGCTTCATCGGCAATCGCTGACTTAACGCCATCGATGAGCAGTTTGCCAGCGTAAAGAGCAGCGGCAGCACCAGCTGCGGCGAATGCCAGACCAGCCTTCTTGCTGAAATCGCCAAGCTTTGAGCTGGAATTTTCCACATCAGCATTCGCAGCTTTGAGTGATTTGTTGAGATTATCAACGTCTCCAAGAATGGAGAGTTTTAGCGTTCTAGATCCAGTAGCCATTTAATCCCATTCTTTCAATATACGACTGAACGCATTTTCCCACTGGTTGATGATGTAAGGCTGTTCGGCACGCAGAGTTGGATAAATAAACCATCCACGTGATCCGCGGCCTTCTTTTCCAGACCAGACTGGGAATTGCTTAAATTTGTTAGATCCAAATTCATAACCGCCCCAGAGCATTTGAGTCGTACCACCACCAGATAATTTCTGCGATGCGAAGCCGTAAGAGATTTCACCAGTTTTGGCAGACTTAGAAACTCTAGATCCAGCGGCAATCATCGGCGCGACTTTGTTATTCGCACCCGCAGCAGTTGCACCAATCTTGCCCTGAAGATAAGTCGCTAGAGCATTGGATTCTTTTTTGGCTGATGCAGTAGCTTCTTCATCCATCGCTTTGAAAGCTTTGTAAATAGCGCGCAAGTCGGACTTATCGTAAGCGATTAAATCCTCAGCCATTGCGCTTCTCCAGTATCTCCATGACGGTCATGATGTCGTCAGCAGTTTCGAAAGATTTTGGATCTAGACCAGTTTCAATGGCTAAATCCCAGACCAAGCGACTTAGGCTTCCGACGGGATAACTTTTGGGCTTTCAAGCTCACCCACTGAAATGTCTGCCACTGTTTCGCACCAGACTTCGAATGGCTTGACGGGCTTGCCCGCAGCTTCTCTTTTCATGGCGTGATAAGCCAGAAACATCAGATCACTGATTCCAAGCTTTTCTTGAACCTGTTGAATTGTGTTACCTGTCTTTTGTTCCCATTTCATCCATTCAGGTGGAAGCGCGACGTGTGTCGCACTTTCGCCCGAAGAATGTTCAATGTTTATTGCTAGTTTCATACTCCCGATTCCCTTCGATTAGTCCAGTGCTGGAGTTGTTACGCAAGTGAATGAAAGTGATGCAGTCAATGCATCTGGTGCAGTTCCACCCAAGTCTGGGAAGATTGGCTGAACGCTGAACACATAAGCCACGCCTGCGACTGTGAAAGTCACTGGAAGTGGTGTGTTAGGAGCTGATGCAGCTGCACTCCATAGAGCTTCGCAAAGTGATGAAACAGCACCGAAGTCCTGCAACATGTTCACTGTGAAAGTACCCTGAGAATCCGTCGTGTAATAACTTTTTCCATCGAGGGTTTGATATGTATTGATGGTTGAAGCGACTGAAAGAGTTGCTGAAGTTGCTTGGGCATCGAAATTCTCACCGTCAATTGTGAAAGTGATATCTCTGCCAGTGATGATAGTCGTTGCCATGATGTCTCCTAGTTGTTTTCCTGTGTGTAGTAAGTTGAAACTGAAATGTCAGCCATCAAGAATGACCCAGTTCCCACGTTCATGATCGCTGGTCTTTCGACGTTCCCGACCACGTATCCCGCTGGCATTGCACCGAGAATTTGAATGCAGAGCTGCTCTAGGCCGTCCAAAGCTCCTGCGTTGTTGTTATATGCGACGACGGCTGAAATGATGAAATTGATTTTGACCTTTGTGACAGCTCCATTGATAAGCGTACTTTCAAGATACGGCGAATCGCTTACGATGACGCAAGCTGGAGCAATGATTGTCTCTGGTGGTGACTGATACACCGATGCAGTCACACCAGCAAGCGCAACTGCTAACGGTGCGCGAACCTCTGATTGAATGGTCATTGAGCCATCGTTTCAACGTCAATGAATGGCCCAAGTAATCCAATTACTCTGCTCTGGAGTGATCTACCGAGAACGAATGGGCTTGGGCTGAAATTTTCGTTTGTTGTCATATTGCCTGAAGCCGTTACTGATTGAAAGATTTCAACCGAAACGACAAGAATTGCAGATTTAACTGGTGGCACGTTTGCATAAAGTTCAGCTGATGATGCGCCGTCTAGCGTCGCAGTTCCTGATGGAATAATCACATTCAGAACGCGGTCAGCTTCAGCGGTTGCCACTGAGAATTCAAAAGGTCGAACGGAGTTGCTTGTTACTGTGTATGTGTCATCGAGAACGCCGCAACCAGCCACCACGACAGACTGACCCACCGCAAAATAACATGGACGGATTGTCGTGAAGTACGCGACTCCAGTATCAATGCGAGTCGTCGTGATGGCTGATTGGTATTGCGTCAATAAAGGCAGAATTGTGAGTTCAGCCGATTCAATAATCTGATCTAGATATTCGTCACCGTATAAAGATTCAGAGACGCCAAGCACCGTGCGCAGCTCTTCAGCCGTGATGATATTTGGCATCTCTGATCTCCTATTCTGCTCGGCTAGTTCGGGAGCGACCTAGCCGATGATTGATTGGAATTAGTCCGCGAATGCGTATGCGCCTGCTGCAATTTTTGTTGCAGTTGCGCCGTAGCCGTAAAGCAGGATTCCGATGCTTCCATCGTTGATGAAATTCGTGCGAAGCTCTAAACGTGGAGATTCGTACCATGTGTATGCATCACGATTAACGACATACATTGAATTATCGCCTGTTCCTGAAAGCGCAGTATCAACCCAGAGATCGATTCCATTTACTGAACCGCGCAAGCTACGTGGCTGAGCATTTCCAGCCGCATTTTGCGGAGCGATTGCATTGTAAATTGGTCTTCCATCGACGTTGAATGACATGATACGCCCCCACATGGCTGGCGACACGACGATTGCATCAGCGAATTTGAAAGTGTTTGAATAAACTGAAACTGCTCCAGCTGAAACCCAAGCAAGCAATTCTGCTGCCGTGATGTCTGAGCCATAACCAGTTGCAGTCTTTGTTGCACCCGAAATGATTTGTCCTGAGTTGTACGCATTAGTTGCACGTGCATATTGCGAAGAAAGATTCGAAATAAGCTCGCTGAAGAATAATGGGTCTGATCTATCCGCGAGTTCCACGGACATGACCTGATTTCCCTTGAATGACTTAACATCCACGTTAATGAATTCAGATTCCATGACAACTGGTGTCACTTCGTCCAATTCATCGACTACTTCAACGCTTGGAAGCTGAGTAATCTTTGGAATTTGAAAAACAAGTCCTGCGTTTGGAAGCGTTCCATTTGAAATGGAATCAATGCTGGCTCTCACATTATCTGCAAGACCATTGACTACTTCACGAAGCTGACGTGTTGGGATAAGTCCAGGATTGTCTGTTGATGATGTAGCTGCTGCAATGAAGTTGCGTGATTCTTCTGAACCGCGCATTGCTGCAACTTTATGCATCAAGAATGTCGCTGGATCAACTACTGGGTTACGTGCTGCGATGAAATTAACAGGCTTGGCAACGGATGCTGCCTGAACCTGAGCTGAAGCTTCTACCGTCTCGGCGGCAGTTGGCTCTGTGACGGTGTTTTCCACGACGTCTCCTTCTGTTGGTTGTTGTGGTTGTGCTTCTGCTTCATCGGATGATGATTCAGAATCTTCTGGTGATGTAGTTGCTGCAACATTCGACACACGTGCTGAATCGAATGCTGGGTTATGGGTTAATGCAACACCTACGAGATCAGCCTTGGAGACGACCATTGTGCCATCTTCATTGTGACCGAATTCGATTGCGTTTGCTTCGACTGAGAATCCGTCGCGAAGTCCATCCATCGCTTCTTGAATTGCATCAGTTCCAGCAGTTGTCTTTGAAATCTTAAAAGTCGCGTTGATTGACTTTCCATCTGGTGAAAATTCCATTGAAAGAGTCTTACCGATTGGACGTGCTGAATCGTGTTCAAGATTGAGTTTGACGTTTGCTGGATTTAATGACCCAGATTTGAACATCACTTTTCCAGTTGATGCGTTGGCCGCAGTATCGAATGCAACGATTTGACCTGTAATCGTGCGAGCTTCGGAATCAGCCGCAGTAATTGTGAATGGTGTAGTTACCTTCATTTGATTAGTTCCTCTTCTTGTCGGATTTCATCAACCGTCATTGCTGGCTGACCCGTTACTGGATCAACGATTGAATTCAGTGTCTTGTAGATATTGGCACGCTCTAGATCAGAGCCGCGCAAATAGTCAGATAAGTCGTACTTCACCTCTTGCGATGATGGAACGAAATCTGGCATTGAAAGTCTTTCGCTTATGCTTGTCATCAGTGGAATCAAAGAGAAATCAAGCAATGTCTGGCGTTGATTGACTGCGTTTGAGTAAGTCATTGAAGAGCCAGTCTCTGCATCGATGTAATACGCTGGAATTCCGCAAGCGCGTGCGATTTCTGTTGCGATGTATGAACGAGCTGAAGCAAGCTGCAATTTCTCGGGGTCAAATCCAACGGTTTGCAGTTCAACGTCAGCATTCAAGAATGCAGTGCCGCGATTGCGTCGCGCTGATCCCCATGACTCCAGTAGTTTCGCAATGCGATCTGCTGGAAGAGCCGTGCCGTTGCTTTTCAGTACCATCGACGGAATTGGTTCGCGGGCGTACATTGCAGCGGCACGTTCAAGCTCTGCACCAGTGCGAATGGTTCGACCCGCACGGTTAAGCAATCCTTCATCAACGCCATTAAATACGACAAGTGATCCAATACCTGAATTTGGCACTGGTGTTCCATCAACCATGTAATATTCAATTTCAGAAGCGATTGAGTTTGTTTGAATAGTTACGCGAGATGGTGAGACGCGTTGAACGCTTCGCACGCGATATGTGTCCATGAACAATTCTGTGATTTGCCAGTATGCGTAGCCATAAAATAATAAATCTTCACAAGTCCAGACATAAGTCGCGCTTCCTGGAATACGTGGATCTGGTGTGCGAATGACTCTAGGTGTTACCCCTTCAAGTTCCATTCCAGTTGAACGATCAATAATGTGGAGACCGATACTGGAGATACTGGAGCAAATTATATTTCGAGCGCGTGCGCATGATGGCACGGACATAGCTTCTTCACGTGTTGCAGTTTGTGCGCCGCCGAAGAATGGACTGAGAGAATCAATCGAAGTAACGGGTGCAAGTGAAGCCGCCACATCGACTCCCCGTGTCGGTGCAGCGGTTTCAATCTTACGAGTTGCGAATATGTCGCGAATAGCCATGCGAGA
>Ga0209401_1002180_pt1 | contig 12761 bp, 13 predicted proteins | sample M_140807_MF_Meta_FD_187318 | JGI IMG/M metagenome (GOLD analysis project Ga0209401, IMG submission 187318) | Freshwater microbial communities from Lake Montjoie, Canada to study carbon cycling - M_140807_MF_MetaG (SPAdes) (version 2) | ecosystem: Environmental > Aquatic > Freshwater > Lake...
GACAGAGCTCATCACTGCGGCGGGCCAGGCCGATCGGCCTGCCCTCCAACTCGCCATCGCCCCGCCCCGATTCCCGTCGCTCCAGTTCCGCCAACGAGCAATCCACACCAACCCAGAACACCCGCGCACCCGCCCTCGCCAGCACCTCCAACACCTCCTCGACCCAGGCCGCATCCTGGAGAAAGTGGTCGATGATCAGATGGGTGCCAAGTTCGAGATGGGCGCCCCAACTCCTGTGCACCCCCGAGAGCAGCCGGCGGCCGTGGGGGTTCAGCACCAGCCTTAGGCGTGGCTTTCCGCCGTGCTGCCCCTCGGCCTCGCTCTCATCGACGTACTCCCAGGCGGCCCGGCCGTCATGGGGCTCACGTGATGCCAGCAGCGAGAGATCGCCACCCTGCAGTTGCACAAAACTGATCGGGTAGAGCCGCTCGGCGATCAACGGCACCACGTCATCGAACGCCACCCGGGCAAAGGCCGCTGCCGGGTTGCCATCGGCGAGCTGGCTCAACCGCTCCTGCAGGGCCCGGCAGAAGGTGGTCTTTCCAGAGGAACTGGCGCCATTCACCAGGATCGCGATGGCTGACGAGGGGGGGCCTTGCTCTGGGCGATCAGGGCTGGGCGGCTCCGCCTCCTGCCTCGCTTCCGGTGGCATCTGTGAACTCCAACGATGGACGCATCCGCGGCCACAAACTAGGCGCCAGCGCTGTTGCCACCATCGCTGGATCGGGGTAGCGGCTGATCGCTGTTCCGGCTGAGCGGGCTGCTCGCTCGCCATCGCGATGTTGTTTCCGCCGATCACAGGAGTCGCCCGGTCTGCAAGGCAGCGAACGACCCGGGCCGTCAGACGGCAGGAACAGCGCGGATGTCGATGGACAGGGCCCACGGCATCACCATGCTCGGCTGGAGCGACGGGGCCTTCGAGCATGAGTTCACCCTCACCACGGGCACCATCACCAGCCGATTTGATGCGGAGTTCTCATAACAACCTCAAGCGCCTCGAGCAGGAGCTCGCCGCTGCCCAGTCGCCCGAGGATCTCTGCCGCCGCCACGCCGCCGCCTACTGACGCCGAGATCCACGGCGCCAGGCGGCGCCCCCAGACGGATTGGTCCAGAGCCGGTTAGACCAGAGCCCACCCGCCGGGCAGGCATCGCCGGTGCTGGCCTCCCTGGAGATTCACAGATGCCCCTCAAGACCCTGCCGCCGATCGCCGGCCGCGAAGCCGCCATCCTGGCCCTGATGCAGCAGGAGACCCCGGTGCTCCTGTCGCGCACGGCTCGGAGGTTTGACGACATTCGCTCGAGCTTCGCCTGCGCGCTCCACATGCACCAGCCCACGATTCCGGCCGGTGCCGATGGTGAGCTGATCTCCCACCTTCAGTACATGCTGGAGCACCCCGGCGAAGGTGATAACCACAACGCTGAACCCTTCGCCCAGTGCTATCGCCGTCTTGCCGATCTCATTCCCCAGCTGATTGGCGAGGGTTGCGATCCGCGCATCATGCTCGATTACTCCGGCAATCTGCTCTGGGGCTTCGAGCAGATGGGCCGCAGCGACATTCTTGATGCCCTGAGATTCCTCGCCACCGATCCCGCGGTTCAGCCCCATGTGGAGTGGCTCGGCACCTTCTGGAGCCATGCGGTGGCGCCCTCCACACCGATCCCCGATCTGAAGCTGCAGATCCTGGCCTGGCAGCACCATTTCGCCGCCCTGTTTGGCGACGCGGCTCTGCAGCGAGTGAAGGGGTTTTCGCCACCGGAGATGGCCCTGCCCAACCATCCCGACACGCTCTTTGAACTGGTGAAGGCCCTGCGGGACTGCGGCTACCGCTGGCTGCTGGTGCAGGAGCACAGCGTGGAGAACCCCGATGGTTCTGGCCTGCGCCAGGAGCAGAAATACGGGCCGAATCAGCTGGTGGCGCGCAACTGCCGCGGCGAGGAGATCAGCATCACCGCCCTGATCAAGACCCAGGGCTCCGACACCAAGCTGGTGGGCCAGATGCAGCCCTGCTACGAGGCCCTCGGGCTGGGTCGGCAGGCGCTGGGCGGCATGACCGTGCCCGCGATCGTGGCCCAGATCGCCGATGGCGAGAACGGCGGCGTGATGATGAACGAATTCCCCTCCGCCTTCCTCCAGGCCCACCAGCGCCTCGCCCGGGAAGGGTGCGGCAGCACGGTGGCGATCAACGGCACCGAATACTTGGAGTTGTTGGAGGCAGCCGGTGTGCAGCCGGACGGCTTCCCAAAGGTTCAGGCGGTGGGGCAGCACAGGCTCTGGCAGGAGGTGGGCGGCGCGCCCAGCCCAGCCGCCGTGGAGTCGGCGATCGCCGCGATCCAGGCCGGCGACCCTGGCTTCTCGATGGCCGGCGCCTCCTGGACCAACAACCTCAGCTGGGTGGAGGGCTACGCCAATGTGCTGGAGCCGATGAACCAGCTCAGCGCCCAGTTCCACCGGGTGTTCGATCCCCTGGTGGGGGCCGATCCAGCCGTGACCACCAGCGAGCCCTATCAGCAGGCCTTGCTCCATCTACTGCTGCTGGAAACCAGCTGCTTCCGCTACTGGGGTCAGGGCACCTGGACCGACTACGCCAACGAGATCCAGCGGCGCGGTGCGGAGCTGGTGGAATCGGCCGCGAGGATCAGCGGCCGCCACAGTCCTCCCAGCTCTCCAGCATGGTGAGCAGCTCGGTCTGCAGGCTGTGCAGCGCCTCGATCTTCTGCCCGATCTCACCGGCCTTGGCCCGGATCCTGCTCTGCAGGGCGGTGCAGGTGCACAACCCCGAGCGCCGCGACTCCAGGATGCCTTGGACGTCCTGCAGGGGAATCTCCATCCCCTTGAGCGTGCGGATCAAGGCCAGCTCGGTGAAGACTTCAGCAGCGAAGAGGCGGTATCCCCCCTCGCTGCGGCCGCTGGGCCGGATCAACCCCTGATCGCAGTAGAAGCGGATGGTCTTCACGGTGAGTCCGGAGCGGCTGGCCACCTCACCGATCTTCAGGGGCAGGGCCTCGCTCACTTGACTGTCCACCAACTGGAGGCTTCACCGTAGGCAATCCACCCTCCATCCCCATGACGCTGCGCGCTGCGCTGAGCATTCTGGTTTTCGTCGCTCTGCTGACCCCGGGGGCCCAGGCCCAGGTGGATCCCCATCAGCACCACCACCAGCCCCTGCTGACGCCGGCTCCGGCGGCGGGTGCGGCCCCCGCGCTGGCGGCACCGAACGACACCAGCGCCCACAACCACACCGCCGCCGTCGGCCCGGCAGGCCGCACCTACGACCTGCGCTGGATCGATGCCATGGTGCAGCACCACACGGGCGCTCTGCGCATGGCCACGTTCGTCTTCGACATCGGCTCACCGGGGGTGGGATCGCTGGCCAAGGAGATCTGGCGGGACCAGGCCGCCGAGATCAAGGCCATGGGGCAATGGCGCAAGGCCTGGTATCCCGAGGCCCCTGTCTATCCGGTGGCCCTGGGAGCCGGGGGTGATCCCGATGCGATGGCGGCCTTGATCCGCATGGGTCCGGAACAGATCCAGGCGATGCAGATGATCAGCTCAACCCCAACGGCCGCCACCCGCGTGACCTGGTTCCTGGAGGGAATGCTCCATCACCATGGCGGGGCGCTGATCATGGCCCACGATGCGCTCGACAAGAGCCGCAATCCCACCATCCGGCGGCTAGCGGGCACGATCATCGTGGCGCAACGCCAGGAGATCATCCGGCTTCGCAGGATGCTCCAGCAGGATGGGCTCAACAAGCCGGACGATGTCCGGTACGACAGCTTGTTTGTGTTGCCCTGAGCCGATCGGCTGCCGACCCCTCCAGCTCCTCCATCTCCCCTGAATGATGACCACGGCATTTCTGCGTTTGAACCTGATCGCACCCCTGCTGATCGCACCATTGATGATGGGAATCACGGGGGCAACACGGGTTCAGGCCCAGCCTCATGACATGTTCCCCACCAAGGCGGCCGCCCTGCAACGGGCCAAGCAGTTGAAGTGTGCCGGTGCCTTTGCGATGGGACAGCACTGGATGCCTTGCAAAGACCTTGACACCTATGAAAAGGCCGTTCGCTGAGGTTGAACGGCTATAGGCCCAGCAACGGATCGATGCTTTGGAAGCTGCCCTGGAAGCGGGTGGATTCCTCGAGGAGTCGTACGGCTTTGAGCCCTCCTTGCTGGAACTGGATCCGGCATTCACGCCCGAAGAAGAAGCCTTCAGCCGCACCAATCTTTTCATCGAAATCTGAGGGTGGCCGTGCTCTTGCTCGGGACCGCGGCCCAGCAGCTGTCGCTCTAGGCGCCTTGTGGCGTTCTTGTTGAAGGACTAATGGGGCTTGATGGAAGGGAATCAGTGGCAAATCAGCTGAATCCGGCCCATTCAGGCAAGCGAGGTGTCTGAATGATTCAACCGAAACAAGGGGAATGATGCGCAGCCTTCACTTTCGGGTCGACGCTGCGTTGAAGTCCCGATGCTTCGTGAAGAGCCTGCGGTCAATCACAAGCCCTGAGGGGCAGCGACTCTCCCATGCATTCAAGTCGGCCCTCTGGCTTTCGGCGACGCCTGTCATCGCCGCCGTGGCGACAGGTGCTGGATTGTTGGCACTTGGCCAATCGGCTTGGGCGGCGCCGCTTGAGGTGACGTATCAGAACACGATCTACAGCCTTGAAATAACCAGCTGCTTTGCTCCGGGCACGATCCTCAGCAACTGCCGCGGTGCCAATGACTTCAGAGCAAGCTCCTGGTTTGGTAATTCACAGCTCGCTAAAAATCTTTCAGAAGCCACCAAAGATTTGCTTGGACTTCCCAATTCAACGCTTGGCACAGGCTTGGGTCCTAATTTTGCTTGGCAGTCAGGAAACCCTGCGATCAATAACATCTCAGCCCTTCCCTTTGATGGCTTTGAATGGGATCCTGTCCTTAATCTTTCCTACTCCAGGGGTGGACTATGGAACACCTTTACCGGTGAGGGAACCAGTCGAACCTTTTGGCTTGCCAGCGAGACTGCTCCGCCAAAGCCCCTGGTGGTGATCGGCCCAATCTTGGCTGCCAATAATGGCAACAGCATCAACACCACGGCCAGCCTGGCCGCTAAAACAGTCTTGCCGCAATTTCAGGGTGGCACCCTGATTGTGTCAGCGGCTGGCACCGTGCCGGACAATTTTAGCGTTGATGGCTCCTTCACGAATGCGATCGATGCGGCTGGCAAAGCCGCCACCTTCAGCGGGATCTTCTCTGATCAGGCCGGCCTGAATGGCAATCTCAACTTCATCAATTCGGGCTCTAGTGCTGCGGTGATTAGTCTTACAAACCAAAGCACATACAGTGGTTTCACCGCCATTGGCAGAAATGTAGCCCTTGTCATCAATGGATCCACGGCGTCGGATGTGCTTGTGGGGGAAGGTGGAACACTTGGCGGCAATGGTGTCATCAAGGCCAACGTCTTCAACTTTGGCACGGTGTCTCCAGGCCAGTCGATCGGCACCCTCACGATTGAAGGGGGTTCTTTCCTGCAGGATAAGGCTGGGACCCTGGCGATTGAGGTGGCTGGGGCTGGCCAGAGCGACCTGCTTCAGCTCAAGGGTGCTGGCAGCGGGCAGACCATCTTTCTGGAGGGTAATCTGCTCCTGACCAGCTATCAGGGAGCAGCCATCACCCCTGGAATTATTTATACGGCTGTCTCTGTTCCCAGCGGAACAGTAGGCGGGGATCCTGGCCTATCGGCTAACACCGGTGGCGTGGCAGGAACCAGCGGCTATCGATTTGTGCGGGATGAAGATCCCGATTTCAGACGACTGGCCAATGGCTCTGCCGTTGCTGATCCAAACAAACTGCAGTTTGGCTGGATCCAGCTCCAGCCGTCGGTTTCAACCCCATCGCCAGCTGATGTGGTCTCCACCACCACACCTCCAGGCAAGCCCACGATTGACGCCGTCAAGCCAACGGGTGGCGCGCTGACCCTGACCATCACCGGCAGTACCGCGGCCCTGCTGCAGCAGTGCACCTTGAACACGGGCAATGCTTCCGCCTGTCAATCCAACTTGACCGTGGGGGGCTCTTCGGGGGCTAGCGGATCCACTCCCAACAACATCACGGTGGCCAAAGCCATCGATGCCGGCATGTCCTCCGTGTATGCCGCCGTGAATCAGGGCAGCTCCGGTGGGGCCTCGATTCCCACGGTCAGCGGTGGGGCGAGTGGGTACACAACCAACCATGCGACGCAGGCTGCAGTCACCCCCGATTTTGTGACGGTCTATGGGGCCCTGTTCTCCGTCCCCAACCGCGCTCAATTGAATCAGGCGCTCCACTCCATCACCGCTGAGCCCTACGCCTCCATGCAGTCGGTGGCCCTGGATGCGATGGAGCAGTTTCGCCAGAATTCTCTTGCCCTTGGTGATGGTAATCGTGCCATTCGCCTGTTTCGTGAGGCCGAGGTGTGCCGCGCTGAGGATGGCCGTGAGATCTCCGCCGACAGCGAGCGACAGCCCAGCACGTGTCAGCCCCGCAAGGTGTCGCAGGCCAGCCGCTGGTCGCTGCTGATCGATGCCACCAACAGCCAGGCCAATCTCGATGGCACCGATCAGTTGGCTTCGCTCGACTACAACATCTTCCAGAGCATCTACGGTCTCCAGTACGACGCCTCCAAGCAATGGAGCATCGCAGCGGCTTTTGGCTATGGCCAGGCCAACCTCTATAACTATCAATATGCGAACTCCTTGATCAATTCTGATACCTACGGCGTCAGTGTTTGGGGGGTTTATCGTCCTTCCGTTCCTTGGAAGCTGACGGGGCTGATCGGCTATACTAATTTCCAATTCGACTCGAACCGCGTCATCAGCTTCGGCGGCCTCAATCGCACCGCCAAGGCCAACTGGAGTGGCAACGGCTTCACCACGGCCCTTGAGGCAGAATATGACTGGGTCCTTTCGGCGAACAAGAGCGACCGCAACGCCGTTCGCCTCAAGCCCAACACCTATGTGGCCTACAGCCTGAACAGCCAGGGTGAGGTCACTGAATCTGGTGCGCAGTCCCTCAACCTAGCGATCGCCGCTCATACCGCTGATGCATTCGTCTACGGCATTGGCTTCACACTGGAAACACCTATTCAACTGGCAAAATCCACTCGGCTGATCCCGAGGCTTTCGCTGGGCTATGAGTATGATTTCAATGCGAATAGCAACGAAGAGCATCAAGTCTCGGCCTCCTTTGCCGAGGTGCCGGCCCTTTGTTCCCTGGATGTCTTGGGCCAAAGCCGAGGCGCCAACGACCTCAACGTCGCCCTGAACCTGGAGCTGGAAACCTCCGATGCGTTCTCGTTCTACGCCGGTGTTGGGGGTTCCTTCTGGAGCAATGGCAACGCGCTGAATTTCAGTGGTGGCCTCCGCTGGCGCTTCGGCGGTGCCCCCAAGACTGCCAGCGCTAAGGCAGGGCCCCCTGCTCAACGCTCCGATCAGCCTTCAGCGCCACGCAAGACCCATTGATGTTGCCGTGTCCGCTTCTATCGGCCAGTCCTTGTTTGCAGGCGGTGAGCTAGGCGTTGCCATGGCCAGAGGAGGCTTTCGCTTCTTGGCAGCGTTGCCGACATCCCTGCATCCGGGCACAGGCGCTCTGGCCAGCTGCGTGGCACCCCTGGAAGGACCCATAGGATGCGAGGCGTCGACCGGCTCGCGAATTGCGGTTTTAGGTCTGCCAGGTCTGCCACTTCTAGGCAGACATCGGCAGCCACAAATCCCCGAAAAGCGTAGCGGTGACTGGCTCGGGGGCATGGCGGAATGGTAGACGCAGCGGACTTAAAATCCGCAGGTCGCAAGACTGTGGGGGTTCAAGTCCCCCTGCCCCCATCCGACCCGGATCCCTTCGGGCTCTCCTTCAGGCCACAAACCGCCCATAGAGCCAGCGCACGAACCCACCCACCACCGGCACCGGTTCGAAGGTGGGGCCCACGAAGTCGAAGTAGTCGCGGTGGTCGCTGATCTTGCCTTCGGCGTTGAATAGCAGCCGGCTGGTGCCGGGGTAGATGAACTCGATGCCCTTGATCTTCAGCCCCATCCGCCATTCGATGAAGGCGGTGTCGCCCGAGATCGCCACGGCACCGGCTTCCAGAAACACGTCGTCGCAGCGTTTCAGCAGGCCCTCCTGGGCTTCGAGGTAGGCCGTGAGGCCTTGGCGTTCCTGGGTGGGGTCATGGAAGTGCACATCGCTCGCGTAGAGCGCCCGCCATTGCTCGGCGGTGGGGGCCGGGGCGCCGTAGGGCTTGGTGAACAGGGCCCGCAGGCTGGCGGCATCCATGGCTGGGCGGCGATTGGTGGCAGCTCCATTCCATCGGAAGCGGGGGCTTGCCGTGGCTTGGTTGATCTGCAGTTGAATCGGCGGGTCGTCGGCCGGCCGCCATGCCCCGCGTTGCGCTCACCACCGAGGCCGGCTGCGGCCTGGCCATTGGCCGCTATCCCCGCTTCCGCTACGACGCCCGCGGCGGCGGCGGTCCGGGTCAGGTGGAGCCTCCGGATGGTGAGGGCTGGCGGCCCCTGGCCTTCGCGCCGGAGGGCCTGACCATTCCGCCGCTCACCTGGCGCACCACGCGGGTGCTGGGGCTGCCCCTGCCGCTGGGGCTCTCGATCACCATCGCGCCGCAACGGTTGGAGGGTCGCTGGCAGCAGGACAGCGGAGCGGTGGAGCTGGAGTTTCTGGCCCGCTTCGTGTTCGCGGTGGCTGGCCTCTATCGAGCTCCGGATCTGATCGTGCGCACCCGGCTGGGTACCGGCGAAGCGCGGGGGCAGCGTCACAGGGCCGTGGGGCAGCCGCTTGATGGCGAGGGCCGCGGGGTGTTGGTGGGGGTGGCCGTGGTGGAGCCCACTGGGGAAGCCTGGCTCGACCGCTTTCTGGGACTGCCCGATGAAGCGTTGGCGGTGCTGCGTTGCCGCTTGGAGGTGGGGTGAGGTCTGGCGTTGATGCAGCTGCTCCGGTTGCTCCTTGGACCGCACTGGGTTCGCTCGGGGCCTAGGTGGCGGGCAGTGATGAACCCGACGCCGTCCTCGAGGGCCAGGAGAAGGAGCCGATGCGTTCGTCATGGGCTCGCACCGCTAGACCCTGACTCCCTTCCTTCGGTGCCCGAACCCCGACTCCGATCGGATGTGCGGAATCCTCCAGGCTGAGTCTGCGCTGTTCGGCTGCCTTCAGCGCAGCAGGGGGCTGCTGATCTGCTCGATCAGGGTGGTGTTGAGGGCGTTCTCGCAACCGAGCCAGAGCAGCGGCTGGATCGAGCCGCCGGCGCCCCGCTCCGCCGAGCCTCGGCAGACCGCCAGGCGGCTGGCGCGCCACCGCTCTAGCTCCTGTTCATTCCCCAGCAGCTTCCGCAGGCGCAGATCGCCGCGGTCCCGCCGTTGCCACAGGCAGGCCACCATCTCCTGGGTGTTGCCATCGCAGCGGGGTGGGAACGGGAAATCCTTGCGTCGCTGGATCGACTGGCTGAGGCTTTCTGGCGCCTCGCTCGCCGGTGGGGCCTCGGCGCTGGTGCTGCCCGGGATGGCGAGTGTGCCCGCGCTTTTGGGGCCGGCGCCCGCGGCTGGGCAAACCAGGCCCACGGCCAGGAGGGCGAGGCTGGTGCTGATCGGGGCCATGCGGCGCCCCCACCTGGTGCATCGGGGGCCGGAGGGGGCCATCAGGAGCCCCTGGCTGGTGGCCTGGTTGCTTCGCTTGAACAAGGCGGTGATGTGTCGCACGACCATGGCGGACCGGTGGTCATCCAAGCTGCCTCGGCGGCCCGCCTGGGCGGGGTGAATCCGCCGGATCGGCGCAGCGGGGATGCTTCCCTGCCACTGCCGGACCAATTCCGCCCCTAGGAAAACGGCAGGCTCGCCCTTCCCCATGGCCTGCAGCGGTTTGGACGAGGTCGGCGATCGGGGAGTTCGAGGCGTCCAGGCGGCTGGTGGGGAGCTGGACCCCTGGCCTGCGCGGCAGGCGGCCATCAGCCGGGACATCCGCCGCCGCGGCGCCGATCCCTCCGCCCTGATTGAGGTGCTCCACCAGGTTCAGCTGCGGGAGGGCTATCTGGCCGCACCGGCCCTGCACCAGGTGGCCCGGGAGCTGCGGCTGCCCCTGAGCCGGGTGTACGGCGTGGCCAGCTTCTACCACCTGTTTCGTCTCAGCCCGCCTCCCCGCCGTCGCCTCATCCTCTGCCGCGGCACCGCCTGCTTCGTGAATGGAGCCGAGAGGCTGGAGGCGATCCTGCGGGGGCGGTTTGCCGTGGGGGAGGTGGCTCCGGCCCGCCTGGAGGTTCCCCCTGCGATGGCGGCCGGATTCGGTGATCGTTCGAGCGGTGCCAGCGGCTGCGTTCTGGACAGGCCGGAGCGCTTCGACCACAGCGGGGCCTGGCGGCTCGAGCACAGCGGCTGCCTCGGGGCCTGCGGCCACAACCCGGTGCTGCGCCTCGATGACGGCCCGCAGGTGCCGCCCAAGGTTGGCCCGGTGGTGCGGATGCCGCTGCTGCCGGCCGCCTCCCTGGTGGAGCGCCTGGCGACCCTCGGGTTGCCGCTGCTGCCCCAGGTTCCGGTCCCGGCCCCAGCGCCGTGACTGCACCTCCTGCCATGGCCCTCGCCACGGCTGCCCTGGCTGAGGGGGCTGACGCCGTGGCCGGGGAGCCGACCCACCGCCTGCGCTGCTGTGAGGCCAGCGCCTGTCGAAACGCCGGCGGCATCGCGCTCCGCGAGGCCCTGCTGGCCGCCCGGGCGGCCGCTGGGCTGGGGGAGGACACCCTGGCAATCCGGGCAGTGGGCTGCCTGCGGCTCTGTGGCCGGGGGCCGCTGGTGGCCGCCGATGGCCCCGCCGGCGGCCGACTCTGGGGCGGGATCACGCCGCCGTTGGCCGAGCAATTGCTGGCGGAAGTGCTCGAGGCGGGTGATGCCGACCCCCTGGACCCCTTCCGTCTCGACCTGAACCATCCCTTCTTCCGCCTCCAGAAGCCGGTGGTGCTGGAGCGCTGCGGCCTGGTGGACCCCGACAGCCTCGACGATGCCCTTGCCTATGGCGCCTACGCCCAGCTGCGGCGCTGTGTGCGGCATCTGCCACCCGAGGCCGTTCGCCAGGAGGTTCGCCGCAGCGGCCTGCGGGGGCGCGGCGGCGCCGGCTACCCCACCGGCCTCAAGTGGGACACCGTGGCCCTGCAGCCCGCCGGCCCGCGCCAGGTGGTGGCCAACGGCGACGAGGGCGACCCCGGCGCCTTCATGGATCGCACCGTGCTGGAGAGCGATCCGCACCGGCTGCTGGAGGGTTTGGCGATCGCCGCCTGGGCTGTGGAGGCGTTGCACGGCTACGTCTACGTACGGGCGGAGTATCCCCTGGCGATCGCGCGGCTGCGGCGCGCCCTTGATCAGGTGGAGGCGCGGGGGGGCTTCGGGCCCGCCCTCTGCGGCACCCCCTGGCCCCTGCGGCTCGAGCTGCGGGTGGGGGCCGGCGCCTACGTGTGCGGCGAGGAAACGGCCCTGATGCAGTCGATCGAGGGCCGGCGGGGCACGCCGCGCCCGCGGCCCCCCTATCCGGCCCAGCGGGGGCTGGCGGGGGCGCCCACCCTGATCAACAACGTGGAGACCTTGGCGGCGATCCCGGCGATCCTGCGGGAGGGCGGCGACTGGTATGCGGGGCTGGGGGTGGGCGCTGGCACCAAGGTGTTTTCCCTCTCCGGCGCCGTGGTGAACACCGGCGTGGTGGAGGTGCCGCTGGGGACGCCGCTGCGCACCGTGGTCGAAACCATGGGCGGCGGTGTGGTGGGCGGCTTGCCGGTGAAGGCGGTGCAGACCGGCGGGCCCTCGGGCGGCTGTATCCCGGCCCGCCACCTCGACACGCCCCTCAGCTACGAAGCCATGGCCGCCCTGGGCTCGATCCTGGGCTCCGGCGGCATGGTGGTGCTCGGCCCGGAAACCTCCATGCCGGCCCTGGCCCGTTACTTCATGGGCTTCTGCGTCCAGGAGAGCTGCGGCAAGTGCCTGCCCTGCCGGGCGGGCACCGTGCAGCTGGCCGCCCTGCTCGATCGCGTGGTCGAGGGGCGGGCTGCAGCGGCCGACCTGGAGCATCTCGAGGAGCTGGCCGCCATGGTGAAGGCCACCAGCCTCTGCGGCCTGGGCCAGTCGGCGCCGAATCCGCTGCTGAGCACCCTGCGCCACTTCCGAGCGGAGTACGAAGCGGCCTGCGCGCTGCCCCCGACCTTGCCGCTGCATCACCAGAGCGAGTCGCCGCAGGACGAGACCGGTGGCCAGGAGCCCCCCGCCGCTAGGAGGGAGCCATGAGCGTGCTGACCCCCACCACCGACACGCTGCCGGTGGCGATGCCTGCGGGCAGCCCCCTGCCACGAGCCTCCAACGGCCAGCACCTTCATGCCACCGGGAGGCAGCCATGAGCGTGCACACCCTCACCCTGAACGGAGCGCCGGTGGCGGTGCCGGCCGGCAGCTCCCTGCTGGAGGCCTGCCGCGCTGCCGGTGTGGATCTTCCCACCCTCTGCCATCTCGATGGCCTCAGCCCGGTGGGGGCCTGTCGGCTCTGCCTGGTGGAGCTGGAGGGGAGTGGTCGCCCGGTGGCCGCCTGCGTGAGCGAGGCGGCCGAGGGGATGGTGGTGCACACCGACACCCCCGAGCTGCGCCTGCACCGCCGCATGGCCGTGGAGCTGTTCTTTGCCGAAGGCAACCACCTCTGCGCCATCTGCGTGGCCAACGGCTCCTGTGAGCTGCAGGACGTGGCGGTGGCGGTGGGCATGGACCACAGCCGCTTCCCCTAC
>Ga0209401_1002185_pt1 | contig 12751 bp, 16 predicted proteins | sample M_140807_MF_Meta_FD_187318 | JGI IMG/M metagenome (GOLD analysis project Ga0209401, IMG submission 187318) | Freshwater microbial communities from Lake Montjoie, Canada to study carbon cycling - M_140807_MF_MetaG (SPAdes) (version 2) | ecosystem: Environmental > Aquatic > Freshwater > Lake...
ACATACGCATTAATTGTTCATCAGTAATTCCTTGCTTCTTAAACAACTCATTAATAGTTGTCATTGCAACATCTACTCCTTTTGCAGGAGCATATCCACCTCCAGCACCAACTGTAGCAGATACACCACGTTGTAAATCAGGAGAAATAAGTTTTTCAGACTCAATTGCTGGTTGAGCTACTTTCATGCGTCTAGTGAAAGTTAAGGCATCTGACATACGTTGATCAAACTCTTTTGCATTAGCTCCAAGAGCAGTAACTAAAGAGGCACGTTCATTATCTCCAAGAGTCTTCCAATTCGTTGCTAGTTTTTCTAGATCGGTAGTAAATATACCCGCATCATTTTTTCCTTGTGCAGACTTAACAAAATCTTGAAAAATATTACGGTCTAAGAAATTTAAAGCCTCTTTGTCTGTATTGCCAACATAAGAACGCATCTTTGCACGTTGATACTCATTTAAATTCTTGTAATTTGAATATAAATCTTCGTAAGAAACAGCAGATAAAGGCTTGTCTTTCAAGAAAGCTGGCATCCCTTGAGCAAGTACATCGTTGTAATTATCAGATGCAGTCTTTATTTGTTTGCGACCAAGATTTAATAAATTCAATGCTGCTGCATCATTTCCTTTTGCTGTTTTCAATGCGGCAGTCACATCATCTTTCATGCCGCCAAAAATAGCACTAGAAATTATTCTTTCATCAGAAATGGCTAAATCCTTGATTAAACTGTCTCCAGTAGATGCTTTCTTTCCAAACTCAGATAGAACTCCTTGCACTTGGTCAAGTGTTCTTTTAGGCGTTGTCTGAGCAAGACCAGAAGCAGCAGCAACTGCCGTTTGTTCTGCAGTTAATGGATTACCAGATGTCAAACGATCTCTGATTGAATTTAATACCTCAACAGCCTTATCTGCATTTGGAGTGGATTTTGCACTATATCTAACAATTAATGCATCAATGTTTTTAATTGTATTGGTAGGGTCAACCAATGGCTGATTTGCGCCATAGCCTATTGCTTGCTTAAATACACGATCTCCAGCTTCAGAACGCTGCTTTGCCAATCCATCAATTTCACTTTGAACACGAGAGGCAACAGATTTAGTAACGTCTTCTTTGCTAGTCAATCGACTAGTAGGAGTCATTCCCTTTGTAGCAAAATCAGATGCAGCTTGGTCGAACTTTGCAAACAACTCAGCATATTGAGGATTTGCACGCAACTTTTGTAGGGCAGCAGCAACAATAGGACTATCTGATCCTTGTCCACGAAACATGAATTCTTTAAAGACATTTTGTCCTTCAGGCGGCACATTTTCTTCAATAAACTTGTTTAACTTTCTACTTTCACGCAGATTTTGAATGCCTTTAAATCCAGCACGAGTTAAACTACCTATAGCATAAGCACCAGATACAAGGCCTTCAGGCGCACCAATTGCCTGAGATACAGCAACGTCAGCCGCACCAAGTCCAGTGCCTAATAAAAGTCCTTTTGCACCAACACTAGGAATAGCAGAGCTTCCAGCACCTTGTGCCATTCTGAACGCATAAGCCTGTTCATCAGACGTTGGTTCATTTTGAATGCCAAGATATTTTGTTCCCAACTCAGATAGTGATGGTGTTTCTTGTTTTTGAGGTCGTTGACCAGTTATCAAACCAGATAAATTTTGACTAGGTTGTGGTTTTAAATAGTTGTATGCTGCTATACCAATGTCAGGTATTGCAGTAAATAAACCTGATATACCAGACTGCAAACCACTACCAATAGCACCAATAGGAACATCAACACCACCAACAGTAATAGTAGCTGTTGCTCGCATTTGACGATCAAGTCTTTCCATTTCACCCATGTATTTGTCAATGGATGATTGATCTTTTTCTTGCATAGCTTTTCGTAACAAAGGACGAATAGCATCTTGTTGTGCAATGATGCGCTGTTGTGCTTCAACATTGGTTTTTGCTCTTTCAGTTGCCATGATTAGCCTCTATTATTTAAATTCTGGTCTTGCGCGAACAGCAGATTCAACTTGCTCTCTTGTTCCTTTTGTTCTTGAATCAGCCATAGCACGATCTACTGTTGCTTTGATTCTTGCTTCTTTATCACCAGCACCGCTTGGCGCAGTAGTTGTACCAGCAGCAGGTTTATTGGCTCGTTCTTCTGCTCTAGCACCTTGTTGAGCCATTAAACTTTCTGCTCTAGCAAAGAAATCATCAACTTTTTGTAAGTCATTTGCATAGTTAGCTGATTTAGGATTTAACCTAGCAATAATTCCTTGAATAGCATCAAACTCTTTCATATTTAATGCGCCAAGGCCAGATGCACCAGTTTTGGATTGCTGTTTCAATTCTTTTAGTTTTGCTAATGCAATGTTGTCTTTAATTGTTTGCGTGTTGTCAGATACAGTCATAGCATCTGACTCTGGTAGGAACGATAACAAAGAGCCATAACCAGTAGTTTTTTTGCTAACAAGTGCTTTTGTTTCTTTGATTGTTCCTCTTACTACTTGTATAGCAGACAATCCATCTTGGAATCCTTCTGCTTCACGTTTTAATTCTTCGGCTTTAACTACTTTTTTATCGGCTTCTTCTTGTGCTTTTATTTTTGATGCTTCAGTCGGAACAGCGGTTACTCCTTTTGTAACAGGTGTTCCTGTTGGTGTTGGTGCTGCTGTAGTTACTGGTGCTTCAGTTGTTGCGGCAGGGGCAGGTGCTGGTACAGTAGTTCCAGTTTGTTTCAAATAATTAGCAATGTTTGGCGCAGCATCTTGAATATTTAAACCCTCAATGATATACAACTGACCAGTTGTAGGATCAATTTGTGTTTTTGATTTGCTTTCATTGGCAACAATCCATCTTACACTTGCAATTTCTTCTGCAGTTGGTTTGTATGTTGGATCAGTTGCTAGTTTTTGTTCTAAATCTGAAACGGTTTTACGTTTCTGTGCAGAGTCTGTTTGAGCTTGTTGAGCGTTTCTAGCTTTTTGTGCTTGAGCTTTTCTCAATTCTACTTGAGACATTGTGGATTCTATTTTTGTTCCAACATCAACAAGTGACGCAGCAAACTCTCTGTCTCCAGCTTGATTGGCTAAAGTTGCTGCTTTAAAATAAGACTCAGGATCACGCATATCTATTTGTTTGGAAATAGCATTACGCATTGAAATCAACTGTAACTGAGGGTCTTTACCACCCAAAGCACCACCAATAGCACCACCCAACTGTTGACCACCCATATACAGGCTGTATTGAGCCTGTTGCATGGGGTTAAGTGACGCATACTGCATTGCCTGTGCTTGCATTGCTTCATTTTGCTTTTGTTGGTACAAAGCACGTTGCATTGCATCTACTTCAGGGAACATTCCCATAACACTTGTTGGTGCTGCTGGTGTTGGCGCACTAAATTGCGAATCAATTTTTAAATTAGGAAAAGTAAGATCACTCTGTCCAGATAATAGTCGTTCTGGTGCGGGTGCTGCTTCTGGTGCTGGTGCTGGTGCTGGTGCTTCTGTAGCTGCTGCTGGTGCTATGGTTGCTGCTGAACTTCCATAAGTTTCTTTTAAAAACTTTTGATAATCTTCAAATGTGGCAAAGGTAGGTTTAATACTACTTTCAAAAACTCCATTACGGTTGTAATCAATAGCAGGGGGAGTCCTAACCGCATCTCTTGCGGCAGCTACTTCAGGGTAATTTTCACGCAGCCAAGTTGGATAAAGTGCGTTACTTCCTCTGTCATTCGCCCATTCATTGTAATATTTATCCTCATTAGGATACATAACTGTATTTGATTGATTATTGATTATTTCAGCCATGATTTTTTCCTTAGAATAAAGTTACTGGTTGAGCATAGCCAGCAGCATTAGGAGAATAACCAGTAGTATCGCCAAAAGCAGATGCTGTGGTATTGGCAACATAAGGGTTTCTATTCTGTAAATAGTTTGAAACACCTTGACCAAATTGCTGATTATTCGCAAGACCACTTAGAGCCGTAGCAAATGGGTTATAAGCATTGGCTTGTCGTTGAGTAGCTGCGGCATTCATTCCACCTTCAAGCAATGATTTACCAGCATTAGCACCATAAGCAGCCGCTTGACCACCCAATCCAGCACCTAATGTCAAAGGCTGTTGTCCCATCTGCTCAATAGCTTGTCCACCGCCCAAATACGTTGTAAACGGGTTCAATGCACCGACTTGACCAGCTTGATACTGACCCATCAACTGAGAACCGCTACCAAACAATCCAGCACCAAACGCAACATTCTGCTGACCAGCCTGTTGAGCATTAGCCGCCAACTGAGCATCTTGTTGAGCCATAGCGTTGTAGTACGCTTCCATCTCAGGAGATGCAGCACCAAAGCCAGCCGCACCGCTAGGACGCATACCTGTAGCACCAACAGACAAACCACCACGACCCTGCTGGAACAACTGGTTCTGCAATTGAGCCATTGATCGTTCACGGCTAGGAGCAAGCAAGTCCTGTTGCTGTGCCATGTACTTTGCCGCAACTTCTTGAGGAGACTGTGCAAGATACTGCTGACCCAAGCCAAACAGTCCTTGTGCGCTTTGTTGAAGTGGGGCGTACTGTTGCTGCGCCTGTTCAGCCTGAGTCAATGCATTGCCTGTAAGAGCCTGTAGACGGTTCTGATAGGCTTGTAACTCAGGGCTGACGTTGTAGCCAGCACCAATCAAATTACCTTGTGCATCAGTCTGAAAGTTAGATGTACCGTAACGGGTAGTTATGCCAACAGGACGAAATCTTGCCGCCTCTGCTGCAATTCGTGCCGACTGTAATTGAGCATCCGCAGATGTGTTTGCCGCTTGTCTGGCAGAATTCCCCTGCATTGCGCCACCTAAGAGTGAAATCCCCCCGCTTATTAATTGCGCTGTTGAAAATGGCATACTAATCTCCCTTAATCAAAATTTCATCTACCTTAGACGGGTCTTTCTCGTCAGTAGCATGAATACAAAACCAAACACAATCTGTTATTGCCTTAACGCCATGCGTCAAGCCAGCCTTAATTTCAATGCAAGCAGGAGCAGTAACAATATCAATCTCATTTCCACGCAATACCGCAACCTTACCTTCAGCCAAGATAGACAAGTGACTGAAGTTATGGGTGTGTTTCAAGATGGCAGTACCCGCAGGAAACCTAGCTTCCTTGGCATACAAACCATCAGAAAAGTGATGGATGATTTCAGGCTGGTTCATTTTGGATATTTAGCTTTGACTGCTAAACAGTCGGCTATGTATTTATCAATCTGGGCTTGGTTACCCTTGACTACACCATCAAGATAATCAGTCATTGGAGGATACTCAGATGCACGTTTTTCTGCGTATGTTGGTGTGTACACAGGGCGCAATGTTTCTGCTTCTGCATCAGTGATTTGAACTGAGCCAGCAGGGAGCAGATGAACAAATGAATTGTCATCAAGAAAATGTAATTTGTTTTGAGCGTCTTTGTAATGTGGCATTTTTAATCCTTAACGAAGTTCTGTCCATGTTATTGATGTATTTGCGCTTATGTTTGCAACAGAATATGACCCGCCAGATGGCACTAAAAAATTAGTTTGTACGTAGTAACCAGCCGTAGTGCCAGTGGCATTACCAATTGCAATTCCATTGACAGTTGGCGATAGCGAACCATTGTTTGACCCAGCGCTACCATTTACCACAACAATTATTGGCTTACCTGTTGTATTGTAGTAAGTCGTGCCAATGGATCGACTTCCAGTAACGCTTTGCCAAGTCTGCCCATATCCCAAGCTACTCATAGCTGTCAAAGCCTGACCGCCAGAACCTTGAATAGTTGATGGAGCAGTAGCCCATGTTCCAGCAGTTGCTTGCGTGGATTCAATATAACCAATCACCCGATATGCAACTGATGTTCTTGCTGTTGTTGAATAAATGACATTTGAACTATCGGCAGCACCAAGACCACCTTCAGCAGTTGTGGTAATTAGGTTTGTCTCATCAAGTTGATTTCCACCACTAATATTTACAGCGGCTAACTCAATTGTTCCTGCGTTATTCATTGCTATCACCACAATACGAGACTGTGTGGCACTTACTGTTCCAAGGGTTGATCCGCTTGAAATAACCAAGTTTGCAGGAGTTCCAGAAACAGTTGTAACAGTACCGCTACCTAATGTAGTATTACGAAAATCTAACGCTAATGAAGTAGCTGAAATTGTCAATGCATTTGCTGCGACAGAGGCTGAAATTGATTGGACTTGCTTGTAAGGTATATTTGAACTTCCCTCAAAAGCAAATGACCAACTTGCAGCAGTTGTCCCTGTAATAAGAATACAAGTACATTTGACGGTTGTATTTGCAGGAATCAATGTAATTGTGTTTGCACCACTTGATTGAACAGTTACAACTCCAGTTGAATCGTTAACAATCAAATAACTAAGTCCAAGTGCAAGTGTACTTGTAACAGGCAAAACAACTGTTTGAGTTGTTGTACCAGTAAAAAACTGTTGATTTTTACTAGCAGAAGTTAGTGTTGTTGTTCCAGCAGCCGTTGCTGTAGTGGTGTACCCTAACTTGATATTGTCAATAACAGGCAACACAGCATTGCTTAAAGTAGTTACTCCTGTAGCCGACAGTGTTGTGAAAGCACCTGTACTTGGGGTAGTCGCTCCAATAGTAGAACTATCAATCACTGAAGTTGTTATTGTTGCGCCAGTAATTGTTCCAGCACTAGCATCTGCTTTAGTTGCTACAGCAGTTGCAATATTTGCAAACTCAGTATTGATCTCAGTACCTTTAACAACTTTTAAAGGATTACCGGATGCAAGTGCATCCTTGGTTGCAAAATTTGTTGTTTGCGTGTAATTTGACATTTTTTCCCCTATGCAATCTTGCCATTTTTGGCTTGAAGTTCAATCTTTTGAATGGATAATTGACTATTGTTTATATCCATTTCAACCCCTATTTGAACAATTTTCCCCTTGCTAGTTGCATTTGTTTCTATTGTTGTTAATGCAACTCCAGATGTGTAATATGCTATTACTGTCGCATTTGCACCATATTCAGCAGTACCATATTCGGATGTTGTTTGAGTAGGTATATTTACTTGTGATGAATAATAACTTCCTGTGAAATCATATCCCCACTTTAATGTTACCAATTGATTAGAACCGCCAACAACAATAACCTTTATCTTCTTCAAAATAGAGGTAACATTTATATCACCAAGATCAGAATTGTTTGTATAGTATGCCAATCTATAGGAGGTTGCATTGTCTAAATATGTGCCATATTTTCCAATATATCCATTTTTGCCAATCAACAAATCACCATTACGTCTTGCACAAAAAGATGTTGGCTCAATACTGTCCCAAATTGTTGACCTAGAAGAACCATCTTGCATGATTCCTTTTGTATCAAAGGCATAAGTGTATTTTGATGTTGGAAGATTTAACAAATAAAGTGCATTTGTTTCAGAATATATAGCTTTAATATTTGATACAGTTTCAGCAGAAACAGCATTCATCAAATCATTACGAACATTTTTAGACAAATCACGTTCAGGGGATGATTTCTCCTGAATAGTCCTCATCAATGATCTAACACCACTGTTTGACAAGAAAATAACGTCTGTGCTAGTTGTTTGAATGCTATCTCTAGAAATGCAACCAATACCCTCTACAGTATCACTAAGAACCATTGAAGATGGCGTAGTAGCACCAGAATAAATTAAAATCTGACGTTTACCAAAGATAAATAAAAACCCATTATGTGCCGCTAAACCAGTAATTTCATCAGCACCATTAACCCATACATTATTTACATTAAGACTACCAGCCGTACCTGTTGACCAAACATGGCCTGAAATCAAATCACTGAAATAAACAGTTGCATTGACTGATGTAGTGTTTGCTGCCCATAATCTACCAAAAGCAGAAATCACAATGTTTGCATCAGGTACAGTAGCTACATAACCTGTTTTCTCAGAAACTCTACGATATGTAGTAGTTGATACAGCAGGGTCATAAATCAAAGGGTTATACCCTGATTGAAAGAAGTATGTAATGCTGTTAAGGGATGCACATTGCCAATTATTAGCTGTAATAGTAGGTGCAGAACCACCGCCCCCGTAAGTCAATTCAACAACGGCATTAGAACCATCAAGTTTAAACAACTTGTTGTTGCCAGCAAATAAAACAGTCAAAGTTCCATCTGCTTGCACCAATTCATTGATGACAGTGACATCATTTGCACCTAAAGTACCACTTGAAGAATTTACTCTTGAGTAACCCTTGCGAGAACCGATACGACCATACTGGTCAATGATTGCATTTTGAGCAACCAGAGCATATCCAAGAAACAAATCAAGAGGCGATTCTTGGGTATTCAACCCTTGAAAGCCGGGTGCTGTTAAAGAATAAGTCTGGAGTGCTTGGCTCATGTTGCCACAAACTCCTGATTCTCAGGATAGCGAGTACCTTCCAATGCAATGTAATCAGCCAACATTGCTTTATACAACAAATAAGCCTCAGATGAAGATAGCCCGCCATCTTCACCGCGTTCTACCAATGCACGAGCATAAGCATTCTGAGACACTAGAGTGTCAGCAACAAAAACAACAGTTGAACCAGATGACAATGTTGCCTGTGGGACTGTCAAAGCAAACTTGATTGTATATACACCGTCAGGTATTGGATATAGATTCACCTTGGTGTCGTAGCTTCCATCAACCCCATCAAAAGCAAATTCAGTAGGGATTGAGTTGACCAGTGGCGTAAAGTTCAGCTTTCGGTTCATGTCCACAAAGCTGATGTTTGTAAGGCCAACATTGCTTGTGGTGTTGATTACATCCATCACTTGAAACTTCTGACCAGCACCTGTCAAAGAATAAGATGCTGTAGATGCCACAGTAGTGACTGTAATTACTTGACCTAAAACATTCCAAGAAAACGCATCTTCAATTTGACGCTTTGCATCATTGACAAATTTGCCAATTAAAGTTGAATAAGTTGTTTCTGTAACAGTAGAAACACTTGTCTCTCGCAACCTTGCGAGAACATCGTTTACAAGTTCTAGATAAGTCATCTGCTTCCAGCCTTTGCTTTGTTCCTGTCGGATATAGCTTTAGCTTTTGCCTTTGCGTCAGCCTTTGAGGTAGCACCCCATGCCTTAAGCGAAAGAAGCAGTCTTGTTGGTTCACCATTCTTGTACTCAGGGCCATCATTACCACCCATACGAGCCAAGAAACTTGCTCTGCGAGGGTTATCCCCCGACTTTACTGGAGGTTTCAAATTACCACCAGTTTCTTGATTATAAGACGATCTCCCCTTGGCATTCAAGCCGCCTTTTGGATTTTGACCAGCTTTTGTTTGCCAAGTGGGTGTTTTCATCTACTTCACCTTTTTAGGTTTCTTTGCAGTCTTTGCGGCTTGTTTGAAGTCAGCAGCAGTAGGTGCAGCTTTAGACCCCACCTTGTTCATCTTTTCACCAGAACCCGCCTTTATACGAGCCTGTTTTGCATTAATGTTGGCATACAAGCCTTGTTTAGTAGCCATTTTTTATCTTCTTTTTAGGTTTGGTCATACCAGCTTCAGACAAGGCAATAGCAACTGCTTGTTTAGGGTTCTTAACAATCTTTCCACCCTTACCTGAATGCAAAGAACCTGCTTTGTATTCATGCATAACCTTACCAACCTTCTTCTGTGCCATTGTGGGTTTTTTCATACTAACTCCGTTACAGAAACAGTGGATGTTGTAATAGTTGCATCTTTAATAAACGCAATTTTTTGAGATGGACTTACTCGCACAATTTCAACACAATTTGGTGGAATCATGGCTGATGTTGTAATGCTTGCAGTAGGACTTGTGCCAATTGCATAGTGGCAATGACCTTGACCACAGGCAATGCGAATCATAGTGGTAGTTGCACCAAAAGCAGTCATTTGAACACTGCTAGTAGTTACTGTTGCCACTTGGCTTGTGCCATGACTAGCAACGCCCCAAGCTACTTGATTTGGATCGAGTTGAAATGTAGACATTATTTACCTCTTGAAGATTTTTTCATCATGTTGGTAGCAGTCCGACCGCCACGCATAGGCATTGGCATCTTTGGCTTACCAACCGCAACCATAATGGTCACAGGAACGCCCTTTTTCTTGCCTTTGCTTGCAGTTTCTTTGGCCTTACCGCCCATCATTTTTCCGTACATAGTGTTCCCCTCATTTCCAGACACGATCAGCAACAAAGGTAATCACACCGCCCATGAATGAAGCGATTGTCATACCCACCCAAAATCCACCTTTGCCTTTGTTGGCAAGTTCAAGTAAGGTTTTTACATCAGTACTCAATTGAGTTACCTGACCATGTAGAGTCTCTACTTGAGCCTCTAAACGACCAAAATCACGAGCATCTATCTCAGACATTTGCTACCTTTCGGGGTCTACCCATCCGCTTGATTGTTGGAATTACAGGCGCACGAAATGCGGTATCTGTTCTAGTCTCTGATTCTATGGTTACTTCTGGCTCGTCTATCCTTACATATCCTTGATGACCCTTCATGGAGTCAATGTCATGCTGATATGTAAAAGTTACAGTGTTACCTGACTGAATACAGCGAAAAGTAGCCATAAAACCCTTAAATGAGAAAGGGGGGACTAGCCCCCCATTCTTTACACCATACGAGCAACTACAAGACGAATCTTGCAAGATGCCAAGTCTACAGTGCTACCAGATTCGTTTTGAACACGAATACTGACAACATTTGCAGCAGAGACATAAGAAGTAACACTCATGCCAACTTCATCCACGGCAAAAGAACAACCCAAGACCATATCACCCAACGCCACACCAGCAACGGCAACAGTTTCGGTTTCACCCGCACCATCAACCAAAGAACCAGCATCAAGCGTAGCAACAACAGACCAAGTGTCGCTGAAAAGCCCACGGAAAGATTCGTTGTCTCTAGTGGAAACAACAGCGGTAGCAGCAGCCATTTTGATTTCTCCTAATTAGGTTAAAAAAGCCCCCCTACCACTAGGGCAGGGGGAAACAACTGCAATTAGGCAGGAACGATGAGAGCGAACATAGATGCAGATTTAGCTAAACCTGTGCTTGCCGCCGCACGAAGAATCTGAACACCGTACAGAGTGTCAGAAGTGAACAGAGTAGCCAAATACTCTTGTTTGTACTGGATTTGTGAACGAACAGCAACTTGCTCAACCAGTACCATTGAATCACGGTGACCCATCAAACAAACTCGTGCGGCAGCAGAACCTGATGTAGTATCAGTATTGCTTGATATAAACACAGGGATACCATACAAGTTACCGATCTCACCAGTGCGAATGGTATTGTTTGTACCACCAACAAATGCTTGTTCAGTGTAACGAGCCAAACCCATCAATGTGTTACGGCTTGATGGAGGGATGATGAAGAAACGCTGATCCATTGGGGTATCAGTGTCGTCAAGACGCTGAATAGTGCGTCGAATAGCGGCATCTGTCAATGCTGACTCATTGTTGCTACCAGCAACATAAGCAGTAGTGCCATCGCCACCGATGAAAGCACCAGTTGCATAAGCATTTGTACCAGCACCGCCGTTGGTAGAACGACCCAACTGAACCAAGTCAGTATCAACTTGTTTAGCCAGAGCATAACCAGCGTCAGAGGTATAGAAATTACGCAAACTGTTCAGGGCTTGGGCTTCGACAATATCTTCAATCAAGCGTGAATATTCATAATGCTTGTTGATAGACACTTGAACTTCAGACTCTGTAGCAGCAATCAAAGTGACTGCTGTTTCAGCGGCTTTTGCAGAAGCAGAACCACGAGTAGGTGCAGGAATGTGAATGGTGTCACCTTTCTTGCCCTTGAAGTTCATCTTCATAACCAAGTTCGCAAGAACCAAGTTTTTCTTGTAGGCAGCTACGATTTCATCTGACCAAATTTCAGGAATGAACTTGTCTGCTGTTGTGGTAGTAACTGAGTTACTGGGGGAAAATGCTGTTGCCATGTTAAATCTCCAAAAAACGATAAGTTAAATTATCTAACCCGTCCGTCTTGATACGCTTGCATGATTTCTCCGCTTAACGCCTCATAACGATCTGGGTCAGTCATCTTCAGCCGAATTAGATCAGCCCTACGATAGACTCTTTTTCCAGACTCCCCACTTCCACCTACATCAACACCCGCTGCTTTAAGACTAGACTTGCGCTGAGTTTCCCCTGCATCTGTAGTCTGTCTTGTCTTAACGCCACGCAACTGTTTATAGGTACTCAACAATTCGTTTGCACTGTCGTAATCAAACTCACCATCAGCTTTAGCATACAAACCAAGGCGAATAGGTGAAGATTTCACCCAATTTACAAAGTCTGCATCTTGAGCAATCTGACCAAAATCAGGATGCTCTTGCGCCAGCTTTTGTTGAATCTGCATCTTTTTGAAATCTTGACCAGCTTGTCTAGCGGCAAGAACATCGGGATGGTTATCAACAGTCCTGCGAACTGCCTCTTGTGGATTCTCGAAAAAATCTACTTCAGGCTCTTTCTCAATAGGTTGCTGTTTAGAGGAGAGGTTTTGCTTTATAAGTTCATCTGCCAGCTTTCGCACTTCCCCAACTTCCTGCGCTTGCTTTCCAATCAGCTTCTCAGCTTCTTGGTGCATTTTGACCACTTCTTCAAGAGATTTTTGCCTGTATTTCTCAGGCATCTCAGAAAGTGGTGCTACTTCAGGTAGTTGCTTCTTTTGCTCAACTGCATCTAACTCACTTAGCGACTCATCTTCATTGTCAATCAAC
>Ga0209401_1002190_pt1 | contig 12736 bp, 8 predicted proteins | sample M_140807_MF_Meta_FD_187318 | JGI IMG/M metagenome (GOLD analysis project Ga0209401, IMG submission 187318) | Freshwater microbial communities from Lake Montjoie, Canada to study carbon cycling - M_140807_MF_MetaG (SPAdes) (version 2) | ecosystem: Environmental > Aquatic > Freshwater > Lake...
GTGGGACGTTCAACTGATACCACGGCTTCTGCCAGGTCTGATCCATCTCCGACCGGCGAAACAGCGTCAGCCCCTTGGGATCAAGGAGGTAGGGTGTCCACTGGTTATACAAGGAGCGTTCGCCGGAGAGATGATGCCCGCGAGAGAGAGCTCCATTCTTGATACCAAAGCTGCCTTGGACGTTATGGGTCACCCATTCCCACTCTTTGACGAAGCCCTCTTGGGCTTCGACTGGGTCTTCGTCCGATCCGATGACCGGTCCGATGGCGTTAAATAGCAAATCAATCTTAGGCTGATCAGCACTCCCGGCGAAGATTTTCACAAACAAGTCGAAGGTCTCCAAGCGGAACTCCCGCCACGCGGGAGAGCTGCGAGGCAGATCATATTTGCTCTCGATGGCCTTGCCTTTGTAGGCGGTTTCATCACCGGTACATCCGGTCTTGATTTGGATAAATGCAATACGCTCCTGTTTTTCACGGGGATAACTGCGAATATGTTTTCCGAATTCGTGAATCAGGCGGAAAAAATACGTTTTGTATTCGGGAGCCAAGTAGTAAGGATAGCCATCCCATTTATCCATGTGCTTGTCCTTCTCGCCGTCGGTCTCGACTTTCGGCACACCATGTTGGTAAATCCATTCCGGAGCAACGGGACCCACACCCAAGGATAAATAAACGAACTGCTTATTCTGAGTGGCTCTTTCCATAACCTCATCCAAGCCGCTCCAATCAAAAACTCCCGGCTGCTTTTCCAAATCAGCCCATTTCTGATCGAAACTAAACCCTTTGAGGAAGGGATACTCTTTGGGGTCAAATTTATCCGCCCGATCCCACACCCCAAAGGCGCTTGGCGGCGGCGCGGCTTGAAGCAAGGCAAACGAGCAGTCGACCAAGAGACCTATAAGACTGAGAGTTCTAATCAGGTTATAGGTCTTGAATTGAATTGGCTTCATTAAGCTTTTTGCGATGTCGTTATCTGTTGCAGCGGAAGATATAGCAGGATCAGCTTATTCCTGCGTTGTGTCTTCGTCAGACTTCTTTCCCTTTCCCTTTTTCTCTTTGCCAGACTTACCGGCCTTATCGCCCTTATCTCCCTTATCGGCTTTTGGCCCCTTCGGTGCTTTGTCAGGCACCTTGTAATTCGTCGGAGGCAGTAGAACGGGTGTTTCCAGTTTGCCCCGATGGACTTCGATTAGGCTGAAGATGTCATCCTTGTCGTCGGTGTTGACTAGGGCGAAGTCAGCGCCCTTGGTTCCACCCTGACGCAGCACGGCATCCTCGACTGTGACCGTTTCATGATGCCACTGCTTGTCACCTTTCCCAGTGACGTTCAGCGCCGTCTTCATGCCACCCTTGCCAGCGTCGTAATCTAACTTCCATGTTGAGCCTGCCGTCCCGTCATACCAGACGACGGTCATCGTCATGACCTTCGGCTCGTTACCTTCGGAAAAGCCCTCGTGCAGTTTGAAAAGCATCGCGTCTTTGCCGGAGGCGTGCTCGAAGCCGCGGGCAAAGCGGGAATAGATGGAAGACATCTGCGTGATTGGCCCCCCCACGCGCCAGAGCGGAACCGAAGTGGCGTCGGGATCGATCTGATAAAGAAAGCGACCGTAATTGTCTGGCCAGATATCCCAGCCCACATCGTTCAATCCCGTTTGCGTGTCTCGCTGCCGGACTTGCCCAAGCAGTAGACCATTCTGGTCGTCCACCGCCGCCCCATTCTTCGAGTAGGCGGCGCAAATTTTCAGCATGCGATCCACATTCTTGCGTTGGGCGGGTCCGAACTCGGCCTCGGGATACGCCTTGGTATCGGCAGCATCCAGCCCTTTGTGTAAAGCGCAGAAGACATCGGTGGCTGTCTTTGGGTCGATTTGTCCGGCATAGCGATCAAAGAAATAGAAAGAGTAGTCAAAACCCTGCTCCTTGCAGGCTTCCATGGCGGCAGCGCTGACATCCCAGATGCTTTGCCCGTTTTGCAGGCCCGTGAGGGCACCCCAGTAGAAGTTGAGTGGCCGATTAACAAAATACATGGCCTTTTGCCAAGTCTGGTCCATTTCAGACCGGGCAAACAAGGGAGTGCCCTGCGCAGCGATGAGGAGAGGTTGCCATGCATTAATCTTGGTTCGCTCCCCGCTCAGGTGGTGACCACGGCCGCTGCCAGCAATTTTGACACCAACTCCGCCCTTAGCGTTGGCTGTGACCCATTTCCACTCTTCGATAAATCCACCCTCGGCCTTCCCCTCCCCCTTTCCCCCTTGCTTGCCCTCGGCCGTCTCTTCGCCATCCGGCTCCACGTTGTTAAACATGAGGGCAATCTGGGGCTGGTCAGAACCGCCTTGGAAGGTCTTCACAAACAAATCAAACTGCCAAAGTCGGAACTCCCGCCAGGCGGGCGACTTGGTGGGCAAGTCATACTTATTCTCCACGACAGTACCCTTGTAAGCGCACTCATCCCCGGTGCACCCGGTCTTGACCTGAATGAAAGCGATGCGCTCCTGCTTCTCTTTTGGATAACTGCGAATATGTTTCGCAAATTCGGTGATCATTTTTTGTAGAAACGATTTGTATTCCGGTGAAGGATAGAAGGGATAAGAGGGCCAGCTGTCGTGAATTTGGTTACGTGTCTCCACACGCGGGACGCCCTTTGTATAGATCCACTCCGGCGAGTCCGGTCCCACATTCACGGAAAGATAAATGAACTGGTTCCTTTTAAATGCAGAATCCATGGCCTGATCCAGAGCGCTCCAATCAAAAACACCCGGCTGTTTTTCAAGATCTGCCCATACTTGGTTGAACGCCAATCCCTTCAGGAAGGGGTGGTCCTTTGGATCGAAAGTAGAGGTGCGATCCCAAACCCCGAAGGCTATCGATGGCGGCACGGCTTGAATGGAAGAACACGAGCAGGCAACCACCAGCGCTATGAGACATAACATTTTCATCATGGCGGAGGAACTAAATTGGGTATTTTTCATAGGATTGATTTTCATATTTTTTATATAGTTCAGTTTGCTGATGTTAGGAGTTGACGAGACTTAGGGTGAGCGAGTTACTCCTCACGTTCAGCTTCGTCTGATTACTACTTTCCCTTTTGTTTGGGGTTGGGTTTGCTTGCCCTACCCGTTTTTCGGGAAGGAGTCCGGCTCGAATGCAGACGTTGAGAAAGGCGGCGGCGGACCAAAGCTGACGTCCTGACCCAGTAATCAGCCCGTCCGGGAGGGTAATGTATTCATGGAAAGATCCAAAGCCATCCGCCTCAGCCTTATCCTCCCTCCCCTTTTTAAACTTGATAGTGGTGCCAATCGATCGGGCCAGCAGCGCAGCGTTATAGTCGTTGTAATCCTTCGCTTCAGCGATGGATTTTCCCCACAGGAAAAAAGTGTCACAGAAGGGCCAGCTTGCCATGTTGTGTGACCCGGAGTTGCCGGAAATGAACGGCGAAAAGAGCGGGGCGCCCTTCTCGGTCAAAGGATAATCCGCCAAGGCCGCTTTCGCGGCGTCTCCCTCCACAATTCCGAAGATGGCCGCGAAAGCAGTTCCTAGAATTTCGCGGTTCAGCATGATTTTGCCATGGCGATCTTTGTAATAGGCAAGGGTGCCGTCGGGCTGGGTGAATTCCTTTTGGATGGCGACCTTGAGGGCGGAGGCACGATCCATCCAGTGCTGTTTTTCCCCGGCTGGCCGGCTGCTTTTTTCGCAGGCCTTAGCCATGGCCTGCATACCGCGATAGTAGAGGCAGTTCGTCGAGAGAGCTTTGAGTAGTACGCAATCGGCAATCGTCATCCCCTTTGGATAGGCGGAGCTTTGGATGTCGTGAAAAAGTGGCTGACCGCGAAAAAGGCCGTCGGTTTTATCGAACCACGGATCATAGAAGACGCTGAAAAAATGTTCGCCGTTTTCGACCACCCACTTCCAATCGGCGAGCTCCGAATGGAGCGTAAAGAGTTCGTCCACCGCCCAGAGCCAGGCCACATCATCGGTGCGGCGGGTGTAAGAGTTGGTCCGGTATTTCTCCATGATCGCCTTGTCCGCCTGGGCAATCACTTCCCAAGGGACATCAATCTCCTCAACCACGTGTGGGGCGGAGACTTTGTAGCCCAGCTCCTTGCGGATTTTACGAGCCACCTTGAGCGACGAAAGCATCACTTCCGGATACAAATGGTTGAGGCCCAGAACTCCGGAAACTGCGATATCACGCTCGTAGATGCGCAAGCCGTACTTATTGCCGGCACCAAAGTAAACCGCACCCGACTCACTGGTCACCATGTTATGTTCCACGTCGTCGAGGGCGATTTTCCACAACCGCGCAGTCAGCGGGGTCACGTCACCCTTCAACTCCACCTTACACTTGGTCTCTGGGTTTGGTAATTGAGCCAGGGAAAAACTTCCATTCGCATCGCGTAACGCTTCAGCCGTCATCACCAGCGAACCCTGTTCGAAAAGGAACCGGGTCTTCGCTTCTTTGCCACCAACCGAAGCTGGTTCGCCAAATGCCAGTCCGATCCCCATCAACAGCCAAAGGCAGGACATTACAGAAAATTGAACGAGTGGGGGCCTCTTCATCAGAAGGAGAGTTCTGTAAGAGGCGCTTCTCATTTGGATTTCATTTTTCCACAAAGTTGAGCGAAAGAGTCTTTACCTTCGTATTTCAGGATGACCGAATGACGTCCGTCCAATTTGACAGGCTCGGCCTTGCCGAAGGCTTGCAGTGCATACTCCTTGGGCTTGTCGCCCCAGTTGAAGACTCCGAGGTAGATCTCCTCCCCCTTCCGAGCAAGCACCAGATCGAAGCCGTCGCCCTTGTTCTTGCCATGCTGCCAGAGATCCAGCGGCACGGTCTCGTCCATCGCTGGATATTGGAACACTTCTTTCACCAATGCCTGGCGTTCTGGCCTGAGCGTCATCAGGTTGTCACTGCTCAGTCGAGCTGTGCCATAAAGCTTGTTGAAGTCCGCCCACATCTGCGCCTCGTTCAGCGTCATACTGCCGCCGTGTTTGACGTCTTCCTGGGAAACTGTCGCGTCTTCATCGGCCGCCTCCCGGTAGACGAGATAGTCGGCATCGCCATTCCATACCTTACCGTTCAAATAGAAGTTACCGAGATTGGCCAGCGAGCGTTCGGGGAAGGCCACGTATCTTGGGTGGATGTCGCCGCCGGTGCGCATCCCGTCCACGAACCCGATGCATGGTCCGAAGACTGCTGAGCAACCCAGAAAATAGGTGTCCGGCCCCATCGCCTCGCGCATGGTTTTCATCGCGAGACGGAAACGCTCCACACTGGTGATCGTGTTGTTAAAGGCCTTGATCCCTTTGGCTTTTTTATTCTTGGCCAAAGTGTCGTTCTTTAAGCCGTACCGCATGAAATCCACTTTGAAATAACGGATACCCCAATTGTCCTTCATGTTCTTGATGCAATCGGCGATATGCGCCCGCGCGCCGGGATGTGAGTAATCGAAGTAAATATACCTCATCACCTTATCCCCCTTGTTGTTCACCTCAACGATCAACTTGCCGTCAAGGTCGTGCAGGAAATATTCGGGATGGGCTTTGTAGATCTCCGAGTTCTCATCGCCCCGAAAGCCGTCGAAGTGGATGCCGGGGATTTTCCTCTCGGAAGCGACACGGGAGATAATCTCCTTGATACCACCGGGAAGAAGATCGGGCCGCACGCTCTGGTAATCGCCGCGTTCGGTCCACCAACCGCCGTCGATCTGGACCATATTCGCCTCGGGGGCAATTTTTTTCAGCACATCCATGTTGCCATAGATATCTTTGGAGGTGAAAACTCGGCCATAGTAATCCCAGGTGGCCCAGCCTTTAAAATCGGCAGGCTTCAGTTTCTTGATGCCATTCTCCGCTGCGATGGCGGTACCGAATTGGTCGAGAGTCATCAGCCAATCATCCCCACGCTTGAGGACAATTTGCTCGTACGAAATCGTCTCACCCGGTTTGAGTTGCCGGCCTTCGCCGTCGGACCAGATCACGATTGCATCGTCCTTGATCGTGAAGTTTGGCAGGAAGATGCGCCAAGAGAGCGACCCGGCGAAGAGATACTTACCGTCCGCCAGTCGCACCATTTCAAACATGTGGCTGGAGCTTTTCGCAGTCGCCGCTCCGACGTTCTGGCGCAAAATGGGTGTACGTCCCATGCAACTGCCCCCGTAAAGAGCCTCGAGATCACTAGTCAGTTTTTCGGCCACAGGGATACGGACGCTGATCCTCTCGATCGCCAGCGTTTTAGAGCCTTTGTTGGAGAGGGTGATGGCTAGTCGCTGAAAACCGTCCGCCTCATCCGTCACGGTTTGCGCCGTCTCAACCGGTTGATCAGCTTGAACCTTAACCGTGATGTCCGGCCACATTGAAGAGCCCGCGCATGCGAGTTGGGTCAGCAGCATGACCGCAAAGAGGGTGAAGTGAGTTTTCAAGGGGTCTCTGTTTAAAGTAACCAAACAAGAGTCGGCATGCTTGTAACTTACACAAGATGAATGGATTGCCACGGAGAATTTGAGACTCCTGAACGCATTCTTTCAATTTTGTTAAGCCTCACGAAAAGAGGATAGCACTTCCCTGTACAAATCTGTGCCCCGTATTATGCCACGCCAATTTTCCTATGATCCGCTCTCAGGTCAACTCCGCTTCAGTCAAAGGGTGCCCTGGACTGGATATTTGTAAATGAGCGAGCCAAACAGAACGATTTTGAAAACGGTCGCAATAGAGTGCGTTCGTACTATAACCAGCACAGGTAGCTAATTTTATGTCCCACCTCTTTTTCTCCCAAACCGGAACGAAAATCGTTCGAATTATATCAGTTAGATTTCTACGATCTTTGCGCTGCGATCGCGTATACCCGATCGCCTGCATGCTGCTCTCAATTGGCCTGACTGGATGCGCTCCCGAGGCTAAGCCTGACGCCGACCCAGATGCTCAATTTAACCTAAAGAACGCCCACGGAATGGAGGTGCGTCTGGCTTCCTACGGCGCACGGATTACTTCGATCAAAGTGCCAAACCGCAACGGCGCCATGGAAGACGTCGTGCTTGGCTTCGATACCGTCGAACCCTATCGGTCATCGGTCAAGAAGCCCTACCTCGGGGCGACCCTCGGCCGATATGCCGGGCGGATCGCCAATGGACGCTTCACCCTGGACGGCGTTGAGCATGTGCTCGCGAAGAACAACAGTCCGAATCACAACCATGGCGGGGTCACCGGATTCGACAAGGTTGTGTGGAAGGCGAAGCAACTCCGCAACGGCGTTCAATTTGATTACAGCTCTCCGGATGGAGAAGAGGGCTACCCCGGAACGCTCAAGGCTCGGGTAACCTACACGCTCAGCGATGCCAACGAGCTCATCATCGATTACCGAGCCACGACCGACCGCGCGACGCCGGTCAACTTATCCAATCACACCTATTTCAATCTGGCGGGCGAGGGCTCGGACACCGTGCTTGATCACGAACTGATGATTAATGCCGAGGAGATGCTTGCAATCGGAAAAACTTCTGTACCCACCGGCAAGATCGCATCTGTCGCGGGCACACCGTTCGACTTTCGTCACCCCAAGCCGGTCGGGCAGGATATTAATCAGACGAACGAGCAACTGGCCAATGGGAGTGGGTATGACCACACTTTTGTTTTGAACTCGAAAAAAGGGGTTAAGAAGCCTGCCGCGACCCTGTATGAAAAAACCAGCGGTCGAAAGCTGGTGGTTTTCACCGACCAGCCGGGACTTCAGCTCTACACCGCGAATTTTCTCGATGGATCGCTCAACGGGAAATCCGGAAAACCCTACATGAAGCGCAGCTCACTCTGTCTGGAAACCCAGCATTTTCCCGACAGTCCGAATCAACCGAAATTTCCCAACACCACCCTTCGCCCAGGTGAAACCTACCAGACCAAGACGATCTACCAATTCAGCGTAAGCAATTCCGCCGGAGAATGATCCATAGTGCACATGCTTCTTGCTGTGCTGGGACGGCCGTTCGTTAAAGACCTCCTATGAAAGTTCTCCCCTTCCGTGCCACCGTTCTGACTTTCATGTTGGCACACTTTGCATGCGCGGAATCAAACCCTGTCTCGTTTGCCTACATCCTGCAGGCCGATTCCTTCGCGAAAACAAAACCTGCGGTGGTTGCAAAACTCAAGGAAAGCGGACGCGATTGGATCGTGCTCGACGCGGCTTTCGCTGGCGACACGCCGTGGGAGCGAACGGACCTCGACACAATCCGCAGTGGCAAAGCGGGGCGAAAAGTGGTCGCATACCTTTCTATCGGCGAGGCTGAGAATTACCGGTCCTACTGGCAGCCCGATTGGGTTAGTAGTGGCAGGCGAACCGCTGCCGCACCGGCGTGGCTAGGGATCGAGAATCCGGAGTGGAAAGGAAATTATCAGGTCAAATATTGGAACGCGGATTGGCAAAAGCTGGTGCTCGCCACGATCGATGATGCAATGGCACGAGGTTTCGACGGCGTGTATCTGGACATTGTAGATGGCTTCGAGACGTATGAGCAGGGAGCCGATGGGTACCTGGGCGACCGCATGAACCTGGAGACCAAGCAGACCTATCGCCGTGACATGGTGGACTGGGTGAAAGCGATCGCTGCTCGCGCCCGCGCAAATGATCCCGCGGCACTCGTCATCCCACAAAACGGCTCCCAACTGGTCGCCCACAAAGACTTCCTCGAGGTCATCAGCGCCCAAGGCATCGAGGATCTTTTCACCAACGGAAACAAACTCCAGCCCACCTCGCACACGGAAGAAATTCTCGGCCATTTAAAAACATTGGCTTTGGCAAAGAAGCCTGTGCTGCTCATCGAGTATCCAAAGACGCATCAGGGGGAGGCGCTGTCTAAGAAATTGGCCGAAGGAAACGGCCTCGTTTGGCTGGTGACAGACCGTCAGCTCAAGACGCTTGGTGAGTCGGGCAAATAGCTTTTGCGATGGCTTTTTTTAGGGAGATCCGGAAATCAGCAAAGTTACTCAAACTAACCGTAGCGAAAACTTCAGTTCCCTCTTTTTTTCTCTGGCAGTGCTTTTGCCTCAAGCTCGATGAGTGATCGCCCTACCAAGGTATCTTTTCCAGGACGAAGTATGCGACGTGCTTCCGCTAGAGCATTTTTTGCCACGGCGCCCTGCCCCTCCGCTAATGCTGCTTCCACAAATGGAACAATAAGCCCGTAGTAAAGATTCCCACCGGCCTGGCCCTTGAATTCGCGAAGCGCCCTGCGGAAGGTCGTTTCCGCCTCTGACCACTTTCCAGCCTCGATCTTTTCACCCACCTCCGTGGCGGCGGCCCCGATTCCCAAATCAAAGCGGCGGGTTCGGTTTTGAACCAGAATTTGGCGGGAAAGACTCTTCACTGCCGCCTCATCCCCCCTCTCCTTCGCTAACTGGAGCAGCTTCTCTTGGCCGACAACCTTTAAGTCGGGGTAGGTAGAAAACCGCTTTGTGTACTTCTCCCAAAACTCCACCCGTTTTTCAGGAGATGCTTTCCCGCCATCCAGTAGCTCGCCCTGCGCCTTCCACGCAGGCAAATATTCAGGCTGAACAAGCAGCGCTGCTTCCAACCATCGATCTGGATCACTCTTTTCCAAGGTCTTTCCGATATCGGTAAGTAGCTTTGCTTGCTGATGGGCCGACGACCTCTCTCTGCCTTTTGCTAAAAAGGTAAGCTCGGTATCTGAAATAGGCTGCCATACTTGAGGATCCATCGCGTTGCCCACGGGGTAGTTTTGAGATTCGTACCGCCCACAGTCGGTCTCCCAGTGACCTGGTGAATCCATGAATCCAAACCAGGCATGTCCGCCATCATCCCCTTGCCCGGAAAAATAGAGGGTGGGCAATCCCTTTGCCTTTCCCGTATTCGCAGCAAAGTAAGCTTGGTCGACACAGATCCCCCCCTTGGATCGGATTTCCGAGAAGGTGTAAGCGGGGTAGGGCCAAACCAGTTGATTCGCTTCATAACGAGGAATGTCGTAACGAATCGAGCTAAAGACCTTGCCGAACCCACTTCGGCTGGCAGTGACATTCTTTCTTGCCCACTCCATCTCCGCGTTAACCAAAGGATGATCGATAACGAACTTCAGCTCATTCACCGTAAAATCCCTTAAGTCAGTCACAAACCTTCGCGCTCGTTGTAACTCAGCCATCAACTGCAATCGGGCTACGGAATCGACCGGCTCGGTGGGAACTGCATCGGCCGCAACCTGACGGTGAGGCCATTTTTTGGGAAAGGGCTGATCAAAAACAAGGGCCAAGGCCACGGCAAGACGTGGAAGCTCTTTGAGACAATCCGGACAAGCGATTTGCATCTGGAGAAGTATTTTGAGGACCTCATCCTGATGATCTTCTGGTCGGATGTTTTCAAGGACGGCTCGCCGAAGTTCGGAGTTTTCCCCTAAAGCCCGGAAAGCCAAAACTTGCTCAGGCGTGAAATCGGTGCGAGCCCAGTCAAGCCACTGCCACAGACGAAACTGCCCTGCCTCGTCGCTTTCTGGCTGAATATCAGAAGGTTTCTTTTTCGTAAATTCAGACCGAAGCGTGTCGCCTAGCAATATTCTCTCATGAGCCCAAGTAGCTGGGTCCGGATGGGCCTCCCACCAAGTGGCTGAATCAGCAGACGAAATAAAGAAGACGATCGCCCCCAGGACACAAAGGAGCCATCTCACCTGTCTTTATCCTAAAGGCACCGAGACTCTTTTTCGACCGCGGAAACTGGACAGCTCCCGATACCCAACCTCTTGAACCAGTGCAACTGCTCGATCAAACTCATAACCGACTTCCGCAGGAGCGTGTGCATCGGAGGAGATTAAAATCGGAATCTTTCTTCGAAAAGCCTCTTCGATAAATGTCTTGGAGGGATAAATTTCCGCCACCTCTTTTCGAAGTCCTGCCGTACTCACCTCCATGGCAATTCCCGCCGCCTCGATCGCATCCAGGGTATCTTTATAGTAAGGGCGAAGATCCCCTTTCGGCCGATGCCCAAACTTTTTTACCAGATCGGGGTGAGCCAAAAAATCAAACAACCCGCTTTGGGCGGCCTGGGTCACCGCATTGAAATATTTGGTCCACACTTCCTCAACAGGTTGATCCTTCCATCGCGCTAACTTCAAAGGGTTGTCCACGTCCCAATCGGGCGTGATGTAGTGGACGGCACCAATGAAATAGTCGAAATGGGCCTTGGTCGCTAATTCTCGAATCCACCCCTCTTTTCCAGGAATAAAGTCACACTCTAACCCAAGCCGAATTGGAAGTTGGGGAAACTCGGCCCGAGCCTCCTCCACCAAGCGAAGATATTCAGGGAAATCAACCCAATCCATTCTCCAATCATCAAACTTCGCGGGCATCGGGTTGTGTTCCGAAAAGCCGATTTCTTGGAGTCCTTTTCGAACGGCTTCCGCCGCATATTCCCGCGGGTGCCCCGTTGCGTGACCACACAAAGGGGTGTGCATGTGATAGTCAAACCTCACACCTCCTATCTACCTATCTCCCAGCCTTTTCCAAGGCCATAGGGGAGCGTTGCCCAAACACCCATCTTTCGGCATCATCTGGAGATGCCACCGTCTTCTAAAGTTCATCTCTCCCCTGCCCGCCTCAAGTCGGCCCTAGCGCGACTTCGACGACTGCGAATTCTGGTCGTGGGTGACCTGATGCTCGATGAGTTTATCTATGGTCGCGTTTCGCGTATTTCACCAGAAGCTCCGGTTCCGGTTGTCCATGTGGAGCGGGAGCAAGCCTACCCAGGTGGCGCCGCCAACGTGGGTCGGAATTTAGCCGCACTCGGTATCCATGCAGAGATAAGCGGTGGAATTGGTGCGGATGCTGCCGGCCAGCGCCTCCTCAGCCTTTTGCGACATGAAAAGATTGGCACGTCTGGTGTTTGCAGATCCTCTCGATTTCCAACAGTGGTAAAGACCCGTATCCTGGCGAGGCATCAACAGGTCGTCCGAGTTGACCGAGAGGAGCCGAGCCAACTCACCTCAAAAGAGAGGCAAGCAGTGCTGAAAAAGGCACTGCAGGTTCTTCCTCGTTGCCATGCCCTCATCCTAGAAGATTATGGCAAAGGGTTATTCGACCAAGAGCTTGTCGACTCCCTCCTTACGGCCGCTCGCAAAAAAGGAGTTCCGACGGCGGTCGACCCAAATATCCATAATCCTCTTGATTGGAACGGAGCGACTTTGGTTAAGCCCAACCGGGTGGAAGCATTTGGCGCTTTAGGCCAACCCGACTCCGCGCGCCCCGAGGATTGGATTGCTGCGGGAGAGGAGCTACTCCTGCGTTGGGGATGCCACTATCTTCTTCTCACCTTAGGGGAAAACGGAATGATTCTCTTTCAGCCCGATCATCCCCCCTTCTCCATTCCGAGTCGCGCCCGAGAGGTATATGACGTTTCTGGCGCAGGGGATACGGTCGTCTCCCTTCTCGCATCCGCCTTAGCCGCTGGGCTTCCTGGAAAAGTCGCTGCGGAGCTCGCCAACCTCGGCGCGGGCATCGTCGTAGGAAAACTCGGCACAGCCACAGTAACCCCTGCGGAGCTGATCGATGCCGCCCGACATCATGGGTAAAAGGGCTGTCTTTCTCGATCGCGACGATACGTTAATCGAAAACGTTCCCTACCTTGGCGACCCCGCAAAGGTAAAGCTAATGCCCGGGGCAGCTGAAGCCCTCCTGCAATTTCGCAAAGCAAATCTCACCCTTGTGGTGATCTCAAACCAGTCGGGCGTGGGGCGAGGTTACATTACAAA
>Ga0209401_1002194_pt1 | contig 12727 bp, 10 predicted proteins | sample M_140807_MF_Meta_FD_187318 | JGI IMG/M metagenome (GOLD analysis project Ga0209401, IMG submission 187318) | Freshwater microbial communities from Lake Montjoie, Canada to study carbon cycling - M_140807_MF_MetaG (SPAdes) (version 2) | ecosystem: Environmental > Aquatic > Freshwater > Lake...
GCCCTTCCGCGACGGCCAGCAGCTCTACCCGATCGAGGCGGTGGCCGCCGATGGCGTGCAGAAGCGCAACATCACCCTCGAATTCCGACGCTCCACCCCGGAAGACAACAGCAACCCCGCCAGCCTGTCCCTGGCCGAATGGTTCTGAGCGGACCCTCGCCGTTGCCCTCCCCCTCCTGAGCCTCCTGCCATGACCGCGCCTGCCGCCCCAGCCCCTGCCAACACCACCCTGCGAACCCTGGTAGCCGCCACACCGGTGGCTGGATCCATCCTGTTTCCCCTGCTGGTGTCGCTGCTGATGGTGCGAGTGAGCATCACCGCCGGGGTGCTGGCCGCCGTTCTGATCGGCTCCCTCTGGTTCGTGGCCATGCTGCGCACCTCCGAAATGCCCGGGCATTCCTAAGCCTCGACACAGCAGCAGCGTGACCCCGCTGCCCAGCAAGCCGGGCGCCCCCGAAACCGCTTTGGAACGCCGTCTGAACCCCTCCTGAACCACTTGGCCAGCGTTCTCCTCGCGGAGACGGCCTGTCCGCCCCCGGGAATTCTTGGCGGCATGGAAGCTACCGCCCCCGACCGCTGGCCCGCGCCCATACCCAGCCGAGAGGCAGGAGGGGAGCGAACCAGGCGCAACGCAGCGGGGAGCCCGCCTCCCCCCCAGCCCCTCCAACGGCCAGCGCAGGAAAGCCGGGAGCCGAAAGCGGGGCGGAAACCCGAGCGCGAAGCCGAGGGCCAAGCCGAGTGCCAAACCAATTGGCAACCCAAGCAGCTGCGGAACCCCCTGCCGCCCGCCCTCACCAACGCCCTGGCCGTGGCGCTGCCCGTGTTGCTCGCAGGCTGCGCCCCAACGGAGGCCCGCATTGAGGGGACGCCTGCGGCGGATCTCCCCCTGCCGCCCGGCATCCAGGTGGCCTTCAACCAGCGCGCCAACCACCGCTACCGCAGCCCGATCAGCGGGCGCTGGCGCCAGGGGGACGACCTCGAAGCGTTGATCCTCACAGCGATCCAGGGGGCCCAGCGGGAAATCCTGGTGGCCGTGCAGGAACTCTCCCTACCCCGGGTGGCCGAAGCCCTGGTGGCCGCCCAGCGCCGCGGCCTGAGGGTGGCGGTGGTACTGGAGAACAGCTACAGCACCCCCTGGAGCAGCCTCAACCTTCACGACCAGGCGGCCCTGGAGCCCCACCAGCGCCACCGCGTTGCCCAGATGGCGGCCCTCGGCCAGGGAGATGCGGTGGCGATCCTGCTCCGGGAGGGCGTGCCCCTGATCGACGACACCGCCGACGGCAGCCGCGGCAGCGGCCTCATGCACCACAAGTTCATGGTGGTGGACCGCCGAGTGGTGGTAACCGGCTCGGCCAACTTCAGCCCCTCCTGCATCCACGGCGATCCCGACGACCCCAGCACCCGGGGCAACGTGAACCACCTGCTGCGCTTCGACAGCGCCGAACTGGCGAGCCTGTTCGCCGCTGAATTTGCCCGTCTCTGGGGCGATGGTCCCGGCGGATTACCCGACAGCCGCTTCGGGCTGGCCAAGGATGAGGGTCCGGGCCAACGGGTGCAGATCGGCGCCGCCACGGTAACGGTGCTGTTCGCCCCCCACCGCCGTCGTGATGCCAACAATGGATTGCTGTGGCTGGAGCAACAGTTCGCGGCAGTGCAGGGTCAGCTCGACATGGCCCTGTTCGTGTTCTCCGCACAAAACCTTACCGATGCCATGGCGGCCCTGCACCAAAAGGGGGTGCGGATGCGGCTGCTGGCCGATCCGGGCTTCGCCAGCCGCCCCTTCAGCGAAGTGCTCGATCTGCTGGCCATCAGCCAGCCGGACCACCGCTGCCTCCTGGAGGCCGGCAATCGTCCCTGGGAGCAGGCGCTGGAGGGGGTGGGCACACCCCGGCTGGCCGGCGGCGACAAGCTGCACCACAAAATCGCCGTGCTCGATGGCCGCAGCGTGATCAGCGGCTCCTTCAACTGGAGCCCCAGCGCCGCCTTCCAGAACGACGAAACCCTGCTGCGCATCGATTCCCCCCTGCTGGCGGCCCACTTCGAGGCGGAAATCGATCGCCTCTGGCGGGGCGCCGAGCTGGGGGTCACGGCGCGGCTGGAGCGTAAGCGCCTGAAGCAGCGGCGCCTCTGCGGCAGCGGCCGGCAGCGGCCGGAGGCGAAAGCGGTGGTGCCAGCGGCGGCGCGCCTTCCCCGTCCGGTCAACGGCTCCCTCACCGAACGGCTGAGGTGATGCCGGCGGTCGTCATCACGGGCGCGCGCCAAACCCGCCCCCCGGGCCGAGCCGTTCTTTGTAGGTGAAAGGCTCTACGGCAGGCTCGACCACTGCAGGACGCCCTGGGATGGACAAGCGCATTCCAAGGAATGCGCTTTACATGACGGAGCCGTCTTGGTAGGATTGAAGAGTGTTTTTGAATAATACAGACAGGCCTCACTTCAATCAATTAACCTTCTTTTTTCGTCCAGATAAGTCAAGATTAAGCATCTTCCTGCCAGCAAGAATTTTACATCGTGCAATCCGAATCCCGAACCCCCATCTCCAGCGATCCTTCCCTCTCCGGTGTGCTGGAGGCCCTTTCGCTGGCGCTGTTGGGGATTTTTATAGCCACCGTTTTGATCGGAGGTTGGCCGCCCAAGCCGTTCGATCCCCAATGGCAATTGGGCATCACCGCAGAATTGATCAACAACGCTTCGCTGGCCTTGGTCGGTGCCCTGCTCACCCCCCTTGCCCTTGCCTTCCAACCCAGCAGCAAAAGGCTGCGGGCCCGCCGCAAGGCCTTCCGCCGCTGGGCCCTAGCGGCCGCGATCGGCTTCCTGCTGCTCATTCCCCTGGAAATGTCCGGAGCCTGGAGGTATTTCCATTCGGTCACCGCCAATGCCGAAAACCAGAGCAGCCAATCGGCACGCAGGCTCTCCGCAATTCGCCAGGCCATCGCGACCTCCACCAGCACCAAGGAGATCCAGGCCAAGCTGAGGCCTTTGCTGGGCAACAACGCTGCTCTCACACCAACCCAACTGCGCACGCCGATCAAAGACCTGCGCAAGCAGCTTCTGGCTGGAGCGGATCAGGCAGCCAATCTTCTCCAGCAGCGCATCGACGCCCAGACCACATTAAAACCTGATCGCCTGGTCAAGGAAACCATCCGCATCAGCATCTTGGCCTTGTTGTATGGGGCCGCTTTCGCCTTCGTGGCTGGCGCCCTACCTCGCAGCGGTCCGTGGTGGACAGCCTATGGCTGGATCTTCGGCAAGCAGAAGTCTTGAAGAACGGCTATCTCAACGTCGGGTGGTCGATCCGCTTGGACCGCAGCTCCCCCACGGATCGCCAAACCGGGCACCAAGGTGCCTGTCGAGACTTTTGGTGTTTGTGAGCAACGGCCTGCCACCCCACGAGTGGGGACTACGATTTAGTCTCTCGCTTCAACCCTCCGCAATGGATCCGGTGAGCGCCCCCCGCACCCATTCCGCGCGCCTGGATGCGATCAACCTGATGCTGCGCGATCTGCATACGCGGCACGACGAGATCCGCCACCGCGCCGCCTTCCGGGACTGCACAAAAGAGCTGCTCACCCTGCAGCAGGAATTGGTGGATTACCTGCTCACCAAGAAGCACGGCCTGCTCGGCACCGATCCTGCCTTCAGCGAAGCCGACCGCAACTACAACTCCTTCACCTGAACAGCTCGTCGCTGCCTGTGGTGGTGGTGGGCGCCGGTCCGGCCGGAAGCGCCCTCGCCTTGATATTGGCCCGCGCCGGAGTGAGCGTGGAATTGGTGGAGAGCCAGCCGCGCCATAGCGCCCTGATCCGTGGCGATGGCCTGATGCCCAGCGGTCTGGAGGCCTTAGAGCGCATGGACCTGGTGTCCCTGCTGGCCTCGCTGCCGCGGCGGGAGTTGCGGGGCTGGAGCTTTCACCTAGAGGGCCGCAGTCTGTTCTCGGTGGCTGAGCCGATCGGTGGCTCCGTGCCCTGCCGTCTGATCGACACGCCGGCCCTGCTGGAAGGGCTGCTGGCAGAGGCCATGACCTTCCCGGCCCTCAGCGTCCGGCGGGGCCGGGCGGTGAAGGAGCTGCTGCTGGACCATGAGGTGCCGCGGGCGGGGTGCGAGGCCCAGGCACGGGTGGAGAGCGGCGGCCTGGCCCGGGTGGCGGGCGTGGTGCTCGACGATGGCACCCGCCTGCCGGCCGATCTGGTGGTGGGCTGCGACGGCCGCGGCTCCACCATCCGGCGCCTGGCGACTTTGAAGCTTGAGGAGGACAACCCGGCCTTGGAGGTGCTCTGGTTCGAGCTGGAGCAACAGGCGGCGGCCCACCTGCAGCCCTGGATCGAGGGCCGCTTCGCCACGCTGATCAGCGAGGCCGGCAGCTATGCCCTGTTCGGCACGGCCCGCGGTGGCGTGCGAGTGGGCTGGCTGCAGGAGCGCGGTGCCCCTGGCTCCCCTCTCCCCTGGCCGGAACGCTGGGCCCGCAGCAGCCCCCCCGAGCTGGCGGCGCTCTGGCGCAGCCTGCCCAGCACCAGCGTGGGACCGCCGCTTCGGCTAACGGTGCGCTCGGGGCTGGCGCCGCGCTGGGAGCGGCCCGGCCTGCTGCTGCTCGGCGATGCCGCCCATCCGATGAGTCCGCTGCGGGCCCAGGGGCTGAACATGGCGTTGCGGGACGCGCTGGTGGCGGCTGAACGGTTGCTGCCTTTGTTCCGTGGTGCTGGAGTGGCCGGCGGTGATGAAAACGCCGATGCAGCTGGACGCGCCTGCGGTGATGGGTTCCTATCCATGGATACCGAGCGCATTGGAGCCGACCCCCGAAGGACCAGCGAGGCCGATCCCCGCCCACCAGCTCCCGCCCGAGCCGCCGAAGAGATCTCGGGGCGCCAGGAGTTTCTGCAGCAACTGGACCAGGCGCTGGTGGCGGTAGCCGAGGCCCGGCTGCCCGAGATCCGCGCGGTGCAGGCCCTGCAACGCCAGGAGCTGGGCCGGGGCGAGCTGCTGCGCCGGCAAGCCTGGCTGCGGCGCCTCCTGGCCGCCACCGCCACCGTGAGCGGTCCGCTGCTGTCGCGGCGCTGGCAGGCCGGACAACCGACCCTGCGGAAAGGCCTGCCGCTGCCCGAGGGGCCAGCATGATGCAATCCCGCTGTTGTGCCGTTTCTTCCCCATGGCCCCGCTTCGCCGCCCCACCCCCCTGGCATCGCTGAGCCTTGGGCTGACCGCCGGTCTCACCCTGGTGACGAGCCTCACGGCGACCCTCGCGGCTGGCCCTGCCTGGGCCGCCGAAGCCGCTTACCCACCGGCCACCAGCTTCCGCGAGGTGCAGCTCACCACCTTCAGCTGCGGACGGGACAACACCCAGGCCGACTGTGACAAAGCGCGCCGTCTGGCCGACCCCCTGCTGGATCACCCCCGGCTCTCCACCGCCTGCAAGGACGCCCTCTGGAGCGTGCGTCAGCTCTCGGTGGTAACACCGCAGAACAGCCCGGAGCGTCGCGATCCAATCGACAAGGCGAGCCGCGATGTAGCCGCCTACTGCCGCCAGCCCTTTGTGGCCGATACGACCCAGCCGACCACCAATCCCGGCGGCAAACCGTTCTCCTTCAAAGCGATCAATCCCTGAAGCAGGGCCGTGAGCGGCCAGGGCTAACTTGGTGCCCCGCCGACCCTGCCCGAGCGCGCCGATGACCAGCTCCGACCTCGCCAACACCGTGCGGCAGGTGGCCCTGGACCAGCCCTTCAGCGACCAGAAACCCGGCACCTCGGGCCTGCGCAAGAGCAGCCGCCAGTTCCAGACCCCCCACTACCTCGAAAGCTTCATCGAGGCCTCCCTGCGGGTGATCCCCGGCGTGGCCGGCGGGACCCTGGTGGTGGGCGGCGACGGCCGCTACGGCAACCGCCAGGCCATCGATGTGATCGCCCGCATGGCGGCAGCCCATGGCGTGGCCCGGCTGATCACCACCACCGGCGGCATCCTCTCCACCCCAGCCGCCTCCCACCTGATCCGCAGCCGCGGCGCCATCGCTGGCATCATCCTTTCAGCCAGCCACAACCCCGGCGGCCCCGACGGCGACTTCGGCGTGAAGATCAACGGCGCCAACGGCGGCCCGGCCCCCGAATCGCTCACCGATGCGGTGTATGCCACCACCAAGAGCCTGGAGGGCTACCGGATCGTTGAGGCCGCGCCGCTGAACCTGGATGCGACCGGTGAACAGCGGCTGGGCGAGCTGGTGGTGGAGGTGGTCGATGGGGTGGCCGATTACGTGGCCCTGATGCAGAAGTTGTTCGACTTCGATCGCATCCGCGACCTGCTCCAGAGCGATTTCCCCGTGGCCTTTGATGCCATGCACGCCGTGACCGGTCCCTACGCCACCCGCCTGCTGGAAGGGCTGCTCGGCGCTCCGGCCGGCACCGTGCGCAACGGCACGCCCCTGGAGGATTTCGGCGGCGGCCACCCCGACCCCAACCTCACCTACGCCCATGAGCTGGCCGAACTGCTGCTGAAGGGCAACGCCTATGCCTTCGGCGCCGCCTGCGACGGCGACGGCGACCGCAATATGATCCTGGGCCGCTCCTGCTTCGTAAACCCCAGCGACAGCCTGGCGGTGCTCACCGCCAACGCCACCCTCGTGCCTGGTTACGCCGAGGGGCTGGCGGGTGTGGCCCGCTCGATGCCCACCAGCGCGGCGGTGGATGTGGTGGCCAAAGAGCTGGGGATCGGCTGCTACGAAACGCCCACGGGCTGGAAGTTCTTCGGCAACCTGCTCGATGCCGGCCGCATCACCCTCTGCGGCGAGGAGAGCTTCGGCACCGGCAGCAACCACATCCGCGAGAAGGATGGCCTGTGGGCGGTGCTGTTCTGGCTCAACATCCTGGCGGTGCGCGGCGGCACGGTGGCCGAGGTGATGGCGGAGCACTGGAGCCGTTTCGGCCGCCACTACTACTCCCGCCACGACTACGAAGCGATCGCCAGCGAGGCCGCCCACGGCCTCTACGACCGCATCAAGGCGATGCTGCCGGAGCTGGTGGGTCAGCCCTTCGCCGGCCGCACGATCGCCACCGCCGACGACTTCGCCTACACCGATCCGGTGGATGGCTCCCTGACCAGCGGCCAGGGCCTGCGCCTCTTGCTCGACGACGGCAGCCGGGTGGTGCTGCGCCTCTCCGGCACCGGCACCCAGGGCGCCACCCTTCGGGTGTACCTGGAGAGCTACGTGCCCCCCAGCGGCGATCTGGGCCAGGATCCCCAGGTGGCCCTCGGCGATCTGATCAGTGCCATCGACGCTCTGGCGGAGATCAAGGTGCGCACGGGGATGGAGCGGCCCACGGTGATCACCTGATCCAAGGACTACAGCTTCTCGGGTCCATCCGGCTCACCGAGCTGGGTGAGGGCGAGCTGGCGCATGGTTTCACCCCAGGCTCCGCAGCTGGCCGCGCCGGCCACCAACAGCACGGCCCCCAGCAGGGGGATCGGCTTGATCGGCTGGCCCGGCGTGTGGGCCGCCCGGTGCACCAGCAGCATCAGCACGGTGGCCGCCACAGCCGCCAGGCTCGATGAAAACAGGATGCGGCGGCGGTCTACCCGCAGCTGGCGGCGGGGTGTGTAACCGGGAGGGAGAGAAAGGGGCATCGGCGCCTCGGCGAGTCAGGGATGGAGGCCGCTGATCAAGGGGCGATCACGCGGAACAGCGCGGGGTTCCGCAGCAGGAATCATGCGCTGGGACGATCGCTCGGCAGCACCTCCGTTTCGCCACTGGCGGGGAACCAGGAGGCCTCGAGCTGCTTCATCAGCACATAGAACGACGGCACCACGAACAGGCTGAGCACGGTGGCCACCAGCAGGCCCCCGAAGATCACAGCGCCGAGGGAGCGCTGGCTCAGGGCACCGGCACCGGTGGCCACCATCAGGGGGAAGAATCCCGCCAGGGCCGCCATGGCGGTCATCAGGATCGGCCGCAGGCGGGAGCTGGCGGCGCCGATCGCCGCCTCGCTGGCGGTCATGCCGCGTTCCATCCGCTGGTTGGCCAGGTCCACGATCAGGATGCCGTTCTTGGCCGCCAGCCCGATCAGGGTCACCAGACCCACCTGGGCATACACGTTGTTCACTTGGCCCAGCATCACCAGGAAGGACAGCGCCCCGAGCATGGCCAGGGGCACGGTCATCAAGATGATCAGCGGATCGATGTAGCTGCCGTACTGGGCTGAGAGCACCAGATACACCACCACGATGCCAAGCGCGAATACCAGAGCCGCAAGAGAGCCGGCCTGAACCTCAGAGCGCGTCAGGGCCGACCAGTCGGAGCCGATGTTGCTGAAGCTCATCTGGCGGAAGGTGGCCATCAGACTGTCGATCGCCTGACCGCTGCTGCGCCCGACATTCTCAACGCCCTGGATCAGCACGCTGCGATAGAGATTGAAGTGGCTGATGATCGGCGGCTCACTATCAAGGCGGGCCTTCACGACATTGGCGAGAGGGATCAGATTGCCGCTGCGGTCGGGTACATAGAGGTTGTTGAGTGACTGCACCACATCGCGACTGGCGCCCTCGGCCTGCACATACACCTGGCGATACTGCTGCTGTTCGTAGGTCTGGTTGACGAAGCTGCCACCATTGAGGGTGCCGAGCACCTGCATCGCCTGGCTGTAATCGATGTTGAGTGAGGCCATGCGGTCGCGATCCACATCCAGCCGCCACACCGGCGCATCGCTCACGAACTGGGTGTAGAGGTTGTAAAAGTTGCCGGTGGCCTTGGCGGTGCCGATCAGCTTGCCCGCCATCTGATCCAGATCGGTGGGGCTATAGCCGCCATTGCTGAGGTCGTTGAACTGAAAAGAGAGGCCGCCCTGGGCACTGAAGCCGGGCACCGCCGCCGGTGACTGGGCCATCACCAGGGCGCCCGGAATCTCATGGAATTGCTTATTGAGCCGGGCGATGATCTCCTGGGCCGACTGCCCCTTACCGCCCCGTTCATCGATCGGCTTGAGCCCGAAGAAGAAGAGGCCCTGGTTGAGGGCCCCGCCGTTGAAGCCGGCGCCGCCCACGATCTCGCCGGAGATGATCTCCGATTCCTTGGAGAGAATCGCCTGGGCCTTGGAGGCCACCTCCATGGTGGCCTCGATCGACGACTGCGGCGGCAGCTGGATGATGCCCAGGCCATAGCCCTGGTCTTCGGTGGGCACAAAACCGGTGGGGATTGCGGCGAAGGCCACGCCAGTGAGGGCCACGCCGCCGAGCAGCACCAGGGCCACCAGCCGCCGCAAGCGAATCGCCTGAGTAAGGATGCGGCCGTAAGCACGAGAGAGCCGCTCGAAGCCGGCGTTGAAGGCGGAGAAGATGGGCATCAGGAAGGTGCCCACCACAGCACCGAGCAACCCCAGCAAGAGGGAAGCCACCCAGCCGCCGGCCAGGGCGCCGTAGAGCGCGCCAAACACGCCACCGATCACGGTCCAGAGGATGCCGCGGGGCTCGGTCTTACCACCCCCCAGCAGCAACGCCGATTGCAACGGCTTGCCGCTGATCGCATTGAAGGTGGACACGATGATCGAGAAAACGATCGTGAGCGCGAACTGGCGGTAGATCACGCCAGTGGCTCCGGGAAAGAAGGTGACCGGAATAAACACCGCCAACAGCACCAAGGCCGTAGCCAGGATCGCGCCGGTGAGTTCCTTCATGGCGTTGGAGGCCGCTTGGAACGGCCGATCCCCCTCCTCGATCCGGGCGGACACCGCCTCCACCACCACGATGGCGTCATCCACCACCAGGCCGGTGGCCAGGATGATGCCGAGCAGGGTGAGCTCGTTGATCGAGAAGCCGAAGGTCTTCACGAACACCATCGCCCCCAAGAGAGCGATCGGCAGGGCCAAGGCGGGCACGGCCGTGGCCTTCCAGTCCTGCAGGAACAGGAAGATGATCAGCAGCACCAGCACCACCGCATCGCGCAGGGCATCAAGGGCGCCGGCGATTGAAGCGTTGATGAAGTCGGTCTGGTCGAACACCTTCTCCAGCACCACCCCCGGCGGCAGGGTGCTGCGGAACTGGGTGAGCACGTCATCCACCGCATTGGCCGTGCTGATGGCGTTGCTGCCCGGCAGCTGGATCACGCCGAAACCCACGCACGGGTAGCCGGTGCGGGCATTGATCGCCGACTGGTTGAAGTTCTGAAAGGCGTATTCAGCCCGGCCCACATCGCCGATCCGGATCAGACCCCCATCGGGGCCCTTGCTGATGATCACATCCTCAAATTCCTGCACGGTCTTGAGGTTGCCGTTCACCAGCATTGGGAAGGTGGTGCGGTTGTTGGGGGTGGACGGAGGACCGCCGATGCTGCCGGCTATCACCACCAGGTTCTGGGATTGGATCGCCTGCTCCACCGTGTCAGCGCTGAGGTTGAAGCGGGCCAGCTTGAGGGGATCCACCCACACCCGGAAGGCCGGATCACTGGCACCGAAGATGTTCACCTGACCCACACCCTGGGCCCGGGTGATGGGGTAGATGAGATTCAGCTGCATCAGGCCATTGAGATAGTTCTGGTCGAACTGGCCCTGGGTGGAGGTGAGGTTGTAAACGAGCAGATAGCTGCTGGCCGTCTGCTGCACCGTGACCCCCTGGGCATTCACTTGGGGCGGCAACTGGGGGGTGGCGGTCTGCACCCGGTTGAGCACATTCACCTGATCGATGTCCGGATCCGTGCCCGCCTTAAAGTAAACATTGATCTGACTGTTGCCCTCGCCGGTGCTGGTGGAGGTGATGTAATCCATCCCTGGCGCCCCATTGATCTGGGATTCCAGTGGTCCGGTCACCGCGCTCTCAACCGTGAGGGCATCGGCGCCGGGCAGGTTGGCGCTCACCTGCACCGTGGGCGGCGCGATGTTGGGCAGGTTCTCGATCGGCAGGAGCGGCAGGCAGATCAGGCCCGCCATCAGGATCAAGAGGCTGCAAACCGTGCTGAGCACGGGGCGGCGAATGAAGGTATCAGAAAGACTCATGGGGCCTTGGTTGCCCCGGAGGTGGGCGCTGCGGTCCCGGTTGCAGCGGCCGAAGGGGCACCGGTGGCGGCCGGAGCTGGCATGCCGGCCGCCGGCTGCAGCATTGCCGTGGCCGGCTGCACCGAGAGGCCACTGCGCAGCTGGGCCAGGTTGCCCACCACCACGGTGTCGGCGGCGCTGAGCCCCTCCTTCACCGGATAGGCGCCGTTCTGGAGGGTGCCGAGGGTTACCGGCACCTGGATGGCCACCGGCAGATTGGGCAGGGGTTCGGGCTCGATGGCCCTCCCGAGCCGCTTCTTGGCCTCATCCACGCTCACCGCCAGGAACACAAAGGATTTACCGGCCTGAAGCAGCACCGCCTGCTGGGGAATCGCCAGCACCTGCTGCTGGTTGAACACCAGCGTGGCGCTCACCCGCTCGTTGTTGCGCAGCGAGCCATCGGGATTGTTGAACTCGGCCTTCACCAGCAGGGTCTGGCGTTCCTTGTCGAGAGCGGGGGACACAAAGATCACCCGACCCATCGCCTTGGGGCGCCGGGGATCCGGGCCCTTGAGAATCACCGGCAGGCCGGGGCGCACCCGGTCCCCCAGTTCGCCGGGCACGTCGATGCGCACCCAGAGGCGACTGTTGTCGATCACACTGGTGACCACTTCGCCGGGCTTGATCACATCGCCCAGCTTGAAGTTGAGGTTGCCCACATAGCCCGGGATCGGCGCCACCACGTTCTTGTAGGCGAGGGTGGCCAGCGAGGCATTCAGCTTGTCGCGGCTCTGGATCGCCGAAGTCACGTAGTAATCGCGCTCCTTGGTGGAGACGGCGCCCTGCTGGTTGAGGAAGATATAACGCTCGGCGTTAAGGCGGTTTTTGCGGGCCTCGGCGGCGTCGGCATTCACCGTGGCCTTCTGCTGCACTTGGTCGAGGGTGAACAGCAGCTGGCCCGGTTTCACCGGCTGGCCCTCATACACCGGCATGGCGGTGATGCGGCCGGCGATCTCGGAGGAGAGTCTCACCTCACGAATCGCCTCCAGGGTGCTCTGGTAATCGGCGGAATCGAGGGTGTTGAAGGTGCGCGGATTCACCAACTGCACCTGGGGCGGCGTTGGCGCGGGGGGGCGGCTCTCGCTACACCCTGCCAAGCCCGCCGCCATCGCCAGCCCCACGGCCAGGGAACCAGGTAAACGAAGACGCACGGGGCGGATATGACTGGGGCGAACCATAGGCGAGGCCTACCGGGAACTCAATGGTGCAGCAACCAGAGCGGCAGCTGCACCGGTCCGCCGCACGGCCACAGCACTGGCCTTGGGCCCCCGCCCCCCAGCTTCTGCCCCATGGGTTACCGCGCCGCCCACTGGCCTGACTTGGCCTGGGCTGAGCCGGGCAACACCTCCACGGGCACCGGAAATCTGGCCTGCGGCGCCAGGATGGAGCAGTGCGCGAACCGCCGTGAGCGACCTGTTCAGCCACCGCCGCGAGGAAACCCTGCGCCGCATCGCCCCCCTGGCGGAGCGGATGCGGCCCCGCAGCCTCGATCACTTCGTGGGCCAGGAGGCGATCCTCGGCCCAGGCCGCCTGCTGCGGCGCGCCATCGCCGCCGACCGGGTGGGGAACCTGATCCTGCACGGCCCGCCGGGCACCGGCAAAACCACCCTGGCCCGGATCATCGCCGGCAGCACCCGCGCCCACTTCAGCAGCCTCAACGCCGTGCTGGCGGGGGTGAAGGACCTGCGCGCCGAGGTGGAAGCGGCCCGGGAGCGGCTGGCCCACCACG
>Ga0209401_1002199_pt1 | contig 12719 bp, 8 predicted proteins | sample M_140807_MF_Meta_FD_187318 | JGI IMG/M metagenome (GOLD analysis project Ga0209401, IMG submission 187318) | Freshwater microbial communities from Lake Montjoie, Canada to study carbon cycling - M_140807_MF_MetaG (SPAdes) (version 2) | ecosystem: Environmental > Aquatic > Freshwater > Lake...
ACCCGCCACTGCGGGGTCTGTTTTGAGTTCCTGCGGACTCGCCTTCGTTGCGCTTTTCGCCTTTGGATTGAGTGGGCCAAGCCTTGCACAGCTCGATTCTGTCGAAATTCGAGGCCACTATGACAACGCGGTGGGCACGAGCGACGCCGCGTCTCAGGGCACGATTCGCGCCGAATTGCTTAAAAGCCGCCCGGCGCAACGACCGGGCGAAGTGCTTGAATTCATTCCAGGAATGATCGTTACCCAGCACTCGGGCGATGGCAAAGCGAATCAGTATTTTTTGCGTGGTTTCAACCTTGATCACGGGACTGACTTTGCGACATTTCTGAACGGCATGCCGGTCAACATGCCAACGCATGCGCATGGGCAAGGTTATTCCGATCTGAATTTTTTGATTCCTGAGTTGGTCGAACGGATCGGCTATCGCAAGGGGCCGTACTTTGCCAACATCGGTGACTTTGGCTCTGCCGGTGCTGCTGAGATTCAGTACCGTTCAAGTCTTGATGCCCCATTTGCACAGGTCACCTTGGGTGAGCGGGGATATCGGCGGGGGCTGTTGGCGGGGTCCCACGAAACCTCCGGCGGCGTGACCTGGCTGGGCGCTCTCGAGTGGATGGGCAACGATGGTCCCTGGACGGTTCCCGAGAACCTGAAGCGCCTGAATGCCGTATTGACTGCTTCGGGTGGAACGCGTGCAGAAGGCTGGCAGGCCAGCGCGATGGCGTACGACGCAAAGTGGACCGCGACGGATCAGATTCCACAGAGGCTGATTGATGCGGGTCGCTATCTTGGCAAACCCTTCGGGCGCTACGATTCGCTCGATCCGACGGATGGCGGCGGAACCTCTCGGTACAGCCTTTCAGGTCAATGGCACAAGGTCGATGACCTCAGCGCGATCCGGGTGTCGGCTTATGCGATGCGTTATGCGCTCGGGCTGAATTCCAACTTTACCTTCGCGATGGATCGACCCGAAACCGGGGACCAGTTTGCGCAGCGTGACCGCCGTACCGTGTTGGGTCTGAATGCCGTCCAGAGCGTCAATCATCAATGGCTCGGGCGCTCTGTGCGCAGCGAGATGGGTTTACAGATCCGTCGTGATGGCATTTCCGTCGGGCTCTTCGATACGGCTCAGCGTCGGGTCACGAGCGTGACGCGTGACGACGCGGTGACCCAGACGCTGCTTGGCTTGTATGGTCAGAGTACGGTTGAGCTCACGCCCTGGTTGCGCACCTTGGTCGGCGTGCGGGCCGATCGCATGGACATGCAGGTTACGAGCAAAACCCTGAGCGCCAATTCCGGAACCTCGGGCGATCTTCAGGTCTCGCCTAAGTTCTCATTGATTGCGGGACCGTTTTCAAAAACAGAATTGTTCTTGAATACAGGTCGTGGTCTTCACAGTAACGATGCCCGTGGCACCACGGCGACGGTTGATCCGCGTTGCGCGGGTGACTTGAGTTCGTGCCCGGTCAATAAGGTGCCTGTACTGGTCGGCTCACGAGGTGCCGAACTGGGTGTCCGAACGGAGGTCGTTCCGGGGTTGCAAAGCTCGCTGGCACTTTGGCGCCTACATTTAGATTCAGAGTTGCTGTACGTGGGCGACGCGGGAGTGACTGAACCCAGCCTCGCGAGCATTCGTCGTGGCATCGAATTCAACAACCGCTGGCAGCCCCGGCAGTGGCTTTTGTTCGATGCCGATCTGGCTTGGACCCATGCCCGATTCGACAATGGCGACCGGATTCCGAATGCCGTCGACCGCGTTGGTTCGGTGGCGGCCACCCTGCGAGACCTGGGGCCCTGGAGTACCAGTTTGCAGTTTCGCTACCTTGGTTCAGGCGCGCTGATCGAAGACAATAGCGTGCGTTCAAATTCATCTGTGACCACCAATTGGCGCCTGAGTCGGCGCACGAACGAGTGGTTTGGACGGGGCAGCGAGATCACGCTGGATGTGTTTAACGTCGGAAATCGCAAAGTCAATGACATCCAGTATTTCTACGAGTCGCGCCTTCCGGGCGAGACCGCCGCGGTCGCAGATCGTCATGTGCACCCTGCAGAGCCACGAACTGTTCGGCTGACACTTCGAATCCCATTGTCACCATCCTGACACGGACGCTCTGCAGAATCTCGGGCAGTGACGGGGCACCCCGCCGCATTGGCCCGGAGAATTCATGCAAGCGACTGAACCTTCCAACCTGCTTTCGGATGCCGTTTACGGGCACCGTTCGGAAGGTCAGGTCGGCCTGTTGGACCGGCTCTTTGCACGGTGGTTCGAGCGTCTCGTCTACACCCAGATTTGGGAAGATCCGGTTTGTGATCTCGAGGCGATGGAAGTCGAGCCTCATCATCGAATCATCACAATCGCTTCGGCTGGTTGCAATGCCCTGGCTTATTTGCTCGCCGATCCAGCCGAGGTCATCGCAGTTGATCTGAATCGGGCGCACCTGGCCCTGCTCGATTTGAAGGCTGCAGCGGTTCGCGCTTTCCCGAACTATCCCGACTTTCTGGAGATGTTTGGGCGCGGTCATTCAAAGGCGAACATCGCGCGATTTCGCCAGCAGATCGCGCCATTACTGTCGGTCGAGGCGCGTCGTTGGTGGATGGCACGCGATGCCTTTGGGCGGCCACGTATCAGCATGTTTACTTCGGGGCTACACCGGCACGGTCTGACCGGACGATTCATCGGAATCATCCATGCGTGGGCGAGGATCCGGGGCGTACGTCTTGAAGACTGGACGCTTGCCAAGACGACTCAGGAGCAGGCGGAATGGTTCGATTCGAAGGTTGCACGCCTGTTTGACGGTACGCTTGTTCGGCGTCTGGCAGCTTCGCCTCCGGTGGTCTGGAATTTAGGGATTCCGCCCTCGCAGCACGATGCCCTGTGCGAAGGACAAGTGCAGACCATGGCCAGCGTCTTGCGTGAACGTGCGCGCCGATTGGCCACCATCGCCCCGGTTGCGGACAACTGGTTTGCGTGGCAGGCCTTTGGGCGTCGTTATAACGTCGAGAATGGCCCCTTGCCTCCGTATCTCGAGCCGCAGGCCTTTGAGGTGTTGAAGGCCCGAGTTGATCGTCTGCAGATGGCGCATGAAAACCTCCGAATCGTATTGACTGGTCGCCCCGCCGTCAGTCTTGATCGCTTTGTGTTGCTGGATGCACAGGACTGGATGTCCGATGATGAACTCGTTCGCTTGTGGCAGGAGATCACTCGAACGGCCCGCCCCGGTGCCCGCGTAATTTTTCGAACGGCCGGCATTGGATCTCCGTTGAAGCGCGCGTTGCCCCAAGCAATTGCTTCTCGCTGGCGTGTTGACCAGGTGACGGCAGATCGACTCCATGCGCGGGATCGTTCGGCAATTTATGGTGGCTTTCACCTGCTGCATCTCATTTGAGCGCTGATCTCGCGGTGGGTGCTGGCAACGCAATTGCGTTGCGGCCATGGATCAGCAATGCGGATTCGACCCTTCAGATCATGCCGACCGCGTCGGGTGATGTTCCCGTTCTGGTTCCCGATCTGCTGGTCAAGCCGACCCCGCTCGCGCAGCGGGCCTGGGTGACGTGCCTCTGGTCGGGCTCGGCGGGTTATGCAATCGATGAGTGGGTGGACAGGGCCGAAAAGGACTCAGGGGCGGTAACGGCAGAACACCATTGGCATCGTTGGCGCGGCGGCCTCAGGCCCGTTGCACGTTTGAGTGCCCGACTCAGCTGGGGACTAGGCCCATGGCGCGGCGCAGTTCAGGTCGGAAGCTGGCCCTTCTCGACGACACTTCGCGAGACGCTAAGCGATGAGGATCTAGTCGCGGTACTTGATTCGGTAATCGAGCGCTACCCTGATCGGCCCATCGCGCTCCGACACGTGTTCGAAGATAGCCCCCCCGCTTTATTGGCAACCTTGGCTCAGCGGGGCTTTCAGAGACTTCCGGCCCGGGTCGTTTACACCCTGGATGCGTCTCAGGCCATCAAGCCCAAGGCCTCCCATCTGAAACGCGATCTCGCGCTGCTGGCGCGTTCGGATTTGACAGTTGTGGCGGACGCTGACTTTACGGCGCAGGACCTCGAGCGGGCACTACGCCTCTATCAGATCATTTACCGACATCGCCACAGCCTGCGGAACCCGGATTATTCGATCGAATTCTTACAATGGGCCAGGCGCCGCGGGTTGATTGAGTTGCTGGGCTTGCGCTCGTCAACCGGACAGCTTTGCGCCTTTGCGGCCCGACACAATCAGGGAGCGACCACCAGCGTGCCAATGCTTGGATACGACCTCGAAGCAGATCGACGCGACGGACTTTATCGACAATTGGTTGCGGTTCTGGTCCGTGAGGCTGGTTTGCGTCAACAGAAGTTCGATTTTTCGAGTGGCGCGGGAGACTTCAAGCGCAAGCGTGGGTTCGAGCCTCGTCTGGAGCTCACCATGCTGCGCGCGCCATCTCGTTGGCCTCAACGATGGCCAGGGCGGATTGCATTGCGCGTGGCGTGCGCTGGGACCTCGTTCCTGGATCTGAATCGACTGATCGCCGCTGGCGCCTGAAGACGATCGACACCGTGATTGATCGTGGCCTAATTGATCATGGCCTAATCACTCAGGCGGGGACGAGCATCCTGCGGTCGAGAATCTCGAACTCTTCGCCGGGTTGCCCGCCGGGTTTGCAATGAAGGATCTGCAGTTCCCCCTCATGCGTCTCGACCAAGGCGGTCAGGCTTTCGACCCAGTCGCCGTCATTGCAGTAAAGAATGCCGTCCAGGTCGTGAATCGCCGGGCGATGGATGTGTCCGCAAACCACGCCGTTAAATCCACGACGACGGGCCTCGCCCGCTAACGCCTGTTCAAAGTCAGAAATGAACGACACCGCGTTCTTAACTTTGTGCTTGAGGTACTGCGAGAGCGACCAGTAAGGTTGCCCTAAAAAGCTGCGCAGACGGTTGTAGTGACGGTTGAGCCAAAGAGAGAGGGTGTAGGCGCGGTCCCCGAGATGCGCAAGCCACCGCGCATGGCGCATGACGCCGTCAAACTCGTCGCCGTGTACGACCCACAAGCGCCGACCGTCGGCGGTCACGTGAACCGTCTCAGTGAGGACCTCGATCCCACCGAAGGCGAGCCCGCCGAACTGTCGAGCGGATTCGTCGTGGTTGCCTGGCACATAGACGACCCGGGTGCCTTTACGGGCTTTTCGCAAGAGCTTCTGGATCACATCGTTGTGGGCCTGTGGCCAGTACCAGCGTCGCTTCAGGGCCCAGGCGTCGACAATGTCACCCACCAGATAAATGGTTTCGGCTTCGTAGTCACGCAAGAACGAAAGGAGTGCATCGGCCTGACAGCCGGCGGTTCCGAGGTGGACGTCCGAGATGAACGCTGCCCGCAGTTTCTGGGGTGCTGAACCGTCCTCGCGATCAGACGCGACCGATCCCGCTTCGACCGGCGGCGCTGCGAGTGCTCCTTGCGCCAACTCCGCAGACACGAACTCGTGAGCGATCAAATCTTTGATGAGATGCTGAGCGAGGGGTGCATTCATACCGGTTCCCGGTGTTCGTTTACCGCATTAAACAGACCCCCTTTGACGGCATCATGACAAAGACATTTCTCAAACAAATTTGTCGATTTTTCGCATCACTGTTTGATCTATTAAGCCGGCAGATGCATCAATGCCTGTCCCATTTGAATCCGTTCCCCCGTGGTGATGCCTTGAGCGAGTTGAAAACCTTTTGGGGCAAACACGATGATGGTCGAGCCATGCTCGAACCAGCCGAGTTCTTCGCCTTTTCTGAACGATTTTTCGCTGGGGATTTCGTGGGGGCCTGACCAACCCAGGTGCATGAACACGTTGATGGCATGGAGGCGAATGCTGGCGACCAGAACCGCCGCTACTGGGACCAAAGCCAGCGGATAGCCGGCCGCGCCGACCCGGCTTCGCAGCACCGCGCGCTCATTCTTGCAAAACAAACGTTCGACGCGTTTAAGGGCGATTGGGTTGACGTTCCAGACGTCCCCGCTGATGTAAGTCACATGATCCAGTTGCCCGTCGTAGGGGGCATGAAACCGGTGGTACATCGCCGACGTTAAGCGCAGAGTGACATAGGTGCCATCGGTGAAAGGAGTGATGTCCTGCGACGGACCAAACAGTTCACGAATCGAGTATGGATAGCCCTTGGCCTGGAAGACGTCGACGCCCTCAACGGTCCCGCACGCGCCCACGATCGCGTCGCAAGGGCTCGTTAAAATTTGTGGATCAGGGTCGACAGTTCTAGCCCCTGGTTTGAGTTCGCGGATAAAGCATTCGCGCAAGCTATTGAAATTCTGCTGGCGGGCTTCCGACAGGTCGAGATCCGTAAACATGCGCCAGACCGCAATCGAAAAACGCGTCAGCAACGGGCTCTTGATTGCGCTGTAGCGCCCCATCAGCCGCGTGAGCAGGATTCTTGGAATTCGGTTGGTCAGTAGAAAGTTCAGATCTTCCTGAAGAAAGAGTCGGTCGCGCAGTCTGGGGGGGTTCATCGTTTCGTCAAATCCGAGTGTTATAAAACAGTGACAACTTTGCAGAGGCATTGAGCAGAATGGAAACCTTAGCCATGTCAGCATTGGCGCTCGGTACGATGGCTGCGGCCTGGCCTGCCGCCGCCCAACGCATCGCGCTTTCGCGGGCCAAACATCGGTCGCTGGCTGGACATTCCAGAATGGCCAAGCGCGTGGCTTCGCTAATTCCGGGTTACAGCTACGACGAGGCGACCTTTTTCGCAGCGGACGACGCCCCCCCCGAAATCGTGGCACACCGGCGGTCGGGCTTTGCGGACCTCTGCCAGTTGTTGGGCGAGCGCCACGCCAAGACCATCGCGATGAGCGATCAAGCCCGCGATTATTTACCGGACATGCAGTTTACCGGTCGCTATCGGGTGCCCTTCCAGTTCAGCCCTTATTTGCGCAGCCATCTCAAGCTGGGGAGTTTTGTTCAAAGCTCTTCGGGCGTCACCCTGGAAGATCTGGATGGCCAGCGCTTTATGGACTTGACGGGCTCCTACGGCGTCAATGTTTTTGGTTATGATTTCTATAAAGAAACGATTGCCGAGGGCATCGCGCGCGTCGCTGACCTGGGGCCGGTGCTCGGTACGTATCACCCGGTGGTCCTTGAGGTAATCAAGCGTCTGCGGGTCATCTCCGGGCTCGATGAGGTGAGCTTCCATATGTCGGGTACTGAGGCGGTGATGCAGGCCGTTCGAGTCGCGCGCTATCGGTCCAAGCGCACCCATTTGGTCCGGTTTTGCGGTGCCTATCATGGCTGGTGGGAGGACGTGCAGCCTGGTCCAGGTAATCCGTTACCGCCGCGGCAAACCTACACACTGCAAGACCTTTCGGAGCGGTCCCTTCGCGTCCTTGAGAAGCGCCGCGACATTGCGTGTGTGTTGATCAACCCGTTGCAGGCGCTCCATCCCAATATGAGTGCGCCTGGCGACTCCACCCTGGTCGATAGCTCGCGTCGGGCTGGTTTCGATCGCGCCGCGTACACCGCCTGGTTACAAAAATTGCGCCGGATCTGTACCGAGCGTGGCATCGCGTTGATCTTTGATGAGGTGTTCCTTGGGTTCCGGTTGGCCCCGGGAGGTGCTCAGGAATACTTTGGCGTCCAGGCCGATCTGGTGACCTACGGCAAGACCCTGGGCGGCGGATTGCCCGTCGGGGTGGTCTGTGGCAAGCGCGAGTGGATGCAGCGCTTTGATGAAAAGCGTCCGGCCGATCTCTGTTTCGCGCGCGGGACCTTCAACGCGTTACCGCAGGTTGCGGGGGCGATGCTGTCGTTTCTGGAGCGCCTTGAGACGCCGCAAGTTCAGGCCATCTATACCGATCTGGACAAAACCTGGAACGACCGGGCCGAGTTGATGAATAAGCGACTGCAACAGGCTGGTGTGCCGGTTCGGGTCACCAATATGTCGACCGTTTGGACGGTCCTGTACGACACGCCTTCGCGCTACAACTGGATGTTCCAGTTCTATCTGCGCGCCGAGGGCTTGCTGCTGAGCTGGGTCGGTAGCGGCCGAATGATCTTCAGTCTGAACTACAGCGCAACGGATTTTGAGGAAGTGGTCGAACGCTTTTGTCGAGCGGCCCAGGCGATGCGTCGCGATGGCTGGTGGTGGGATGGTTCGCAGCTCAGCAACAAGGAAATCCGTCGGGGCATCTTCCGGGAAATGTTGGGACGGCTGCGCAGCTGAAGGGCTAGGTTCACTTCGGAGGCGAAAAAAAAGCGGAACCTCGTTCCGCCTTTTTTGTTTGATCGGGCGACGCTCAGGCGTGCCGACTCTCCGGATCGGTGACGTGATCCATCGGATCAATTCGCTGGCCCCGCAGCAGGAAGAGGGGGGCTGCGTGATACATCTTGATATCGTGAAATGGATCTGTAATGATTTTGAAGGCCCAAGAGATCGCGGTCATCGCATCACGAATGATCAGCAGTTGAGCCACACGGAACAAAAGGCCGCCGACGCCGATCGCGAACCAGACCAACCCGACCGAGTGCCAGAACTCGGCCATTGTGGTCCAGGCAGGCAAGGTGCCAAAGAGATCGCGTTCGAACCAGACCACCAGCGGACTAGCCGCCCAGAGTCCCATCAGCACCACTTTGCGCATCAGGTTGTAGCCGACCTTAATTTCTTCTTTGTGTTCGTGGGTGGCTTGGTTGACCTCGTCGTACCCTTTGGGCTCGAAGAAGAAATGTCCCGCCTGGCGGCTAGTCATCGAGACACCCCAGGCCAGCAAGGCGGCATAGGCGGGGTCAACGAACAACAAACCGTAGGCGGCCACAAAGCACAGGGCACTGAGGAGGTGCAAGCTCTGGTTGATCCGGCAATGGTGGTAGTAGCGGTGATCGTCCCAGCGCAGGACTTCGAGCGACTTGAAAAACTCTTTCACGGGGGACCTGTCAAAAAAGGTGACAGCGCAATCTTGGCTTTGGTTTGTGACGTCTTGGTGACAGAAAAATGACGAATTGATGTCATGATTCCAGCGAGCTGAATGGGTTTTGGCGGGACCCTTGCCTCATCTGCGCTGTCATCATAGTGTCTCAGTCCGGACGCAGAATTTCAAGCATGCAGGAAGAACCCGACCGCGCGCTCGCAGAGCCTGATAGCCTATCCGAGCAGCCGCTGCGGATCGCCTTTGTCACCGAGACCTACCCGCCCGAAGTCAACGGTGTGGCGATGACGCTCGCTGAACTCGTTCGGAGATTGTATGCGCGCCAACACCAGATCAGCTTGATCCGGCCCCGTCAGGGTCATGAACGGGTTGGTGAGAAGCCCCATCAGCCCCATCAGGTCGATCAGACTAGCCCGCGGGATGGCGGGTTGCTGATTGAGGAATTCCTGGTGCATGGCGTACAGATCCCGCGTTACAGCCAGTTGCGGATGGGGCTGCCGGCCAAGGGCTTATTGATCCGGCGGTGGACCTTGCAACGCCCCGACGTCGTTCACATTGCGACTGAAGGGCCCTTGGGTTGGTCGGCTTTGCAGGCGGCGCGTCGTCTGAAGTTGCCGGTCACGACGGATTTCAGAACAAATTTTCACGCGTACAGTGGCCACTACGGACTGCGGTGGCTCTATAAGCCGATCATGGGCTATCTCCGTACGTTTCATAACCTTGCGCACCGCACCACGGTCCCTACCAAGACCCTCATGGCCCAGCTGGCCGCGAGCGGGTTCGAGCGTCTGGCGGTGGTTGCGCGCGGAATTGATGCAGCGCGTTTTAATCCGCGCCATCGTTGCGAAACCCTGCGGGCTCAATGGGGTCTGGCTAAGGGAGACTTCGCAGTGCTGTACGTCGGTCGCCTTGCGGCTGAGAAAAACCTCGACGGGCTTGCGGTTGCGTTTGAAGCCATTGAGCGTGCGAACCCGCGGGCGCGCCTGATTCTCGTGGGGGACGGCCCGATGCGCGCCGCGCTTGAAGCCCGATTACCCAAGGCACTGTTTTGCGGCCAACAGATGGGGCATGACCTTGCACGTTGTTATGCCAGCGCTGATTTGTTTCTGTTTCCCAGTAAGACCGAGACGTTTGGCAATGTCACCGTTGAGGCCATGGCCAGTGGTTTACCGGTGGTTGCGTTTGCTGATGGTGCCGCGCTGGAGTTGGTTCGTACCGACGAGACCGGTGCCCGTGTCGACCTTGCCGATGACGCGGGCTATGTGAGTGAAGCCACCCGCCTGGCTCTTGACCCGGCAGCGTGCCAGCGCATGGGCGTTGCTGCGCGTGCGACGGCGCTCCAGCTGGACTGGGAAACCATCGTAAACCGGTTTGAAATCGTTATTCGGGGCGCAATCCAGTCTGGCCTGGGCGCGTCGCCGACCGATCCGGTCAATGTGCCCCGACCGATACCAACACGTTGATGACGCCTGCGCGTTCAGACCTTAGACCCGTCGAGTAGTTCTCTTCTCGTTGTTGCGAGCTCTAGAGTCTGCAATCAGACGGTAACAAAACGGTAACGCGCATGTCACGGACGGTTGTCAGACTGCGCCTGCATTGAGAGTCCTCCTTTCGATGCCAATGCTCGCGAAAGGCTAATTCTTTGAGCCAGCGTGTAGGTCCGTCAACTATTTGGAACCAATACAATGAAACTTAAATATCGCCACATTGGCCTCTCGAGCTTGGCTGTGGCAGTCGCTTCGACTTTGGCTGCCTGCGGTGGTGAGGATTCCCTGACTACCTCGGCAATTTCTACGGTTGCGTTCAAGGAAATTACGGCTCCGTCTACGGACGCTGAAAAGCAGGAAGTTCGTGCTTCCAATACGGTCACGATCGACGGCAAAGAATACGCCATCGGATTTACGCCCTGGATATTATCTGGAGACTCGAAGGGTTCTGGAACAAACAATATCTTTGGCCAGCATGTCGATATCAATGGTCTTGCATTGACAAGCTACTCCGCAAGTGATTTGACGATAGACGGAAAGGCTGGCGTTTCGGCCTCCCCAGACCACACCACCCTGCACCAAGTCGGGAGCAAAATTTTCTCGATTACTCAATTCGAAGAGTATGCAGGATTCATGTATATCACCGAACTGGTTCAAAACGCGACCACGGGTGCGTTGAGCGCGTTGGCAACAAAACCCGTCGACCTGAGTAACATTTTTGGTGGTTGGGATTTTTGTGGCGGGATTCGGACCCCTTGGGGTAGCCACTTGGGTGGCGAAGAATACCCGGTTGATGTCAAGGCTTTGGAGGCCGGAGGCGACTCCTATTCTGCGGTGAACTTTGACCCCTATCTGGAATATTTTGGTTTAAACCCAGCACTGACCGATGCGACGACTAAGGCAAACCCGACCCGGGCTGCGGCGCTGGCCAAAACGTCGCCCTATCGGGTTGGCTATCCGGTCGAAATTGCGATTACGGGCGCCGACCTTGGGTCCAAGCCAGTTGCCGCAAATACCCAGGCAAAAAAGCACTACGGCATGGGGCGAATCGCTTGGGAATTGGCGTATGTCATGCCGAATAACAAAACCGTCTATGCCGGTGACGATGGCACCAACCGGGGAATGTTTCGATTTGAGGCCGACAAGGCGGGCGACCTGAGTTCGGGAACGCTTTACATCGCCAAACTCAATCAAACCAATGCGAAGGCAACGACGACCGATGGTGGTGGGGAGTTTGCGATCGAGTGGAAAAGTCTCGGAAAAAGTTCCGACGACGAGATTGATTCATACATCCGTCGTGGAATCGGGTTCGCTGATATGTTTGAGTTCGTCAGCCCAACTGCGACAGCGGGCCTCCCGGCACCCTTTACCCAGGCCTGCGCCGCTGGCTTTACGCCAACGTACGCGGATAATAAGTACGAGTGTCTAAAGTTAAAAACGGCGAATCGGCTGAACATGACTGCAGACGAAATTAAAGTCGCTGCCTCTCGCCTTGAGGCACTGCGTTATGGCGCAATGTTCGGAGGTACTACCGAGTTCCGTAAGTTTGAAGGCGTTACGTTTGATCCTCGTCGCAATAAACTTTATATCGCTATGAGTGAAATTGGTCGAGGTATGTCGGGTTCGCCAAACTTGCAGGGTGTCAGCGACGATATCCTCGTCAAGGCGAATGTTTGCGGTGCGGTATACCAACTTGACGTCGACAGTAATTATGTGACGACTAAGATGTCGGCTCTAATTACTGGGATCCCTAAGTCCTACACTGAGGCCACAAAGACAATTCAGACCGACGTTGCCGACATTACCAAGACGGCGCAGCAGTCTTGCGATGACAACGGGATCGCATTGCCAGATAACGTCACGATGGGCCCGACGGATGACATCCTGATCATTGGTGAAGATGCGACGACGGAACATCAGAATGACTTCCTTTGGGCGTATAACCTGAACTCCAAGACGTTAACTCGAATCATGTCAGGGCCATACGGTGCCGAAATCACCTCACCCATGTACTACCGGAATATCAATGGCTGGGACTACATGACAGCAGTGATTCAGCACCCGTATGACGAATCTGACTATTTCCGCGGTCCCGATGCAACAACCATCAAAACTGGACTTTCTTCGACAAAGGCGCTTGTTAGCCGTGCTCGCGTCGGCTATTTCGGACCATTCCCGACGATTAAAAATAAGTAACTTTGCGGTAGCAGTTCTAAACCCATCGGTGCACTGACCGGTTGGGGTAAAAAAAGGGTCGCGCGAGCGACCCTTTTTTGTTCTGGATGCCTCAAGATTGCGAAACTCGCCTGGCGGCATCTCGACGCATGCGGGAAAAC
>Ga0209401_1002202_pt1 | contig 12706 bp, 10 predicted proteins | sample M_140807_MF_Meta_FD_187318 | JGI IMG/M metagenome (GOLD analysis project Ga0209401, IMG submission 187318) | Freshwater microbial communities from Lake Montjoie, Canada to study carbon cycling - M_140807_MF_MetaG (SPAdes) (version 2) | ecosystem: Environmental > Aquatic > Freshwater > Lake...
GTTGAAACAACTTCTGTCACATTACTTTTTTCAAAATGATTAGAAAGTAATGCAAAACCAACCAGTAAAAGTAAAAGATTAGTTATAATAACCCATTCATGAATTAGATGACCTGCAAAACCATTAACACCTGGTCCTGTTTTAAATCCTGCGAACCCAATTTTATATAAGCTCACAATAGCAAGGCCAATAAGGGCAGTCTTTAAAACATGATTATGAAATAACGCTACAAACAATAAGATTAGAGCAAAAAAATAAAACTCTATAGGAATTCCTAAGAACATATCAGATTACATTATCATTAAAAATTTTTAGTAAAACAGTATTTCTTAACTTATAAATTCTATCGTTTAAAGAATAAGAGTTAATATTAAAAAAAAATACACGCATAGATTTAAATTAGTTATGCTCAAACTTTATAATTCATTTGTTTACTAAAAAAATTTATGTAAATTATTAAAAAATTATGAAATTAATAACAGCAATAGTTAAGCCTGAGCAGGCAGACAACATAAAAAGAAAGTTAAATGAAATTGGAATACATGGTTTAACAATGTCTGAAGTAAAAGGCTATGGAAGACAAAAAGGACACACAGAATTTTATAGAGGTTCAAAGTATGAAGTTACATTTTTACCAAAAACTAAGCTTGAAATCGCAGTCCCAACTTCCAAACTAAAGAAAGTTATTGATACTATCGTTAACACAGCGCGAACTGGAAAAATCGGAGATGGAAAAATATTTGTAACAACTCTTCAACAGGTCATAAGAATTCGCACTGGTGAAAAAGGTCCAAAAGCAATCTAGATGACTATAAATTTTGGTCATACTGCTTGGATATTAACCTCTACTGCTTTAGTCTTGTTTATGACTCTTCCGGGTCTTGCCTTGTTTTATGGTGGTTTGGTTAGATCTAAAAACACAATTTCTGTTCTAGCTCAATGTTTTTTAATTGCTACCCTAACCTCTATTATTTGGGTTGTTGTTGGTTACAGCTTATCTTTTTCTGGTGAGGGACTTTACATTGGTAATTTCGATAAATTTTTATTAAAAAATATTAATATAACTAGTCTTACTGGCGAAATACCTGAACTTTTATTCGTAATGTTCCAAATGACTTTTGCAATTATTACACCAGCATTAATTATTGGTGCGTTTGTTGAGAGAATAAAGTTCTCTGCAGTTTTTCTATTTACTTTATTATGGGTAATATTTGTTTATGTGCCAGTAGCTCATTGGGTTTGGGGCAACGGTTGGCTTGCTAAAAAAGGTGTTTTAGATTTTGCAGGAGGACTTGTTGTTCATACTACAGCTGGAGTCTCTTCATTAGTTATTGCTTATTTTTTAGGTAGAAGAAAAGGTTTTCCTAAAATAGCTCACCCTCCTCACAGTCCTGTACTTGCAATGATTGGAGCTTCGATGCTTTGGGTTGGTTGGTTTGGATTTAATGCTGGCTCCGCTTTGGCTGCTAACGGTAATGCTGCAATGGCAATGCTTGTAACTCATTCTTCTGCTGCAACAGCTACATTAACTTGGATGTGTATTGACTGGTATAAAAATGGAAAACCAGGATTGATTGGTATTATTACTGGAATGGTTGCAGGACTTGCAACTGTTACTCCTGCGTCTGGTTATATAGGACCAATGGGTGGGATTATTCTTGGATTGTTATCAGGATTTATTTGTTACTGGTTTGTAGGATTTATAAAATTTAAATTAAAAATAGACGACTCTTTGGATGTATTTGCAGTCCATGGCGTTGGTGGAATTTTAGGAACTTTATTGGCAGGAATTTTAGCAACTAATACATTTGGTGGTTTAGGAATAGAAAAGTCCGCTTTTGATCAAACAATTGTCCAGTTTATAGGAGTTATATCCGTTGCAATTTTTGCTCTAGTTGTAACAATAATTATTGTAAAAATAATTCAAGCAACGATAGGCTTGAGAGTTAGTTCTCAACAAGAAGAATTTGATGGACTTGACCTTGGTAGTCACGGAGAAAAAAGTTACAACCTTTGATCTAAGACTGTTATTATTTTTTAATTTTTTTTTAAGGAGAGGATTTTAAAGTGCTAACAAGAAGTTAGCACTTTAAAAAAAATGCTTACTTCTTAGCTGGAGCAGCTGCAGCAGGTTTAGTTAAACCAGCTACTTTTGAAGCTTCATTGATTGATTTAACACAATCAGCTTCTTTTTTAGCAGCTAGTTGATCACCAGCTGTTTTTCTTAGATCAGCAGCTTTTTTAGTAGCTGTTGCATCTAATTTAGCAGTTTTAATTCCAGCATCGTAAGCTTTTACTAAATCAGCACAAGTTTTAGCTTGAGCGTTTGCAAAAGATACGAATAAGAACATACTTACGATTGTTGCTAGTATAGTTTTCATTTATTTTTACTTATTGTTAAGTTAATTAGCGGCGAAACTAATTAATTTAGTGTTTGCTGTAAATGTTTTTTTGACAAGGAAAAGCCTTCATTCTAAATAAAGATTCTTAAATAACCCAAGTAAATCAATGATTTTTGAATAAACAGTATGCCTACTGTCTATTAGTGGTCGTTGAGTGTTAATAATTTATCTTAAATTTATAAGAATCGTTCTTTATTTTTTTGACCTTATGCTTGCTTGAGCGGCAGACAATCTTGCTATTGGAACTCTGTAAGGTGAACAAGATACATAATTTAATCCTGTTCTATGACAAAAATCTATAGAATCTGGATCTCCACCGTGCTCTCCACAAATTCCAAGTTTTATATTTTTTTTTGTTTCAAGTCCTCTTGAACATGCAAGTTTTATAAGTTCACCAACTCCATCTTGATCAATACTTACAAATGGATCAATTTTAAATATTTTATTTTCAACATAATCATCTAAAAATTTACCAGAGTCGTCTCTTGAAATACCAAGCGTTGTCTGCGTCAAGTCATTTGTTCCAAAACTAAAAAAGTCTGCATGTTTTGCAATATATTTTGCATTAAGTGCGGCCCTTGGAAGCTCAATCATGGTGCCTACTAAATAATCTACTTTAAAATTATTCTTTTTTTGAACTTCTTGTGCAATCCGATCAACTAATCCTCTTAAAATTTCTATTTCTCTTTCTGTTGCAACAAGCGGAATCATAATTTCTGGAATTACTGCCTCAACTTTTTGCTTTTGTAACTCGTATAAAGCTTCAAAAATTGCTCGACATTGCATTTCATAAATTTCAGGGAAAGAAATTGCTAAACGACAACCTCTATGCCCCAGCATTGGATTTTCTTCATGTAGATAATTAATTCTATTTTTAATTTCGCTTGAATGAATTTTTAAAGATTTTGCAACAATATCTATTTCTTTTTCTGTTTTAGGCAAAAATTCATGTAATGGGGGATCTAACAATCTAACTGTAACAGGAAATCCTTTCATAATTGTAAAAATTTCAACAAAATCTTTTTTTTGAAATGGTAAAATTTTATCTAAAGCTTTTAGACGATCTTCTTTAGTTTTTGAGAGTATCATCTGTCTTACATGTAAAATTCTTTCTTCATCAAAAAACATATGCTCTGTTCTACAAAGTCCAATTCCTTCAGCGCCAAATCCTCTTGCAGTTCGAGAATCTAATGGTGTTTCGGCGTTTGCTCTGATTTTTAAAGTTCTAACTTCATCCGCCCATTTCATGATCTCAGAAAATTCTCCTGAGATATCTGGATTAATTGTCTTAACTTCGCCAAGCATAACTTCGCCTGTTGAACCATCGATTGTTATAATATCCCCTTCTTTAACTTCAGTATTGTCTACTTTGAAAAATTTAGCCGCATAATCTATTTTTATATTTCCAGCCCCTGAAACGCAGGCTCTCCCCATTCCTCTTGCAACAACAGCAGCATGACTTGTCATTCCACCTCTGCAAGTTAAAATTCCAACAGCAGCGTGCATTCCATGAATATCCTCTGGTGATGTTTCAACCCGAACTAAAATAGTATTTTGATTGTTAGCTTTCATTTGCTCAGCATCATCTGCATTAAAAGTAACTTTTCCAGTTGCGGCACCTGGTGATGCTGGGAGTCCTTTTGCTATTACATTCTTTTTAGCTTTTGGATCTAGTGTTGGATGAAGAAGGGTATCTAAAATTTTTGGATCAATTCTAAGTAATGCCTCATCTTTTGTGATCAATTTTTCACTAACCATATCCACTGCAATCTTAATTGAAGCCTTTGCAGTTCTTTTTCCTGATCTTGTCTGTAACATCCAAAGTTTCTTATTCTCAATGGTAAATTCAATATCCTGCATGTCACGGTAGTGACTTTCCAATTTTTTATAAATCTTTGTAAGTTCAGCAAATGCCTCTGGCATTGTCTCTTCTAATGACAAATCTTTTGAAGATGACTCTAGTCTTGCTTTTTTAGTAATATTTCTTGGGGTTCGAATGCCCGCAACAACATCTTCGCCTTGAGCATTAATTAAGTATTCTCCATAAAAACTATTTTCTCCTGTAGATGGGTTTCTAGTAAATGCAACACCTGTTGCACAATCATTTCCCATATTTCCAAACACCATGGATTGAATATTAACTGCTGTGCCCCACTCTTCAGGAATATTGTTTAATCTTCTATAAGTTTTTGCCCTTTGATTTAGCCAAGATTTAAATACAGCGCTAATTGCTCCCCACAATTGTTCATGAGAGTCTTGTGGAAAATCTTTTTTTGTATGTTTTTTTACAATATCTTTATAATTGCCAACAATCGATTTCCAATCTTCAGCTTGAAGATCTGTATCCGACAATACACCCTTTGTTAGCTTATAATTATCAAGCAAGTCTTCAAAATTATGATGATCTACTTCAAGAACAACGTTGCTATACATTTGAATAAAGCGTCTGTAACTATCGTAAGCAAATTTTTCGTTATTAGTTTTTTTAATTAACCCTAAAACAGTTTTATCGTTCAGCCCTAAATTTAAAACGGTATCCATCATCCCAGGCATAGAAACTCTTGCGCCTGATCTAACAGATACTAACAAGGGATTATTAACATCGCCAAAATTTTTTCCTAAAATTTTTTCAATGTTCCTTATAGCGTCTTGCACTTGAATCTGAAGATCGTCTGGATATTTTTGATTATTTTTATAAAAATCAGTGCAAACTTCTGTTGTAATTGTAAAACCAGGAGGAACAGGAAGACCTAATTTTCCCATCTCTGCAAGATTTGCTCCTTTTCCACCTAAAAGAGGTTTTTGCAAAACAGTCCCTTCGCAGTTTGAACTATTAAACTGATAAACCCACTTTGGCATTTTTTTTAAACCTCAATTTTTGAAAAGTCAGCAAAACTATCAAAAGTTTTGCACAATAGAAATAATAACTCTAGTCTGTTTTTTTTGATCTGTTCATTTTCGTCATTGACTTTTACGTTGTCAAAAAACTTATCAACAAAACTTTTTGTTCCAGCTAACAAACCCATCGTTTGCTCTACAGTTCTTAATCGTGCAGGAGTTGTATAATGCTCTCTAATTTCATTTATTTTTTCCAATAAAAAATTTTCCTCATTATGTTTAAATATAACGGTATCAGGATCTCCAAAAAATTCTTGTTTGAGATCTTTTTTTGATTGATCTAAAATATTTGTACACCTTTTATAGACTGCAATGACATTTTGACCGTCCTCACTTTTCACCACTTTGTTTAAGTTTTTAATTTTAGTAAATAATGAAAAATAATCATCGGATCTGCTATTAAATAATACAGATTCAATGACATCAGGTCTGATTTTTTGATCTTTAAGTAAGTTTTTGAATCGGTCTGTAATAAAACCTAAAATCTCTTCAGTAAACTTAGTGTTTTGCATATTTACTCCTTGGGTAAGATATGAGTTTTTTGAGTTATTAATTAATTCTTTTAATGAAATAGAAGTTCTATTTTCGATTACAATTCTAAGAATACCAAGGGCTGATCTTCTTAATGCGTAAGGATCTTTTGAACTTGTTGGTTTTTCATTGATACCGAAGAAGCCAACTAAATTATCAATCTTATCTGCAAGGGCAACTGCGATTGAAATTTTTTCCTTTGGGACTCTGTCTTCTGGTCCAACTGGTAAATAATGATCAGAAATTGCATTTGCAATTTCTACACTAAAACCTTGCTCAACCGCAAAATACTTTCCAAGCACACCCTGAAGCTCTGGGTACTCTCCTACTAAATCTGAAACTAGATCTGCTTTACAAATTGAGGCTGCTATTTCTGCATCATCTTTTTTACAATTAACAATATCTGCAATGAATGATGCTAGAATTCTTATTCTTTGGGTTTTATCATGAAGGGAACCTAGGCTTTGATAAAAGGTAATTCCTTTTAGTTTGCTTACTTGTTTTACTAAATTTTGACTTTTATTTTTTTCCCAAAAAAATTTGGCATCTGTTAGACGTGCGGTTAGAACTCTTTCATTGCCTTTTATAATTTTATTTTTAATATCTTCTTTATTTGCAACAACAATAAAATTATTAATTAATTTATGATTATTAACAGAGCGCATTGGAAAATATCTTTGATGATGTCGCATTGTTAAAATAAGAAGTTCTTCTGGTAATTTTAAAAAATCTTTTAAAAATGATCCTTTTAGAACAATTGGATCTTCAACAAGATTAATAACTTGTTTAAGTAATTTATTATCGATTTCTAATTCACAATCATTCTTTTTAAGAAATGATTGAATATTTTTGGTAATTAATTTTTCTCTTTCTGTATTATCAAAAGTAATTCTTTTATCAGTTAATATTTTTTTAAAATGACTATAATCTTTAATAACAACCGCTTTATCTTCTAACGGACCATCTACATAGGTGATGTTTGTTGATGTTAAATGAAAAAAATTAAATAGAATAGTTTGTTTGTCAAATAAACATAAAATTGACTTTAAAGGTCTGCCCCAAGAAAGATCATGATTACCCCAACGCATTTTTTTTCGCCACTGTAGGCCATTTAAAAAATGGGGAATATTTTTCTTAATTTCTTCAATAACTGGTATTTCTCTTTTTTGTGTTTTTGCAAAAATAAACTTTCCTTTATCTGTTTCTTCTTCATAAATATCTTTTGGGTCTAAATTATTTGATTTAATAAACCCTTGTGTAGCCTGCTCTGGTGCCCCAACTTTTGGACCTCTTAAAACTTTAGCCTCAGTTTTAATATTTGTTGGTAGATTGCTATAATAAAAAATTAATCTTTTTGGGGTCGAATAAATTTCACTTACAACTTTTTTAAAATCATATCTCTCAAAAAATGATGTAAAATTTGCGGAAATATTATTCTTTGCATCTTCTTGTAATGTGGGCGGTATTTCTTCAGAATATAATTCTAATAATAAGTCAGACATTAGTCAGAGTTCTTTAACCAAACTTCTGCTGTACTTTTAACAAGAGTTCTAATTTTGTTAATAAATCCAGCTCTTTCGGTCACGGATATAACTCCCCTTGCGTCTAAAGTATTAAAGATATGACTGGCTCTTAAACACTGATCATAAGCAGGAAGAGCTAAATTTTTAGATAATAAGTTCTGACACTCCCCCTCTGCCATCGCAAAAGATTTTAGAAGATTATCTGTGTTAGCAAATTCAAAATTATACGCTGAAAATTCTTTTTCATTACGTTTAAAAACTTCTCCATATTTAACTCCTTCATTATTCCATCTGATATCAAATACACTGTCTACTCCTTGGATGAACATTGTAATTCTCTCAAGGCCATAAGTAATCTCTGCTGAGACTGGTTTACATTCAAAACCTGCCATTTGTTGAAAGTACGTAAACTGAGTAATTTCCATTCCATCGCACCAGACTTCCCATCCAAGTCCTGAAGCTCCTAATGTCGGACTTTCCCAGTCATCTTCTACAAAACGAATATCATGTTCCTTATAATTTATTCCAAGCACACTTAAGCTTCTGAGATAGAGACTTTGAACATTCTCTGGTGATGGTTTGATTAAAACTTGAAATTGATAATAATGTTGAAGTCTATTTGGATTGTCTCCATAACGTCCATCCGTAGGTCTTCTTGAAGGTTGAACATATGCTGCTTTCCATGGCTTAGGTCCTAAAGATCTTAATGTTGTTGCAGGATGAAAAGTACCAGCTCCAACTTCCATGTCATAAGGCTGCATCACAACACAACCATAATCAGACCAAAACTTTTGTAATTTAAATATAACTTCCTGAAAAGATAAATCTTGTGGTTTAGATTTATTTTTAGCTACAACTTTTTTTTTCGTTATAACTTTTTTTTTATTTAACTTCTTTTTAGCTACCATTTTTATAAGCCATATTTGTTCCAGATTGATCTTACTTCCAGTTCATTTATAACTTCTGAATACGATCCTAGTAATTGTGAGGAGAGTTTTCTTTTTAGCCAACTTTGCGCTGCTTCAAATTTTTTAACTTTAAGATCTTTGCCAAATTTTTCTTTTAAAATTTGTTGTAAAGTGCCAACTCCATCAATTAAACCGAGTTGCAATGATTTTTTTCCAGACCAAAACTCTCCTGAAAATAACATTGAGTAATTTTCAGATTTTAACTTATCTTTTCTGCTATTTTTAACTAAATTAATAAATTCTTCGTGTAAATCTTTTTGTAAAGATTTTAACTTTTCTACATCTTCTTTTTTTTCTTCTAAAAATGGATCTAAAATACTTTTGCTATCCCCTGCAGTATGCACTCTTCTTTGTACGCCAATTTTTTTTATTAACTCTTGAAAACCAAATGCTGAATAAATAACTCCGATAGATCCAACAATTGAATTAGCATTTGCATATATTTCATCTCCTGCGCACATCAGCATATATCCACCTGAAGCTGCTACATCTTCGGCATAGGTAATTACTTTTACTTTTTTGTTATCAGCCTCGGAGCGAATGAGGTCGTATAAAAGATTGGACTGAACTGGCGATCCTCCTGGAGAATTAATAGAAATCACTACTGCTTTAATATTCTTTAAAGCAAAGGCTTTTTTAATAATATCGCTTTGGCTGGCATAGCTCATTCCTTGGCTAAATCTACCTACATTGCCTATAACTCCATTTAATCTGATTAGAGAAACTGTTGGTTTTGATTTAAAAAATGAAAACATATTTATTTCATATCTTTTAAACGTTTATTATCACTATTCCAGAATAAAAATTTAATAAAACTTTATATTTATTATGCTACAAACGGCTCGTGAAAAATAATATCGTACAAATAGAAAAATTTCTTAAAAAAACTCCTTACGATTCTCTTAAGGAAATATTTAATAACGACTTAGATAAAGTAGAAGCATTTACTAAATTAAAATTATCAAGCGAGGTAGATCTAATTAGAAAAATGACTCTATACCAATTAGATTCTGGTGGAAAAAGATTAAGATCTATACTGACTTTAGCAAGCTCTAAAATGACTGAATATAAGGGAGAGCATAATATTCATTTAGCTGCTTGTGTTGAACTTATTCACAGCGCAACATTACTTCATGACGATGTTATTGATAACAGCTCAATAAGAAGAGGTAAAAAAACTTCAAACGTTATATGGGGAAACCAACCTTCTATTTTAGTGGGTGATTATTTCTTAAGCAGATGCTTTGAAATTATGGTTGATGTTGGTTCTTTAGAAGTTTTAAAACTATTATCAAATGTATCTGCAGAAGTTGCTCAGGGTGAAGTCCTTCAGCTTCAGCATAAAAACGAAGTAGATATTGCTGAACAAGTTTATTTAAATATCGTAACTCAAAAAACCGCTTCATTATTTGGCGCAGCGATGAAAGTAGGTGGATGCCTTGCAAATAAATCTGAAAATGAAAAAAAGGCACTGCAGTCTTATGGAATTAATCTTGGTATCGTATTTCAAATCAGTGATGATATTTTAGATTATAATTCTACTAAAGTATTTGGCAAGAATGTTGGCAATGATTTTTATGAAGGTAAAATTACTTTACCAATTATTATTTTATTTCAAAAATCAAATAAAACTGAACGAGAACAAATTAAAAAATATTTTACACAAGGAAAAAGAACTGAAGAAGAATTAAATAAAATTTTATCATTAATGCAAAAGTACGACATCATTATTATTTGCAAAAAAAGAGCGGAGCATTTTTCGAATGTATCCTCTGACTCTTTAAATATATTTAAAGATTCTAATATTAGAAAGAATCTGCAGGAACTATCTTTTTATTTAATTAATAGGACGAATTAAGAATATAAATTGTGCTATTTAAATATAGCGCAAACGTCGACCATGCAAAATAAGGAAGCATTAATATAACGGAAGGTTTGCTGTATTTTGAATATAAAACCATTAAATATAAAATAAAAAAAATAATGATCGAGATGATAAAGCTCGCAAGAAAAATTTGTTTGTAATAAAAAAATACATAACTCCAACTTGCATTAATTAATAAGTGAATAAAATAAACTGCTAAAATTTTATTTGAATGTTGGCTTTTTTTATAAGCAAGCCAAACTGCAACTGACATCATTGCATAAAGCAACGTCCACACCGGTCCAAAAATCCAATTAGGAGGATTAAATGCTGGTTTTACTAAATTATAATACCAAGGATCTAATGCTACCCTTGTTATAAATCCTGCAGGAAAGGTTATTAAAAAGGTAGCTACAACAATTACAAATAAACTTAAGTAGCCTTGGGATTTTGCTTTAGATTTTTTCATTATTAACTAGTTGCTTTAACATAAAATAATGCGAGACCCGCTAATATATGTCCGTAATAAGTTAAGTTTGTGAAAACTCTTAATATAAATTTATGATCATCTTTTATTTTAAGATAATCGCAAAGAACATTGCCTGGATTATAAAGTAACTCTAATTTCAAATAACTAGCTCTGTTTTATAACTATTAAGAAGTCTATTGCCTACGAATCCCATATTCTTTTATCCAATGTTAAAAGTCAATTTTAGTAACTTTAAAAGGTTTAATCTTGTGAAAAACAAAAGTTTTACTGATCTTATAATTGCACACAAGAATGATATATCTAATTTAGTTAAGTATTTAAAAATATGAAATTAGGTTTTATTGGCATTGGAAAAATTGCAACTTCAGTTATTGAGGGAATTTTTAAAGCAAAAATAAACATTAAAGAAATAATTCTTTCGCCTAAAAATAAAAATAAAGCAAGAATCTTAAAAAAAAAATTTTCAAGAATTAAAATTGCTGAATCTAATCAAGAAGTATTAGACAAATCTAATTGGGTTGTTCTGTCGATTACTCCAAAAGTTGGAAAGCAGATATTAGAAAAATTAAAATTTAAAGACAGTCATACTGTTTTAAATTTTATCTCCACCCTCCATAATCAAAAATTAAAAAGCATCATATCGCCAGCTAAAAAGATATTTAAAGTTGCACCTCTTCCTATGATTAAACATAATCTAGGTCCTATTATTATTTATCCAAGAAACAAAGTAATTGAGGGTTTCTTTAGCAAACTTGGAAAAGTTATTGCAACAAGTAATGAAAAAGAAAATAAAAAATTATGGGTGATGACTTCGTTTATGGCTACGTATTTTGAAATATTTAATACCGCCTATAAATGGTTTTTAAGAAAAGGAATTAATAAAAATAAATCTATGGAATATCTAAGTCATTTATTTAAAGCGCTAAATAATGAAACTATAAAAAATCCAAACTATTCTATGGATAAAATGATTAAGGAATTTCAGACTAAAGGTGGCATTAATGAACAGCTTTTAAATAAAGCAAAAAAATCTGGTATATTTAAAAATCTAAATAAAGGTTTTGATAAAATTTACAGCCGAGTAAAATAATCTTAAGGATATAAAATTTCTTTTATCCAACGAGATCCCAATTTTTTATATCTAAGTCTTTCGTGAATTCTATTGTGTCCATCTAACCAAAATTCAACTTCATTTGCTTTTAAAGCAAAACCTGACCAATAAGAGGGCCTTGGAACTTTTTTATGACTTGGAAATTTTTTTTTATATTCTTGAATTCTATTTATTAAATCTGATCTAGTTTCCATAGGTCTAGATTGAATAGATGCCCAAGCGCCAATCCTGCTTCCATAGGGTCTCGAATTAAAATATTTATCAGCAACTTTACCTGGAACTTTTGTAATGGAGCCTTCAATTCTTATTTGTCTTCTTATGCTTTTCCAATGAAAGCACATTGAAGCTTTTGGATTACTCTTCAATTCGTTGCTTTTTTTACTATTCAAATTTGTATAAAAAATAAATTCTTTATTAGTTAATCCTTTAAGAAGCACCATACGAACCGATGGCTGTTTGTTGCGATTAACTGTTGCAAGCGCTAGGGCATTTGGATCGTTAATTTCTGTTTTTTTGGCTTTAGTCATCCATACCCTAAATAGCTCAAATGGATTTTTCTTATTTAAAAAACATGAATTGAGTCCAACTTTGTTCGATTTATATTTTTTTTGATTCATAAATAACTAAAAATACCTTATAAAATATATTTAATGTCATTTAATACTTTTGGAAAGCTATTTAGATTTACTACATGGGGAGAGTCTCATGGTCCCGCAATTGGCTGCGTAGTTGACGGCTGCCCCCCCAATATCACTATTTCTGAAAAAGATGTTCAGGTAGAGCTTAATAAACGAAGACCTGGTCAGTCAAAATTCGTAACTCAAAGAAAAGAGAAAGATCAGGTGCAAATATTATCTGGTGTGTTTCAAGGAAAAACTACTGGAACTCCTATTTCAATGATCATCTTTAATGAGGACAC
>Ga0209401_1002203_pt1 | contig 12703 bp, 17 predicted proteins | sample M_140807_MF_Meta_FD_187318 | JGI IMG/M metagenome (GOLD analysis project Ga0209401, IMG submission 187318) | Freshwater microbial communities from Lake Montjoie, Canada to study carbon cycling - M_140807_MF_MetaG (SPAdes) (version 2) | ecosystem: Environmental > Aquatic > Freshwater > Lake...
ATGACTGCGGTGAACTAACGCGCCACGCCTTTGACGATGTGACTGTGCTGTGGTATTTCTCTTGCGAAAAATGTGGTGAAGACTTTGGAGGTGATTTATGAAAAATATTTGTTCAGCTTTGGTACGCGCACAACGCGGTTTTGCACCGGCGTTAAAAACGTCTACAAACCCGCATTTCCGGTCTAAGTACGTTGACCTTGCCGGTTGCATTGAAGCCGTTGTCGATGCCTTAAATGCCGCAGGAATAGCCCTTATCCAGCGCACATCTGAGGACAGCACCGGCGTTACCGTGGAAACGGTGTTTGTGCATGAATCAGGCGAAATGATGGAATGCGGCAAGCTGCACGTTCCTGCCAGCAAACAAGACGCGCAGGGCTATGGCTCGGCATTGACTTACGCCAGGCGCTACAGCCTTATGGCAGCGGCTGGAATTGCGCCGGAAGATGATGATGGCAATGCGGCATCTAAAACACCGGCTCCAAAAGTGTCAGCAACAAAAACTGACCTTGTGCCGCCCACCCGTATGGCAGTTGTGGCAGATGTTGCAGCAGCCATTGATGAGCGCATGAGCGCCAATGATTTAATCGGTGCGTTTGAAGAATATTCGGGCATCACCGATGTGGAAGAAAAAACCGCTTTGTGGGGAATGCTTGACAGCAAAACCCGCAGCAGCATTAAGAAACACGCCGAATCACTTAAAGGGTAATCATGTCAAAAATCAAAATGGAAATCACTTGTATCGTTGGAAGCTACACCAATTCCGATGGTCAGCAAAAGAACCGTTATCAGCGCATTGGGTCAATCATCCAAACGCAAAAAGGCGAAATGCTCAAACTGGATGTGATTCCTTTGAAAGAGGGCGGCTGGGATGGTTGGGCATTTATCAATGAGCCGCGCCCACGCGAGGACAAATACCAAGGCTTGCCAAAGGAGAATGATGATGACATTCCGTTCTAGAAACACCGATCCAATCACAAGCCACATGGCGGCAGATCAAGCTTATAGCTTGGCAAAAGATCACGCCATCATCATTGTTGATTGCTTGCAAAAGTACGGGGCGCTTGGCAAAGACGGCATCATGCTGCTGTCCAAGCTGGACAAAAATCAGATCAGCCGCCGGTTGCCCGAACTGGAGCGCCAGGGGCTGATCAAGCAAACGGGCCAATTGGTCAAATCATTGTCAAACCGCTTGGAACGTGAATGGGCTTTTCAACCACAACAGAGGTCATTGTTATGAGATTGATTGAAACCACATTGGCCTTGATTGGCTTTAGCTGTACCGTCACGGTTGTGTTTTTTTGGATTGGATATGCAACCTATTGCCCGCCATGCAAAAACGCAATGGCAATCTTTACAGAGCATTGCAAATGAATGAAGACGATGATTCCGGTGGCGGCGACTTTTTCATTGACATGGTAAAGACAGTCCTTGCCGTGGGGTTTTTTCTTTTGTTTGTATGCACCATTGGCGCAGTTTTGTGGGGATTGATAGCATGATTCAAATTATTTTTATTCCTGTGCTTTTTGTCTGCATGAATGGCAATTGTGAATTTATGCAAGCGGAAAATTGGTACAAATCCGAAAAACAATGCCGCGCTGCGGTAGATGCACAAAAAGAAAATTTGCAAAAAATGGCGCTTAAAGGTGGCAGCATGGTCACGTTGATTGAGGGCACTTGCATTACACTTAAGAATGGAATGCTATGACCGGATTTGATTCAAAGCAGCAAATGGTTACGTTGTTTTTTATAGCGTTCGTTATCTTCATTATGTTTTTTACAGGCATTGGAATTGCAACATTTATATGGAGTTTTTTATGACACCTGCAATGAAACACATCCTCAACCATTTTGATGAAATTGCATTTACCGCTTGCGTAATGACTGGATGTTCTTTGGTATTTTGCATTGTATTTTTTTGGAGTGTGTTATGACACCTAAAGACGAAGCGTTTGATGAAATAGCCCGTAAACAGGGGCATTCGGGCGGTGGCTTCCAAGCCAAGCGTGCAGCGGCTGCGGACAAGTTTATTGCCGCTGAAGAACGCAAGGTAGGTGAGCGTTATGGCTATGTACCAAAGCTACACCCTAGCGAATGGATTTGGTTATCAGATGCCGACATCAGAGAAACCATCGACAGCATTTGCCAATACAACGGCGATTACGATGAATTTCTATGCAAAAAAATTGAAAGAAAAATAAAGGAATTAAACACATGAGTTACATCGTTGCGGCATTGCCGCCATTGAAATGCTTTGTGCGGCGTGAGTTTTTGCACAATTTCACCAAGGGCCACGGCGAACTAGAGCCAGCCATTTGGGTCAGCATCAAAGCCTTGCGCGGGCAAGTGTTTCGCATTGAGTCGCTGCTGCCAGCTTACGGCGCGTTGTACGACAAGCTGCCCATCCACGCTTATGTGTGGAAAGAAGACCACGGCGATTTGCCCATTGATTTCTTGCAATTGTGGGATTGCATGGGCTACCGGTTTACGGTGGTGGAAAAGATTGCCTTGCGTAATTTAGGTGTGAAATTCTTGGGCAAAGACAAGCAATGGCATCACGGTCATTACTTGTTCACCGTGGATTTTTGTGCTGATGGGCAAGACTTGGACACCGGCTTTACAGAACAAGCCGAAGAACACAAATCGTTCAATTTCATACGCCTTGAAAACGGGCAATTTGCTTGTCAGCCAAACAATCGCTGTCTTTGGTATGACCAAAGCCTTGTGCCCGCTGAAACAAAATTCCCTGACTTCCAAGCGGCGCAGACTTTTTGGTCGGTCGATGGCACACGCAAGTGGTCAGCAGGCGAAGATTGGTTTTACGACATCAAAGAAAAAAATGATTGACTAAGCTATTTTTGCGCCTTGCTGAAGTTGGGCAAGAGTCATTCCACCCGTATATTGAAAGTGCGGGTATTCTTTAAACGTCTTCCAATCACCAGCCCATTCTAAGCCGCAAGATTTGCCAATTTCGCCCACTTGTTTCCACATGGCCTGATCGTCCCATATGGCTTTTCCATTGACCAAAGGCACTACATCCAAAGCGCAACGGTGGTTGTGCCATGATTCACCGGCCTTGGCTCGAGTGACAATGTTGCCAGGCGTTGTGCGGCCTTGAGAGTAAAGCGCGTTTTGGCTTTCGCTGTCGCGGTAAGTAGAGGTCACCAGCAAGTCAATGCCCTTGGCCTTGGCAGCATCTACAAACGCTTGTGCCCGCTGTTTAACGGGCGGGGCTAGGTCATCCAAACTGCGGGAATTGATCATTTGGCAGCAACACCATTGATTTTTTCAGCAGTACGCATACCGCCAAGGCCAAGCATCCCCAAAAGCAAAGGCATCATTGTGCCCATGTCCATGCTTGGAAATTTGATAGGGTGACCATAGATTGCGCTTCCCCATTCAGCCAACGGGCCAATAACAAACTGGACGGCAAAGCCTGCACCACAGACCCAGCCAATGCCTGGGCGCCAGCCGGAAACAAACACCGAGGGGTTGGCAGCTTCTGCCTTGTTGATGTCAAGCTGGCCCGCAATCATTGCCAGTTCGCCGGATTGTTGTAGCTTGAACAATTCCAACTTGGCGGCAGCAGCTTGTGCAGGATCAGGCCACAGCCGATCCATGACTTTGCCACCAATGTCAAGAAGTGCGGATACGGGATCAAGTGCCATTTGTTTCTCCTACTTTGATTTCGTCCATGTGGCTACCGACCTTTAGGCCAGACAACCAGCCAATGAGTCCACCGACAATGGTTTGAAAAGCAGGGCCAATGATTTCAAAAATCTTGGTGTTGTCCACTTCCTTGACAAACAGCCCGTGGACTAGCGCACCAATAAGAACAACAACCACAGAGCAAAGGGTTGCGGTCACCATCATGGTCACCCAATAAATCAACCGGTCTTTAGCGTCCATCACTTTGCCCTTTCATGCAATTGCTCAATTCTTGCCCGTATTTTCATGCTATCAGATGACCCCATAAGGGTTGGCAAATTTGCGTAAATCAATGTCAATTGCTGTTTGTTGCAAACCGGCCCTGATTCTTCCAACCATTCCCATGCCTTGTCTGCGCGTTCTTTTGGATCATTGGTTGAGTACATAAGGTTTACAAACTCAGAAACGCTGCATTCACGTTTGATCGTTGCGCCGTATACAAAGGCGGCAATTAAAAAAATGACAAGACCACGCATTCATTTGTCGGCTTTTGCTTCTAGCTTGTCAAAGATGCGCTCTAAGGTTGCGTCGATCTTGTCAAACCGGCTTTCAATGTCGTTTTTGCTAACGTAGTTTTTGGGCAAATCAATCTCGATGGCCTTGATGTCATTCTTCAACGCCTTTACCGAGTCCCATATTTCTTTGCACCACCAGCCGATGGCAACAAGCAATATGCCGCCGACAAAGTTGAACATTGCTTGGTATTCCATGATTATTCGTCCGCTGGTAGTGGTGTGTTGCCTTCAGCAAGCCATGCTAGGTATTGCTGGTAGTCGGTGTTGTCGGGTGCAAATGGAATAAATGTTGTTGTTCCATCTTCATTTGCTTTTTTGACAATCTGAACTTCAGTGCCAAATATAGGGGTGACTAATTTATACATCATAACTCCGCACTAAGTAAAAAGGCATTTGTTGTACTTCCGCCATTTGTGTACATTATTCCAGCGGTTTGACCGGAAGTAAAAGTACCGCCTCCATACATAAAAGCAGTTCTTGGGGTTGGTGTATTCGATAAATTCCATGACGTAACAGAAGTATCTTGACCTGCTGATGACCATTGTGCGCCACTTGTTGATACTGATGTTAAAGATGGTGTAGACCTCATTGGAACTGGATATTGAACCGCAAACCAAGCCTGAGTAGTGCTACGCTGTGACCCAATAAAAACATCCCCATTTGTTCCAGTAGAGCCTATTGAGCCATAAGCACAAAGATACCGTTGGCACAAAGCCAACTCAGTTCCATAGTCGCGGTAATCAAACGATGTGGCTGTACTGCCTTTTTCTAGCTGTACGCCTGTGATGTAGAACGTGGCTCCGTTTGTGCCGACTACGCTGGTTGCACCTGTTGCGCCATAGTAAGCCGCTCCAGCCCATGCGCCTGCTGTACCGCTAAATGAAGAACCTACGCCAAGTCCAAACAAAATTGATAACCCAATGCCGTTAGTTTTTAACCATGTTCCGCTTGTGTCACCAGCAATAGTTACTGTTTTTTGCTCAAAAGTATTTGCTGATGAAATTGTGTAGGTAAATGGATAAGACCTATCAGTAGCGCTGTTCATTATTGAGCCGCCAAATGTGCCTGTTAAACTCGACCTGACCCAAAACGATACCGTGACTGTTTGTGCGTTTGCAGTTCCCCATCCCAAATCAGCAACATTTAATCCTTCAATGCTTTGACGTAAGGCGCACAATTCAGAAGCGCCAATTGTGTATGCTGACAAAGATGTTGCAAGCTGTGAATTAATAAAACCCGTTGGAGCAGTTGTGCTTTGTTGTGCGCTAAATTTGGCTGTCACGTTTGTTGCCGCTTGCCATCTATCTACTAGATACTGATTTCCTGTTGGAGTAACACTTGCCCCAGCATTGCGTTGATCAATCACCATCGCGCCGTTGATGATGCGGTTTTTGAAACCATCGTAATTGATGCCCGTCACATTGGTCATAACGCCGCTTGCTGGCGTTCCTAGTGCTGGCGTTACCAATGTCGGGCTGGTTGCAAGGACATTGTTTCCTGTGCCCGTGTTTGTGACGCTAACTAGATTTTTTGACGCATCAGTTGCAACTGCACTAGATGCGGTCAACGCACTCAACGACAAACTTGCGCCTGCTATTGTCCCCGTCAAAGTTGGAGATGCAGACAACACGTTATTACCCGTTCCGGTATTGGTGACGCTGACCAAGTTTTTTGACGCATCGGTTGCAACCGCGCTAGATGCTGTCAGCGCAGAAAAGATCGGTGTTGCGCTAAATGTTGCCGTGCCGCCGACAAATAAACCCTTGGTGATACCTACCCCGCCAGCGGTGTAGATTGAGCCTGTAGAGCCGCTGCTGGTGTCTGTGGTAAGACTTGAATTGATGCCCTGTGCAAACGGGATTCGCACGGTGGTCGCCGTCTGCCCGTCCTTTGTGATTGCTGTGGACAGACCGGTTGCTAGGTCTGCGGTCAACGCATTGAATGCGGAACTGCTGATGACCGTGCCGGTCACCACGGGCTGCCCCGAGGTGTTGATTTGGAATGTGCCGCTGCCGTTGTAACTCATGGTTTCACCTTTGTTGCTGTGCTAGTGCTTCTTGATTTAGGCGCAGCCATTCATCAAGTCCGCTTTGTTGGTTGCCCGCTTGCCCTGCTAACAGAGCCGCCATCTTAGCTTGCTGTGGGGTCATTTGAATGTTAGGAATTGCTGGGACATTTCTTATTGGGTTGTAAGGCGATTGCGCCGCAGCCGTTAATGCGCTTTGTGCTTGTGCTGGAAGTGCGCTGTAAGCAGCACCACCAATGTTTTTTGCAGTTTGCACAGGGCTTGATAGCGCATTAGCCAATTGCCCATATTTGTAGGCAGTTTCGCCAACAACTCGAGGACTAGATGACAAAACATCAGCAGCAGCCAAAGCTGGGCCACCAGCGCCATACGCCAAATAAGCTGTGGGAACATTGGATACGCTTTGCAAACCGCGAGGTGTCAAGCTGTTCATAGCCTGGCCTGCCAATGCTGGCATCAAGTCTATGCCGCCTGCGTTTGACAATTCTTGCGCCAAACTGACCCGTTGCCCATAATTGGTGTTTACGTTGTTTCGCATCAACGATTGCAGCTTACGCATTGCAGTATCGGCAGATGCTTTGTCGCCCAATGACAATGTGCGCTCAATTTCGTTGATTAGATCAGACGATTCGCTGTAGCCCTTCATCACTTGGGCATAGGTTGGCGCTTGCTTACCAATCTCAGATTTCACCGAGTCGTAGACTTGCTTACCAGCAGCGTAGGCGGTTTTTTCTTCTTTTCCTAACTTGCCAAAATATTGCCAAAGCGTTTGCTTTAGGGCATCCATAGCTTCCGGTGTATGGTAATCAGCAGGATTGGAATTTTTCCAATTTTCTACTTCTGCTTTCATGTTTTGTAAAACATCGGCGGCAGTTGGGTCTTTAACTTTGCCCTTGTAATACGCCATGCTTTCTGCATTTTTTAGCGCATTGTCAATGCCGGTGAAATCAAGAACAGTCTTGTCGTTTTTGATGTTGACCATGCCCGACCGATATTCCTTCATCTTGTCGGCGTTCATTTGAGCCAAGTTTGCTTTGGCATCGTCCAAGACTTGCAGAGACGGCACTTTGTCTCGCATATTTTCCAAAAAGGTTTGATTGCCTTCTTTGCCCGCTTTAATGGCTTGATTGATTGGCTCCATGCCAACACCTGACTTTGCAGCTAAATAGCCTTTGCCAAGTGTTTCAGCGCCTTTGCCAACAGCTTTGGTGGCGGCAATGGCTTGGGTGACCGGATTAAGAACATTTGATGCCGCAGACAACACATTGCCAGCTTGCGCTGTTTTTGCGCCAATGTTGGCGACTTTTAATCCTGCGCCAGCGCCACCGGCAAGCATTGAGACATCGCTCAAAATTCGGAATGGGTCTTCTTGTACAGTTTGCTTAAAACCTTGGGTTGAACTGTAAGGCTTTGCCAATTCTTGACCAACCACATTTGCGGTTTGGATAGCACGCTGTTGCGCTTCGGGATTGACTTCAATGGCGTTGATGCCACGCTGAACGGCGGCTGGCATGGCGTTGTAAAACCCACCAGCGGCAACATCAGCAATGCCTCTTGCGGTCTGTACAGGGCTAGATAAGGCTTCCACCAACCCGCCAATTGTATTTTTGTAAAAGCTGCCAGGCGCATTGCCTAGCATCTTCATGGTGCTAAATGGGATTGGCTCAACAGACGCAACATCCCATTGCGGCTGCGCGGCGGGCGATACAGATACAACTTCCCATTGGTTTGCCATTAGTTCACCTTTTCCGGTTTACCGTTTGTCAAAGTCCATTGTTGCCCGTTTTTAAAGGTTGTAATGTGACCTTCTTTTAGCGCGGCGGCGGGCGGCGCAGCAACAGCCGCAGGGGAAAAATTGGTTGATGGTGTTTGAAAATTCTCTACATTGAAATTTGCTTTTCCAAGGTTTTCAAGGGTTGTTTTGCGCTTTGCCTCAATCAATGCCGCACGTTCTTTCATGCGCCTTTCGATCATCGACGGGGTCATGCTTATGTCAACCGTTGTTGCTTCCCATGCTTTTGTTTCGCCAGGGGTCAAAGATGCACCATACAACGCATTACGGGCAATATTGTCATTGGCGTTATACGATTTCCACCAATCGGCTTGTGCTTCTTTATCGCCGCCAAATGTGCTTGCATATGTGTTGGCAATGTCACCGGCAAATTTAACTTTGTACCCTCCATATTCCGGTCTAAATGTGTCCAACAAACGTGTTTGTGTACCTAATGAGTTTTCTATTGCCGTGATTTTTTCCACTTCACCCGATGGCAAATCACGTTTTTTAGCAGGTGCTACCGCTTCTCGTTGCGCTTTATCAGCTTCTTCCCGCGCTTTTGCCATGCGTTGATCAAATGCTTTAGGGCTTTCATTAGCTTGTCGGGGCATTGGCGCAGCAACAGCAACGGGCGCAGCATTGGGCGCAGTAGCGGCGGCAGGCGCAGCACCACTTCGCATTGTTTGCATGGCGGCAACCAATGGATCGGTCGCAGGCGCAGATGCTACAGGCTGCGGCATTACAACCGGTTGAACACGAACCGGCTTGGGCGCTGGCGCAGCGGGTGCTGGCAGACCTAATGCTTCTTCAAAACTGAAAGTTGCCATGCTGCCCTCTTATTGTACAAATTGACCTAATGCCGCATCCCATCTAGCAGGGCCGTTGCGCGTTTGGTATGTTTGACCATTAACTAATTGATTTTTATTGTTAGGCATTTGCAATGCCGCGCTTGCTGGCGCGGCGGGCGCAGATGACCCGCTTGGCAAAGTTGTCAAATTAGATAATGATGGCGTAAGGTCTTTAATACTAAATCCTGATATACCTTCGTAAGCAAGTTTTGCAGCAGCTTCTGCAATCCTAACCCTAAGTTCTGCAAATTTTGCAGGCGTAATGCCGCCGGATTGATTGATAAGGTTGTCACGAATAACACCAGCAATTCTTGGATCGCTTTCCCAACCTGGTTTCAATTGACCAGCTTGAGCCATTTCAAGCAACAAGCCTGTGTATTGCTGAGGAATGTCGCCCAATTTAGCAAGTTCAGTTTTGTCAACATAGCGTGTAACAGGCCGACCATTTGCATCATTGGTTTCAATTTTTTCAAGATTGTTGCGAATTGGCCCTTTAATTTGAGCATTTGCCAAACGCTTATCTGCTGGCTGGCTCATGTCAACAATGACAACATTTCCACCTTGTTCAATTTCGCTGTAATGCGGCGGCGTTTTAACAGCTTCTTTTTCAATTGCAGCAGCTTGACGTTGTGCGGCATCAGCAATGTTGAAATCTTCGTAAAAAACTTTATTGTTTCGAGTTACTTCTTTCCAATTTGATTTTTCGCCTGCGGGTGGAACTGCACCCGCTTTAAATGATGCTTCATAATTTGGTGCACTCAAATCGTACCAACCGTAAACAGTTTTTCCATCAACAGTTTTTTGGCCTTTTTCCCATTTTGGCTGTGTTTCTTTTACTTCGGCTGGTTTTGCGCCAGCAACAAAAGAAGCCGCTTTGTCTACGGCGTTCAAATTGATCCAACCAGCCACAGGCTTTCCACCAACTTGTTGAGTTGTTGCTTCCCAATGAGCGGCAATTTTTTCTGGTTTTCCACCAGCAACAAACGTGCTTGCGGCTTTATCAGCACCAGCATTTACGTTGATCCATCCAGGCGTGTCTACTCCATTTATTTTTTGAACAGTAGCTTCCCATTTTGGTTCTAATACTTTTGGCGTTGTCGATACGCCTGCTAATTCTCTGAATGGGCCGCTGCCGGTTTGTTCTAACAATCTTTCATTTTGTCCAAGTTTGACTTGTTTTGGCTCAAACTGTGCCAAATATTTAGCCATTGCCAATTGCTTGACTTCGGGAATGTCAATTCCTTGTAGCGTCTCAGGGCTAATGTAGCCAGCAGGCAAGGCGGGACGCGCAGGAATTGCGGGCTGGCCTGGCACGGCCTCTTTGCCTGCCACAGCGGGAGAAACTTCGTATTGCCCAATTTCTCGCGGCATTCCATAACCGCCAAAACTTTTTTCAATTTGAGGAGCCATTTTTGCTGGTTGGGCTGGAATGGCTTCTTGGCCTGGCACGGCTTCTTGTCCGGCAAAGGCTTCTTGTGCAGGTGCAGAAATTGCCCGTGCCAAATCTCCAAATTGCGTCTTGTATTTGTCGCGGTATTCGTTTTGCAGTTTGGCGTAATCTTGCCGCGCTTTTTTCTCTTGATATGCGCCAAGTCCCGATTCCAAAACTTTTGCCAAACCAGCAAGCGGGCTGATTGCCACGCCTGGCGTTGTAGGCATTTGCAAAACTTGCGATCCTGATTCTTGCAATGCTTGCGCCATGCGTTGTCGCCGCGCAATTTCTTCCGCTTGTTGCGAATAAGGATCAATTAAGCTAACTGCTGCCATTTATATCTCCTTATGCAAATGCAGCTTTAGCCGCTACACCGCCCAAATTGTAAAGCCCTGAGGTGTTTGCGTTGTACGCTGCCACTTGTTGGTTGTAAGCATTTTGATCATATTGACCTTTTGCTTGAGCTGCAGCAAACAATGGTGCAGCTTGCACATTTGTGCCTTGATAAGCGCCAAATTGCGGATTCTGAATTTGACTTCCCGACATCAATGCGGTGATCTCATTTAGCGGCATTTGACGCTGCTGGATGGCTTCTGCAAGTGCCTGCTGCTGTGCGGTGTTGGCAAAGGTTGCGCCGGTTGCCGCTTGGTTAAAACCTTGAGCATTTGCACCTATGTCCACATTGATGCCTTGCAATGCCGCTTGTGTGCGGGCATCGTTTTCCTGCTGTCCCAATAGCTGAATGGCGTTGTCGTAAGCCTCTGTGCCAGGCCGTAAGCCTTGGTTTATCAAGTTGGTTTCGGTGGATGTGCGTTGCTTTGCCAATGACGGCTCTAAGCGCGACATGATGGCTTCTTGCGCTGTTGTTCCGGCGTTAACCGGCATCTTGGCAATGTTGCTTAAATCTAGCGAGGTTTGAACACTTGGGCCGCCAAAATTAAAAGATTTGTCAAGGACATTGCTTGCAAGACCAGCACCTTTACCGCCAAGTGAAGCAAGCTGATATTGGACGTTTTGCTGTTCTTCTAGTGTCTTTTGAGCTTGCGGAGTCAACGATTGCGTGATGGTCGGTTGATCACCCTCATAGGACACCAATTGCGTCCCATAGGGCGTGTACATATTGGGGTTGTTTAGCTTAGACTGAACACGTGCCGTTTCGACGTTTGCCACGCCTTGTTCTTTTGCAGCGCCTACATAATCAGGTGCTGGTGGCGCTGCTGGTGCACTTTTTCCCATATCGATTCTCCAAATATTTGCATCGTTCCTTTGGCATGGTGAGGATTACCATATCCCCATCTGCCATCGCATCCTTGATCCGCGCTTCCTCTTGAAAGCCCATTTTTTCAACGAATCTGATGCTTGTAAGGTTTGCGCTGCTGACCGGCACAATGATTTTGCCGACATTGCAAACATTAAACGGGTAGTCAAAAATGGCTGATAAGTAGGCCGGAGTCATTCTGCCGGTGACCGCAATGTGGCAAGTGATTGACTTGCCATGCCAGTTTTCGTAGATGACACCGGCGACAAATTCGCCGTTTTTCTTCAACCCGATAGACCGGCTGCGCTCTTGAAAGTAGCCACCATCGACCTTTTTTGCAGTCCAAAAGCCTGCTGAATGGTCTGAAGTGATCTCAAAGGACACCACCAGCCTCAAACACCAAGTCGGTTGCGACCCATTGCAATTCTATACCTTGTGTAGCGGTGTTCAACGTGGGAGCGAAAGAATATCCAATGCCGGTCGTGCCCTGCCAATCGGCGGTAGGGTTAAGCCCGCCGCCCCAATAGGCGACATCCCACAGGCCGCTGTCCCAAACCCCATATGGTGAAGTTGAAAAACTTAGCTGTGCGCTTTGGTCGGCAAGGTTGTAATCGACGTTGACATTGCCAAAGATTGCTGGCGTGCCGTTGCTCAACAAGTGATAACGAATCATCTTGCATTGCTTTTGAGTCGCCGACCCGTAGTTTTGGAAACTTTGCAAGGCAAAACCGTTGATGTTGGATGTGTCATCCACAGTCCCGTTCCACGCTTTTCCAACGTAACCGTTGCCGCCAAAATATGGGTCATCTTGATAAATTTCCCAACAATTGGCACTCCAGCCGGTAAAGTTGCACCAGCTTTTGGTGATGGTGTTCATCACATACTGCTGTTCTTGCCCCGTAGCAATCGGGACATTCATAATCAGTTGGTTTTCCTTGGAGTAGTAAAGCAAACTCCACCCAAAGTTTTGCCCATAAGAACTGACCGCCTGACTGACCGCATATTGAATTTTGTTGGTGATTGACACCCGAGGATCAAGGCGGGACGATTGCAAAGCGCCGGACATGGGAACCACGCCGTCTTGGGTAATGATCAACAAATCGCCGCCATATTTGAGCCAGCAGCGCCGCCCAATAGGTGCGCCA
>Ga0209401_1002204_pt1 | contig 12700 bp, 12 predicted proteins | sample M_140807_MF_Meta_FD_187318 | JGI IMG/M metagenome (GOLD analysis project Ga0209401, IMG submission 187318) | Freshwater microbial communities from Lake Montjoie, Canada to study carbon cycling - M_140807_MF_MetaG (SPAdes) (version 2) | ecosystem: Environmental > Aquatic > Freshwater > Lake...
ACTAATTGCGCCAATTTGCGCCAGTGTATTCATTTTTAGATTTATTACTATATATATTTATTACAAGTAAAAAATATATAGTAATATATATGTCTCAAGATAAATTAAAAAAAAATGTTGCTATCTTGTATGATTGTAATTTGAATGCTATTGTTTCTATTTTTGACACAGAAGAACAATGTGATAATGCTATTAGACAATTAATCTTTGATGATTTTCGTGATATTAAAAGAATGATTGAAGAAAGTATTATTAATGGAACATATAATGATAATGAAGCTGGAATTCTTCAAGCAATTAATTTTGCAATGGACGATGGAAGGAAAAGAATATTAACTACTATAATAGATTATAGAGGATATTGTCCTAATTCAAGATATAGAAAATATTTAAAAGAATTGAATTATTTTGAATTAAAATATAAAAATAATACACATATTATAACTTTACCAATTAAAAATATATAGTAAAGTAATGAATAGTTCTATAAAAAAACTATTGTCACAACTCATTCTAGCAGACCCTAATACATCTGACTTCTTAGATTTATCTAAAAAAATTGCTGAGGCTGTTAAGATTGCTCATAAAGAAAAAGCTGAAAAACCTCCTAAACCTCAAAAACTTCCTAAACCTAAAGAACCTAAGGTAAAACTATGTGATGATTGTTCTGAATTACTTATTGTTAAATTGAACGAGGTACTTCCTGAGGAGGTGTAGGTGGACTAGTCTTTTCTATATCAAGACTTGCTTCTAACTTCCTTCCACAACAGACGCTCCTAATTTTTGTATGATTCAACGCACCTACAATTGCAGTGATACTTGAAATAACAATAGCCACTATTCCTAATATATTATTATCCATATATTAGAATTAGAAAATTTTTTACCGTAAAAAATATCTAGATTTATATATATACATGGAAGATATTATTACAACTCTTATGACAGACAGACCTATCGAGCAATTACCTAGAAGATATTTTGGTTATCTTAAACACATCCAAAAGTTTGAACCTGAAGTTATATATGATATTGGTTCATCTGTTGGAGCTTATACTAAATATTTTCATTTATTATACCCTGATGCTAAAGTCATAATGTTTGAGGCAAATGATGTATTTGTTCCAAGATATAATGGAGAAGACTATAATATTGTATGTCTTAGCGATGAAGATAATAAAGAAGTTAAATTTTATAATAACCCTAAAAATAAAGATAATGAAGAAGTTTGTTCATATTATAAATCTATTGTTGTTAATGATGATTTTAAAATAATGACTACACAAAAGTTGGATTCATTTGTATTATACAAAGGGATTAGATTTCCTGATGTTATTAAAATAAATTGCTGTGGTTCAGAACTAGATATTATTAAAGGTGGAGTAAATGTTGTTAAACAATGTAAATATTTAGTTGTTAGACTTCAAAATGAAACTTTTTTTGAATGTGCACCACTTGCTAAAGAAGTAGGTACTTTTATAATGGGATTAGGTTTTGTACTTGAAGAAATGTTAGATAATTTTGGAACTCATTTTATTGATTATGTATTTAAAAATATTAATGTATAATATATTTATTTTCTATTATATATATATAAATGTCTTATTATGATAATGTTAGAATTGGTGGTGCTATGGATTCAGACCATATTTATTATAATATAAATATCTCTAATGATTTTTCAAATCGTGTTGCTGTTGGGACACCTCCGTCATTAGTTTCTGTAGATACAAGAAATTTTAATACACCAGTTGTATTTAATCAAAATAGAGCTCAACCTTATTTAATAAATCCATCTGAATATTTTTTATCAGTTCAAAGATTTAGTATTGAAAGTCCTAATTTACCAGTATTTATAGCTCAACCAATATTAGGTGAAACTGACCCTAATAAAACTGTTTATTCAATAACATTGATAAATAATAGTGTTACTATTACAAAAAATATTGTGTGGCAACCACAAAATATTGATACAAGTTTAGTACCAGTACCACCTACACCAATCACTCAAACATCTCTTAATAATCCTTATTATTACTGTTATTCTTATCAATGGTTTATAAAATGTATTAATGATACATTAGCTTCAATGGGTGTTGTTAATCGTCCTTATATGAGTTTTGATACTGTTAATAACTTATTTACTATTCAAGGTCATGAAAATAAATATAGAACAACATCAACTGGAACATTAATAGGTACTGTTGTTAACTTATGTGCAGTTTATATGAATACAGCATTATATAACTTATTTTCATCAATACCAGCTATTTATAAAAATCTTGCAGGTGGTCTAGATTATCAAATCTTATTTACAACAGGTTCTGATGTAGTAAATCCTGCAAATCAACCATATATTATAAATGTAGTTGCAAATGGAGCTAATAATGATGTTTATTCAACTCAAGAATATAATAGTTTACCACTATGGACTCCTATTAAATCAATTGTATTTAGAGGCAGTTTATTAAATGTAGTATCTGATATGATAGCTACACCTGTTGTATATCAAGATGATACTAATATAAATGCAGGTAAACCGAATACTGATATTTTACCTATTTTAATAGAACATTCTGTTCAATTGGATACAGGTACTGAATATAAACCATTTATATATTATGAACCTACTGGAGAATATAGATTGGCTGACCTTTATTCTGATATTCCTGTTTATGGATTACAATTTAATGTATTTTGGAAAGATAGTTTTGGTAATCTAAATCCATTTTTATTAAGTATTGGTTCATCAGCAACTATGAAATTATTATTTAGAAAGAAGAGTTTTAACTCAGATAAAATATAAAAAAATAACATTTAATATTATTTTTTTCTATTTATTATTATATGTCAAAGCTAGATATTAGAAATCAAGTTGGTGGTCTTCCACCTAGTCCTAATGAATTGTATTATAATATTCTTATTAAAAATAACAATGTAGGTTCTGTTAGTTCTAATTTTAGTGCTCCAGCTGTACCTGTTGTGTTTCAAGAAACTAGGTCAAATCCGTATATAAATCCAGCTAATGAATATTACATGTCTGTTGTATCTTTTGAAATTGATACACAAGCTGTTCCAATATTTATTTGTGATGCCATTCCAGGTAGTCTAAACATAACTGATACTCCTTATGCTGTTACTGTTCAAGCAGGTAATAGTGCTATTCCTGCTTCAACATTTGTTGTTTGGAATCCTGAGGATACTACTACTACTCCTCCACCTACACCAGTCCCTAATGACTATGATAATTATCCATATTATTATTCTTATACATTTCAACATTTTATACAATTGGTTAATAATGCTATTTTTTTAGCTTGTCAAGCTGTAGGAGGTGTAACTCATACACCTTTTATAACATTTAATAATAATAAAATATCACTAGTTGCTAATGTTGCTGAATTTTCATCTGTAGGAACTCCACCTGCATTTACACTTTATTTTAATAGTACTTTATTTTATTTATTTTCATCATTGACTGCACAAAATGTTTATGACCCATTAAATCTAGAAGCAAACCATAAAATGATTTTTTATGCTTATCCTGATTTATCCAATGTTAAACCAATTTATACAAATTTAGCTACTGTTCCTCCTAGTAATCCATATGATGCTATTTACAATGATTGTGAATATTCCCCTCTTCCTTATTGGAATCCTGTTGATTCAATTGTCTTTCAAACTCAACAATTAACAATTGTTCCTGAACTAATTGCTAAGCCTGTTTCATATGGAACAAATAATCAAGAAAATGTAGGTGTTAATGCTGATTCATATTATGTATTAACAGATTATTCAGTTCCTTTAATAAATGGTACAGAATATAAACCAAGTATTTCATATGTTCCTCAAGCAGAATACAGATTAGCAGAACTTTATGGTGAAGGACCATTAAATTCTATATTTATAGAAGTTTTTTGGAAAGATAAATTTGGTTCTCTTCATCCATTATTATTGGAAGTTGGAGGTACTGCATACATTAAAATAATGTTTAGAAAGAAAACATTTTACGGAGATTAAATCTATACTTATATATATATGAGTCTTAGACATCTTAAAAAAACTTATGAAAGAAAAGAAAAAGTAAAAGAAAGGTTTCAACTTATTAATAATAATTCTGATGTATGTCATATTTATTATGATTTAATAATTACTAATAATAACTTAAATACTTTATCTCTTATTCCTGCAACATTTTCAGAAAATAGAGCAAATGCTTATATAGATAGACCTGAAGATTACAATGTTACAGTTGTGAGTCTAACATTAGACTCTAATTCATTTCCTTTACAAGTAGTTCAACCTTTATTAGGAAGTTCTTATGATCCAACTAATGGATTTCCTACTATATTTAGAGGAATTGTAAGAGGTAAAACATTAATTAGTACTCCTCTTCCTGTTGAATTTACTGTATATTGGAAACCTGAAGATACTACATTACCAGTACCATCAAGTCCTATTACTACTGCAAGTTATAACGACCCATATTTTTATAACTATTCTTATAATCATTTTTTAAACTTGTTAAATAAAGCAATATATGATGCAGTTCAAATTATTAATGCAACAGGGCAACCAATAATAGCTCCTTATTTTAGCTATAGTCCATATACTAGATTATTTAGTTATAATACAGATTTTTTAGGCATTACTGATGCAAATGGGGAATTTGTTTATTTTAATGAAGCACTATATAGTTTATTTGATGGGCTTCCTTATAATTTTGATACTACACCAGTTGATTTATTTGGTAATTTTGCTAATCTTTATCGTTTAAGTGCAAATATATATCCAGGTGGTACAAATGTATTTTCTCAATATACTAACTTAAATAATGTTCCATTGGTACCCACATCTAATTTTCTCCAAATATTACAAAATTATAGTTCTTTAGAAATATGGAATCCTGCAGTGTCTGTTGTATTTATATCTAGAAATCTTAATGTTGTAAACACATTAGAAGCAGTACCTTTTGTTTTTGGTGTCAATCCTAATCCATCTACTAATAATGCTAATGTATCTAATATTTTATTTGAAATACCTTTAAGAAAAAGAGTTGAGCCTACTATTTATTATAAACCTGTCCCAGAATATACATTAACAAATCTAATAGGGCTTGTTGAAACAGGAGAGCTACAGTTTGATGTATTTTGGAAAGATACTTTTGGTAATCTTAATAAATTTAATCTAGAAATTGGCTCTACATTAGTTATGAAACTATTATTTAGAAAAAAAGTTTTTAATTATTAAAAATATTTCTAAAAAAATCTAGTAAACTTTTTAGAAATAATAATATCTAAGTTTAAGTATATATTATGTCCGCAGATTTTGAAAAAGTTTTAGTAAAAGACCCTCGTCTCGATGTGGTTGATTCTATTAAATATGCCGTAGTTAAAGGAGGTCAAAATGTTACAGCTTCTCCATTCAGGGCTATCTCTGAATCAGATAGTCAAGTTATCTGGAATATTCAAGTTCCATCTGAACAAACTATTGTCGACAGACGTGTTCTTTGGCAAAGTACTCTAATTATTAATGTAACTACTGCTGGTACTGGTATTTATGGTGTAACTTGGGCTTTAGCTTCATTTCCTCTCCATCAATTAATATCAGTAATGCAAGCAACTATTAACAATAATACTGTATCATTAAACGTTACTGAAGCATTACCTATAATTACTCGTATGCTTTCATGTGAAGATTTAACTTGGTTTAATAGTACATCTCCTACATTTGCAGATACTCAAAATAAATATAACACTGCTACAACATTAGTAGACCATAATAATCCTTTGTCTTCTTTATGGGGATGTGAATTTGGTAAAAATCCTCATAGAGGTTGTTTTGCACCATCAAATATAGCTGCTGGTGTTGCAGAAGGTACATTAGATATAACTTTTCAACTTGCAGAACCTCTTTTAATTAGTCCTTTCATTTTTTCTGATTTAAAAGCTAATAGTCAAGGTTTTTATGGAATTCAGAACATGAATTTTGTATTAAATAAAAATGGATTTCAGAAGAGAGTCGCAAGAGGTAATGTATCTATAAATTCAGTTTCTACATCAGGTGGAGCTGGTAATAGTGCTCCTACTTCTTCTTTGTTATTTATGTTTTTGACTCCTCATCCTTCAGATTTAATGCCAGCACGTAACATTGTACCATTCTACGAGCTTCCAAGATATATTACAAGCTTCCCCTCAGCTACATTATCAGCAAAATTAAGTAATGGAGCTCTTACATACGGACCAAACAGTACAAGTATAGATTTAAACACACTTCAGCTTAACCAAATTCCTGATAAATTATTAATTTATGTAAGAAAACTTTTAGCTAATAATACTACTGACCCTGATGTAGCTTTACCTATTGGTAAAATTTCTATTAACTTTAATAATAACTCTGGTATTCTTGCATCTGCTAATCCTGTTCAATTATGGCAAATGTCTCGTGATAATGGATTAAATAATAGTTGGGTTGAATATTCTGGATATGGTACAACTTCTACTAGTGGTTCAGATTTAGTACTTGTTGGAACTGTTGGTTCTTATCTCTGTTTAGAATTTGGTAAAGATATCCAATTAACTGAAGACTTTTATGCAGCTGGTTCACTTGGTAACTTCAATTTACAAGTTAGACTTACAGAAATTTACAATAATACTTATGCTGATATTACTGCTAATAGCTACCAAGTTGTTATGATTACAATGAACTCTGGTGTGTTCGTCAACGAACGCGGCACCTCATCGACTTACACCGGAATTTTGACCAAACAAGATGTGCTCGAGGCTTCACAACAAGACCACTACACTCACAATGATGTAGGAAGAATGGTTGGTGGATTTGACATCTTTGGTGCATTGAAATCTGGTTTATCTGGTGTTGCTAAAATGGGTAAAAAAGCTGCGATGAAACATGGTAAAAAATTGTTAAAATCAGGAACTGAAATGGCTAGTAGTGCTCTTGATAAATATTTAAAATAAGTTAATGTAAAAAATATTAACTTTTCTATGTCAAAATGAATAAATATTATTAATATAATAATATCTAATCATATTTATATAATGCCGTATGATAATGACTATAATCGTATGATTGCTCGTGATATTGACTACTTCAATCGTAAATATATTATGCATTGTGGAACTACAGGTCAAGGAACTATTGATTATCGTCTCCAAATGACTGGTGGATGTGATGATTGTGGTATGCAAGGTGCTGGTGCTGGTTCTAAAACTTTTCATTCAGGTGATGATTCTTCGACCGAATGTTCTTCATCTGATAGTGATATGGAAGGTGGTGCTATTCTTGGTTTACAAGCTGGTACCGTTTTAGGTGGTCCTAAAATAAAAAGAAATACAAGAAGGTTACTTTCATCTTTTTCATCATTAGGTGCTCCAATTGGTTTTAGACGTGATATTAATAATGACCCTCTCTCAATACCTGCAGAAACTCCTCCTGCACCTCCTCCTGAACCTGCACAAGTTCCTGGACAACCTGCTGTTGGTAAAGGTGGTGCTATTTTAGGACATCCTAGACCTTTTGAAGAAAGATACATGTATAAAAATCCTAATTTCTATACTCAACCTGTAAAAAATGTAGGAAATGTAAAATCATCATATTCTACGCTTGGTAGACCTGATATGCCTATGACTGGTATAGCTTATAAAGCTGGTGAAAATGTTTATGTTAGAGATTTAGGTAATGGTAAACCAAATGGTAATGGCTATGCTGGAGCAGGTAAAGATGAAGATGAAGAAGAGGATGAAGAAGAAGAAGGTGAAGAAGGTGGTTATCACGACTCTTCAAGTGAAACATCTGAAGATTATGATGATAGATTATTAAATAGAGAAAATAATGAAATAGTCAAAGGATATAAATCTTATATGGCTGGTGGTTACTGTAGTGATGTATTTAAAAATGAACTTCCTCCTGCTGTACCTGCTATTGCATCTACTGTTGCACCTACTACTGCATCTGTTCCTGCACCTACTACTGAACCTGTAATTGGTAAAGGAGTTAAAAGCAGACCACCTAAACAAGGTGGACCAAGTGGACCAAGTGGACCAAGTGGACCAAGTGGACCAAGTGGACCACCTTCTAAAAAATCACCTGAACAAAAAGCTAAAGAAAGGGAAGCTAAAAGAAAAGAACAAGAAGCAGCAAAATCTAAAGAAAGAGGTTCTAATCAAGATGCAAAAGCTAAAGAAAGGGAAGCTAAACAAAAAGAAAAAGCTAAAGAAAGGGATGCTAAAAGAAAAGAAAAACAAGATGCAAAAGCTAAAGAAAAAGCAGATAAAAGAGCAAGAGAGGCTGAAGCAAAAGCTAAAGAAAGAGGTGCTAAAGGGAAAGTACCACCTGGTACAACTGAAGCTCCAACATCTCAAAAACCTATGAGTAAAAAAGAAAAAGCTGCGAAAGATAGAGAAGCAAAAGCTGCTAAAGATAAAGAAGCTAAAGATGCAAAAGCTGTTAAAGATGCAAAAGGTGCAAAAGATACAACTCCTCCAAAACAACCTGGAGCACCTGGAGCACCTGGACAAACTACTATGCCTACAAATGGTCCTACATGGTTGACTACTGCAAATAAAGCTTTAGATTTAGGTTTAGCTTTAGTAAAAGTAGTTGATGGATTTAGAATGTATTCTGAAACTCCTGTAGATGATTTCTTTGATATGTATGGTGATGACTTATGTGATGACCTTCCTGATGATGCTGAAATTGAAGATGTTATTGAATGTTTGAAAGAACAAGGATATGATGATGAAGAAATTCAAAAACTTTTATCACTCTCACAAGGAGCTATTTCAACTACACCTGGAAAAAATATTACTGATGCATTAAAAGTTAAAATAAGTGAAAGAGATAAAGGTAATGTAAATAAAGATACTACATGTTTGGATGCATTAAATGAAATAGGAGATTCTATTGTTGCACCACAACCAGAAGTAAGACCAGTTAAAAAGAGTGCATCTTATTTTGGAGGTTATTTTAAAGAAACTATAAATGCAACATCTCACCATCAAACTACACCTAAAGTACAAGCTCAAATGAATTCTAAAATTGGTTATGGTATACCTTCATCATCTCAACCTAAAGTTTATGCATTACCTCCTCCTAAACAAGCTCCTCCTAAACAACCTATGATGCCTATGTTAGGTAAAGGTGGTAAATCAAGAGGTTATAAAGAAAAAAATAAGAATAAAGAACCACAACCTAAAGGTTATACATTACCTCCGCCTAAACAAAATGCTCCTAAAGAAATTGCAACTAAAGAAATTGCTTCTAAACAACCTATGATGCCTGTATCAGGTAAAGGTAAAAAATCAAGAGCTGATATTGTAAAACAAGTTATGAAAGAAAAAGGAATGAGTATGATTGAAGCTTCTAAACATGTAAAGTCAAATGGACTATATTAAATCTAGTATAAATATATGTTCCTCTGTCAATTAGATGGTAAAATATATGGTAATGATGTTATTCATTACGATATAGTTTTAAAAAATAAAAATAAAGAAATAGAATGTAAAGTTTGTTCTATTTGTTGGCCTCAATTAAATGTTAAATATTCTCTAGGAGAAAAACAAAATATATTCATTATTCCTGATGATGTATCACATAAAATATATAAAATAAGTTCTACAAACTTTGAGTATAAACCTGAAAAAAATAAAACAGAAACCAAAGTGTTAGAAGATATACTTAAAAATGCAAAGAAAAAATATAAAGATTTATTATCGTAAAAAATATCTAGATTTATTTATATGAGTAAAGTTAGCTTTATTGAAAGTTTAACACAACAAATGAAAGATAAAAAACAATTATCTGATTCCTCTATTCAAGCATATCTAAGAAATCTTAAAAAACTTAATAATGACGAAATATTTAAAAACTTTAACTTTTTAAAAGATAGTGACCAAATACAAAAAAAATTGGAAGGTTATAAAGAAAATACTAAAAGAAACTATTTAATTAGTATTGTATCTGTTCTTTCATTAAATGATAAACCAACTATAAAAAAACTACATGATAAATACTATGATTTAATGATGAAAAAAAGTGACCAAATAAATAAAGATGTAAATCCTAATGATTTAACTGAAACACAAGAAAAGAACTGGATATCATGGGCTGATGTTAAAAAAAAATATGAAGAACTAGAAAAAGATGTTGATAGTTTTTATAAACAAAAAGAAATATCTGATAATCAATATAATACTCTGTTAGCTTATACAATTTTATCGCTCTATATTCATCAAGCTCCTCGTAGAAATAAAGACTATCAAATAATGGAATTAACTAGTAAATATGAACCAACTCTTTTAAAAAATGTTAATTATCTTGATTTAGTAAAAAAAGTATTTATATTTAATAACTATAAAACAAGTAATAAATATGGAACTCAACTTATTAAAATTAGTGACAATTTATGGGAAGCACTACTTAAATATTTTAAACATCATAAATATGTAAGTTTTAAAGCCAATAATAAAGGTCCTGTATTAAATGAAAATGATGATAATAATATGTTTTTAACATATCGTAATGGTAAACCTCTTGATAAAGTAAATAGTATTACAAGAATATTAAATAAAATATTTAATAGAGCTATTGGTTCTAGTATGCTTCGTCATATTTTTTTAACTGATAAATATGGTGACACACTTAATGAAGCAGAAAAGGATGCTAAAGAAATGGCTCATAGTTCTGGAATGCAAAAAGATTACATAAAGAAACCTAAAACTATTGTTGTTACATTATAAAACTACTTAAAGAAACTACTTAAAGAAAATTGATTTATTGTTCTGTCAAATCGTCAAATGTAAATAAATCTTTTTCAGTCATAACACACATTGGATAAGTCTTAAAGATTGTTGCCCATCTTGTGTTCATTTTTTTAATCTTCTTCATTTCTTTAATATCTAGTCCTGCATAATTCTCTAAAAAATATTTTTGTTGACGACCAGCACCAGAGTGAGGAAAATATGTAATAGAATGACATTCATTTAATATACGTCTAGTATCTTTACCATTTGATGGTAAATGATTTGTTAATATACAATCAATATTAAAATGACGACCTATTTCAAGAATACTATTTAATATATCGTATACTGCTTCTTTTATTTCTTTATCTCTAATAACATCTATATCATCAAAGATAACCATACTATTTTTAAACATCTCTGTATCAATAGGGTCATTAACTAATTTTTTATCTATATTAATACGTTTTGGTTTAATATCATCTAAACTTTTATCATCTTCTAATGAACTGAATAAATATACTTTCTCACTTTTCTTTTGTTTTTTCCATTCTTTTATGTATTGTTTTGAATAATAAGATTTACCAGAACCAGATGGACCAAACACATAAATGATTTGGCGTTCTATTTCTGGGTCAGGTATTTGTTGAAACTTTCCATCATCAGGAATGTGAATATTTGAAAAGTTTTTTGAAACTTCATCGGATTCTTTATCTGTAATTGACACTATTTTGTTATTAAATTTACCACCATCAATCTTTGCTAGAATCTTTCCTTTTTGTTCTAAATTGAATGCCATATAAAATATCATAGGAAATAAAATATTTTATAATATTATTTTTTAACTGATTTTTTCTTCATAGGTCCTAACTTTTTATTTCTAAATCTGTCTGTTTCTTCTGGTTCTTCTTCTGGAATCATACCTCCATTATCAGGTGCATAGTTTTCATCATCAAATTGTTCATTATCTTCATCGTCAAAGACTATTTTATGTAAAGCTTTAGAATTTTGTTTTTTACCTTCGCCATATTTATGCATAGCTTCGTACCATGGATTTCCTTCATAACCAGCTCCAATATTTCTATCAGATTCCATACCTTTACCTAATAAAATATTATTCATTGCTTCTTTAGCAGTTCTTTGTGTTCTTCTAGATTCTCTTCTTTTAGGCATTTTTTCTTCTACTGTAGGTGCAATTGGTCCTTGTAATAGACTAATATCTGCTCCTCTTGCATCTTTTTGAGTATCGTCTGGTTTTAGTATAGCTAAGTCATGTTTCAATTTAAGAGGGAATGAATATTTCTCTGCTTCTGATTTCTTATTGAATGGATACAAGCTTCCTACGGGATTTGTATGTGGAGGATTACTGAATTTTTGCCATTCTTTATTATTTTCAACTACTTGTCTATGTATTTTATTATCATCAGATAATTCTCTGTGATGCCAATATTGAGGTTTAGCATCTGTAGATAAATAATCAGCAAGACCAGCAGTGCCACCACTACCAATATCTGGTTGACCTAAACCAGTTACATGTTGTAATTGTTTAACTATTGTTGATGTCGGTTTTCTACCTTTTCTATAACCCATACTTGATTCTATACCTTGTTCTTTTGCTAATTTTTTAACCATATAATCATAACCTGGTGTTTGTAATAGTATAGCTCTAGCTTCTCTAGGATTTTTACCAGATGTTTTAAGTTGTTTCTTTTCAGTATCAATTTGATAATAAGGTATTATATCAGTAGATTCAGGTAAAGCTCCTACAAATCTCCTAAATCTTTCTTCAAGTCTACCTTTTACTCTCGTTAACTTACTTATTTCTTCGTCTAATTCATCATCTTTATAATCATCTCCATATTCTTCTAAATATTTATTTCTATAAGCTTCTAAAGTTTGTAATCTGTCATTAGCATTTCTTAATTGTGTTCTAACTAAAT
>Ga0209401_1002210_pt1 | contig 12683 bp, 9 predicted proteins | sample M_140807_MF_Meta_FD_187318 | JGI IMG/M metagenome (GOLD analysis project Ga0209401, IMG submission 187318) | Freshwater microbial communities from Lake Montjoie, Canada to study carbon cycling - M_140807_MF_MetaG (SPAdes) (version 2) | ecosystem: Environmental > Aquatic > Freshwater > Lake...
TTAATAATCCTAATATTGGTAATGCCAATACAAATAATAATATTGGTAATACCAATAGCAATTTACGTGAATCATCTGTTATCATTGGTGTTATTATTTTATTAATTATATTATTAATAGCTGGAGTTATATTAGCAATTATAAATTCTGAATATTTACCTTTATTCATTGTTACTATTCCATCTTGTATTGGGGCATGGTGTCTTTATACAATTTATAAAGAAAATTAATTATAAAATATTTCTATTAAAATATTTCTATAAATATACTTTATATTGTATAATTACGATATTTAAATAAAAATGGCTACTCAGTATCAACCATTATATCCAGACCAACAATTATCTCCTTTTGTTGAGTTTAATCAACAACCTATTCCACAAACCAATTTTGCATCTAATCCTCCTCCTCTTCCACCACGCAATATATCTCCTCTTACTCAATCTATGCCACAACAAGCCCAATCTATGCCACAGCAGCCGCAACCTCAATCTGTTCCACAACAAGCTCAACCAAATGTTCAGAAACCAAATTTTCTTAATAAATATTTGCCACCATTTATAAAAAGAAATCAAGAATCTACAACTCCCATGTCTGGATGGGTTATTGGTGTTGTTGTATGCCTTATTATAATATTATTAACTGGTATTATTTCCGCTATAATTTATGATGATGTTTGGCTTGGTCTATTTACTGCTCTTCCTGCTGCATTATCGATAGGTTTCTTATGGGTAGAATATCGAAATTAGTTCTTAAATTTTCCATAAATTAGTTTTAAAATTGAATTTATATTATTATTAAAAATGAATGTTATTATCGACACTTTGCCTATTGAATCATATGGAGAAAATTATAATGCTTTGAGAAGAGCTAAATTAGGTTTATTTAATAACTGCATGAGTGAATATGAAGAGTATAAGAAACTTAAAAAAGAAAAAAGAAATAAAATAATCTTACATTTAGAAAGGGAATGCTTTAACTATGTATTAAGTGAATTACAACTAATAGAACCAAATGAATTATTTGATAATTTATATAATGCAGTATGTGCTAAAATATCTTCTGATATAGATTATAACGGAAATATAAATAATAAAAAATTAGTTAAAAAAATATTAGATGAAAATATAAAAGATATTCCATCTATGAGATGTATAGATTTGTTTCCTGATAAGTATTCTAATATTATAGAAAAGATAGACATGTCAAAGAATGCTGTTCAGACCATTAAAACTAGTGCTATGTATACTTGCAAGAGATGTAAAAAAAATGCTTGTATTATAGAAAATAGATATAATAGGTCGCTAGATGAAGGAACAAACTTAACAATCATATGTGCCGAATGTGGATATGAAATGAATGCCTGAAAAATTTCGCTTCGCAAAATTTTTGATTTATTATAGTTTCTTCATGAAAAATTTCGCTGCGCAAAATTTTTGATTTTAGCAAAAAAATTGGGGTTTAATAAAAATTCCATATTATAAAAAAATTTCGCTTTGCAAAATTTTTGGAATTTTATTTTTTTTTTGAAATCTAGAATAAATCAAAAATTTTGCCAAAATTAAATTTTTTGCGCAGCGAAAAATTTCAAGTGAAAAATTTTATTATAGAAGCATTATTATTATAGATATATTGGAAATTAAAAATTGAAATTAGATATAATGGAAAACACAGGATATACAAGTCTTGAAATGGAATCTTTGAAGAATAAGATGATTGAGAAAACGAATAGCGTTTCGAATAAGGAATCCTTAAAAGATAAGATTCATGAAATCCATAATTACCTTAGAAATAATGGTGCAGGTTATGGTATGAATGCTTTAAAAGTATTTAATATAATTTATGGATTAAAGAAAATAGAAGAAAATGAACTTCTTGATAAAGTTAATTTAAAGAAACCAGATTGCGAATTCTCATATTTGCTGAAATTAGCAAATGATAATCAAGATGAAAGATTAGCAGAATTAATTTTTGGTAATGTTTTACAATCAATATATGAAAGTGAATTAAAAGACTTATTATTCTATGAAATTCCTAAGAATATAAGAGGTTCTGTATTGGTATTCTTAATAAAAGAAATAAATAAAATTACTATTATTGAGAAAACATGCAATGTGTTGTTATCTGGTAAAATTTACGAATATTTCATTGGTAGAGACGAAAGCGCTATTAGTGAATTAGGAGCATATTTTACAGATAGGCATATTGTAGATTATATTTTATCAAAACTAGACCCAAAATTAAATTCCGATGGGACTATATCATCAATGATTGATATGTTCGGTGGTTCTGGTGGATTTACTACTGGATATATTAATTATCTAAATGATAAATACCCGAAAATGATTAATTGGGAAACTGAAATTAATAAGATTTATCATTTTGATATGAATGAAGACGTTATTAAATCAGCCGGTTTGGAATTCTTCTGTTTAACTGGAGTATTTCCTAATATGGAAAACTTAAGATATAAAAATTCATTTACAGATGAATTCAGTAATGAAAAATATAAATATCCTCTTACTAATCCGCCATATGGTGGAGATAAGAATAAAAAAACCGAAGCTCAAATAAAAATAGAAAAAGTAAAAGAATATATTAAGAATGAATTGCCTACTATTACAGATGATACATTGAAAATTAGAAGACAAAGACAACTTAAAGCTATTGAAACTCAAGAAAAGCAAGAGAAAAAAGATAGTGATAAGGCAAAGGTTTCTGTTTCTATGTGTAGTGCAAGAATTCAAAGATTTGCTAGAAATCATAAATTAAAAGGAACTGATAAGGAGAGTTGTTCTCTTATGTTGCTAATGGATATTCTGGAAGTTGGAGGAACTGCTATTGGAGTTCTTAAAGAAGGAGTATTCTTTAATAAAACATATAAAGATTTAAGAAAATGCTTAATCGAAAACTTTAATGTTAGAGAAATTATCAGTGTTCCTCAAGACCAATTCGAAAATACTTCTACTAAAACTTCTATTGTTATATTTGATAATATTGAAGAAAAAACAAGTGAAGTTATATTCCGAGATTTAATTATCGAAAGATTCGAAGAAGATAAGTTTGCTGAATTCATGGGCGATATTGTCGTTATCGAAAACAAAGGCGACATAGTCGGATTCAAGGAAACCCTTATTTCTCAAGCAACAAAAGACGAAATATTAGCTAATCAAATCTGTTCCCTAAACGGTAAAGATTACAACAAAAAAGAACTACAAGTCGGCGAAGGATACGAACTAGTGAAATTGGGAGATATTGCAAAGTTTATGCCAAAAAGTAAAAGAAATGCATCATATGGCAATTCTTCTGGTAATTATAACTTCTATACATCAAGTGACAAAGTTCAAAAATGCGATGTAGCTGATTACAATGAAGAAAGTTTAATTATTGGAGATGGAGGAGTTGCAAATATAAAAATAGATACTATTTTTAGTTGTTCTGCTGATAATTTAATATTAAAATCATCAAATAATAAATATCTATATTATCTAATAAAAGGAAGTATGACATTATTATCAAATGGTTTTACAGGTTCAACTATAAAACATATTTCAAAAGAATATTTAAAGAATTTACAAGTTCCAATTCCGAAATCTCAGGCTAAAATTCAAGAATGGGTAGATAAGATTTCTGTGCCATATAATGAAAAAAATGAGAAACAATCCCAGATAAAAGACTTGGAAACATTTGTTCAAAATCGAATTAGAGATATTGGAGATAATGAAGATTGCGACGAGGTTGAATTGGGGAGTGTTTGTGATATTAAAAGTGGAAAAAATTTAACAAAAGAAAAAGCAATTAAAGGAATATATAATGTATATGGAGGTGGTAATTCATCATATACACACAATGAATATAATTTAGAAGGATTTAATATAATTATTTCAAGAGTTGGAAATAACAATGTAATATTAGTAAATGAAAAAATTTATTTAACAGATAATGGGTTTTCATTAATTGTTAATGATATTAAAATAAATAAATATTTTGGTTATTATCTATTGAATAATAACGAAAAAATATTTAAAGCAGGAAATGGTTCTGCTCAAAAAGTAATATCAAAAAGTCAATTATCAAAAATTAAAATTCATATTCCAAAAAATCGTCAATTGATACAAGAATTAGATCCTACATTTCAGCAAATTGAAACTTTACAAAATGAAGTTAAATTAGCAGAAAAAAGATATAACGAACTAATTCAAGAATTGAGCCAAGAAGCGATACCTAAACAAATAACTGAAACCACAACAGAACATTCTGATTAAAATCGATATTAAATCATAATTTAATGTATTAAATTACTGTCTAATTTATTAAAAAAATAAATAATTTATTTTTTATTTCATAGAATATGTAAAAACTTATTTTTTTATATTTCGTGAAATATTTATTTTTTATATTCTCCTATATTTATTAAATCCTAGTTCTAATGGAATATTAGTAAAATTAGTATAGAAATCTGCTGGTTCTTTTGGTAATATATCATATTGTTCGCAGGCTGTAAAGTATTCTTCTAAATCTTTTATGTTTTTCTCTTTGCAGAAATGTTTCCAGTCGCTTTTGTTTTGGATAAAAATTGATGTATTAACACCCATGAAATCATACCAGTTATTCCAGACTCCTTTATTTTTAAAGTATTCTTCGGGAAAGTTTATATAATTATTATGAATATCTTTACTTTCCATATATTCTTTTTTAGATTTTATGTTTAGGCTTATGTTTATTGATTTTACATAATTATATTCATCTTGTTCTTCTGTAAAATTAGAACGTAAAGCTTTACTATATCGCAATCTTACTTTAAGTTTATTCAATTCATGGATGCTTTCATCAAAAACATAATGTATTATAGATAAATTTTCTTTACTTGCTTGTTTAGTTCCAACTGAAACAATTATTTTTTGTTCTACGCTTTCGTCTATGTTTCGTAGTTGATAAATTATATTTCTGACTTTTTCATATGAATCTTTTTCTGCCCAATTGTAGGAATCTACATATGGTATAATAATATATGCTTTTTTATTTGGCTTTTCGAAATCTAATCTATTAGGACGTAATAGATATTGAACTATTCGAGTTTCGCTTTGCATATTTTCGGCAATACAAACTCCATTTAATTTTGGAAAATCAAATCCTTCTCCAAATATATAAACACATGAAATAATACCATAAGGTTTATTTTTAAATTCATATAACTCATTGTTTAAGTCAATAGAATTTTTACTATGAAGAGCTTTATTATAGATTTTATCACTTTGAATTGTTAGAATATTTAGAGATAAAATTTTATCTATATATTTTGCTGCTAATTCCGCATTCTCAATTGTATTTGTATATAATAATAAATGTGTTAAATCATTATATTTTTCAAATGATTTTAAGGACATATAACACGATATAAATATATCCTTATTATCTACATTAAATCCTCTAATAATTTCATCAATAATGTTTTCATCATTCTTTAAAACTAGTATATTATAATCTGTTATTTTTTTATTCTCTATTGCCCAATGAGCTGTTTTTATATCTATATATTTTCCAAAAATGCGTTCATCATCCATAGATAAACCATTATCTGTATTTTTCTCAGTAGCTGTCATAAATAATGTTTTATTAGAATTTATATTATGAAATAGTCTAAATCCCTTTTTTTCAATTGAATAATCCCCTACAAGATGATGAGCCTCATCTCCTATCTTAAAATCAAATGTAATATCTTTATCTAATAAATAACATGAATGATATGTAGAAATAATAAATATAGGGTCAATATCTTTTGTATCTCTTAGATTTTTAAATTCTAAACTTATATCATATTTTTCTATTTTATCATAATTTCTATTACCTCCAACAAATAATATATTATTTTGATTTGGAAATATTTTTATAATCTCATCTCTCATTTGATTTTGTAAATTAATACTTGGAACTCCAATCAATATAGATTTAAAATTTAGTTTTTTTACAATTAAAATTCCTAATAAAGCTTTTCCAAGTCCGCAAGCCCATATAAGTTTTCCTATGTCATTTATTTTATAAAATGATTCTATATTTTCCAATACTAATTGTTGATGGGCATTTGGTATTATGATTTGCTCTATGCTGCTTTGAATTGTCGGTCTAGGAATCATTATATTGTCTTGCTTGATATTGTCTTGCTTGATATTGTCCTTTTCTTGCTTGATATTGTCTCTCTGAAACCTTTTATCTCTATATTTCTTAATAATATCATTCAAATTTAGTTTGTTAAAAATATTTTTAATTTTATCTAGATTTGGAATATTTCGTATTCGTTCGCATCTGTTCATTAAGTTTATTTCTTCTTTTGTTAAAACCTTGAATTCTATATTTATTTTTTCTAGAAATGGCTTAATCAAGTCTATAACGCATCTATCATAAAATTCCGTGCCGCCTCCTTTATAAATATTATATTTCATAAAATAAGACTTTAAGCACTTATCCAATACTTTCATTTTATCTAATGGTATTTCTACAACATATATAAATTCCCCTCGTTCAACTTCTCCAGTAATATAAGTGTTGTTTCTATCTTTTGCAAATGATGATATACCTAATTTTATAACATTTTCCATTTTATACCATGGATTATCTCTGATATAAATTGTTCCCTTTGCTGGCATTTGAAAAAATTTCACTGGAAAAATTTCACTTCGTAAAATTTTTGGTTTTGTAAAAAAATTGGAGAAAAAATTTCTCTAAAAAATACTATATTATATTTATATTATCATAACTCTATAAAAATTTCACTTCGTAAAATTTTTGGGTTTGTAATAGATTTCAAAAAAAATAAAATTCCAAAAATTATAACATGAAATTCTATAATAATAAAAATTTTTTATTATAAAAAAATATATTTTTTGAAATCTATAAAACCCCCAATTTTTTTGCAAAACCAAAAATTTTGCGAAGCGAAATTTTTCCAGCGAAAAAATTTTATTTAAAAAATGAAAAATAATAATATAATATATAAGTATGCAGAGTGAAGTGCTGTTTGTTGAGGAAAATAGAAATACCTTATTTCCTATTAAGTATCAGACTTTGTGGGAAGAATATAAGAAACAACAAGCCTGCTTTTGGCAAGCTCATGAAGTTAATTTAACTAATGACTATTTTGATTGGGAAAAGCTAGATAAAGATGAGAAGTTTTTCATTAAAATGGTATTAGCATTCTTTGCATCTTCTGATTTAATAGTTAATAAAAATATTGCTGAGAATTTTAGCAAGGTTAAGATATTAGAAGCACAAATAACATATAATTGGCAAGAGACTATGGAAAACATTCATTCCGAAATGTATTCTTTATTAATAGATACATATATAAAAGATGTTGAGGAAAAGAAATACTTATTTAATGCTATTGAAAATGTGCCAATAATTAAAAGAATGGCTGAATGGGCTTATAAATGGATGAATTCAGATAAACCACATAATGAAAGACTGGTTGCATTTAGTGCATATGAAGGTATTTTATTTAGCGGTCCATTCTGTGCCATTTATTGGATTAAAGAAAGAGGAGTTTTGCCCGGACTATGCCTAAGTAATGATTTTATAGCAAGAGATGAAGGACTACATGTTGATTTTGCGATTAAAACATATTCTTTATTAAATAATAAATGTTCTCAACAAAGATTACATGAAATTATAAAAGAAGCTGTTGATTTAGAAATTGAATTTATTACAGAGTCATTGCCTTGTAAATTGATTGGTATGAATTCGCAACTTATGATAGAATATATAAAATATGTTGCTGATAGATTATGTCTAAGTTATGGTTGTGAAAAGATTTATGATTCGAAACAGCCATTTACATTTATGGATAGAATCGGAATTTCTTCTAAGAAAAACTTCTTCGAGAAAACGCCTACCGAATATAGTAAAGCTGATAATTCAACCAAAAAAAATGCTTACGCGTTCCTCAAGCCTAAAATAGGGGAGAGTAAGGCGTAATCAGTAAGTCTGTAATTCTATTACAAATAATATCTAAATTATTTTTCTTTTTTGCAGGAGGAGCTGTAAAGTAGATATTGTGCATATCTTCCTGATAGACTACAATATAATTATTATTATATTTAAATCTTAGAGGTTTCCCCAAATGGTAAAATGAGCCATTAAGAGCATAATCCACGAAAGGTGGAATAATGATTTTCATATTTTTTACATAAATTATATTATATATATATTTTTCTATAGAAATTCCTTTTACTTGTGGAATACCTTCTGAAAGGCGCATAACAGAAGATTTCTTATTGAAGAATCTTAAATCTTTATATTCCCCAATCATGGATTTCTCATAGAATAAACCCCTAACATATAGGAAGTTCATATCATGGAATTCATAAATATACCCCGAACAGGATATATTCTTATAGTATAAATCCATAATATGGGATATCTGGGACTTCGTAAAGTCTTTTTTATTATTGCTTATGATTCTGAATATCTTATTGAAATTAATAGCAAAGCCGATTTCGTTTGCCAAGTTAATTCCCCATTCGACATTTTCAGGATTTGAAATAGATAACATAATATACCTATTTAATATATGCAGACCCACTGGCAGAAATGCCACCGAATCATATGTTATATCGCTAATATGAGATATTTGCGTCATGTTAAAGCATGATGATTTTGAAATCCTGTGGTCATTTATCAAACATACCGTTATTATCTCTTTTAGCATGATATTATGCTTAAAAATGTTCTTTATCATAACATTGAATACTTCAATAACTAGTTCGATATTCATCGGTATGTTATTAATAATATAAGAGATGATTTCAATACTGCCGTATTTGATTATTATTCTATAGATTTCTAGCTTGTCTTCATAGCTAGAATTTACTATCATATCAAGGAGCATGGGCTCATCGATACTCAATAAATATCTAACTATTTCGGACTTTGTGGCTTGGTGCAAATTGTATTTGGACTTAATCTCTTGCAAGCTCATTTTATACTTCTAAAATAATAATTCAATTTTTTTTATTGAAAAAATTTCGTGAAAAATTTCGCTGCGCAAAATTTTTGGGGTTTTAAGAAAAATCTATATAAAAAATTTCTTTTCAAAAAATACCTATAAAACCAAAAATTTTATGAAACCAAAAATTTTGCAACCAAAAATTTTTTAAGCGAAATTTTTTAAGCGAAATTTTTTTTTTAAAATTGAATTTATAATATATATAAAAAGAGATATGGCACATCTTCCTATTGTCGAATTTATTTCTGAAATCTCGGAAATTTGCATATATAAATGTGCAGTGTATGATAAAGACGTTGCCTTTAAGGGTTCTGTCCTAGAAAAACTACTTAATAAATATAAATTATCGAGATGGGTTGGTGCTAGAATAGATGGAGATACATTTATAGATAGAATAATGGAATATTGTAATAAATTTAATGAAAAAATATTATCTATTACTAATAATGTAGATGAATATAACATATGTTATGAAGAAGATAATCTATATGAAACTGAAGTTCCTGAATTAGCAATAGATGCAAAATGGCTTATTGAAGAATTGGCGGTTTTGATTCTAGATGATTACATAAAATCGCATAAAGGCGAATTTACTTCTAATATAATAAATCTGGAATTACCAGATAATCTTGAAGACTTGTATGAATATCTATTGGATTTTAGATATAAAAAAAATATTATACATTCAAATATTGAAGTAGCATTTAGAATATTTAATTTCTTACTAGAAAAAGAAGAGTTTCATATCATTTTAGATTTAGCAAAAAAATATGCAGAATTGATAACATTCGAAAATATGAAAGACCAAGTGGAATGCTTATGTCCTGCTTGTCATATATGTTATCATGATGGTTTCAAATGCATATGCGAAGCATGAAAAATTTCACTTGAAAAATTTCGCTTCGCAAAATTTTTGGTTTTGCAAAATTTTTGATTTCATATAGAAATTATTAAGTTTAGAAAAATAACATGATAGTAAAGAATCAAAAATTTTGCGGAGCGAAATTTTTATTTATTAATATTTTTTTACTACTGTATAATTATTTAGAGCATATGTTCTATAAACAGAAACAAGTAAAACTACTAATATTATTAAGAATAAATATAAATAAACATTTCCTAAGTTAAGACTTGCATATTCACCACTAGAAGAATTATCGTTTGATGTATCGTTTGTTAATTCTTCATTTGATGAGACTCCATTTTTAACATAATTAGCACAAATTGGAATAGTATCATAACCATAATTAAATGGCATTCCGAAATGATGAATACTATCACTATATTTTTTTAAATAAATATATAGAATTGCTTTTTTATATAATTCTGGAAATTCATTTTTAAGAGCTAATATAGGTAACATTTTAACACCATTTACATCAATACTTTTAGTTTTCTCTAATTCCTTTATTTGGGTATTAGAACTAAATTCTTGGTCAAGTTCGGAACGTATTTTTTTAGCTAAATCATTAAGGTCTTGTCTAGTTTTTATGGTTGAAATTTCAGGACAATAAGATAAATCAATATCATTACTACATGTAGTTAAAAAATCAATAGAAATATTATCTATCATTGCTTTATCATTAATTATAAGGTCTCTAGATACACAGTTTTTTGAATTTAAATTATAAGAACATTTTGGTTTATTATTTACTGTATCATATCCTGTAAGTAAGGTTCCTAATGGACATGTAACTTTAATTTCTGGAGATGATTCCGAACTTCCAACAAATTTTTTGACTTTTACATTATTTGGTTGTGTATAATATGATATTCCTGTAAAATTGCCTCCAGCATATTCATGCGGTCCTTTAAAATACATTTTTCCTTTTTCTGAACCATAATCAAAACATGATAACTCATTTTGATATGCTCCATCAAATTCTAAACATGATTTAACTAATTTAGAATTTGGTGCTGCTGATTCAAAATAATTTGTTACTTTTGTAATTGGACTAGTCATAAAAAATTCGTTTCACAAAATTTTGATTCTATATATATACTTTTTAAAAAAATACTTTTTAAAAAAAAGTATAGCAAAAATTATAGCAAAACCAAAAATTTTTTGAAAAGAAATTTTTTTATAAACCCAAAAATTTTGCGTAGCGAAATTTTTCTCGAAATTTTTTAAGTGAAATTTTTATTTTGAACGGCTGAATTTTTAATAAGAACATATTTATTAATTAATACTAATACTACAATAACAAGTAATAAGAAATATAATACTCTCAAATTCAAGGTTTTAACCTCAGTAGATTCTGTATTTTTATTTTCTGTATTAGATTCGGTATTTTTATTTTCATCTTCTGGTTCATCTGCTTTTTCATCTGCTTTTTCATCTTCTTTTTGGGGTATTTCTTCTGTTATTACTGGTTCAACTTGCTTGACATAATTAGCACAAATTGGAATAGTATTATATCCGAAATTAAGTGGCATACCTCCCTTATTAGTTCTATCACTATATTTTTTTAAGTAAAATAGTAGTATTATTTTTTTATATAATTCGGGAAATTCATTTTTAAGAACTAAACTAGGAATCATTTTACGACCCATTATTTCAATACCTTTAGCTAATGTTACTTCCTGTAATTTAGTATTAGAACCATATTCTTGACCTAATTCAGACTCTAATTTATTAGCTAAAACTTCAAGCTCTTCACGAGTTTTCATGGTTGCTATTTCAGGGCAATAAGATATATCAACATCATTACTGCATGTAGCTAATAAGTCAGCAGCTCTGCTATCTAGTACATTATCATTAGAAAGTACAAGACCTTGAGATACACAATTTTTTGCATTTAAATCATAATCACACATTGGTATATTATTTGCCGTATCATAACCTGTAAGTAATGTTCCTAATGGGCATTCAACTTTAACATCTGATGCATAACCAATGCCAACAAATTTTTTGACATTTTCATTATTTGGTTGTGTGTAATATTTTATTCCTGCAACGTTTCCTCCAACAAAATGAATAATCGGATCTTTAAAATATGTTTTATTTGGGTCTGATCCATAATCATAACATGCAGCTTTGGAACCATCAGCATAATTTAAACATGATGTAACTAATTTAGAATTTGGTGCTGATGATTCATAATAATTTGTTGCAAATGTAACAAGCTTACTCATGAAAAATTTCGCTACGCAAAATTTTTGGGTTTAAAGAAAAATTTCGAGAAAAATTTCGCTGCGCAAAATTTTTGGTTTTATAAAATTTTTGGTTTTACAAAATTTACAGTGAAATTTTGTTCTATATATAACATTAAAAAAAAATTTGAAATATTAAAAATTCTTTTTAGAAAAATACTTTTTAGAAAAATACTTTTTAGAAAAATACTTTTTAGAAAAATACTTTTTAGAAAAAAGTATAGCAAAAATTATAGCAAAAAGTATAGCAAACCAAAAATTTTGCGTAGCGAAATTTTTTTTTTTAAAATTGAATTTGTATATTATATATATCATTGAACGAATATTAGAAATGTTTCTTGGAGTTCATGTTGCAAAAGAAAGCCATGTGTTAGATGTTAAAAAATCTATTCCTCTAGATGATGCTATAAAGAGAGACATAGATGCTTTGAAATTGAATGCATTACAAATATTTGTTTATGGACCTCAATCACTTATTCCTAATAAAATTAATATAGAAAAAATATCACAACTTACAGAAAAGCTTAGT
>Ga0209401_1002211_pt1 | contig 12681 bp, 12 predicted proteins | sample M_140807_MF_Meta_FD_187318 | JGI IMG/M metagenome (GOLD analysis project Ga0209401, IMG submission 187318) | Freshwater microbial communities from Lake Montjoie, Canada to study carbon cycling - M_140807_MF_MetaG (SPAdes) (version 2) | ecosystem: Environmental > Aquatic > Freshwater > Lake...
TGTGATCTTTGTTGACTTCATCATCACCTTTAATTGGATACTCATAGATATCCAGATTCTCATGTTTTGTAATTGGATCATTATATACCATCATTCCAAGTTTAGAACCAGAGATTAATGTATTTGTTGAACCTAAAAATTCTGTCTCAAACTCTTGCCTAAACTGCTCGATTGATGTATTCTTGATTGTCTCTTCTTTCCACTTCTCATCTCGACCAGGCACCATCGACCAGTGAATCTCAAACGTCTTGTACCCGTTTCGTTTATTGATAGCATCAACCCATAACTTGTAGAACAAGTTCATACCATTAGGAGTAGAAACAATAATAATCTTTGTCGTTTTACCAGACGATATAACTGGATAAACTGAGTTGAAGAACTCATGTGCAATGTTTGCTGGAACGAATGCAAACTCGTCTAGGAACACTACGTTGAATGATCCTCCACGAACTGCTGATGATGATGTAGATGCAGCAATGATCTTAGAACCATTCTCAAGTTCTACGTTACCTTTGTTCCATGTGATAACGCCTTGTTGCATCCACATAGGTAGATTTTCATATGCAAGTTGATACTTTGAAAGAATGTCTCGCGCAAGAGAACCTTTGTTTGCAAGAACTGCAATGTTCTGTGAATGTTCAAATAGAGTTAACCAAAGTAGATATGCAACAGATGTTGTTGTCTTACCAACCTGACGAGGACATTTCGTTATGACAAATCGATTCTCATGAAATGTTTTAATCATTTCTTTCTGAAAACCCCACATATCAAAGTTCATCAAACCCTTATCGACGTTGACGATCTTGATATATTTTGACGCAAAGTATACTGGATCCTTAGAACATTTGATGTATTCTTCTACTTGATCTTCAGTGTATGATAGTTCTACGCCCGCACGTTTTAAAAGGACGTTATCCCTATACGATTCCTTATTAATCGTCATTACTTCTCTTTAACAATTTAGATAATTCAGACGTTGATCCAACAAAGATTGCTTTGTCAACTGTGACATTAGATTCTTTACTCTTTAGTCCTTTTAGTTCACGAAATGATTTCTGTAGATTCATCAATTTCTCATTTGCTTCTGCTGTGTTTTTAATTAGTGTTGCAACAACTTCAAACGCACGTGGATGTTCAGTTTCAGATGCAATTGCTAATAGATGATCTATGGCATCATTGCCCTTTCTCACAAGAGACTGAAGTGTTTTTCTGGATTCAGCATAATCTTTCTCAAGATCTGATTCAAGATCTTTTGAGATAGATGCAATCTCGACAATATCTTTTGGTGTTTCTTTTTGCACAACTGGTGTCTTGATAGTGGGTGCAACATCAAAGATTTCTTCCATAGATTTTTCAAATTTAGACATAACCTAATAATATCCTTTACACTATACCAGAACCACTAATCATCCATGTGTTAGCAGCGACTTGAATAAGAGTCGCTACACCGTATGTTGAAACGTTGCGTGTTGTGGATGTTGTGTTTCCTGCTAGATATAAAGAGACTCCGGTATTAGGAGTTACTCTTACGTTAGCACTTGCAGTTGTTCGTGAAACGATCATTATCGTTGTTCCATTGCTGAACGAAGCGTTCGATGACCATGGAATATACAAGTTAACACTGGTGGATTGTGTGAAATATAGATGCTTACCAACATCAGAAGAACTTAAAATATAGTTTGTATTCTGTGCGTTTTGCGTCAAGACACCAAAATTGTTTGAGTTTGTGTTAGCTAAATTAAACGCAGCGTTAGCGTGTGAGAATGCAATATTACTACCATTATACGCAGATTGTGATATTAAACTTGATGTGTTCGATAGATTAAATGCTCCATTCGCATGTAGAAAACCTACGTTTGCTTGATTAAATGCAGCATTAGCATGTAGAAAATCTATGTTTGCTTGATTAAATGCCGCGTTTGCATGTCTTAAAACAATATTCGTTGAGTTCGCAAGATAAGATTCAGAAGCCATTCGAACGCCACCCGCAATACTGCCTGTGTGAACAGTAACAATATTGTTAGTTGTTTCAATAATTATTTCACCTGCAGCACCAGTTGTGTTTGCAACTACTGTGTTTGCATATCTTTTAAATTGAAGCGTTCTTGACATTTTAACTACCTTTAATTAAGTAAGTCTATTACTCTTTCGTTTTCTATTTGTAGATCATCTTTGCCCATCTCAAATGGCAAATCGCCAGAGAAGTCTGTAGACGTTGTAATTGTTTCTGGGAAATCTGGATACTCAAACATCTGCGTAGTGTATGTATAATCATTATTACCACGTGCATCAGTTGGAGATGGAGTGATGATAGTCTGAACAAGTTTGTTTGATTTCAGATCAACACTTGAAGGTGTCCAATTTGAATCTGTTGACATTCCAATCAAAGGTGTACCAGACACAAAGTGACCATGATTGAAAGCAACTTCTAGTAAATACGACTCATTATTCCAATTGATAACTTTACCTGTTGCAACTGCACTATCGAAAGAATAACCTTGATATACTTTTTCGCCATATTTGTAATTACCCCAACCACCATCTGCCATCGTAAAGATAACATTTCTATCAGATAATGTGTTATCATCATAGATGTTTGTGATTGCAGCGCGAATAATCTTAGGTTCACGAATCGCACCATAGATATATGCTTTGACTGTGAAGTTTAGTGTCCAGATAACTGTACGAATCTTGCTGTTATAATCACCCTCATATTCAATATCATGAGATATACCTTTGAATACAATAGGTACTTCTTTGATGATTCCTAACTCTTCAACTAGATTGACATTGATTGTGTAGTCTGGTGTGAAGTATGGTAGAATCTTCTCGATAATTTGTGCAGAGTCTTCGAAATTTCTAACATAAAGATACAATGAGAATTCAAAATCAAATGGTACTGGATTATAAACTGATAAAGTTACGCCATCTTCTGAGTGTTTGTTTCTATAGTTTGTGTTTAATTTTCTTCCAGAATCATAACTCATATCTGTCATTTCATATGACAACATTGGTAGAGTAATCTGAACTTTCTTGTCAAGTAATGGATCACTTTCTAATCTAGAAACATACTTCTCTTTTGGACCATAGATAATTGGAACTAAAAAGTTCTCAAGTTCGGCACCAGTTTCTGTGTATCGAGTAAGTTTAATCTGATTAAAGAAATCGCCAAATGCTACAATTATCTTTCGAATAGTTTTATGGTATGAATAACTCATGATATTCTACCAAAAGGATTAATTTCTTTGATGTCATCAACATAGCCTGTTGCTTCAACTTGAATTACTTTATTGTCGTACATTTCTCGTGCTTGTGGATCAGATAATTCATCATATGATGATGTTATGATACGGAATGCATTTGATGTATTACCACGAATATACATTCCAGAACCAAATGTTCCAACAAGATCTGTAATCTTAATAATACCCTCCTCGACATCCCAGTATGTACATAGACCAAATGCTGTATTGGATGAATTGTGAACGTATTCACCGACGAGATAGTTACCATTACCAGATGCGGTATTGACATTCATAGATATTGTATAAGAATCTTGAACAACGATGTCATCAATACGTGGTACGCCAACATCGATTGTCTCTTGTGAATACTTGAATTTCTCTAGTTCTAATTTATAGAAGTATGGATACTTGTTACCAAGCACATAGAATGCATCAGTGTAGTTTACATACTTGATTTCATACATTTCACCAGTTTGTGACATGAATGGGATATAGATTAAATCACCTTCTCTTGGACGCGCATATGTTTCTCTTGGCACCCATCGAGTAAACGATCTTTTAGAGATAATAACTGACATATTATTACGAATCTCAAGACCAAACTTAGAGAAGAACTCACGTTCGCCTTCGTAACCATCTACGTTAGTGATATACAATTCTAATGGATATGCAGCAGTAAACTCTTTGAGTGGATCTTCACCATAGATTAGATCTCGTGCCTGATCATTAGTGTTAGGAATGTAGTAACAATCTACACCGTATATTTTTATTGATTCTACCATCAAATCTTCAATGAGTCTTTGCTCCGGATTTGATGCATAGTTATTGAAATATACGTTAGTTGCCATGATATTAGTTTAGGTAAAAGTCAACAGGCAATGAATAAGAATCAAGCATTTCTTGTTCTAACTTTGCAATCTCTTCAGATGCTTCATCAAAGATCTTATCACCATTCAACATTACGCCACCAGGCAATTGAACACCTTGAAATTTCTTTAAGTTTGCACCCCAATTACGTTTGATTAGTGCAGTTGCATATTCTTTTAACCAACGATCATTCCATACAGAAACATAGTCTTCTGGTTTTACTAGTGCATGACACTCTGCAATCACAACAGTTCCTGCATTGACTGCTGTACCCCAACCCCAATCACAGAATAACTTATGCATGTGACGTTGGAATCGAATAGGAACTTCACCAGTAAACATTAACTCTAGTGATCTAAGATGCTGCATCGTCAATGTGTAGTTAATATATGATGCAGAAGTGAAGTCATATAGTTCGTTCAATCTAAGTTGATATCTCAGATCGAACATATTGTTCTGTGCAATCGAATCGGAGATTGGAAATATTCTTGTGACACCAATAATATTAACAGATGCGTTTGTCGTATCTCTTGTCACATCTGGTGACATGTTGATGTATTTGTTTGTAATATCAGTAGCGTCTAATCTTTTGATATAGTATACTTTCTGGAGTGCATCAAAGTGGTAGTCTTGCCAGTATTGGAGTGCATCATCAATTCTATCTTCTACCTGATCATCATCAACGTTAATTTCAATAACAGGAAATCCAAGTCTCCTTAGACAATAATCTTTGAATAGATTTCTTGTAGATACTAATGTTGCCATGGTGCATTTCCGAAAATATGTATTATACTATTTATCTATCACTGGTATCGATAACGAATGACAACTATACCTGATCCTCCTGATCCACCAACTTTAGTTTCAGATCCATTACCGCCAACCCCGCCTCCACCTCCACCAGTATTAACAGTGCCAGGGAAACCATTTAGTCCCGCTTCAGTGCCGCCTGCTCCGCCCCCACCTATTCCCCCTGAACCATTAGGAGTTACACCATAAGCGTCTCGTTGTCCACCCCCGCCTCCACCAGCATAATAAACACTAGTGCCAGTTATAGTTGATGATAGTCCTGGACCACCGTTTATAAAGGCACTGATAGGATATCCACCAAAACTGCCAGCGTAAGCACTACTACTAGCAGGAGCAGTCTGTCCAGGACCACCTGCACCCCCACCCCCGCAACCTGCTGCATAAACATAACCACCACCATTATTACCTTGTCCTGCTGTTCCCAATCCAGGGGCGCCGCCACCTTGAGTACCACCACCACCTGATCCTCCGTCCTTTCCCGCTTGTGGCCCATTGTGTGTACCACCTCCACCTCCACCAATAGATGTAATAGCAGAGAATATTGAATCTGATCCATTTTCTCCTCGAACATTACCCCCAGCGCCAGTACCGCCAGCTCCTACGGTAATACTGTAAGATTGTGCGCTGACACTAATGGTACCAGTTCTAAATCCACCAGCACCACCACCACCGGCGTTCGACTGACCAGCACCACCACCTGCGCCTCCTCCAGCTACTACTAGATATTCAACACTACTACTAGTAGGTGTAATAGAATTAACATTGAAAGTACCGCTTGATGTAAAAGTGTGTATTTTATAATTACCATCATAAGTGATTGTACCGCCAGTAGCCGACAAATAACCAATTCCTAATAAAGGATTCCATGTACTGTTATAGTATACTTCCAAATAACCAGTTTGACTATTAATTCTAGTATAACCATTATATGCGGTTGCGGGACGTTGCGCTGTATTACCCACTGGTAAAGCGAATGCACCATTGCTTGAATTTTGTTGATCACTAACTGCCGTTGGCGTAACACTAACATTAGCCCATGATGCAGTGGTGCCATTTGTTGTCAAGAATTTACCAGAATTAGCAGTTTGCGTTGGTAATGTAGTTACATTTGACCAACTTGAATTAGTACCATCAGTCGTTAAGTATTTACCAGAGTTACCACTTTGAGATGGAAGTGCCGAAACATTCGACCAAGATGATACACTACCATCAGTAGTTAGATACTTACCAGAGTTACCTGTTTGAGATGGCAATGTATTTGATGCACTTATTCTACCGTTTGCAGCAACTGTAATGGTTGTACCATCTGCAATTACACCACCTAAAGTACTTGTTGTTGCTGCAGGTAATGTGTAACTTGATCCAGACACAAATGGTGCAGAATTGGCATAGTAATAATTGGCAGCATACACTGCTGTTGCATATAGATTGCCTCTAATTCCTGCTCCACCTGCAACAATCAGAGCACCAGTTGTGTTACTTGTACTTGATGTTGTGTTTGGTAGAGATAGAGAATCTATCGCAGTGGTAATTAATCTTCTTATTGCCATTTTTTTACTCTAAAAGTTTATTCTATATTTATTTTATACCATATCCGGAGTAGTAAAAACATAATTATAACTTCTTCTTATTCCTCCGTTATCACACCAGAGTTCTAATGTGTATGTCGTGTTTGATTCTAGATAAATTCTGGAGTGTTCTATGTAGTTATCAAATAATACATTCTCCGTTGAAATATATTTTTTAGTAATACCAAATGTTTCAGTAAACAGTTGTTCTGAATCTTTTTTAAGTTTAACACCAAAAGTTAGATTGTTAAATATGACAACTGATTCACCATCGGAGAAATAGAATCTCACATCTGCATAGTGAGATTGCATATCTTCTTCTCTGACTGTCCATTCACCACTTTGTAAATTGCAATTAACTAGAATTTTACTCATATCAACCTCCTATGATATAAAATTATGGATAAGGGTATCTAATTACCACTACTCCTGGATATCCGGCAGATGGACTTGCACCACCCAATGGACCATTGCTTCTACCACCACCACCGCCTCCATAATATGATCCTGGCGAAGCTCCTCCACCGGTTGGAGCTCCGGGTCCACCTCCTCCTGATCCACCAATTCCACCGGGAGCACCACCCTCTGCTGCTACTCCTCCAGGCGCTGGCCAAACTCTGTTTGATGCGCCACCGCCACCACCGCCACTATATGTGTTTCCATCAAAAGGTGAATATTCTCCATTTCCGCCTGGTCCACCAGCGCCTGGATCTGGCGACGGTCTAGGATCCTGTGCTGGCGGTGAAGATGCTTTGTTTCCTCCATTACCATCGCTGCCAGCACCTCCTCCGCCACCGCCTCCCCATCTATTATATTGGTTGAATGGACTATTATCTGCTCCGGGTAATCCACCCGCATGTGCTCCTTGATTACGAAATTGAGATCCGGACCAACCACCTTGAGTACCACCGCCGCCGTCCCAACCAGTATAAGAACTACCAGCAACTAACTGACTACCCACAGGCGACGGTCTGTTGACTCTTGAATTATCTGCGCTGCTCGGTCTAAATACAGCTCCTTGTCCGACGGTAACTACTCTTGATTCCGTTGTGGGTATTCCTATTCCATAAGATGTAATAATTTGTCCGCCCCCTGCACCTGCACCTGGACCCTGCCCGGCATTACCACCTCCAGCTCCAACAAGTAGTATATCAAATGAGTGTCCTGCTTGATTTGATGAAACTGAGAACTCTCCTGGAGAATTAAACACATGGAATCTATATCCAGCAAAAGAACCGGTGCCATCATATACTGATCCTCCACCCGCAGATATTGGAGCAAATAATGGTCTAACAGAATTGCTTGATGAACTTTGTGCACCTTCACCAACAGAGTTAGTTGCTGATACCGTAAATGTGTAGTCCGTGTTTCCGTTCAAACCAGTCACTGTTATAGGTGAACTAGATCCTGTTACAGTGTGTCCACCTGATGATCTGACAGTGTATTGTGTAATCGAATCGCCGCCACCCCAAGATGGAGCGGAAAACGAAACAGTTGCTTGAAGTGTGCCTGGAGAACCAACAACAGCAGATACACTAGTAGGTGCATCAGGCACGCTCCAAATTCTTGCAGAGTTGGAACTAGCAGAAGATAATCCAGTGCCGATTAGATTTCTTGCTACTACTGTGAATGTGTATGTTGTACTTGATGTTAATCCAGTTACAGTAATCGGTGAACTAGATCCGGTTGCAGTAATACCACCGGGTGATGATGTAACAGTATAGTCAAGAATAGGACTGCCGCCGTCATATCCAGCAGTAAATGTTACAGTTGCAGAACTTGTAGATATTGCAGTAGCAGTTCCTATTGTAGGTGCAATTGGCGTTGATATACCACCACTCGCTGCAAACATACCTAAAAAACCAGACATATTACGTCAATCCTATTCCAAAAATATACCAAGTATCTGTTGCAACTTTCAAACATGTTGCAATACCATTTGATGCAAGAGTTCTATTACCAGTAGAAACAGAGTTTGCCCACTTCAACGTAACACCAGAACCTTGTGTAATTGTAAGTGATGTTGCATTACTAACGACAGTGATTACTGCACCGATTTCAAATGGTACAGAAGAGTTTGGTGGTATTGTTACACCAGAACTAACATAAACATGTTTACCTGAATCACCAAGTGCTAAGTTACCCGATGATGTACCACTCTGAGGCATGTTTCTAAAACCAAACTGATACTGAGTACCAGAGAAATCTAATACTGTACTTACGTTTGCAAGTCCAGTGAGTGTTTTGTTTGTTAATGTCTGAGTACCGGTGAGTGTGACTGCTACGTTTGCATCAAGAGATATAGTCGTTGCTGATGTTCCATTATAAGAAGAACCGACTGTAGAATTAATACCACTACCGAATGTTAGTGATGCAAGTGTGAAGTTATTACCAAGTGTAACAGTAGATCCATTAATAGTAATAGAAGAATTAGATAACTTAGAGTTGGGAATATTTCCTGACAACATCGTGTTACTAATAGTACCAACGTCATTTGATGTAATCATTGCACCAGATGTTGTTGGGAAAGTAATTACATTACCACTTGATGTAGTAATCGTAGATACATTTACAGTAGTTGCTGTGATTGTTCCGTTCGCAGTGATTGATCCATTACTAATAATCGAGTTACTAGTGATTGATCCATTACTAATAATCGAGTTACTAGTGATTGATCCATTACTAATAATCGAGTTACTAGTGATTGTTCCTAATACAGTTACATTAGAGAACACGTTTGATATTAGTGGTACACCATTAGCATAGAAGTATCCATTCGCATACATGCGATCCGTTATAGCAGCATTAGATGCAACTATAGTGCTTGCTATATTGATGTTGTCTGTAAGAAATGAATAGTTTGCCATGTTTTTATTTATTTAACTCCACTTGATGATTACCAGGTCACTGTTCCAGTACCAGATGTGAATTTATAAATCTTATACCCAGCGCGACTTGATGTATCGGGCGTTGGCACCGAAGGCCCAGTAGTTCCATTACACACCAATGATGATGTCATTGCAGTGATATTTGGGAAAGAACTTGGATAGGCAATGATGACTACGCCAGAACCACCGTTTCCGCCAGCTCCATCGCTACTTCCGTTATAACCGCCTCCTCCACCACCTCCGCCAGTATTTGTAGCTCCAGCACTACCGGCTCCACCCTGACCACCAGCGCCGCCAGATGTTGGAGATGCTGGAGCTGTTACGGTTCCAGTATATCCACCGCCGTTTCTTGCGCCACCAGAACCGCCACCTGCATAAGTTACCGAAGTGCCAGTAATACTGGAAGCAAAGCCAGTCCCGCCAGCGCCCGATGCGGAACCAGAACCAGCGCCGCCAACTCCAATCGCCCCTCCTCCGCCACCAGATGGGTAAGGCGTTGCAGCAGTTGCAAGTCCGTTGCCCCCAACTTGTCCTTGCCCAGCAATAGCTGAACCTCCATAAAGCCCGTTTAAACCAGCCGTTGCTGCGCCACCACCAGATGCCCCTGCCAAACCGTTTGCAGTTCCGCCTCCACCTCCACCTCCACCAGAAGCAGTAATCCCTCCAAATACAGAACTAGAACCATTAGTTCCATTTCCTTGAGATGCTCCTCCGGTTCCGTTTGCACCAACAGTGACGGTAATTGCAGAACCAGAAACAACACCAAAGTTACTATGTGCTAAGTAACCACCTGCACCGCCGCCACCACCCAAACTACCGCCACCACCTCCACCACCAACAACAAGCAGATCCATGCCAGTAATGGCAAACTGAATCGGTGAAGTCCTTGGAGTTAATGTGCTTGAAGATGTAAACACATGCACAACAAAGTTACCGGACACATAAACTGTTCCACCATCGAAATACTGAGTTGTACCAGGATAACGAATGACTACGATGCCTGATCCACCTGCCGCAGCAGCACTTGCAGCGGCATACCCTGATGCGCCACCACCACCACCACCTGTATTGACTGCACCAGCTTCTGTAACCCCATTATTACCGTTGCCGCCTTTACCTCCCCCACCATAACCGCCAGCACCACCACTATTCGCCGCATTAACATTTGCGCCACCACCACCTCCACCAGCATAAGCGACTCGGGTACCCGTGATATCAGAAGCAATACCGGCGCCGCCAGCACCTCCAAAACCAGTGCCGCCACCCGCCACAGTAAACGAACCGGGTAACCCTACTGTTCCTGCACCACCACCACCGCTTGCGCCACAACCAGTAGCGTTTGTGCTAGCGGCAGCGCCACCAGCATTGCCTTGTCCAGAAGTCCCCGCTCCCGGCTGTGTTTTTTGCGCACCACCGCCACCAGAACCACCACTTAAACCATTTATGCTTGTACTGCCATCCCAATTTCGACAACCGCCTCCTCCGCCTATTGCAGAAACTAGTGTAACCCCACTTAAAACAATAGTTGTATTGACTCCAGATGTGCCGACCAGGTCGTTTCCGCCGCCAGCACCTCCAGTACCTATGGTGACAGTGAAAGATTGACCTGTAGCTGGGGCGCCAATATATCCTTGAAGTAATCCGCCACCGCCACCGCCGCCAGAATAGTATCTACCACCTCCACCTCCGCCTCCGGCAACAGCTAGATACTCTACCACAGTAGGAGGGACACCTATCCAATCTAAATTTTTAATTGCTTGTGCAACTTGACTTAGTGTCCACATCCCGCTGTATGCTGGCATTTCTATTACTCCTGAACTGGCGCTGTTTCTTCCGTTGATGGCACAACTGGAAAGACAAATTCAATCCATGAAGTTGTTGCTTCATCCCATGTATACATCTTGCCTTCCTCAACAGGCATAGGAGTTGGTGCATTCCACAAACATGTTTCTTCATTCAATAACCAAGAAGCATATGGTTTAGGTGGAATAAAAGCATCTCTTACACTATCATAAGTGTAACCAACGCCGGCATAATTCTTACGTAATGGTGTACCACCTAGTGTATGTACTCCACCTTGTGTATTATATGAAGTCTGAACCCAAGATGCAGGATCACCCCAATGACCTAGATCAAGAACTTCTTTTTCAATTACAATCACTTGTGTGACTACACCGTTTTCTACTTTAGCAAAATGTGCCATATTAAAATCTCCGTTTAGAAAGTAATAGAACCAGAACTGGTCCAAATATATATCTGATATCCGTTGTTGTATAGTATTTGTGGATTGCCTGTTGTACTTGCGGGTGGTGCTAGATTTTGTGGGTAACGAATAATAACGATGCCGGAGCCGCCGTTTGAAGAATTGCCAGAGCTATAGCCGTTACCCCCGCTGCCGCCACCTGTATTGGCTTGCCCCGCAGTAGATGACCCATCATATCCACCTACACCACCGCCACCGGCCCCACCCAATCCCCCCGGTCTTGGACCGCGATTGTCGCCGCCGCCACCTCCACCGCCAGCATAAAAAATTCTTGAGCCAGTAATAACTGAACAAAATCCTGTCCCACCGCTTCCACCAGCGGAAGATGACCCATTCACTCCTACAGAACCCGCGCCACCCCCACCACCGCCGGTCGTATAACTTGAATTATCTGTGCTATACAAACCCCCTGAGTTTCCCTGATCTGCGGTTCCAGCACCGCCTGTAGTTAAACCGCCGCCACCGCCAGAACCTCCAGAGCCACCAACGTAACTATTTCCATTTGAAGACCCAAAACCACCGCCAAGTGATTTAATCCCGGTGCCGGTGCCGCTACTTGTCAAATAAAATTCTGAAAACCCACCAGCATTGCCAGCATTGCCAGATGCAACTCCAGCCCCGCCAGCACCAACGGTAATTGTGTAAGAAACACCTGCGGTAATGTTGTAACCAGAAGCAGTTAAAACACCACCTGCACCGCCACCGCCAGCCGAATTAGAACCACCAGAACCCCCGCCAGCGACAACAAGATACTCAATCGTGCTAGTCTTTTGGTCTGTGAAGGGGTTAAATGTTGCGCTTAGAAAACCTCCTAGATATTGACTCATATTATAATCCTTAGAAGGTTATAGAACCAGAACTGGTCCAAGTGTATACACGATTCTTGTATCCTAGACCGGTTGCAAATGGGGAGAGTTGATTCCATGCGGGGGAACCTCCAGTGGACGATAAAGTTAAACTACTGGCAGAACTGTCTGCTAAGAAAGATCCAGATACATTGCCCATTAATAGAACTGTTGACGCCGATGGAACAAAAGGAG
>Ga0209401_1002215_pt1 | contig 12670 bp, 7 predicted proteins | sample M_140807_MF_Meta_FD_187318 | JGI IMG/M metagenome (GOLD analysis project Ga0209401, IMG submission 187318) | Freshwater microbial communities from Lake Montjoie, Canada to study carbon cycling - M_140807_MF_MetaG (SPAdes) (version 2) | ecosystem: Environmental > Aquatic > Freshwater > Lake...
GCCTCCAGCCGCCGCCGAAGAAGAAGACGATCGTCGGCCGGCGGTCGGCCGGCTTCCAGTCTGCGGGCAGCGAGAAGTGGAGCGACAGCCCGCCCTCGGGCGCCGTGCGATAGATGCGATCCTCGTGTCGCACGACGGCAGTGGCGGAAACGAGCCTCGGCAGGTCACGGAACCGCTCGGCCCGCTGCGCCTCCGCCGGAGCTGCGGATGCCGTGAGCGCGACGATGGCAACACATATCGAGCGCAACAAAAAGCATGTCCGTTGTGGCACGAGTGCCCTCGCGGTCATCGGCGGTGCCATATGTGCGCGGTGATGAACGGTTGAGCTGCGGTTCGGGGTTGCCCACACCCCGTCGCCGGACGTTCGCTGCGGCCATCCTGGCCTTCGCTCACTCGATGCTGCCTGCGCTCCGCCATCCATGGCTTGACTTGGCAGCAACGCCGGCTCTCGGGGCATGGGCAACCCCTCACGGATCTGCGAATCCTCACATGGCAGCTCCCTCAGTCGCAGTATACCCGTCTCCGCGCTGCGACGGGGCGGGCAGCGGCCGCCCTTGCGACGTGCGCGACTCGTGAGGCGTGGCTCGCATGGAAATCGTGGCGATGGCGGCGCCACGCCGCCGGACGAAGCAGCCGTGTCGCCAGTGACACCGGCACGCTGGAACCGCCGCGGCCGGGTCACGGCCTCGCCGGCGGCTGGTCCACGATCGTCTTTGGCAGGTTGCGGCCGACGGCGGGATACTGCTCGAGGTCGACGACCTGGCCGCTCACCGGCCCAGACTCGTCCGACAGCCAATAGACCGCGGCAGCGGCCATCTCCTGGGGCGCCAGCAGCCGGCCCGTCGGCGAGGTCTCGCGGGGCAGGCGAGCCGTCCAGTCCTCGGGCAGGCCCTGCTCCCGCTTGCGGCGGACTTCATTCTCGGTGAGCACCCAGCCGGGGTTGATCTGGTTCACGCGGACGCCCTCCTGCCGCATGAGCGTGTCGCCGAGGTTCCGGGTGAGCGTCATGAGCCCGCCCTTCGAGATGCTGTAGGCGAGGAGATTCGGCTCGCCGCCGTGGGCGTTGACGCTGCCGATGTTGAGCACGCAGCCCCGCGTTGCCCGCAGGTGCGGCAGCGCCGCCTGGATGAGCAGCAGTGGCACGAGCGTGTTCACGGTGACGATCCGCAGGAAGCCTGCCTCGTCGGTCGAGTGGATGTCGCCCGTCGCCACGATCGCCGCGTTGTTCACGACCGCGTCGAGCCGGCCGAATCGCGAGACCGCCAGGGCGACGAGCCGTGCGGGGCAGCCGGCCGCGGCGAGCTCTTCGACGTGGCCGATGGCCCGGTCCGCCCCCAGCGTCGCCACCAGGTCGGCGACGAGATCGGCCTCGAGGCCGTGCACGACGACCCGCGCTCCCTCGGCCGCGCACCGCACGGCGATCGCCCGGCCGATGCCGGTGGCGCTGCCGGTGACCAGGACGACCTTGCCGTCGAGACGCATGGGAAAGCCCTCTGCCGGTGTGGGTGACGGGTACGGATCTCGCATGTCAGGCGGCCGCGATGTGTCGACCACGGTGTGAGCATCATATATGGTGTCGCTCGAGCGGCACGAGCGACAGGGCGTTCCGGCGGTAGGCGGCGCACGGTGCCGCATCCGACGCAGTGGAGGACGCGATGGCGATGCACGGACCGGTGGAATGCGGTCGACGAGAGTTTCTCGCCGGGGTGCTGGCCTGCGGCGTCGCGGCGGCGTCACGGCTGCGTGCTGCCGAGCCGGCGGCGGACGGCCTGCCTCAGGTGCGGGCGATCACCCGCGGGCCGCGGTTCCACTGGCGCGGCTACTACGACAAGCTGCTCTTCGATCCGACAGACCGGCTCGTGCTGGCCAACGAGGTCGATTTCGAGGGCCGCTCCCCGACCGCGGACGACGCGATCCGCGTGGGGATGGTCGACACGGCCGACGGCGACCGCTGGATCGAGCTGGGAAGCACCCGCGCCTGGAACTGGCAGCAGGGCTGCATGCTCCAATGGGTGCCGGGCACGGAGAGCCAGGTGGCCTGGAACGACCGCGAGGATGGCCGGTTCGTAACCCGGCTGCTGAATGTGCAGAGCGGCGCGGCCCGGACGCTGCCGCATCCCTTCTACTGCCTCTCGCCCGACGGTGGCACGGCCTTCGCCCCCGACTTTCGCCGACTCAACGACACCCGGCCGGGCTACGGCTACGCCGGCATCGTCGATCCCAATCGCGACGAGCTCGCCCCCGACGATGCGGGCGTCTGGCGGCTCGACATGCGGACGGGTGCGCAGCGGCTCGTCTTCTCGTTCGCCGACGCGGCGAGGATCCCCTTCGCGGGCCGGCCCGAGGCGGCCTTCGGCCCGGAGTCGAAGCACTGGTTCAACCACCTGCTGTGCAACACCGACGGCACGCGGCTCTTCTTCCTGCACCGCTGGCGGGCGCCGGCCGACAAGGCGTTTCGCACGCGGGCCCTGACGATGAACTTCGACGGCAGCGATGTCTTCGTGCTCGATCCCTGGGGCGACACCTCCCACTTCGTCTGGCGGGATCCGCGGCACATCTTCGCCTGGGCCTGGCACCCCTCGCACCAGGCCCGCTTCTACGTCTACGAGGACCGCACGGACAACGTGACGGTGCTGGGCCCCGACGTCATGACGCAGAATGGCCACAACACCTACGTGCCGGGCACCGACAGCCAATGGGTGGTCAACGACACCTACCCCGACGCCGATACGCTGCAGCATCCCTACCTCTACCACGTGCCGACGAATCGCAGGGTGCCGATCGGCCACTTTCCGTCACCGCCGGCCTACCGGGGCGAATGGCGGTGCGACACGCATCCCTGCGCCAGCCGCGGCGGCACGAAGGTCGTGTTCGACTCGGCCCACCGCGGCGGCCGGCAGGTCTACCTTGCGGACATTTCCACGATCGTGGGGTAGCCAGCGACTCATTCGGGTGGTCATCGATCTTTGCCGATGAACGACCCTGCCGAAGCAGGTGACGGCAGGGGGTGCCCATGCCCCGAGAGCCGGCGTAGCTGACAAGCGAAGGCATGGATGCCGAAGCGCAGGCAGCTCCGAGAGAGCGGAGGCCTGGAGGGCCGGAGCGAACGTCCGGCGACGGGGCATGGGCGACCCCGGCGGCGCGACATCTGATGATCAAAAGGAGGCCGACTCCGGCGTATCGTTCACGCGAGATCACACGGGCGCGAGCACGCTCTTCACGACGGCGCCGGAGTGCATCTTCTCGAAGGCCTCGTGCCAGTGATCGATCGGCCAGACGCCGCCGATGATGTGGCGGACGTCGAGCCGGCCGCTCGCCAGCAGGGCGATCACCCGCTCCCAGATCGGCCAGTTGTGGCTGAAACTTCCCTGGAGCGTGACGTTCTTCTGCACGAGCGGGTCGAGCGAGAAGTTGAGCGGCTGCGGGCCCCAGCCCACCTTGCTGATCCAGCCGGCCGGGCGGACGAGGTCGAGGGCGATCTTCAGCGTGGCGCTGGCCCCTGCGGCGTCGACCACGCCGTCGCAGCCGAGGCCGTCCCGCGCGATCGCCCACGGCTTCGCGTCGCCGACGATCACCTCGCAGCCGTAGCGATTGGCGATCTCGAGCCGCTGGGCGTCGGCTGCCAGACCGACGATGGCGACCTCCGCGCCGCAGAGCCTCGCCATCGCCGCGCAGAGGATGCCGATCGTGCCGGGCCCGAGCACCACGACCCGGTCGCCCGGCTCGATCCTGGCGTTCTTCACGACGGCGGAGTAGGCCACGCAGCAGGGCTCGGTGAGACAGGCCTGTTCGAAGGGAAGGTGGTCGGGCACACGGTGCAGGATCCGCGATGGCACCTTTACGAACCGGGTCATGGCGCCGTTCACGCCGTAGCCAAAACCCTTCCGCGTGGGGTCGAGGTTGTAGAGTCCGCGGCGGGTCAGCGGATTGTCGGGGCTGATGATGGCGGCGGTTTCGCTGACGACGCGGTCTCCCTCCCTCCAACCCTGCACGTCGCCGCCGACCTCGGCGATCCGCCCGCCGAACTCGTGGCCGAGCACGACGGGATAGTTGACCTGCCAGGAGTGGTCGGCGGTCCACTGGTGCAGGTCGCTGCCGCAGACGCCGACGTTGGCGACCTCGAGCAGCACGTCGTCGGGGCCGATCACGGGCCGTTCCACGTCGCGGAGCTCGACCGAGCCTTTTTCGGGGGCGAAGTTGACGACAGCGGCGGAGGTCATGCGGGTCGGATCACTTTCTGTTCGTGGACGGCCTGGCAGATCTTGCGCAGCGACCCTTCGAGGTCGCCGTCGGCGGTCTTAAAGGCGTCGGCGTCGATCGTGAGCGGTGCGCCGAGCACGACCAGCGGCGCTCCGTAGCCGGGGCAGGCCACCGCCTGCTCGAGCGTGAGGCCGCCCACGGCCTGCACCGGCACCTGCACCGCCCGCACGACGTCCTTGAGCTGGTCGAGCGGGCTGGGCATCCGCCGGCCGGCGGCGGCGATGCCGCGGCGCTCGTCGTAGCCGATGTGGTGGATCACGTAGTCGCAGCCGAGGTCCTCGAGCCACTTCGCGCCGGCGACCATGTCGGGACGGACCATGTTGTCGCCCATGACCTTGCAGCCGAAGTCGGCGCCGGCCTTCACCACGCACTTCACCGTCTCCTCGTGGGCCCTCGCCATCACGACCACGTGCGTCGCCCCAGCCTTCGCCATCATCTCCGCCTCGAGGTAGCCGCCGTCCATCGTCTTGAGGTCGGCCACGATCGGCACCCGGGGAAACGCTTTTCGCAGCGCGCGGACGCCGTGGAGCCCTTCGGCCAGGATCAGCGGCGTGCCCGCCTCGAGCCAGTCGACGCCGGCCCGCAGGGCGAGGGCCGCCGTCTCGAGCGCCTCGTCGATGTCGGTGAGATCGAGCGAAATCTGGACGATCGGCTGCATGGGGCTCACCGCTTCGCTGGAGCGGATTGAGTCGGTGTGGCGGCGGCTGGCGTCCAGCCGCGGAGTCGGCAGTGCACCTGCGCGACCTTGCCCATGTAATGATCCATCGAATACGTGTGTGCCGCCAGGAGCATGTGCCGCTTCGCCTTCTCGGCGTCGCCGACGGCCTCGAAGTAGAGCCCCAGGTAGAGGTGGGCGTAGCAGAGCTGGTCGCGACGACGCTCCTCGGGGCCGGCCTCCGCGGCGGCGAGCACGGCGGCGGGATCGGCCCGGCCGGCGAAGAGGTCGAGGATCTCGCGCATCGGCACCCGCCGGTCGTTGCCCACCGGGATGATCGCCTTGCGGGCCTGGTCGGGATCCTGGTCGCGGGCCACGCAGGCGAAGTGCCAGGCGACGTTCTCGACGTCGGCGGGATTGACGGTGCGGTGCAGTTCGAACTGCCGGCGGCCATCGGCGAACCGGCCGGCGTAATAGAGCGCGAGTCCCCGCTGCCAGAGCTCGGGCTCCGCGTCAGGCTCGAGCTTCACGAGCTGGTCGAAGGCGGCGGACGACTCGACCGGCTGGCCGGCGAAGAAGAGCCGCACGCCGGAGGCGAAGAGGGTGGCCGGGGATTCGACGCCGGCCGGTTCGGCCGCGGTCGTCGGAGACGCGCAGAGCAGGGCGGCGGCGACTGCCGCCAGGGCGCAGGAAGCGATGCGGTCGATCATGGCAGCCGCTCGAACGTCATGAGGATGGAGCGGGTGCCGGTGCCGGCGGCGAACTCACGGGGCCGCCATTCGCCCGGCGGCCGCAGGCAGAGCCGGCGAGTTTGCGGGCCGATCTCGTAGATCCCCAGGAGCAACTGCCCCTTGCCGTCGTCGGAGGTGATCTCAAAGTCGATCGTCTTTGGGCTGGCCTCGGCGTCGATCGTGCTCGTGCCGTGGACCACCTCGACGCCGTCCCGCAGCAGCGTCCAGCCGCCGGCGTCGTCGTTGACGACGGTCAGCCGCTTGACATCGTCCTCGCCAGACTTCTCGCCGTCGTTCTCGATGGCAGTCACCTGCCAGGTGCCGGCGTAGAGCCGGCGGTCGCGGCTGACGGGGTCGTCGGCCGTCTGGGCCGCCGCACAGGCGGCAGCGATCGCGACGCCCAGAGTGAGAAGAGCGACAAGCCATCCGCGGTCGGTCGGGCGTTTGATCGGCATGGCGAGCCACAACATGGAGCAGCGCCTCTGGGCCGTGCACCTTGAGCGCGACACGGCGGCTGAATCAGGCGAAGAGCTTCGTGACGGCCTTCGCCTTCACCAGCTCACGGGGCTGGTTCAGGTGGTTGTAGACGATCGTCTCCGGCTCGATGCCGAAGGCGTGGTAGATCGTCGCCAGGAGTTCGGTGGGATGCACCGGATCCTCCAGCGGTGCCGAGGCGGTGGCATCGCTCTTGCCGTGCACGTAGCCGCGGCGGGTGCCGGCTCCGGCGACGAGCGCCGTGAAGCAGTAGGGCCAGTGGTCGCGGCCGTCGGCGGAGTTGCCGTTGCCCGACGTGCTCACGCCCTTCTGCGGCGAGCGGCCAAATTCGCCCACCGCCACCACGAGCGTGTCCTTCAAGAGGCCGCGGTCGTCCATGTCGGTGATGAAGGCCGACAGGCCCTGGTCGAGCATCGGGCCCGACTGGTCCTTCATCCGCTTGTCGAGGCCGACGTGGTGGTCCCACGAGTGATTGTCGGAGTTGGCGACCTTCGGCCAGACCACCTCCACCACCCGGGTGCCCGCCTCGACGAGCCGGCGGGCGAGCAGCAGGCTCTGGCCGAACGTGTTGCGGCCGTAGGCATCACGGAGGGCGGGAGCCTCCCGGTCGAGACCGAAGGCCTCGCGAGCGCGGCCCGAAATCACGAGCCCCAGCGCCTGCTCGTAGTATTCGTCGAGCCGGTAGTCGGCCACCGCCTTGTCGATCTCCGGCATCGTGCTGTCGATCAGGTCGCGGAGCCTGGCCCGCCGCTCGAGCCGCTTGGCGAAGACGTCGGTCCGCAGCTGCAGGTCGTCGATGCGGATCCGCTCCATCTTCCGCATGTCGAGGTCGTCGCCGTCGGGGTAGAGCGTGTAGGGGTCGAAGTCGCGGCCGAGGAACCCGGCCGTGCCCCCCTTGCCGACGACGTTGCTCTCCTGGAGCGGACGCGGCAGCATCACGAACGGCAGCATCGGCTGCTCGAGCGGCTTGAGCCGCACGATGTTGGAGCCGAAGTTGGGGAAGTCCTTGGCGTTGGGCGGCTCGAGCTGGCCCGACGGGCTCACCTTGTCGGTCGTGTAGCCGGTCATCATCTGGTAGATGGCGGCCGTGTGGTTGAAGAGGCCGTTGGGCGTGTAGTTCATCGACCGGATGAGCGTGAAGCGGTCGTTGATGCCGGCGAGCTTGGGCAGGTTCTCCGTGAACTGCACGCCTGGCAGCTTCGTGGGGATGCTCTTGAACGTGCTGCGGACGTTGTCGGGGACGTTTTCCTTGGGATCCCAGAGGTCGATGTGGCTCGGGCCGCCCTGCAGGTAGACGAGCACCACGCTCTTCGCGCGGCCCCAGCCCGGGGCCGCGGCCCGTGCGCCGGTCGACTCGTTGGCACTGGCAGCCTGCAGCCGCAGCACGGTGGGCAGCGAGATGCCGAACAGGCCGATGCCGCCGGCCCGCAGGATCGCGCGGCGGCTGGTGCCGAGGTTCGGGTCGCAGAGATCCTTGCCGGGGCGGCCGGGGATGACGAGCATGGCGGGCTCCTTTGCGGGTCGGTCTGGCGACAGACTAGTGGCAGGCTATCAGGTTTGGATCGGACGCCCGTGCGTCAGTGGTTGAAGAAGAATGCCGGGCTGTTGATCAGGGCCCAGGCGAGGTCCTGGATGACGGTCAGCCGCCGGTTGGCGACCTGCTGCGTGCTGGCGGCGTGGTCGGAGCGGAGGCGGACGACGGCCGGATCATCGGGCACCGGCTTCTGGGCCTCGGCGAGCGTCTCCGCGAGCGCCACGAGCTTCGGGTCGGGGGGCACCGGCTGCGAGGCCGTGGCCAGTTCGGAGGACAGCCTCACCTTGGCCGGATCGCGGGCCGTGACGAGCGACTCGAGCTCTGCGACCTCCTGCGGGGTCCGCCGCTCCCGCGGGATCGACGCGATCTCACCGAGACGGACCGGCAGCCCGAGCGGCAGGGGCGCGTCGGAATCGGTGAACGACACCCGGAACCGGCCCAGCGCGTGCTTGCCGCCGTTGAACCGCTGCTCGATCTTCACCGTGGCGACCATTGGTTCCTTGAACTCGAGCACGTCCTTCACCTCGAACACCGCCCAGTGCGATTCCTTCGTCCGCGGGGCCACCGCCCAGCCGCGGCCGCCGTTCAGGTCGCCGTCGATCGCCTGCGCCGCCGCGAGATTGTCCTGCGAGAAGTCGGCCTGGGCCTTGTGCAGCGGGACCTGCTTGACCTCCTTGGGCCGCGCCGCGGGCGCCACCTCGAGCACGAACTCCGTGACGACGAAGTTGCCGTCGGGAGCGCGGCCGGCGCCGCCGTTGGGCAGGCTCGCATCGGCGATCGCCTCCAGGCGGATTCCGGTCAGCCGCTCCAGCGGCAGCGGGATCGTGAGCGTCGCCGCGTCGTCGGCCCGCGGGCCCTCGACGAGCAGCGAGCCGTCGGCGATCGGCTTGAACGTCGCCTTGGCCCGCGACGCGATCTGCGTCGGCGGGAGGACCCGCCAGGCCGGCAGCTTCGCGGCCTCCGCCTCGAGCCGGGCGAGCACCGCCTGCGGGTCGGCGTGATACTTCTCCAGCGACTCGACCGCCTTCGCGATCCGCTCCGCCCGCTTCTGCTCGAGGTCGATGCGGGTCGGCTCATAGGCCGCCGTCGCCTCGCCGAGCGTCTGCCGGGCCGCGGCGATGCGGGCCGCCCGCTCCTCCTCGAGCTTCGCCAGCCGCACCTTCCAGTCGGCCTCCGCCTTGGCCAGTTCGGCGGAGAGCGACTCGTGGTCGGCGGCCACCTCGCCCGTGAGCTTCTTGACGGCCTCCACCTCGGCGGGCTTGCTGGGCCGGTTCAGGATCCGCAGGAAGACCTCCTCGATGAGCAGGGTGTCGTCGGGCTGCGCGGCCACGAGCTTCGTCAGCGCGCTCTGCGGGTCGGCCAGCACGTCGCCCACCGCCGGGCCGCTGACGAGCGCCATCACGGGCCCCAGCGCGAGGCCGCCGGCCCGCTCGCACTCGCAGGCGCTCTCCCGGGCCGGCTTGCCGAAGGTCTGGAGGAAGCCGCCGCCGAGCGTGCTCGCGACGTCGGGCAGCTCCGCCGCCCGCGTGCCCGCCGGATAGCCCGGAAACTTCGTCGGCGAGCCGACCACGGCGTGCAGGCTGTCGAAGAGCGTCTCGGCCGGGAGCCGCCGGGGCAGGGCGTGGGAATAGTTGATGCGGTCGTCCTCGTTCCACGTGCTCGTCTCGATCGCCAGCCCGTAGGTCCGTGACGTGCAGATCTCGGCGAGGAGCCGGCGGACGTCGAATCCGCCCGCGATGAACGACCTCGTCAGGTGGTCGAGGAGCTGCGGGTTGCTCGGCGGGTTGCCGGCGCGGATGTCGTCGATCGGGTCGATGATGCCGGTGCCGAAAAGGTAGCCCCAGAGACGGTTGACGTAGCTCCTCGCGAAGTAGGCGTTGTCGGGGGAGGTGACCCAGGCGGCCAGCTCCTGCCGACGGGTGGCCTTGTCGGGCGTGGCGTGCTGGCAGTCGAAGGGAAACTTCGGCGGCACCGGCTTGCCGGTCCGCTCGTGCACGACGTCCCCCTCCGCCTTGTCGCTGACGATCTCGTAGAGCGGCTTGGCTCCCTCGACGGCCGTGCCGCCGATCGTGCGGGTGCCGCTCTCCGGATCCTTCGCGAAGTCGACCTGCGCGAAGTAGGCGGCGGTCTGGAAGTATTGATCCTGCGTCCACCGCTCGAACGGATGGTCGTGGCACTTGTTGCAGTTGAACCGCACACCCAGGAAGAGGTGCGTGGTGTTTTCCATCGTCGCCAGCGGGTCGCGGAGCGTCTTGAAGTAGGCCGCGGCCGGGTGCTCGCGGTTGGAGCCGGTGGCCGTGAGGATCTCATGGGCGAATCGGTCGTAGGGCGTGTTGGCGGCGACCTGGCCGCGGATCCAGTCGCGCAGCCCCTTTGCCCCCTCGTTGCCCAGGAACTTCGGGTTCACCTGCAGCAGGTCGGCCCACTTGTTGGTCCAGTGCTCGACGAAGGCGTCGCTGGCCAGCAGCCGCGACACCAGCTCCGCCCGCTTGATCCGCGTGTCGCGGCGGTCGGTCATGAAGGACCGCACCTCCTGCGACGTCGGCGGCAGGCCGGTGAGGTCGAGCGTGATCCGGCGGAGGAACTCGACGTCGGAGCAGAGCGGCGCGGGAAGCGTCTTGAGCGACTTCCACTTGGCGGCCACCAGCTCGTCGATCGGGCCCCAGGCCTCCGGCTGCACCCACTGGAAGCCGGTGCGATCGCCCATCACCGTGAGCGTGACCGCTGCGTAGGCGCCCTCGTAGCGGGCGAGGATCGGCGCCTCGCCCCGGCGGAGGGCCGTCACCAGGCCGTTCCTGTCGGCGGTGGCGACCTCGTTGTTTCCACTCTCGAGAAACGCCTCGCGGGTGACGTCGCGGGTGCGGCCGTCGGCGTATTCGGCGACGACACGAAACTGCTGCCGGCGGCCGGCGGCGTCGATCTCGGCCGTGGCCGGGAAGACCTTGATGCCGGTGACCCGCGGCGTCGCCACTTCGAGCCGGCCGCCCTGCTCGATCCAGCGCCGGACGAGCTGGTAGGCGGGCTCGTCGACCTTGGCGAGCAGGCCGCCGGCGTGCGGCGCCGTGGCCGAGGCCTTCAAGAGCATGAGGCTGTCGTCGGGGCTGGCGAGATTGATGCGGCGGCTGCCATGGTCGTCGGTCAGCGCCCGCACGTCGAAGATGGGATCGTAGCCGCGGAGCGAGAGCTTGAAGCCGTTCTTGCCCTTGGCGGCGCCGTGGCAGGTGCCCTGGTTGCAGCCGAGCTTCGCGAGCACCGGATTCACGTCGCGGACGAAGTCGACGTCGGGCATGCCGCCGGTGCCGGCCACGCTGATCGGCAGGTCGCGCGAGACCGTCGCAGCGGCCTCGCCATGCACGACCCGCAGCGTGCCGCTGCCGTCGGCCCGCGGCCGCAGGAGGCCGCCCGGCCCGACCGTCACGAGCGGCGCGGCATTGCCGCCCGCAGCGGGACCAGGCGCGGGCTCGATCCGCACGCTCCGCGTGAGGTCGACGGTGCGGCCGTCGACGAGCCGGCCGGTCACGACGAGCTGCGCCGTGGCGAAGGGGCCCTCGAGCGACACGGCCTGCGGCTCGACGGTGATCGCGGCGACGGCCGCCGGCACCGCCGGCTCCGGCTCGAGCGACGCCTCGGTGGGCCAGGGGAGCGGCAGAGCGGCCTTCGCGACCGCGGCGGCGTCGAGCTTCGCCACCGGGAAGCTGATGCCGGGAGCGCCCGAGGCCGGGTCGAAGAACCGCACGACGCCGTCACCGCCACCCACGGCGATCGCACCGGTCGTGGGATGGAAGGCGAGGGCGTAGGCGGCGGCCGTGGGCAGCTCCACTTTCGTGAGCAGCTTCGTGGAGGCCTCGCGAAACTCGTCGAACGTCTTCCACTCGGCTTCGGACCGCTGCGTGCCCTTGCGGCGGGTTTCGCCCGGCACCTTCGCCATGATGTCGAGGATGTTCTTCGGCACATCCTGCTCGAGTCCGTAGCTGGCGACCACGAGCTCTCCCTTGCCGTCGAGGGAGCCGACCGCAGCGATCCGCTTGCCGTCGGGGGAGAACCGCACGTTGAACACGCGGCCGGTCACGGGGAAGAGCGGGAAGATGAGGTTGGCGTCGTCGCCGATGACGCGGGCGGAGTGGCGGTGGATCCGGTAGACGCGGGGCAGCCCGTCGGCGCCGGCGACGACGACGTGGTCGAGCGATGGATGGCGGTCGACGGCGGTGAGCCCACCGCGGAGCGCGCCGGGCGTGATCGACGTGATGTTGTCGATGAACCGCTGCGTGGCCAGCTCGGTGAGCTTCACCGTCATGTCGCGGCCGACCGAGATGACGTGGTCGCCCTTCGGCGCGAAGACCGTGCCGAGCACCCAGTCCTCGTGGGCGCCCTGATGGAGCACCTGCGCGCCGGTGTCGGCGCGGATCGCCCGCAGCGTGTTGTCGGCGCAGCCGAAGGCGATGAGCGTGCCGTCGGGCGACCAGGAGCCGCCGTAGACGGTGTCGAACGTCACCGGCACCGAACGGATGAGTGCGCCGTCGGCGACGTTCCAGATCTGCACCTCGCCCATCCGGGCAGGGCTGCCACCCGTGACGGCGAGCCTCGTGCCGTCGGGAGAGAAGCGAACCCGCTCGATCCGCTCCGAGAGGCCGATGAGCCGCCGCGCCGGGGCCGCCGGCACCTGGCCGGAAGAGACGTCGAACAGCAGCACCTCGTGGAAGCCCGAGATGGCGAGCAGTTTGCCGTTGGGCGAGAAGTCGAGCGACGTGATCACGGGCTGGCGGGTGTAGGCAGGGGGATGCTCGGCATCGACCCGCTGGCCGGCGCTCGCGGGCGTGTCGTCGCGGGCGCCCTCGGTGATCCAGCGGCGGACCAGCGCGATCTCGGCCGCCGCGAGCGGCTTGGCGGCCTTCGGCATCTCGGCGGCGCCGGAGGCGTCGGGCGTGATCTGGGCGAGCAGGTGGCTGGCCTCGGGCTTGCCCGGCACGACGCCCGGTGTCGAGGAGTCGCCGGCGG